>Ga0114129_10009347_pt1 | contig 13979 bp, 13 predicted proteins | sample RhiMetdeltSRZDD1_FD_80071 | JGI IMG/M metagenome (GOLD analysis project Ga0114129, IMG submission 80071) | Populus rhizosphere microbial communities from Tennessee, USA - Rhizosphere MetaG P. deltoides SRZDD1 (version 2) (version 2) | ecosystem: Host-associated > Plants > Roots > Rhizosphere >... | reverse complement strand
GGATCAGTGGCGGCCCCGGTGACGACACCGCGTTCGGCGGCCCGCTCGACGACCGGATCGACGGCGGCCCCGACAGCGACACGCTGTTCGGGAACTTCGGCAGCGACGCCATCACCGGCGGTCCCGGTGACGACTTCATCGATGGGGACAACCCGTTCCCGCCGCCGCCGGAGCTGCCGTTCCCGCCCGGGACGAACGTCGACGACTGCTCGGGAGGACCGGGCGCGAACACGGTCCTCAACTGCGAGATCGGGGGCTAACCGCGTATCGACTCAGCGGGCTCCTCGGGACCGCCCCGACGGCGCCCGCTGGGAGTGGTACGTCAAGACCGGCGACAGCGAGCAGTTCGCCGACATCGCCGTTAGCTCCGGCGGCAGCACCTGCTGCTCCGCCTGAGCCCGGTCAGCCATCCCGCCAACGCGCTCGGTGAGCTTCTCGTCCCGGGTCGTGGCCAGGACGTCATCGAGGAGTGCGTTGGCCTCGGTGTCGTCGCCCTCCATCGCCCCGATGTAGGTCGACACCAGCATCCGGTCGTGCGGGTGATGGAGCCGACCGACCGCTGAGCCGCTGGTCCCGGTTAGCCGTTACGAGGGATCGTGGCCCAGGACAAGCGCCCGGCGGCGGTGCTCGTAGAGGCCCTCGAAGACCGCATAGCTGATGGCGAGCACGTCGGCGTCGCCCTGGGTCATCGCCAGGCCGCGGCAGATGACGTCGAGGCCCGGAGCCTCCGCGGCCTCGAATCGGTCGTCGGCGAGGTCGGCCTCATGCACGATGCGGGCGATGTCCCACAGGACCGGGTCCTGGAGGCCGAAGTGGTGGAGCATCGTCTCGAAGCTGCAGTCGCCGTGGTGGTGGGAGAGCTCGACTCCCCGCATGTCGAACGGGGTGGCGTCGGCCGGCACGTCCCCGGGGTCGTCGACGAACACGAACTCGGCGTCGCGGTCGATGCTGCGGCGGATCAGCCAGGCGCAAGCGGCGCGGTCCACGTGGCACTCGGCGCGGGTCGCCCACCTCATGGGACGGAGGGCTCCTGGTCCGCTATCCGGTCGGGATCGAGGGCGCGCACGGCACGATGGGCGCGGTCGCGGACCTCGGGCTTGAAGTGGTCCCGGTCATCGATCCTTCGGAGCTCCCGTCGGAGCCGTTCGACCGAGCGGCGCGGCGGCGTGCCGTTGGCGGCGAGCTCTTCGGCCTCTGCGAGCACGGCCCCGTAGTCCTCCGCTGCCGCCGCGCTCATCCGAGAGGCCAGCATCTTCTGCTGCTCCCTCGATCCCGGTACAGCCGTCCACGTCCACGCTTCACCGTCGGCGTCCACCACTTCGTCGGCGATCCAGTCGAGCTGCTCCCGGTTTCGGGCGGTCGCTGGGAGGGCGACCAGGCCGTCGACCAACTGGACCGCGCCGAGCCGGCGGAGCTTGCGCCATACGGCGATCCTCGGCGTGGACGGCTCGCGCGGGAGTCGGTACGCGAGCAGGGCCCATTCGAGCGGCTCGGGCATGGTGCCAAGTCTACGGACCCTGGAACCGTGGTTTCATCCACTGGTCTGGGTTCGCCGCTGCACCTGGTGGAGGACCACCGGGTGGTCGATACCGGCCAGCGGCATCGGCGGCCGCGGCGTCGCCAGAATCCCGTCGGGCAGGACGTCCCCGGCAGCCACGCTCGCAAGGACCGTCGAGGCCGCCGCCACACTCGCCGCCCGTGCTGCGAGGTTGACCACCGGACCGAAGCAGTCGCCGGCCCGCACGAGCACATCCCCAGCTGCCACGCCTCCGCGAGCGAAGAGACGAAGCTCTTGCGAGACGTGGTCCACCAGGTCGAGGGCGCTGGCACAAGCGTCGGCCAGGGTGGCCGACCGGAACATCACGGCGTCACCGACGAACTTGACCACGCGGCCGCCCCGCGCCGTCACGCACTGGTTGGCCAGCGCCTCGAATCTCGACAACAGGTGCCCGACCTCGTCGAGCTTGACCTGCTGTGCGAGCGACGTGAAGCCAGCCAGATCGACGAACCCGACCGCCGCCCGAGCCACCTCGTAGTCGGTCGGCATCCCGGTCCGGTTGGGACGGGCGAGGTGCACCAGGTGATGGCGGAGCAGCGAGGTGAGCGCCGCCGGGAACTTGCTCTGCAGCGCCGTGACCTGGGCGGTGGTCTCGACCAGCGCATCGTCGTCGACAAGTGAGGCCGCTCCGGCGGTGGTGACGAACGCGCTTATCGCCGCATCGGCGATGTGCTCCATGGACGCTCCCACCACCCGAAGCAGTTCCACTGTGGCTTCCTGGCCGAACAACTCGGCAGCCTCTCTGAATGCCCTGACGAACTCGGCGTCGGCCGTCGAGAACCGGCGCTCGGCATCGGCCGGAACCGGGAGCCCGCACGCCCGGAGCATCCACCGGACCTCGTCGACGCTGCTGCCGGCCGACGCCGCCAGCTCGGCCAGGGTCTGCCGACCCGTCGACGGCAGGAAGAACAGCTCCGCCGCCAGCCGCTCCAGCTCGTCATCGCCCCGAGCCGCCTCCATCTCCGCCAGCGACCCACCACGTGCAGCGACCACCCGCAGCAGGTTCAGACGCTCGACGGCACCGGGCGCGTCCCGGTCGTACAGCCCGGCCCGCTCGAACTCGGCAGCCCCGGGCACCGCGGGGACCCGCTCGGCCAGGCCGGCGGTCACGACGCCACCCGGCTGAGCGACCGCCTGCTGCTCGCTTCCCGAAGCGGTTGCCGGAAGGCCGCCACGAACCGCTGCGGGTACAGGTCGAGCTCGCCCGGGACGCCCGTGCGTTCCTCTGGCGCCGCGTCCCGGAGTAGGAGACGCCCCGAGAGTCGGTCCCACACGGTGAACACGGTCCCGAAGTTCTGCTGCGAGCTCGCCGGCACGTGATGCAGTCGGTGCAGCCGGGGCGTGATGAAGACCAGCTCGACCCACGGGTTGCCGATCCGCAGGTTGCTGTGGCCGAGCAGGGCGAATGAGGCGTACACCAGCAGCACGAACGCCACGCCCTCGGCGGTGAACCCCAGGGCGAACAAGACCGCCTGGGCGGGCAAGTTGCGCATCAGGTGCTCGAACATGTGCGTCCGGGTGGTCGCCATGGCGTCCAGGCTCAGGCTCGAATGGTGCACCTTGTGGACCGACCACAGGGCCTCCGACCGGTGGATCCCGACGTGCACGAGGAAGGCCACGGCGTCGTAGACGGCGAGGCCGAGGACCAGGCGCGGCACGACCGGAAGGCTCGCGACCGACTCGGACATGCCCGGGACGGCCAGTCGCGACAGCACCGGCTGGAACACGAACGTCGTGATGAGGTTCGCCCCGGTCGCTACCAGGTACCACGCACCATCGGTCGCAAGGAACGGCCGGGTGAGCCCCCTCGGTGCGAACTGCAGCGCCGGAACCCGCTCCAACCCCGTCACCATCACGAGGACCGCCGATACGGCCATCAGCGACGTCACCGGTGTCATGCCCACCACCTCACATGTTGTGCAACCATGGTTTCAGACCATAAGTCCGGCAACCACGGTTACACCACATGTCTTCGGTCACAACGAGCCTGGGTCGTCGGGCGTTGACCCGGCGCGGGCCGAAGCCCTTGGTCGTGGCCACCGAGGTGCATCCACCAGATGATGCGGCCGGACACAGCCGGCGGCGCCTCTGCGTCGTTCAGGTGGCCGGCGGGTGCAGGTGGTGGTTGGTGCGGTCGTGTGCCTGGGGGTGGCCGGCGGGGTTGGCGTGGAGCAGGATGTCGGCGAGGCGGGGCACGTTGTGGAGCAATCGGTGGCGGGCCTCTTCGAGGACGTCGTGGGCAGCGGCCAGGTCGAGGGTCGGGTCGAGGGCGACCTCGGCGTCGGCGTGCAGCTCGTGCCCGATCCAGCGAACGCGCACGCGGTCGACGTCGATGACCCCGGCGGTGTGGCCGAGCTCGTGCTCCAGCTGGTCGACGAGGCCCGGGTCGACACGGTCCATCAGGCGGCGGTAGATGTCACGGACGGCGTGGCGGAGCACGTTGAGGATCGCCACGCTGATGACGAGCCCGACGATCGGGTCGGCTAGCTCAAGGCCGGCCATCGACCCCGCGGCCGCGGCGATGACGCCCAGGGAGGTGAGTCCGTCGGTTCGGGCGTGGAGGCCGTCGGCGACCAGGGCGGCCGACCCGATGCGGCGACCGACCCGGATCCGATACAGCGCCACCAGCTCGTTGCCGGCGAAGCCGACCACCCCGGCCGCGGCCACCCACCCGGCGTGCTCGATCGCCTGCGGGTCGACGAGCCGGGTGACCGCCTGCCAGGCGGCCAGGCCTGCCGACAAGGCGATCGTGGCCACGATGAAGATCCCGGCGAGGTCCTCGGCGCGCCCGTACCCGTACGTGTAACGACGGTTCGCAGGCCGGCGACCGAGCCAGAGCGCGACGCCCAGGGGCAGCGCGGTCAGGGCGTCCGAGAAGTTGTGGACGGTGTCGGCCACGAGCGCCACCGAGCCGGACAGGGCGACGACCACCGCCTGGACCGACGCGGTGGCCAGCAGCGCGGCCAGGCTGATGACTACGGCGCGCATGCCCTCCCGGTTGGCGGTGGCCGAGTCGATGGCCGCGGCGTGGTCGTGGCTGTGGGGCGCCACGAGATGGCGGATGGCCGCGAGGAGCCCGCCCTCGTGGTCGTGCTCGTCCACGGCCGCGGCTTGGTCGTGATGGAGGCCGTTGCCGTGATCGTGGTGGTGAGGGGGAGCGGGCATGGGGATCGGTGCTGCTGGCCGTCGCGTCAGCGGGGTGCAGCAATAACCCTTGTGACGATGACGCCCACGGCGACGTGCCGGACGATGACGCTCCAGCGTGCCGCCCGCGACCTCCAGAACGGAAGCCGACACGGCCTGGTCCCCTCACGGGCGCTCGTAGCTCTTGCAGGTTCCACGGGCTGGACGATTCACCGCGTCGACCCGGTAGAGATCACGCCCGACGCTCATCGACCGTCTGCTGTAACAACGGCAGCTCCGTCACGCGGTGGTCCCGCGAATCAGGGCATTCAGCGGTGATCCGCGGTCAATCGTGGTCAACGGGCGACCGGGGCAGGCGGAAGTCCTGGTCAGGGGTGCTCTCGTCCCGGTGGGGAGTGTGGCGCTAGCTGGAAGCGAACCAGCGACCTCACCCTTATCAGGGCTGACCGCTGTCGCGGCGTTTGCCCTGGTGGCCGTCCCGGCGAGCCTCGGCCCGAGTCGATTCGTCCCCACGGCCGTCCCACGGTTGCGTCGTGCTGAAATCGGCCCGTCGATCGAAGCAGTCCTCACGAGCCGACCTATGGGGACGTTGAGTCACGATCGCCGCGATTCTGACTCTGTCATGCGTGCGGTGGGTGGTAGTCCTGCTCTCGGAGCGCACTGAGCAGGCTAAGGACTCCACCGCGGGGCCTACTCAGCAGATGGGGATGTCGCCGTTGTGGCCCCAGGGGACGAGGTAGCCAGCGTAGGCCCAGGCCGTATCGTCGGCTCCGGGGTCCGACTCGAAGAAGTCGATGCTCGGCTCCTGCTGTGCCCACTTGACTCGGTACCACACGGGGCCGCTTCCGGTAGTGGGGTCCGGATCGAAGGTCGACGTCTGTTGACATTCCACCCACGCGACGTGTCGCTCCTGAAGACCCCCCAGTTGATCGGCCTCGACGACGTTGCTGCTACGGACCTTGAGGCCTATGTCCGAGCCGAGCACGATGAACGGCCACGGTCCATCGCCCTCTGGCGGCACTTCGGCGAACAACGCGACCTTTTCGCGGATTTCAGCCTCCTGGGTCGCGTCAGGATCGGGCAGGTGCGGCTCGTACCTGCAGTCGATCTCGATGCTGGTTCCCCGCGCATCACACCTGTTCCCGCCAATGATGTCGCCGCCGGGCTCGGCCTCCTCGCCGCCCACAAACACCAGGCCAACCGTCGCCCCAGCCGTCACGACCGCAGCGATGCCGACAATGGGCTTCCACTTCATCCTGCTCTGCCTTCCTCGCAACGGGAGCCAGCCTCGGCAGCAGGCCACCCGGGGGCCAGTCTGGTACCCTTGGACCTCGGCCCACTAGGGTCGTTACCAGGCAAAACGTAGGAAATGCGATTGTCGTTGCGACACAACGTCGCACGACTGGTGGGAGTCGCCATGGCAGTTCGTCCAAGATCAAGGTCGCAGCTAGTCGAGGCTGCAGCGGAACTGCTGTGCCGCGAAGCACTCGCTGGGGTTGGCCAGATCCTGAGTCCGGACGCCCTAGCGCGTGCGACTCGGGCCGATCGGCGGCGATCAGGTGTGTCCCGCGATACGGCCTACCGACTGTGGGGCGACAGGAGCCGGGCCGTGACTGATCTCGTTGCGCATCTCACAGACCCGACTACGAGCGGCATTGACGACGCCATCACCGCCGCCCTGAACACCTTCGACCCGGCCAATCCGGTCGATACAACCTATGAGGCCCAGAAGTGCACGTTCCAAACCGTGCTGGTCAAGAACTTCGAGGAGCAGTTCTCAACAGTGGGTATGCCAACGGGCTGGGTACTTCAGGCTGCGGCGATGACGTCGAGTCCCTTATGGAGAGGTGTACATGCCAGCGACGAAATCACCAACGTCGGTAAGCAAGTGCTGGCAGCTAGGGCAGCGCTCTACGAGCACATCACTAAGAGGTGGGCGGACGCGCTGCGAAACGCTATGTCGCAGTACGGCCGTCGGCCCCGCCATCCCTTTACTGTCGAGATGATCATCCAGCTGATGAATGCACTCTTCGACGGCTGCGTGCTGCGGTTCTTCGTTGACCCCAGTCTGAATGATCCCGACATCGACGACCATGAGCGCCAGCGGCGCCTCGACTGGGTCATCGCCGTTGCCGCCGACGCGATGTTCGAGTTGGCCTGGTCATATACCGAAGAGGGTTCCCACGATGACCCTCGCCTGCCCCCAGCAGGTAGCTCCGGACAGCATATGTTTGATCGCATCGTTACGACCGCGAAGCAACTCTACGAAGACCCGTCGCGAGAAGTCCTGGGCCCAACCGACGCCGAGTTCGTCGACAAGGCGCGTGAACTCGGCCTCGATCAGGAGGCCATTGCAGCGGCCCCGGCTTTGTTCCCTGACCCTGGCGACCTAGCGGACAGCGTCCTGCGGCAGCTAGTCGTCGCCGCCGGCCAGACCCAGTTCAGCGAGCCAAGCAACGAGAACGTTGCATCGATAATCAAGTCTGTTCTCGGCCGCCTCGTCGAGGCCGCCAAACGCTATCCCGGAGTCATTACAGCATCGCTGGAGCATCCCCCGACCCACCCGCGCGGCGCAACATCCGTCCTCGATGAGTTGACCGAGTCCATCGCGGGCGCCATGCTCCGGTCACCGCGGATCAACTGCTATGACCCTGTCGGCACGGCTACGTCGCTCGTTGACCTCGCCTTGAACGGCAACACTGGATGGACCAGCATCGAGGCCATCCTTCGAGCTATCGAACGTCCCGCCAGTGTTTGAGGACCTGTCGATCCGAGTCCTGTTCGTATGCCCCAAGTAATCGCGACCGCCCCGGGCAACTCGTTCCCTTGGCGACTGTGGCCTCAGCTTATGCATCAGACATGCGTTTTTGTTGCCGATGTGTGCGCACATTCGTAGCTCGCAGCCCTTTGTAGACCTGATGCGCTAGATCGGGGTCTTTGAGGAGCTTCGCGACAATCGCCTCACCTAGGTCGTCATCCCTCCCGACTCGCACGCGGAAGTCCTGTTCGCGGGCGAGGCGTTCCTTGCTGATCTGCGCGCCGGCGAGGTGGGCGGTTCGTGTCTCGGGAGTCCGGAATCGTATGGCCCGGCGGTCTGTGGGCCGTGCCACACGGAGCCGCGTCGCTGCGTCCGGGTACGCGCGGTCAGCACGTCGTGGGGACGACGTTCGTCTTCTGTGGGTGGTGCACCTCGGCCGCAAGCGTCCGCGTAGCGCAACTCCAGCTCCGGGGGTTTCGAACGCCTACCAGTGGAATCCCGAGCGGCCGCACTTTTTGACTGTCCGGACCAGATTCCTCGGACCTAGGCTTCGCAACCCAAAGCCGCAGCCCCGGGCGCACGGGCAGCGTTGACCAGTGCGGTTCCCAAGCCGACGATGTGTCCGTCACGCGGGTGGACGTCGGACGAAGCTTGATGAGGCGGTTGATCTCCTCGGTCTCGCCCGAGTGGGGGTCGAACGCGAATCCGCACACGACGAGCAGGTCGAAGCCGGCGCCCCGCATCGCCTCCGTGCCCGCTTCCTTGATGGCGTCGGGGCCGACGGTGCCATGCTCGGGCCGCCTTCTGTGTTGTCCGCGGCCTGCTCGGCCGGGCCGGCATCAACTTCTTCGCATGCTTCGCAACACCCAGGAGCGGGGTCGCTCTCAGCGCCGCTCCTGTAGGTCTCGATGACCACGGCGGCTAACGAATCCCATCGCTCCAGGCGGCCATCCACCTTCTGGGGGCCCGTCTGGGCTCGGACGATCCCCCGTCCCACGCTGGTCCCGCGACCCGGGGCGTCTGACGGCGAAGCGCGGGTAGCCACGGTCAACATCATTGGACCTAGCCGATCACATATGCGCTGGTCAGGGGGCCTATCGCCCGGGTCGGGAGTGTCGGGCTAGCTGGAATCGAACCAGCGGCCTCACCCTTATCACGGTTACCGGCCCTCATAGGGAGGACGCTCGGGTACAGGTTGTCGTGAGAGCAGGGTCTTGCCGGCGTCATCGACCCAAGATCAGCCGAAGCGTCCGTTGTCGCCCACCAGCGTGACCCGACGAGGCGCGAGATGGGACCCGCACCGGGCTGTGAACCATCGATGAGGTTCGGGATCTGCGATCAGTGGAAGTCGCGATGCCGAGGACAGCGTCTACGTCTTGAACGTCACACCTGGCTCGGCCCTAGGTGCGCGTCGGATGGTCGGTCCTCGGCGGAAGCATTACAGGCTCTTCGGATTGGGCCCGAAACACCGTGCCCAGCTGAGGCCGACACGTCGCCTGTCCGTCGCCAACAATCCCTTGAAAGGTCCCGACTGCGCCGTGAGGCCAAGATGACGCGCCGATGAAATCGCTCCGGCTAATCTTTGCTCGTTACGCCCGCACTCAGAAGCTTGGCATATCCTTCCGCTGAAGAATTCGCTGCGCGAGTTTGGGCTTCTTATAGTGACGCCAAGCGCTTCGGGTCTCCCGCCCGGAGCGGAGATATTCGACGTGAGCATTCGCGGTGCATACAAATATCGCCTGACAGTATACCGGAGCCTCCGGCAGCACGATATTTTTCATCGAGCTTCGGTCTTGTACCGCCTCGCACACGCTATCTTCAAGAAGATCCCGACAAGCTGCCTCGAACTTGGCTTCCGACCCGTAGACAAAAACTGGGTAAATCTCGGCCGGTTGATTTACTCTGAAGCCTCCAAGCCCTAGAGTAAATATACCCCAGTACACTTCCCCAAGGTTCTGACCTGGTGAGCGACCTATTCTCCGAAGGCTCCCAGAATGTGACAACCAATATCGCACCAGCGCACGCACATCGTCCGTTGAGAGATCGTTCGCGTCAACGAAGACGACAACCCGAGTATTACCCTGACTAAGGCGACCGAACTTGAGGCCCGTGACGATGCCCGTGCGAAGGTACGGTCCAAGAGCCTCCTCCAGCCGATTTGACTTCGTATGGACAAGGTTGCCCTTATCGAAGATGGCTTTGCCCAAGGTCGCCATCTTCGCAGGAGAGTGCGGCATCACAGACCATTTAATGAAATGCTTACCTATAAGAGCTCCCGTGCGTGCCCACGCCTCCGTATTACAGCTGACCATCTGATCATTCACCGCGACAACGTCGTAGTCCTTACTAGCCAACCACTGCGATGCCGAAATTGCTAGATTGTCATCCATGAGCGACCTACCTAGCGCCGGTGGCGTCGAAAGATAACAAAGAAGATTGCTGCGGCTCCCCCGACCCATCCAACGAATTGACCAAACGCTTCATAGACATCGGCCAGTATCAAGGTGTCCACCTCCAGTCTTGTCTTGGTCGCTGCACTCCCACGACTGTTCCAATCCGTTCAGCCCGCTCTCACCGGTAGGCCATGATGTGATGCCTCCGCCTCGACGACAGTCTCCCTAGCAGGAGAGCGGCTGCGCACGGTTCTGATACGCAAACGTGCGCTGGGAGCCAGTCCACCGTCAGGGCGAGGCGCCTGTCAGGGAGCGCCGGTATAGACGGCGCTCGAGATGTGCAGTTCGTCACGCCTAGGCAACGGCACCAGAGAGCGCCGCAGACCTTGGCCGGGTGGCGGCGAGGTTTCAGGTCCGGAGCGCGATCGGGTACCCCTGCGTAAGCGTCTACCGAGATGGTCTTCTCGGCGCGCCGGCAGTCGACGAGTCCTACAGGCTCCAGGCGGCGGCCATCCGCCCGCTGGGGCCCGTCTGGGCCCGGACGATTCCCCGTCCCGCGCTGGTCCCGCGACGTGGCGCCTCTGACGGCGAAGCGCGGGTAGCCGCGGTCAAGGTCATCCGACCGACGCTTGCCCTGGTCAGGGGGCTGGTCGTCCGGGTCCAGTGCGTGGGGCTAGCTGGAATCGAACCAGCGACCTCACCCTTATCAGGGCTCGCCGCTGTCGCGGCATCCAACCTGGTCAAGCGATAACCGGTGGCCTTCGCCGACGTTGGTCCCGCGCCCGTCCCGCGAGCCGTGGCACTCGGGTAGCTGGTTGGTGGACGCGAGCTGCCTGGAGCGGTTGCCGAAGTTGGCTCTAGTGAGGATCAAGCGGCGCCGGCAATGCCGGCGCCGGCCTGCGGGCGGACGCCAGAGGCGCCCGTCCTCGGCACGGCCAGGGACACGGCCGAGTTGAGGCATGGGTCGCCGGACGGGGGCGGTCGGCTCCTCAACCCGATGTGAGCAGGCTCAAGCCGTCGCCTCGACGGCCTGAAGGATGAGCTGAGTCGTCGCCTCGGGTTGGGACACGAACGACACGTGCGAGGCCGACACCTCCACGATCGTCGCATTGGCGCGCTCGGCCATGAACCGCTGGAGCGCTGGGGGGATCGCCTTGTCCTCGGTGCCGAGCAGGTACCAGCACGGCAGCGTCTTCCAGGCAAGCGGGGCTGACGGCGCGGCGGCAAAGGCGGCGGCGGCATACGGCCGCTGGGCTGATGCCATGACCGCGGCCGTCTCGGGGTCGACGTCGGCGGCGAAAGCTTCGCGGAACGCCTCGGGGGCGAGGAAGAGGTCGGTGCCATCGCTCCCATCCGGGGCGGTGTAGGGCACGGGCCGGATCGACGGGCCGACGAGGCTGCCTTCGAACTGCTCGAGGAGCTGCTGCTGGGTCTCGCCCTCGTCGCACATCCAGCCGTTGATGTAGACCAGCGCCTGCACCTGGTCGTTGCCCGCCGCCGCCACGGAGATGACATTGCCGCCGTAGGAGTGGCCCACGAGCACGATCGGACCGGTCAAGCTCCGCAAGAACTCGGCCAGGTACCTTGAGTCGCCGGCGAGATCGCGAAGCGGGTTGGCGAAGCCGATGGCGCGGAATCCCTGGCGCTGCAGTGCGCGGATCTCGGCGTCGAAGCCAGTCGCGTCGGCCCACGCGCCGTGAACGAGGACGATCGTCGGAGTCTCAGCAGCCATCGTGACCCGCTCCTTCGAAATGGTGTGCTCGGTGCCGGGACTGTACCGCCCGTCGGCGTACCCAGCCGAGGGCGTCGGTCGCGGTGATCGGCTGCAGGAGGCGCGTCCATCGCGCGGCCGCTTCCGGTCGGAGGTGTTCGGGGCGGGCTTGCGGTTCCGGCCTACCTGGCTTCCCCGTCCGTGTGAGTCCCCCGACTGTCGGTCGACTCGACTTCGGGACGCCGAGGTCGGGAGTTCGAGTTCAGATCTCCCCCACCCGGCTGGTACGAGAGGTCCTGCTCACAGGCCCCTGTCCGCCGTCTTCGGCCCGGTCGCCGTTGCCGCCCGATCCACCTTCCATCGCGGTTCATCGCGCGGGGCGACGCGCATGAACCTCGCGCCCATGGCCGCGGCGGCCTCGCTGAGAGGACCGATCGCGGACGAACGCGGGAGGCCAACTGGCTTTGGCCGCGGGCGGCGTTGGCCCACGAGCCAGCGGCCGTCGTGGCACCATCCGCCTCTTGTCTCGTCCGTCTACCCCTTGTATCACCGACGACCTGAAACTGGCCCTTCGGCTGGCAGACGAAGCCTCGGCGCTCGCACTCGACCTGCTCACACGGGGCACGCATTCGGACCGCAAGGCCGGCGGGACGGTCGTCACCGATGCCGATCTCGAAGTGGAACGCATGCTCTCGGCTGAACTCGCGTCGGAACGACCGGACGACGCTGTCTTGGGTGAGGAGTTCGGAGGACCAAGCAAAGCGCCCCGACGATGGATCCTCGACCCCATCGACGGCACAAGGAACTTCGTTGCCGGCCGTCCGGACTGGGGCGTCCACATCGCCCTCGAACACGACGGAGAAGTGACGGTCGGGGTCATCACCCGCCCGGTCCTCGAGACGCGATGGTGGGCCGCTCGGGGCCTTGGCGCCTACGTTGGCGGCTCGAGGCCCGAGGGTGAGGCGGCGTCGTTGCACGTATCCCCGCACAACAGCCTCGCCGGTGCTCGTGTGAGCGGCTGGCTCTTGAACGGGGATCCCCTCAAGGAGCACCTCCGCTCGCTGTCAGGCTGGATCGCGCCGGTCGATCTGGACACGATCCTGCGCGTCGCTGAGGGCCGGCTCGACGCGGTCCTCGATGGCACAGCAAGCAAGATCTGGGATCGAGCCCCGCTCGTCGTTCTTGTCCAAGAGGCAGGCGGCCGCTACCGCGACCGGACTTCGGCGACCGCGCAGGTCAGGGCTTCTTCACCACGGCCGGGCTACAGCATTTCGTGCCAGGGTGTCGCGCGTTGAATGACACGCATGGCTTAATGGTTTTCGAATGCGAGCCCAAGCCCATGTTCATCGGCGTCGCCCCGCGACGCTGTCGACAAGTCGCTCTCACGATCACCTCGTCGCTGCTATATGGAGAGGGCGCAATGCGGCCAGGGCCTCGGGGATCGCGAGCAGGTCGCGTACGATCTCTTCTCATCCTCGATGCGTGGAGGTAGACGAAGCGCATAGAGCGGGCGAAGGCGGCGATGCGGTCGGCGATGCGCAGTTGGACGTCGGCCGCTCGCTGGTTGAACTCGGTCACGGGGGCCACGCGAGCCGGCGGCGCACTAGCTGGGGTCGGGAAGACGGATGAGGTTGGCGCCGGCGAGCGGGCCGCGGACCTGTTGCATCTCACCGCCTTTGACCAGGCCGCCCAGGTCGATCGTGAAGAAGCCCGCGTCCCGGAACAGCGCGCCCACCTCAGCCTTCGCATCCGGATCATCGCCTGAGAGGAAGAGCACACGTTGGCCTTCCGCCTCGTGGGGATCAGCGCCGAGCAGAGCGGCGAAAAGCGTGTTCGCGGCCTTCACCACGGGCGCACCGCCGACGAGGTCGGCAACGACCTCGCTAGACGTCCTGCCGTGGAGATCGCTCGGGTCGAAGTCGTTTGTGGCGTCGACGACGATCTGATCGTTCCACTGGAGTCCCTCGAGGGCGTCCGGGACGCTGGTCCACGGCACGGCGACGACCACGATCCTGGCTGCGGCGGCGTCGCCCACCGTTCCCGCGGACACGCCGTCACCCAGCGCCGCGACCACCGACGTCAGTGTCTCGGGGCCGCGGCTGTTGGCGATGAGGACGGGTCGGCCAGCGCGTCGAGCGGTACGCGCCATGGCCTGGCCGAGTCGGCCGGCGCCGAGGATTCCCACCGGGGGTCGCTCTGCTTGCGTCATCGGATGCCTCCGTCGTACTCGGATGCGAACAGGTAACTGACGGCGAGGCTTCGGTACGGCCGCCAGCGCTCCGCCAGCTCGACCATCTCGTCTGGCGTGGGGGTGTGGTCGAGTCGGTAGACGCGTTTGATGGCGCGCCGGAGCGCCAGGTCGCCTGGGAGGAAGACGTCGGGCCGGTCGAGCGCCACGAGCAGGAAGCCGTGTGC
>Ga0114129_10009346_pt1 | contig 13980 bp, 13 predicted proteins | sample RhiMetdeltSRZDD1_FD_80071 | JGI IMG/M metagenome (GOLD analysis project Ga0114129, IMG submission 80071) | Populus rhizosphere microbial communities from Tennessee, USA - Rhizosphere MetaG P. deltoides SRZDD1 (version 2) (version 2) | ecosystem: Host-associated > Plants > Roots > Rhizosphere >... | reverse complement strand
GTCAGGAGCTGCGTGAGGTTCTGCTGCAGCGTGCCACTGATGCTGTCGAGGTCGTTGACCGCGCGGCTCATGACCTCGCCGCGGGTTCGCGAGTCGAAGAACTTGAGCGGCAACCGATCGAACTTGGCTTCGACCTCCTGGCGCAGCGCGTAGACGGTTTTCTGTGCCACGTTGGCCATCAGGAACTGCATCAGGTACTGAAACCCGTTGGCCACGACGTACAGGGCCACGAGGCCGGTCAGGATGCGGCCAACTCCGGCAAAGTCGATCCCGGCGCCCGGGGCGCCCGAGGCCTTCGCCACGAAGCCCTCGAAGATCTTCGTCGTGGCAAGGCCCAGGATTTTCGGGCCCAGGACGCCGAACACCGTGCCAATCGCGCCGGCCACGACCACGACCGTGAGCGCCGGCCGGTGCGGCTGCAGGTAGCCGAGCAGGCGAGTCACCGTGCCCTTGAAGTTCTTGGCCTTTTGCGTGGGGACACCCAGTCCGCCCATCGGACGTCCGCCGAACATCGGCGGCGGCGTGCGTGGCGTGGCCGGGCCCGACTGCGCGGGTGCCTGGGGTCGAGTCGGGGTACTCATGCGACCTCGTCGAGCGAGACCTGCGACGACACGATCTCGCGATAGATCTCGCTGCTCTTGATGAGCTCGGCGTGGGTGCCGATGCCGACCACCCGCCCCTCGTCGAGGACGACGATGCGGTCGGCGGTGATGACCGTACTGATACGTTGAGCGACGATGAACACGGTGGCGTGGGCGGTTTCGGCCCGCAGCGCCGCGCGCAGCCTGGCGTCCGTCGTGAAGTCGAGCGCGGAGAAGCTGTCGTCGAAGACGTAAACGTCGGGCCGCCGGACGATGGCCCGCGCAATCGACAGGCGTTGCTTCTGCCCGCCCGACAGGTTGATGCCGCCCTGCGAGATCGGCGACGCGAACTGCTCCGGCATCGCCTCGATGAAGTCGATGGCCTGCGCTACCGCGGCGGCATGGCGCACCTCGTCGTCGGACGCGTCCTCGCGGCCGTAACGGATGTTGGCGGCGACGGTTCCGCTGAACAGCACGGCCGTCTGCGGCACGAACCCGATGCGCGCGCGCAGATGTGCCTGGGTGATCTCGCGCACGTCGACGCCGTCGAGCAGCACCTGACCGTCGATGGCGTCGTAGAAGCGCGGAATCAGCCCGGCGAGGGTCGATTTTCCTGACCCGGTGCCGCCGACGATAGCGGTGATTTCGCCGGGATGAGCCGTGAACGACACACTCGTGAGCGCCGGTTCCTCGGCGCCTGGATACTGAAAGGTGACGTGGCGGAATTCGACGTGCCCGCCCCCGGCGACCGGCGTGCGCGACCCAGTCGTCGGCTCGGCAATCTCCGGCTCGAGATCGAGCACCTCGAGGATTCGCACCGCCGATGCCGACGCCCGCGGCAGCATGACGAACATCGCCGTCACCATGAACACCGCGAACAGGATCTGCATCGCGTACTGCAGCGACGAGAACATGGCGCCGACCTGCATCACGCCGGCGTCGATGCGGTGGCTGCCGACCCAGATGATCGCGATGCTGGTGAAGTTGAGCATGAGGATCAGCGCCGGCATGAGCACGGCAATGAGGCGGTTCACCGCAATCGCGGTGTTGGTCAGGTCGAGATTCGCCTGATCGAACCGCTCGCGCTGCCGGTTGCCGCGGTCGAACGCGCGGATGACGCGGACGCCGCTCAGCCCCTCGCCGAGCACGAGGTTGAGTCGCTCGATCTTGAGCTGCATGGCCGTGGACAGCGGCACCGCGCCACGCATGATCAGAGCGAACACCACTGCCATCACCGGCATCACCGCGATCAGCACCCACGCGAGCTGCGCGTCCTGCGACAGCGCGAGGATGACGCCGCCAATCGCCATCATCGGCGCCGTGATCACCATGGTGAGCATCATGATCACCATCTGCTGCACCTGGGTGGTGTCGTTGGTGGTACGGGTGACCAGTGAGGCCGATCCGAACCGCTCGAACTGGTGGATCGACAGGCGCTCGGCGCGCGCGAAGATGGCGCCGCGCAGGTCCCGTCCGAACCCGGTTGCCACCTTGGCCGAATAGAAGCTGCCGGCGATGGCACACAGGGTCGCCACCAGCGAGATGAGTAGCATCAGCGCGCCGACCTCGAGGATGGCGCGCTGGTCGCCTTTGACGATGCCCTGGTCGACGATGTCGGACGTCAGTCTGGGCAGGAGCAGGTTGCCGAGCGACTGGGCGAAGGCCAGCACGAGCACCAGCACGAGCAGCCGGCGATGAGGGGCGAGAAAGCGAGACAGTTTCAACATAGGTAAGGCGCCAAATGTTAGCAGATTCGTGGTACCTGCTTAGTGTGGCCAATAGTTAGCCCGGCAAACATATCGATGATAGACTGGCCGGCGCATGGCGAAGGTGGATGCCGGCACAGCCGCGCGCGAGCTGCTGCATGTGGTGATGCTGGTGATGCGCACGGTGGCGGCCGACATGCGCCGCGAGCCGGGCGCTGTGGCTCCGGCGCAGATGGGCACGCTGATGAAAGTGTCGGTGGGGCCGTGCACGATGAGCAGCCTGGCGCGTCATCAGGCAGTGAGCCTGCCGACGGTCTCCAAATCGGTCGACATGCTGGTGCGGCGTGGCTGGCTGGAACGCTGGGTCGACAAGCACGACCGGCGTCACACGATGGTGCGGCTCACGCCTCAAGGCCGCAAAGTTCTGGGGGGCATCAAGAAACGCACCGACCAGCATGTCCGCCGCAGCCTGACGCCGCTGACGGTCGCCGAGCGGGAGCAGTTGGTCGCGGCCATGCGCGTCCTCACCCGCGTCCTGGCGATGCCTGGCGGCCAGGAATTCTGACGATAGGTCGATGGACGACACGATGGACAGGAGCATCCGTATGAAGCACAGACTCGCGCTGGTCGTAGGAATCATGCTGCTGGCGGTGCCGGCCTTTGCCGCCGACGTCGACGGCAAGTGGACCGGCAGCGTCGACACGCCGATGGGCACCGTCCCGGTCGGATTCACGTTCAAGTCCGATGGCGCCACCCTGACAGGTACCACGCTCGGCCCCGACGGCGGCGAGATCGCGATCAAGGACGGCAAGGTCGACGGCAACAAGATCTCGTTCATCGTCGAGCTCGATTTCGGCGGGATGTCGCTGGTGCTCAACTACAGTGGAGTGGTCTCGCCCGCCGAGATCAAGTTCACCCTCGACGTCATGGGAATGCCGTTCGAGTTCGCCGTCAGCAAGAACAAGTAGCTAGGCCGGCTCGGGGACCAGTTCGGTATCGGCGACCGGAGGTGTCACAGGTACGCGTACGCTGATGCGCGTGCCGCCGCCGGGAGCGGCCTGAATCGTCAACTGACCCTTGAGGATGGCGACGCGCTCACGCATGCTGGCGAGTCCAAGCCCGCCATGATCGACGGCGATCGGATCGAAGCCGATGCCGGAGTCGGTGATGACGAGGAGAAACTCATCGCCGTTGCGCTCGAGCCGCACAGAGGCGTCGCGTGACAGACTGTGTTTCGCCACGTTGTGCAAGGCTTCCTGCGTAATCCGGTACAGGCACAGCGATACGCTCGGATCGATGAGGTCCGGAAGGTGGGCCTCGCTGAACGAAATCGTCAAGTCACGCTGCTGTGAGACGTCGTGACACAGGACACGCACCGACTCGACAAGGCCGAGCATCTGCAGCCTGGACGGATGGAGTCGGTGCGACAAGTCATACAGATCGCTGGCGATCTCCTCCACCTGCGACGCAAACTTCTCGAGATGAGGCCGTTGCTCCGGGAGCGGCAGATCCCGACTCAGTTGGCTGACGTCGATGCTGAGCAGCGCGAGCTTCTGGCTCACATCGTCGTGCAATTCGCGCGCGATTCGCTGTCGCTCCGCCTCCTGGCTCACGATCACCCGGCCCGCGAGCACGCGATTGAGCTCGAGCGCTCGCGTCGCGACGGTGACGTCACGCACGATGCTGAGCACGCGCTCGTTGCCGGCAGGTACGATCCGTGCCTCGAAGTGCCGTGGTTCGTCCACATTCAGCTCGTAATCGACGACGACAGGCTCCTGCGTTTGACACACCTGTTCGATCGCGTTCATGAAGCGATCCGCCAGCGCCGGCGGAAAGATGTCCCTCACCGTTTTTCCCAGAAAAGCCTCCGGGGGCGCGTACAACAGGTTTGAATCACGGGCATGGAAATCCACGTACGTGCCGTTCCGATCTTGAACGAACATCAGGTCCGGCAACGCCCGAAGGATGGCACTGTTCCGCGCCTCGGAGCGCCGCAGCGCGCCTTCGGCGCGCCGTCGTCTGGAGTGCTGAATCAGCAGGCCGCCGATCAGCAGCATCTGCGCGCCGACGATGATGCCGCCACCGATCACATAGCCACGATAGCGTTGCAACAGCGTCGGTTCTCGAAAGCGAATCACGCTCCCGGCCGGAAGCGACGACTCGCTGATTCTCCAGCGTTGAAGCTGGCGCCAGTCGAACTCGTAGGTGTAGCTGTGGACCGTGGTCACGGGAATGGATTGAGGTGACTCGCCCTGCAGGATGCGCGCGGCGATTCGCGCCGTTTCCCTGGCATCGTTGAACGACGAGTGGAGATGTCCCCCGACGATGCCGTGCCCGAGTGCGGACTCGTGCCAGCTGTACACGGGCACGTTCGCGGCCGCCGCGATCGTCTCGACGGCATCGAGCGGCATGAACGTGTGACCGGCGCCATCGTCGGAGAGACTCAAGAAATAGAGGATGGCGTCCTGCGGCAGATGTCGCACCTGCTGTTCGAGATCGACCATCGACAGTCCGCTGAGGTTGTGGAAAGCCACTCTGCCGGTAAAGGCGGCCTGCTGCTCTTGGAAGATGTCGTCGTACAGCTTGTCGAACGGCGCGACGCCGCTCACCACGAAAACCTGCTTCGTGTCCGGCTGCGCCTCGAGAGCCGCGGACAGCGTGCCCGCGAGATCAATCTCGGAGATGATGCCGGTCGACGGGGGCTCCGCGAGCAGACCCGGTCGCGTGGTAAACACGATCGGAACCGACTGAAACAGCGTCCGGTCTTGGTTCAGGAAGGACACGACCGACGGTCCCGACGCGATGACCAAATCCACACCGTCAGCGGCGATGTAACGCTCGCGCAGGTAGTTGCGGAGCGCGGTGTGGTACGTGTCGTCGCCGAGCCGTGCGAGGTCGATGTATTCGCTGTAGTAATCGAGCTGGCCGGAGAGTGCGGTATTGAGCTCGGCGCGGAACGCGTCGTCGAAGGCCGGAGAATCGCGTCTGATGAGGTGGAGCGCGAGGACCTTCTTGGGTGGCTTCCCGGTAGCGGTCTGTCCATGGGCGCGTGCGTCCAGACAGGCGCAGAACAGCACGAGCGCGATCAGGGCGCCCACGCGCGCTGGTCTCGAGCAACGACGACTCATCGAGTCGACTCCGCGGACTTCATCACTGTCGGAGTGCAGTACTCGTCTCCTGTGAGGGCACGTTCGATCGCAACCTGCAGATCGTGTGCGGCGGCGTACTTCAACACGAACGCGGACGCGCCGGCGCGGAACGCGGCTCGCGCGACGTTCTCATCACCGCCTCCGGTCACGAGCACCACTTTTATCTGCGGTAGCGAGGCCTTGATCGTTCGGCAGACATCGAGTCCGCTCATTTCCGGCATGGCCAGATCAGCGACGATCACGTCCGGCTTGAGCGCGATTGCGGCTTCGAGCAGCGCGCGCCCGTCTCGGACCGAACCGACCACGTCGCACGACGGCTCGAGCAGACGTCCCCAGGCCTTGAGCAGCCCGACGTGGTCGTCGGCCAGAAGCACCCGAGGTCGTACGCCTGAAGACACGGGTGGCGATCATAGTCGACTGCCAGCCGTTCCCTTCACAACATCGACATCTGAACGGCTGAGTCTTGAGCGAAGGAGTCGAACAAGTTCAGCAGCAACGTGGCGTGCTTGCGGCCGGCCGAACCGGACGAGCGGGTCGCGCCCGTCCGGCTCAAAGATCTGACCCGAGTGTTAATGGCCGACGGGGGACTGTGCGGCCGTCATCTGCAGGATCGAGCGCTGGTCGCTCGTAATGATGTCCGCGTCGCGCCACGCGTTTCCGATGTGCGCGACCGCGCTGACGAAGGCACCGTGATTATCCGCGTCGTCGCTCGCCGCGATGATCTCATCGCTCATCGTGCACCCGTTGGTGAACATGAGATTGGGGATGCCGGTATTCACGCCGGCGACGAATATCGTGGAGCGCAGATCGGACGCATCGCATTCGTCGTCGTCATCTGCAAACCCGTCAACATCGGCGTCCGGGTACCAGCCGATGTCGCGCAGGAGTGACAACGTCAGATCCTGCGGCGGCACGAGCGAGTGGGTGAGATCCGGGTTGATCGCCGGCTCCATCAACTGGTTTCTCGACGTCAGCGGATCCCAATGCGACACCGACGAGCCTGGTTGCACGGGGTTCGGCGCATTCACGTACACGCGCCCGAGTGAGTCGGCGCCTGACAGCAGCGTCGGATCGAGTTCGAGCTCCGCAAACACGCCCACGGCCAGCTGCGCCTTGATCGCATTGCCGTCCGCAAGGGTGATGCGGACCGACGGGATCGTGATCGTCAGGTCCGTACCGCCAAGGCCAGGCGGTGGACCTCCGGCAACGCTGTCCACGACGATCACGGCGATCGCTCCCGCGTTTTGCGCGTTCTTGACTTTGATCGTGAACCCGCATGTCCCGCGGTCGACCAGAGCGATTCGGCCGGCGACCGCTCCCGGGTTCGTGATGGCCGAGCACGCGTCAGTGGTCAAAGGACCGGCAACATCGGCGGCATCGAGCGCCTGCGCGGCTTGCCCGACGACGCCGGCCGCTGTGAGCGGCGGGCCGAACGTCGCGGTCCCCACGGGATACACGCCGGCAATGGCGGCTGGCGCGGTGAGCTGCAGGACCGGGGTGCCTGCTTGCAGCACGTGTGGCGCGTCGGCGTGGACCTGAGGCCCTGTCCACCAGGTGGCGCGAGTTGATCGCCGACGCCACTCGTTCAGCGTTTGACATCGCGTCCCAGGATTTCCCGGTGGTCGTGTCGAGCAGATTCATCGAGTACACGTCGCTCCGATTCTCCGGCTGCGCACCAGTGGTGACGCTGGGAAACCCTGAGAAGCCCACGCCGTGGCCGAGTTCGTGAAGGACGACCGCTACCAAATCGATCTGATTCGGGCCCTCGTTGGCATCAAGTCCGTAGTACCAGGTGTTTCCCACGAGACACGTCGGCTGGCCGAGGTTCACATTGAAACGCGCGATGATGTCCGGCGCCGGCGTGACACCAAGAAACGGGTCTGGGTTCAGTTCGAACCCCGCACGCTTGTCGGCCAGGGCCGAATGGTGCCAGGTGCCCGGGAGCACTTCTCCGGGAAAATCCCTGAAGATGAAAATGGTGCCGGCGGAGCCGAGCACCGCTGTAGTCGCTGTACACGTGAGGGCCTGGAACACCGCAATGATGCGGATCTCGACGGCACTGTCCAGACGCGCGGCCCACAGATTGGCTGCTCGCTGGAACGCGATGAGCCGCTGCTGACCGACGGTCGTTCCGGTGTTGCCGCCAATTGGTGCAGCTGGTGTCGGGTCGTTGAAACCGACGCCCGACCCGTTGGCGTTGATAACCGTGACAGTGGAGTTCGCGAGTACGGGGGTCGCTGCTGACAGCAGAACAACGGCAAATCCGCCAGCGCTCAGGAGCGAGACTAATCGTCGCATGATTACTTCTCCTCCAGCGTTGGCACGGCGCTGACTGGCGGTGGCGGCGTTCGAACGTGCTTCGAGGCCGCAGGCAAGCCGTGCAGGCATCGGTAGGAGATCGATCCATCAGGATTCACGCTGGCCACGAGGGCGTCTTCGAACGACTCGTCCAGGATTCCCATGACGACGCCGTCCGGGCGCTGGACGATCGTGACCGCTTCGATATTGCGCTCGCCAATCTTCTGCGCCTGTCCGGGTGGGGGATCCGGATCGTCGATGCCCTTGTCGGGTGTCTGCGTCGGTGGTTTCTTGCGGTTATCGTTCTGCTGTGCGGACGGCGCGCTGATCGCTAGGAGAAATAGAGACACCACGCCGATGAGAGCCTGACGAGGCCTGCGCATGTGATCCTCCTGTTCGTCATGGAGATTCGCGAATCCAGCGCGGACCTTACTGCCGAGGCTCGTGGGGGATCAATGACCAGTTTTGAAATTTGGTCTCACTCTATGGCGTGACGGACTGCAAAATGGCGGTGACGAGCGAGAAGCGTGCAGACTTCGTGCAACGACAGCAGTCTCTAGCTCATCCGCAATGGCAGCCGGCTCCTGATCACTTGCTTCCGCGTGTCTCCGGGAACTGCCTGCGCTGCAGCGACCACTGCGCGTCCTTGCAGAGACCGCAGTCCTCGCCGACGAACCGTTTCGCACTCTGGCTGTCGCCGCGAAGCTGCCAATTGAGCCAGCTCACCGCCACCGATGCGGCAGCGCCGCCGTTCGGCTCGTTGAACGTGCCACCGTGGCCAACCGGGAGATTGGCGATCGCCGCTGGCACGTGCGCGATCCGCTTGAAGTCGTCCATCCCGTTTTCGTACGCGATGTCGGTGGGTCCGCCCTCGATGTAGATCACCGGCGTGTGCAATGTCTGCAGCACCTCCTTGCCGATGCTTGTGCCCGTCATGGTGGTTGGCCCGTTGTTCAGTACGCCGCTGTTGTGAATCACCAGCGTCTTGACCCGTGGATCCTTTGCCACTTGCAGTGCCTGTACGCCGCCGCAGCTCCAGCCCGAATACGCGATCTGCGCGGCATCGAGGCGGCCGAAGTAGGGGCCGTCCTTACGCTGGTTCTCGGCGAGCGCCCAGTCAACAGCGTCGGTCAAATCCGAGACCTGCGTGCGCGGCGGCGGGAGCTGACCTTGGGGCGGCGCTGGACGCGGCTCCCTCGGCGGTGCATCGGGACCACTCAGGATGCGGCCGCTCGCGATCACGAGATACCCGTGCGACGCGATCTCGAGCAGGTGGAAGCGGCTGCTCGCGCCGTCATCCGAACATCCGCCGTTGCCCCACGCGACCACGCCGAGCTTGGTGCGGCCGAGACCGGCGAGGTCTTTCGGACCGTAGACGACGTGACGTGGGAGCGATGCGACTTCCTCTTTCATCGCCGGGAAGCGTCCGGTGCCTGGCGTGTCAGGCCGTTTGTTGATTTCGGCCTGGCGCTCGAGCGCAGCACGGTCCGGTTGCGGCGCCGCCGTCTGCGGCGCGGCCGTCTGCGGCGCGGCAGGCTGCTGCGCAGCCGCGACGACACCAAGGCACGCGGCGACGAGGGCGACAGCCGATGGACGGTAGAAGAGGTGACGGATGTTATGTGTCGTCATAGTGGCATTCTCCCTGATCGCTAGGCCCGGCGACGTCGTGGCCCGTGCTGCACCGCATCGTGCGGTGCGTGCCCCATGGCAGGTAGGGCCGCTGCGGTTTCGCGCAATACGCCTCGGAGCCACGCGTGCCCGGCATCTCGATCCAAACGCGGATGCCACACCATGGCTTCCTGTAGCACGGGCAGCGGCAGCGGCAGCGGAACGACGCGGATCGGGTATGACGCCGCCAGCTTCTCGGCCAGCCGCATTTGCAGCGTCGCGATGCGATCAGTTCCGACGATCAGCGCCGGCAGCGCGTGGTAGCTCGGCGCGACGACTTGTGCGTGAAGTTCGAAGCCAGCTTGTTCTGCCAGGCGCTCGGCGTAGTTGATCCGCGCGTCGTCGGAGAAACTGACCACAGCGTGCGGAAAGTGGCGGTACTGATCCGGGTGAAGCGTGTTGCCGACACTCGAATGCCCGCTCCACACGATGGCGGTGAACGCGTCTTCGAACAGAACCTCGTGCGGCAAGGAGGCTGGCGCGTACGCCTTCGGAATGATGACGAGATCGAGCCCGAGATCCTCGGACTCCGATGTCCGCTCTCGCAGCGGGATGATGACCACCGTGACACCGGGCGCGTCCCTGCTGACTCGGCGAAGCGCGTCGGTCAGGATCACGGTGACGGCGTAGTCCGATGCCGCAATGGTGAAGACGCGCCGCGACGTGGCGGGATCGAACGGCACGTTGACGATGATGGTTCGATGAACCTGCTCGAGGATCGAGCGCACCGGCTCGACCAGCGATTCGGCCAACGGGGTCAGGGTCATGCCGCCGCGGCTGGCGACGAGCAGCTTGTCGTTGAGCGCATGGCGCAGACGCGCCAGCACGCCGCTCATCGCCGATTGACTGAGGTGGACGCGGCGGCCGGCGTTGGTGACGCTCTTCTCGGCGAGCAGCGCGTCGAGTGCGACGAGCAGATTCAGATCGAATCCGTGAAGATCCATGACGTCCTGGTCGCGCAGCATCCTACTTCAACCCAACCGCATATTGGCCGGCCCGATGGCCGCCATCGGAATAAACCATTTGCCCGGCTGCACATGTCGGGGTCAGATCTTGATTCTTGCAGGACTGCAAAAATCAAGATTTGACCCCTATTGGACGCGCAAGCGATCGATCGAGATGCTGAAGGCGGGGACCGCAATCACCGTGACGGTAGCGCCCGCGCGCGTCGGTGGGATAATCGTGCTGATCATGCGCATCCTCAATGACAAAGGTGAGGAGCTCCTTGGTGCCGCGCTTCCACCGGGTGCGGCCCCGCGTCCGCAACCATGACGCGTTCGCACCTCGTGCGACGGATTGCGGCCGGGGCGATCGTCGTCGCCCTCGCGCCGGTGATGGCCCGGGCCCAGCGCGGAGGATTTCCACCGCCGCCGCAGCCACCTCGGCTTGCTGCGCCGATCGATCTCGCCGGTTACTGGGTGTCCCTCGTCACCGAGGATTGGCGCTATCGCGTGGCGACCCCGCCGAAGGGCGACTACAACTCGGTCCCGTTGAATCCCGCCGGGCGCAAAGCTGCTGACGGGTGGGATCCCGCGCGCGACGAAGCAGCGGGCGAGCAGTGCAAAGCGTACGGCGTCGGAGGTGTGATGCGATTGCCCGGCCGCCTGCACGTCGCCTGGCAGGATGATCGAACGCTCACCATCGAGACAGACGCAGGAACTCAGGTCCGCACGTTGCGGTTCGGTCCGGCGACGACGGGTGCCAGCGACTGGCAGGGGAACTCGCAGGCATCGTGGGATCGCATGGAAGGCGTGATGGGCGCCGGGCTCCTCTTCGGCGGCGGCGGGTTTGGCGCTGGCAATGCCGCGGGCGGTTCGTTGAAGGTCGTCACGAAAGGGATGAAGCCAGGCTATCTCCGGAAGAACGGCGTTCCTTACAGTGCTGACGCGGTGATCACCGAGTACTTCGATCGCTTCGACCTCCCGGGCGGCGATGCGCTATTGGTTGTCTCGACAGAAGTCGTCGACCCGACGTACCTCGCGCAGCCGTTCTGGACCAGCACGCATTTCAAGAAACAGCGCGACGCGACCGGCTGGAAGCCGACCACGTGCACAGCCCGATGACCCGCACAACGAAGACTCATCGCCGTGCCTTGATCGCTGTCGTGGGACTGTTCGTCCTCGCCATGATCGACGTTCGTGGACAGGCCCCGACAACACCGGCGCCGCCGGCTCCCGGATTTGATCTCTCCGGCTACTGGTCACCAGTGCTCCACGAGGACGGCATGGATCGGGGCGCCGGGCCTGAGATCGGCGACTACGGCGGCATTCCGATCAACGAAGCCGGCCGGCTGTTTGCGCTCTCGTACGATCCATCTCGCCTGACCCTTCGGCATCACCAGTGTGATGGGTACGTGGCGCCGTACCAGATGCGAGCATTGGGAAACTCACGCGCATGGGAAGAGCGCGACCCGAAGACGCATCGCCTCATCGCGATTCACTGGTTCAGCCAGACGTTCGAAGGGAAGCGGATCATCTGGATGGACGGTCGGCCTCATCCGCCCGCGTATGCTCCGCATTCGTGGATGGGATTCTCGACCGGCCGCTTCGTCGGCAACGCACTCGAAGTACAGACGACGCACCTGAAGCAAGGGTGGTATCGACGCAACGGCACGCCCGAGAGCGATCAAGCGACCCTCGTTGAGTTCTTTGTCCGTCACGGCGATCGGCTCACGCACACGGTCGTCGTGTCGGATCCGGTTTATCTCGACGATCCGTTGGTCACGACCACCGACTTCTACCGTCAGCCGACCGACCATCAGAACTGGCTGTTCCCGTGTGATGACGGCGAACAGGTCCTCGGCCGGGCGCCGGACGATGTCCCGAACTACCTGTTCGGTCAGAACCCGTTCGTCAAGGAGTATCGGACCAAGTACAAGCTCGCGGCGGCAGGGCATCTCGGCGGCGCGGCGAGCATCCAGCCCGAGATCGTGTCCACGCTCGCCGCCGCGAAAGACGACCTGTCGCTCGAGCGTCCGTCACGCAGTCCGCAGGCGACGAGCAAGGCGGTGCCAACAGAACCGACCGACGGCGAAATTCACATTCTGCCGGTGCGTGGCAACGTCTACATGCTCGTCGGCGACGGTGGCAACATCGTCGTGCAGGTCGGCAACGAAGGCGTGTTCGTCGTGGATACCGGCACCGGTTTGCGCGCCGCCAAGACGCTCGCGGCGATCCGCACGCTGAGCGACAAGCCGATTCAGTTCATTGCGAACACCAGTTTTCTTTCCGATCGAACCGGCGGCAACGAGGCGCTGCGCAAGGCCGGAGCTGACCTGAGCGTTCGCGGCACGTTCTTCTCTTTGCAGTTCCGCGATGCCGGCATCGGCGCCACGATCATGGCGCATCAGAACGTGCAGAACCGGCTGAATGGGGCAAAGCGTCCGGCCGAGGCGCTGCCGACCGACACCTTCCTCGAAGAGCGGCGTCGCACGTTTCACAACGAGGATGCGATTGAAATGCTGTGGCAGCCCAACGCGCTCACCGATGGCGACAGCCTGGTGCACTTCCGGCGTGCCGACGTGATCGTCACAGGCGACATCTTTACGACGACGAAGTATCCGTTCATCGACGTGGCCAGCGGCGGCACCGTCGATGGCGAGATCAAAGCGCTCAATCAGATTCTGGAACGAACGGTATTCGAGCATCAGGGAGAGGGCGGAACACTGGTCGTTCCCGGCCACGGGTATCTCTCGGACGAGCACGAGGTCGTCGAGTATCGAGACATGGTCGTCATCGTCCGCGATCGCATTCGCGCGCTCGCGCGATCCGGGGCGACCCTCGAGCAGGTGAAGGCGGCGCGGCCAACTGCGGATTACGATACGCGGTATGGAGCGACCGCGGGTCCGTGGACCACGGACATGTTCGTCGAGGCCGTCTATCGAACTGTTCGGCGATAAGAGGAAGGACGCGATGATGATCTCGATGCGCTGCGCTGTCATCGGCGTGGTGATCTGTGCCGCGACCGTGCGTCTGGCGGCGCAGCAGAACCAGCCTCCGGCGCCTGCCAAGCCCGACTCTCCGGCGATCACCGAACAGCTCGATCGGCTCAAGAAGTCGGTCGGTCCGCGCTGGGCCGATGCCGTGCACTTCTGGTGTGAGGCGCCTCGCGCCAATCGCCCGGACGATCCGGTCATTCAACCAGCGAAGATCTTCGACAACGTGTACGCCATCGGCAACGTCGGCACAGTCGCCTACGTGATCCAAACGTCGGCGGGTCTGATGATGATCGACGCGCTGGGCGCGAATCAGGTCGAGTCGGATCTCCTCCCAGGATTCATGAAGCTTGGCCTCGATCCGGCACAGGTGAAAACGATTCTGGTCGCGCACGGACACGCCGATCACTTTGGTGGCTCGGCGTACTTTCAGCAGAAGTTTGGTTCGAAGGTCTACGTGTCGGCGGCGGACTGGACGTTGATGGAGACGCCGCCGCGCGGTCGCGGCCCGGGAACGCCGCCGCCGCCCCTCGACGCCGCTCGGGGCGCCGTGAGCGATAGTCGAACGGCGGCCGCACCCCCCAAGCGCGATGGCGAGCTGCGCGATGGCGAGTCGGTCACGCTCGGCAATGTGAGCGTGCGTG
>Ga0114129_10009345_pt1 | contig 13980 bp, 8 predicted proteins | sample RhiMetdeltSRZDD1_FD_80071 | JGI IMG/M metagenome (GOLD analysis project Ga0114129, IMG submission 80071) | Populus rhizosphere microbial communities from Tennessee, USA - Rhizosphere MetaG P. deltoides SRZDD1 (version 2) (version 2) | ecosystem: Host-associated > Plants > Roots > Rhizosphere >... | reverse complement strand
TTCGGCGGATTGCCGCGCCTCCCCCATGCGATCGTAGAGAACGCCCATGTTGTAGAGAATCTCCGAATCCGTGGGCGCGATATCGTGCGCGCGCCGAAACGCGGCGAGCGCGTCCTCGAGCTGCCCGTTCTTGAGCCGCATCGCCCCCATGTTTCCCCACACCACCGCGCTCTTTGGGTCCATGTCCACCGATTCCTGCAGCAATCGAAACCCGAAGTCCGTGTTCCCCTGCTTGACCAGCGCCGTGCCCAGTGCGGAGAAATATTCGGCCAAGGGGGAGTTCCCGCGTTGCTGGGAAAAAAAGAGCTCGGGGAGCTTGGCCAGCGTGGCCGGTACCGCGTCCGTGCGCCGTTTGAGGATGCGGATTTCGGGACCGGTCTGGCGGCTCGGTCCGAAGCGCGCCACTTCTTCGAAACCTTTTTCCATCTCGCGATAGAACGCGGCCTGGACCGGATACTGGCGAATGTCGGCAAGGTATCGCCCCGAGACCCCGCTCGAGATGACGAAGTATTGAAACGTTCCATAGAGCGCGGGAATGTAGGCCGCGTCGTAGAGGTGCGGCGTCACGCCGTGAAACGGGAGATACACGACGCTGTAGCGATTGGGATCCGGTTCCGGTCCGTAGCGCTCCACCAAGAGCGATGCTCCCGCGGGCACATGCGTCCCAATCCACTCACTCGCCGCCCGGCGCGAATCCACCGCCCCGCGTTCCCTCACCGCCTGGAGCGACAAGGCAGCGGGAACGGCCACGGCCAGCACACACGCTCCCGCGAAGACCGCGCGAGAAACCCGCGGCTCTCGCACTGGAACCAGGGCTAGCACACCTTGAATTCCCGCCGCCGCCCACACCGCGGCCAGAGGCACGAGGGGAAGCACGTAACGCGCGGCCGCCATCCTCCACGATCCCAACACCCCGAGAAACACCACCGCGAACACGACTCCCACCAGGGCCTCGCCGCGGCGCCGGCGATCACGGATCAAAAACACCAGGCCGAGGAGGGCGAGGATCGCGATCGGAATCGAAAGACCTTGGGGCAACACATGGGCCAGGTAAAAGCTCCACGCCCGTCCCCCTTCACGACCCAAATGTCCGAACACCATGTGTCGCCGTTCGAAACTGATGTCGGCCCACGCTTGACTGGCATCGAGGAGCACGTAGGGCGAAGCAAGGGCAAACGCGGCCGCGGCGGCGAACAAGGATTGAAACAAGTGACCCGAAAGCAGAAAGCTTCCCGGTCCCGCCCCGCGGCGCCGCATCAGAACTCCGTGCGCGACGAGCAGCGCTACCAAGAGAAACGCGCCGGGATATTTTGCCGCGGTGGCGAGCCCCATCCAGATTCCGGTGACGATCGCATCGGTCCGCCGTCCGCTCGAGGCGTACCGCGTGGCCGCGGCAAGACCCCATGCCATCGCGACGAGGAGCACCACATCGGGACTCACGAGCTGGCTCTCCAGCACGGCCAAGGGCAACACCGCTACCAAGAGCGCGGCGACGAGACCGGTCGTTCGCCCGCCCAGGTGTCGGCCCAGGCTCGCCACGGGGAGGACGACCGACGCCCCGATCGCCGCGGAAAGCACGCGGCCCCACATCACCGCGCGCCCGAGCTCCTGGTCCAAAAGCTGTCGAAAGTCGGCCAGTGAGCCGACCTTCCCCACCAGGCTAAGCCATAGATAAATAGCGGATTGAACCAGGAAATGCAGGTAAAACGAGAAGGATGGATATTTGAAGAAATGGGGGTTGAGATCGATGTGTTCGCCGGGCTTCCCCCAGAACCCGATCGCTTCGCGGACCGGGGTGGCCTCCTCATAGATCTCGGGCAAACCCCAGCGAAGATGGCCAAGGCGCAACAGGAATGCCACGATTGCGATCCCTAGAAGTAGGAGCGCGTCGGTGCGTCGACTGGATGACGGTTCGTGTTCGATCAATCGGTCCCCGGAGCCCGATCCCAACATGGAAAAGGGCCGGAGGGAGGGGTGATCCCCAAAGCCGGCCCGTTCGTGGGAAAGTATAGGTCCAGCGAACCGCGACGACAAACGTGGAGGGCTTTGTGCGTTCCCGATACTGGATCGTAGTTCTGGCCGCGCTGTGGGGCATTGGCGCCCTCTTCTCCATGCTGGCCTCGACCGGCGGCCATCTCTCGATGCCGCTCGATGACGCCTACATCTTCTTCCAATACGCCAAGCGCGCCGCCCACGGCGCACCGTTCACCTATCAATCCGGTGAAGGCGTTTCCGGCGGAGCGACGAGCCTTCTCACCGTGCTCGTCGACGGCGTTGGATATCTGATCGGTTTTCGCGGGGCGGCCATGGCCGTATTCGCGTTACTCCTCGGCACCGGCTGTTTCGCCTGGGCCGCCTATTCGTGTCTTCGCTTGGGTCGCCGGCTCGCGCCGCGCGTACCTTGGCTCGCTCCCGCCTTGTTGCTGGCGACCGGCCCTCTGGGCTGGGGATTCATGAGCGGCATGGATCTCCCGATTTATGTCGCGCTCGCGTTGGCGTTCGCGGCGTCATGGCCGGAAACGGGAGCGCGCCCCGCCCGTTCCACGTACATCTTGGGCGTGTTGCTCGCCCTCGCTCGCCCCGACGCGCTTTTTCTTCTTGTGCCCGCACTCATCCTGGGCACCTTTGCCCATCGCGCCCGGGGATGGTGGATCGTCCTCGCCGCGATGTTGTTCCCCTTCGCCTTCTACCTCGTGACTACCGGTGCGCCCATGCCCTCCTCGATGAACGTGAAATCGGTGGTGGGACTCCCCGGTTCCGTGTTCAGCGAATGGCTGGCCGGTGGACTCTCCTATCTCGAGATCGTCTTGAAGGGAATCTTTGGCGGTTCGCTGGTGCGTGATGCGCAAGGTATCGCCGCCAATGACGGCTCGGGGGTGGGATTCTTCGTGCCGCCTTTGGCCATGTTCTTCCTCCTCACCGGCCTCCTTCCGCTGGCGTGGATCGAAGGCCGCCGCAAAGAGCCCGGACCCGCACTGCTTCTCACCGCGTGGGCGTTGCTCTCGATCCTCGCCGTCTCTTTCACCGTGCCTCGTGGATGGCACTGGTACCGCTATCTCATCCCGATTTACGCGTTTCTCATCCCGGGTGTCGCCGCGGGAATCGATCGGGCCGGACGCTGGATCGAATCGGTGGTCGAAGGATTGCAGGCTCCCGATGGCGCACGCGTCATCGGCCTATTTCTCATTCTCCTGTCCCTCCCCGGCACGGCCTATTTCCTAGTGGCTTACGGTCGGAACTGCGCGGACATTTATTTCCAGCACATCCAGCTCGCGGAACGGTTTCGGGAGAGCCGCCCCGTCAAACCGCGGCTCCTCGGTCTTCACGATGCGGGGGCGCTCACCTACTTCAGCGGCGTGCATACGCTGGACATGGAGGGGCTGGTGAGCTCCGAGTTCCGCCACACCGCACGCCTGGGTTCGGCCGGAATCTGGGAGGCCCTCGAACGCCTTCCCGCCGCCCGGCGTCCGGACGTCCTCGCCATCTACCCCAGCTGGTTCGACCCCGCTTTTTTGCAGCCCCACCGGCTGGTGTTCTCGCAGCGCCTCTTCCGGCCGTCCATTTCTGCCGGAAATCCCCTCAACGTGTATTTGGCCGACTGGACCCTGGCCGGTCGCGACGATTCGCCCCGGGATTCGGCAGTGGTGGCCACCGCGGGAACGTGGATGGAGGCGGCAGAGGTGGACGTGGCCGACCTGGCCAGCGAGGCGGCGGCGCACTACCATTTTCATGTGCTGGACGGGGCCTACGAATCCATATTGAAACTACAGAAGGACGGGTGGGGTGAGCCGCTCATGGACGGCGGGCGCCTCGTGAGCGGCTGGGAGGAGTTTACGGTCACCCTGCCCGCACCGGGCCCCGTCCTCCTCGTCGCCCGGACGCATGCCCCCTTCCGGCTCCGGGTGGAAGCGAATGGGCGGGACGCAGGTATCTGGGTCGAGTCCGGGGGGGAAAGTGGGCATTGGATGGAAAGCACGTTTGCTTTGCCCGCGGATTCGATTCGGGAAGCCAAGGTGACCTTCCGAATCGCCTCGGACGATCCGCATCACTCCGCATACGGTTCGTTCCATTACTGGATCTACCGACGCTGAGTCGTGGATTTTCTGTGATATACTTATCCGACTTTCATGAGACGTGTGTCCCACTCATGAACCGGACCATTAAATACCTCGGTCTGGTGCCGGGCCTGCCGCCCACCAGTTGACCCCTCGGTTTGCTTGCCGGAGGTTGTTGCATGTCGAAAACGAAGATTTCCTCAATCCTGGTCATCGGGGCGGTTTTGGCCGGTTTCGTGTTGGGCTCACTGCTCACCGGATCGGTCCACGCCGAATCGACCCTCGACCAGCTCAAGGTCTTCACCCAAGTCCTGCGCTACGTGAAAGCGTATTACGTCGAGGACGTGGATTCCGGGACGCTGGTCAATGCCGCCATCCGCGGCATGCTCGAAGACCTCGATCCACACTCCAACTATGTGGAGCCGGAGGCGTTTGCGCGAATGAACGAACGCAACACCGGCGAGTACGAGGGAATCGGCATTTCCTTCGAGATGCGAGATGGATGGATCAGCGTCATCTCGGCAATGGAGGGAGGGCCCTCTGCGCACTTGGGCATACGGCCGGGCGATCGCATTACTCAGATCGAGGGTGTACCTGCCCACGGCCTCTCCAATGACGACGTCGTGGCCAAGCTCAAGGGCCCCAAAGGCACCAAAGTGCAAATCGCGGTGCAGCGGCCCGGTGTGGACAACGAGCTTCAGTTCACGATCGTCCGGGACAAGATTCCGATTTATTCAGTGCCCTACAGCTTCATGCTCGATGACGGGAAGACGGGCTACGTCTACGTCGTTCGCTTCAGCGCCACCACCTCCGAGGAGCTGGAGACCGCCCTCAAGGACCTCGAGTCCAAGGGTATGGAGCGTCTCATCCTCGACCTGCGCAACAACTCGGGCGGCTTGCTGAATCAAGCCATCGAGGTGGCGGACAAGTTCATCGACGGCAACCAGGTGTTGGTATACACGAAGGGCCGCATCGAAGGCTCGAGCCAGCACTACTACTCCACGGATTCGGTAAGCCACCCGCGCTTTCCGCTGATCGTGCTCGTGAACCACGGCAGCGCGTCGGCTTCCGAGATCGTATCCGGAGCGATCCAGGATCACGATCGCGGCGTGGTCGCCGGGCTGACGACGTTCGGCAAGGGCCTCGTGCAGCGGCAATACATGCTCGAGGACGGCTCGGCATTGCTCCTTACCGTGGCGCGCTATTACACACCCAGCGGGCGGCTCATCCAGCGGTCCTACAAGAATCGCGAGGAGTACCTGAATCACTGGGATGAAGAAGATGCGGCGCAGTCGGATTCGCTCGAGACGATCGCGGAAGCCGACACGACCGGCCGCCCGGTGTATTACACGCTGAACGAACACCGCCCGGTGCGTGGCGGGGGCGGGATCAACCCCGACATCCGCATCGCGTCACCGCCCGATCTGACCGAGGGGGAGAGCAAGCTCGAGCAGACTCGCGTGTACTTCGAGTACGCGGCCGAGTACTCGGTCAAGCATCCTGATCTCGCCAAGATGGAGCTCGGTGCGTTCCTCAAGAACTACAAGGTCACCGACGACATGCTGAACCAACTCGATCAGAAGGCGCTGGCGAGCACCGTGGTGAAGCTGACCTCGGAAGAGGTCAAGGCGAATCACGAGTACTCGCGGAAGGCTCTGAAACGCGAGCTGGCCGGCAACATCTGGGGCCAGGCCGCCCGTTATCGGGTGCACCTGAACGATGACCCCGTGGTTGCGGAAGCGCTCCGTCACTTCCCCGAGGCCGAGATGATGGCCAAGGTTTACGAGGGCGCACTGGAGAACCAGCGCTAACGCAGAGCCGCACTGAAATTCGAAGGCCCGGGAGTTTTCTCCCGGGCCTTTTGCTTTTGGTAGGTCTACAGCGCCGTTAGGAGCGAATCCCGAGGCGGCGAATGCGGGTGTGCAGATGCTGGCGGCTGACCCCGAGTCGCCGGGCCGCCAGCGATACGTTGTCATTCGATTCGACCAGCGCGCGGCGAATCGCGTTCTCCTCGGCCCGCAACAACACATCTTTGAGTGTCCCTGGGATCGCCTCCGGTGATCCGGATAATGCAACACCGGGTAATGCATCATCACCCTTGGCATCCCATAAATCCTGGGGCGCGATCAAATCATTGGAAGCAAGAGCGCCGGCACGCTCCACCGAATTCATGAGCTCGCGTACGTTCCCGCGCCAGGGGTGCGCGCGAAGCGAGCGATAGGCATCCGGGCCGAATCGCAACTGGGGTCGTGAGAATTTGTCTCGCACCCGCTCCAGAAAGGCTTCCGCTAGAAAAATGACGTCGTCTTCCCGCTCGCGGAGAGGGGGAAGGTGCACGGTCACCACGTTGATGCGGAAGAGGAGATCTTCCCGAAACGTCCCCTCCTTCACCATCGCCCTGAGATCCTTGTTCGTGGCGCAAATGATGCGAACGTCGACCCGGCGGGGTGCCACGTCTCCAATACGCCGAACTTCGCTTTCCTGAAGCATGCGCAAAAGCTTCACTTGAAGCTTGCCCGGCATCTCCCCGATCTCGTCGAGAAACAGCGTCCCTTGGTTGGCTTCCTCGACCAGCCCGGCATGATCGCGTTCCGCGCCGGTGAACGCACCGCGCCTATATCCGAAGAGTTCGCTTTCGAGAAGATTCTCGGGAATGGCGCCGCAGTTCACGGGAATGAAGTTGGCCTCCCGTCGCGGTCCCTGAAAATGCAAGGCCTGAGCGACCAGTTCCTTCCCGGTCCCCGTTTCACCCTGGATGAGCACGCTGGCCGTATTTCCGACTACGCGATCGAGAATCTGAAACACCCGCTGCATGGCCGGGCTCCGGCCCATGATCTGATCGAATGCGGTCCGTTCGCCGAGCGCACGCCGAAGGGTCCGGTTCGCGGCTTGCAACGATTCGGCGGTTTCCACCAGATGCTGGCGATGCTGGGCGGTTTCCAAGGCCAGCGCCGCTTGCGCAGCCAGGGCCTCGAGGAGCCGCACGCCGTCTTCCTCGATGACTCCCGATGCTTTTCGTGAATCGATATAAAGCGCTCCCGCCACGCCGTCCGGTCCCGGAAGCGGCACCGCCACCACCGTGCGCAAGGACAGTTCACGCACCGATTGCTGAGCCATGAACTCGGGGTTCTGAAGCGCGTCGGCAACATAGAGCGTGCGTCCCCCATCCAGCACCCGCTCCAGGATCGTGTGGCTCATGTCACGGAGCGCTTCTCGAGGATCGGCCCCATCGAGGTCCCCGCGTTGCGCGGCAATACGAAGCGTCCCGTCTTCGTTTTTCTGGAGCAAATAGGCGCGCTCTCCGCCTGAAATCCGAAGCGCGGAATCGAGCACCCGTTCCAACAAATCCTCGACTCGATCCACGCGATGCAGACCGCCCGCGATGTCGAGGAGAAGGAGCAGCTTTTCGCGCTCCGCCTCGAGCGCGCGCACGCGCCGATCCTTCTCGCGAAAGGCCAGTTGCTCCTCGATGACGGCGGAGTGATCGACGGCGTCAATGGCGCCCTTCAAGAGGGCTTCGGGATCGAGAGGGTCGGTCTCGGGGGCCATGCGGGTCCTCCAGGGCAAGATGAGAACCCGGCGATCTTACTAGGCTAGGCGGTCAGGTGTAAACGATTGTTGACAGGCGTCAAGCGGCCTTGCGCGGCGGTTCTTCTTCGATGGTTTCCTTCTCGCCCAGGCGGGCCATCCGGTACCGGAGTGCTCCTCGTCCGAGGCCCAGAAGCCTTGCCGCCTCGCTCACATTCCCGTGAGCCGCTTCCAGGGCTCCCAGAATGGCCTGCCGTTCGATGCTTTCCCAGGGGATGGGTCCGCCACTGAAATCGATGCTGAGCCCCGAGGCATTTCCGGGGGTTTGGGGGAGATGCAGGTCGAGGATCTCCTGACTTCCCGCCGGCGTCACCAGGGCGAGGCGCTCCATATGATTGCGCACTTCGCGCACGTTTCCCGGCCAGGGGTACGCAAGAAACTCACGCTTCAGGTGGGGCGGCAAGCGGAGCGCGCCTCGGCCCAGCCGGCGTGCCGCCTCCTTCAAGAATTCCTGAGCGAGTATCCAGCCGTCATCCTCGCGATCCCGCAGCGGCGGAAGCTCGACACGAACGACGTCCAGCCGATAGAACAGATCCGCGCGGAAGTTGCCGGCGCGAACCTCCGCATTGAGATCGCGATTGGTCGCGGCCAACAGATGCACGTCGAGCGCAATCTCCTCGCGTCCCCCCAAGCGCCGCAGCTTACGGCCGTCGAGCACGCGCAGGAGCTTGGCTTGCAATCCGAGATCCAGCTCGCCGATTTCGTCGAGGAACGCGGTGCCGCCCTGGGCCAGCTCCAGAAGTCCCACTTTGAGCGCGCGCGCATCGGTGAACGCGCCTGGCTCGTGACCGAAGAGTTCGCTTTCGAGCAGGTTGTGCGGGATGGAGGCGCAATCGACCTCCACGAACGGTCCCGGTCCGCGCGTTCCCAAGGCATGGAGCCGCCGCGCGGTGACTTCCTTCCCCGTTCCCGTCTCGCCGGTAATGAGTACGTTGGGCGCGCCGCCTTGGGCAATGCGATCCACTAGATCGCGCACGACTACCATGGCCGCCGACTGGCCGAGCATGGCCGGCACCTGAACGAGGGCGCGGCCGCGCTCCTGGGTGCGCCAGACGCGTTCGGCGAGGCGCCGCGCTTCCTTGACCAGATCGGTGCGCGACAAGAGACCGCGCGGGCGGCGCTCCACAGCTAGCTTGTCCACTTGATCGCGCCCCGCCGGCGCAATCCACACCCGCTGGCAACGACTCCCCTTCTGAGTCAGCACCTCGAGGAGCCGGTCCACGCCGGGATCCTCTCCACCGCTCAGGATCGCCAGCGAGGGCTCGGTGTCACCTTCGGCGATGGCTTGCGCGGCGTGATCCGCGCGCGCGAACGCCCATACGCGGTATCCATCCTGGCGCAGGACCTCCCGGACTTCCTCGCGCAACTTTTCTTCGGGTTCCACGAGCACAATCGTGAACGACATCGTCAGTGCCCTTCGTGCTCCACCAGGTCCTGGAAACGAGCGACCTGGTCGCGCAAATATGGGTTCTTGGGATCGAGGGTCAAAGCCTGCATGGCGAGTTGGTGCGCCTGCACGAGATTGCCGCGCGCGTAATGGATCTCGGCCAGCGTATCCACGATCTGCCAGGAGCGGGGCTCGAGATCGTGCGCCCGTCCCGCCAACCGAAACGCTTCGTCGAGATTGATGCGGTGCTTGACGTAAAACCACGCCAAGCCGTTCATGAGCCGCGGATCCTTGGGAAACGTGGCGATGCCGCGGCGATAGAGATCGACCACGCGCGAGTACTCCTGTTCCGACTTGGCCCGCGCGCCGGCCTGGGCCGCTTGATCGCCGAGGCGGATATAGATTTCGGGAAGAAAGTAAGCCGAGTGCAATGCGTACAAGCGCCGCAGCTCACGAACCGGGGCGGCATGGTCGTCGACGCGCAAGTCGACCAGGCGATCGTTGCCGCCCAGATACCCCCCACCTCCCTTGACCACGAGAAGCGCGGCCGCTTCTTTGCCTCGAGCGTCGCCGCCCGCTTCATCTCCGGCTTGGAGCGCGGCTAAAAGACGCTCGGCCAGGCTTCCCTCGGCGCTATTGAACGTTCGCGCCATCACGTCCAACACTTGCGGTCCCGCGACATCGTTTCCAATCACGACAAAGGCCGGCCCGATGAGCCCACCCGCGTACTCCTCGCACTCTTTGCCGGTATGAAGCGCCGAGTGGCCCGCGGCATCCACGATGCCGACTTGGCGCGACTCGGGGCGCGGGTCGGTCCTCAATAGTCGCTGGAGCACTGCGTCCGCACTTTCGCCGCGCTCCAGAAGATCGAGGCCATAGGATCCGAAGGCCGTGTTCGCGGCCGCTTGGGTGGCGATCGCTCCCACGCCCGCACGCGCCCACGGGACCACCGCACCCACGGCGAGAAAGCGCGAGGCAACCGCGATTCCCCATTCGTGCTCCACCGTGTCGGCGGCAACGATGGAGAAGGTCGTGGTCAGTGGCGGCAAGGTCGTCTCGCTCTGGGCGGAGCGCACGAGCCCGGCCAGGAATAACACGACCACCAGACTGCGAAGCATCATCGATTGGTCCCAGAACCCCCGTTTTCGTGGCGAAGCGGGCATGCGACACTTCGCCCCTCCCGGAAAAAAGACATGAGAAATCCCCCACTTCGTTATCGGCAAACGCCCCGGGAACTGGAATCCCGCCTGGAGGACTTGGAGCAGGCCGGAGCCCTGAAACCGGCCCTGGCGCGCCTCGTTCTGGCCGCGGCCGCCGCCACCCAGGGTCGTCCCCACACGGTGCACTCGGTGTTGCAGCTGGTGTTGCGCCGGGGTGCGCCGGTCGACCAAGTCCGGGAGGCCATCCTCCAGAGCTACCTTTTCGTGGGGTACCCGCGGGTGATCAACGCCCTGGGCGCGTTGCGGGAGATTTCCGGGGTGGATGGCGGGGCGCTTCCGGTCGATTTGCGGGCGGCGGCCGATCATCCGTCTTCCTGGGAGGAAAAGGGGCAATCCCTGTGCCGGCGCATCTACGGAAGTCGTTACGAGAAACTGTTGGCGACGATGGTCGTGCTTTCGTCGGATTTGCCGCGATGGATGGTGCTCGAGGGCTATGGGAAGGTGCTGTCGCGGCCGCTCCTCGATTCACACACCCGGGAGCTGGTGGCGGTGGGATCCTTGGTGCCGTTACGGGTGCCGGAGCAGTTGCGCGCGCATTCGCGCGGAGCATTGCACGTCGGCGCGCGACCCGAAGAAGTGAAGTTCACGTTGCGGGTCGCCGCGCTGGTGTGCCCGGGTGAGCTTCCTCAAGCGGAACTCGTTTTGGAACGAGTGCTAGCGGAAGCAGAAATCTAGCCCGTAAACGGAACGTCCGGGTAGATCTCGTCCATGATCCAATAATATTCGACCGCGAGCGCGAGCAAGATCCCGAAGAGCAATAACCCGGTTCGCCAGTGAACGCCTTTGCGGATCGAAGATTGGGCCGCGAGCTCAACGACATAGACGGCCGAGTAACAAAGGTTGGCCAGCAGAGCGAGCACGAGCAAAGGCGGCAAGGACCGAGGGCTCAGGGCGGGTTGAAAGTGCGGCCAAGTCCGCACGACGACAAGACCAACCAGGAGAAGAAGCGCGAGGTTGTACCAGATCCGGCGCGGCTCCCAGTAGTGAATCGCGTCCTTCACGTTCATCTTGGCGTTTTGGCCTCGATCATTTCTTTTTGAACCGGCGCATCTCCAAGGACGGAAGCCCCGCCTCCTTTTCGATCTCCACCAAGATCGCTTGCATGGCCTCGTGAATGCGACCGTTCGTGGCCAAGATATGGCCGGATTCAATATCCGGCGCTCCACCCAGGTAGCCCGTCACCCGACCCTTGGATTCCTGAACAATGAGCACCCCGGCCGCCATGTCCCAGGGCGACAGGCTTTCCTCCCAAAAACCATCGAACCGTCCCGCAGCCACGTAACAGAGGTCTAACGCGGCGCTGCCACCGCGGCGAATCCCCTGGGCGGTTTTCAAGAACCGGCGGAACTGGGTGAGGTTGTCGCGCTCGGTGGTGCGAACGTCGTAGGGAAACCCCGTGACGAGAAGTGCCGCGCCCAAATCCTCGGTCGAGCTCACGTGGATCGGTTGCCCATTCAAGAACGCGCCCTTACCGCCAATTGCGGTGAAGCATTCGTTTCGCGTTGGATCCAGCACGACTCCAAGCACCACCGCGCCGTCCTGCTCGAGCGCGATCGACACGCTGAACACGGGATATCCGTGGGCGTAATTGGTCGTGCCGTCGAGGGGATCCACGATCCATCGCAGTCCCTTGGCCCGGTCGGTCCCCGATCCTTCCTCGGCCAGGATGGTCGCTTCGGGAAGCACCGCGTGAAGTCGCTCGACCAGGAATCGCTCGGACGCCTTGTCGGCTTCGGTCACCAGATCGACGACCCCCTTGTGCTCGACCTTGTGCTCGTGCCCCAAGCGCTCCATGAGCAAGAGGCCCGCTTCCTGGGCCGCCTTGATCGCGTGTTGCAGCAGTTCCTCATCGCGCATGAGGTCCGTATCGTACGGGCCCGCGCTTTGAAAAGCGAACCGGATGACGCCTCGCGCCGGGCCCGGTAGAGTGCCCCACGTGAAGCGCGATCTAACTCCCCTCTTATTTCCCGAGTCGGTGGCGGTGGTGGGCGCCTCGCCACGGCCGGAGTCTCTGGCTGGCGCGGTCGTCCGCAATTTGATTGCCGGTGGGTTTCCCGGCAAGTTGGCCGCGGTGCACCCCAAGGCAACTTGGGAAGGCAACCTGACCACCGCCCGCAACACGGAAGATCTCCCTTTCGTTCCCGATCTCGTGGTGTGGGGCGTTACTGCGAACATCATCGAACACGATCTGCCCAAGCTCCTGGACCAAGGCGCCCGGGCGCACATCGTGCTCACCGCCGGGTTTTCCGAATCCGGAACGGACGGATCTGCCAAAGAAAAAACCATCGTCCAGATGGTGCGCGAGAAAAACGGGGTCATGGTGGGACCCAACTGCATGGGGCTTCACGTGGCCCGCCCCAATCAGCGCCTGGATGCGAGCTTTTGTCGCGTGCGCCCCGAACCGGGCCCGACGGCCATCTTCGTCCAGAGCGGATCGGTCGGAGAGTGGCTCTTGGTCGGGATGGCGGCCCGGCACCTCGGCGCCGCCATCAAAGTGAGCCTCGGCAACATGGGCGATCTGGACGCGGTCGATTTCATCGAAGCGGTGCCGCGTTACTTCCCCGAAGTTCGCCAGATCTTCTTGTACCTCGAAACCATGCCCGAGGCGGCTCGACTCAAACCGGCCATCGCCGCCTTGCCGTCTCACCTCGATGTGATCGCTCTTCACGGCGGGCGCAGCGATGTCGGCGCGCGCGCGGTGATGGGTCACACCGGAGCCTTGGCCGAGGAACCGGCTCTGGTCGACGCGCTCTTGCGTAACGCGGGCATTCGGCCGGTGGCTTCGCTCATGGACGCACTCGACAGTTTGGAAGTGCTGCAGCGCCTCGAACCTTCCCGCGGCCGGCGCGCCTCCGTGGTGACCAACGCCGGTGGACCGGCCATTCTGGTTGCGGACGCACTGATCGAGGCTGAATTCACGGTCCCCGAACCCTCGGCCGCGCTCACCCACACACTCCGGGGCCTGGTCTCCCCCGCCGCGAGCCTCGCCAACCCCATCGATCTCATTGCCAGCGCCACGCCCGCCATTTTCGAAAGCTCCTTGAACGCCATTGCCGCCTCGTCCGAGTACGACGTGATCGTTCCGGTGTTCATGCATCCGATCACGGTGGATGCGGGAGACATCGCCGCGGCCATGAGAAACGGCATCGGTCCGCGATCCAAGCACACCGTGATTTGTTGGATGCCGGGCGCACAATCGTTCGCGGCCCGAGATCAACTCCGCGCGGACGGTTTCGCGGTGATCGAAGAGCCCTCGCGGGTTGGCCGGGCGCTTGGCATCTGGGCATCCGTGGCCGGCGCGCGCCAACCGATCGCGCGATCTACCTCCCCATTACCCCAGATGGATGATCGACGGCTTTCCGGCGGAACCTGGGGCGATCCGGAAGTACTCGAACTCTTCCTCGCCGGACCGCTCCACGCCGCGCCTCCCAACCTGCGGGCCCCAAGCCCACCCTCCCGCTTGGACGGGGTGACGTTTCCGCTCTACTTGAAAATCGAAACGCCTGACACGCCTCACAAGGCGAACGCGGGACTGCTCGCTCGTGTGGAAACTCCGGACGATCTCCGTGCCGCCATCGCGCGTCTCTCGCCTCCCGTCAAGGGTCGCTGGTTATTGCAGCAAGCGGTGCGGCGCGGACCGGAGATCTACGTCGGGTTCTTGCGACATCCGCGATTGGGAGCGTTCGTGGGGTTTGGGCCGGGAGGAGCCGCGCCACATCCCGATGCCATC
>Ga0114129_10009343_pt1 | contig 13981 bp, 8 predicted proteins | sample RhiMetdeltSRZDD1_FD_80071 | JGI IMG/M metagenome (GOLD analysis project Ga0114129, IMG submission 80071) | Populus rhizosphere microbial communities from Tennessee, USA - Rhizosphere MetaG P. deltoides SRZDD1 (version 2) (version 2) | ecosystem: Host-associated > Plants > Roots > Rhizosphere >... | reverse complement strand
GCCATCCGCCAAGATCCAGATCGGCAGGCCGAACGCGTTCGGGTTCGGCGGGTTCGGCGGGCAGCCGATTCAGGCCCTGGTCCAGGGCAACGACGCCCAGACGGTGAACCAGCTCGCGACTCAGGTCCAGCAGGCAATGCTCACGGTCCCGGGCATCGCCGGCGTGCGGAACAGCAATGAGAACGTCCAGCCCCAGATCCGGGTCAGCGTCGACTGGCGCCGCGCGGCCGACCTCGGCGTCTCGGTCCAGAGCGCCGGTATCGCGGTGCGGACGGCGATCGACGGCTGGCGCTCCAATGAGAATCAGTTTCGCCGCCCAGGCCAGACCTCGATCGACATTCGGATCATCAACGCCAATGCTGGCGTCTCGTCCGCCGAGAGCATCGCCGCGCTGCCGGTCCAGGGCAACAATGGCCAGGTGGTGCAGCTCGGGCAGTTCGCGACGATCAAACAGGTTGAGACGCCGACCTCGATTCGCCACGTCAACCGCCTGCGCAGCGTGACGATCGGCGCGGAGCCCGGCGAGGGGAAGCTAGTCGGGGACGTGCAGGCGGCCGTCGAGAAGGCCGTGGCGCAGGTGCAGATGCCGCCAGGCTACGCGGTGACCTACGCCGGCCAGGGCGGCGACGGCGGCGACGCCTTCAAGGAGATCTTCATGGCGCTCGGCATGGCGATCATCCTGATGTACTTCCTCATGGTGATCCTGTTCGGTTCGCTGGTGCTGCCGCTGGCCGTGCTGATGTCGCTGCCGCTGGCGGTCGTCGGGGCGTTCGGCGCGATGGCGCTGACCAACACGCCGTTCACGCTGTTCTCGCTGCTCGGGTTCGCGGTGCTGGTCGGGCTGGTTGGCAAGAACGCGATCCTGCTGGTCGACTACACCGAGATCCTGCGAGCGCGCGGCTACGAGCGGATGGCGGCGCTGCGAGAGGCCGGCCCGACCCGACTCCGCCCAATCATCATGACCACGATGTCGGTGATGGTGGCGCTGATGCCGATCGCGAGCGGCCTGGAGGAGGGCTCGGAGCTGCTCCAGTCAGCGGCGGTGGTGCTGATCGGCGGGCTGCTGACCTCGACGCTGCTGACGCTGGTGTTCGTGCCGGCCATGTACACGATCTTCGACGACATGCAGGCAGGGGTCGTGCGGATGTACAGGTGGCTCACCAGATCGGCCCCCGCGCCGGTCCCTGCGACCTCTCCGATGGGCACCTCTGAGGGCGGACCCGGACGTTGGGCGGCCGACGGCCACGCTGGCCACGACGGCGTCGGACGGCCGGCCCCGGATGGGCGTCCGAAGGAGAGCCCGGCAGCCAGGCCGGGCGCGCCGGCCCACGCGAGCGGCCCTCGCCAGCCGTAGCGTTTCCGCCGCGCCGCGCTCCCTGTGCGGCGCGGCGACCTTCAGTCGTCGGAATCGTCCGCGTCGTCCGACTCTTCCTCGTCTGAGTCGTCCTCAGATTCCGGGTGTGGCCCCGCGAAGCGCTGCCCGACGCTGATCTCGGTCGCTTCGAACAGGAGCTCGTTGACCTTCTCGCCGGTCAGCTCGACGTAGTCGCCGACGCCGACGCCGTTGATCGCGATCTCGTCGGTCTTCAGCACGCGGACCGTCGCGCGCCCATCGACGGTTCCGACGACCATCTCCGGCGGGTCTTTGCCATCGTGAATCTCGAGAACCTGGCCGTTGAGCACGAAGTCCTCGCCACGGTCGTCGTCCTTGTTCTTCTTCTCGCTTTTCTCCTTTTTCTCCTTCTCGTCCTTCTTGTCGGTCAGGACGCTGGCCTGGACCGGTGAAATCACCGTGAACGGAGCCAGTACGCCGATTACCGCCGACACGATCACGGCGATGAGGAGCAGTCGCGACACCTCCTTTGCAACGGACCAGCCTTCTCGTTCACGCATCGACCCTCCAGTGAGTGTGGTACTGGTCTGAACGAGCGACCTGACGGCGATGGTTCGATTGCAGCAGGGCGACGGATGCCCAACTCCGACCGAGATCTGCCCGTTCTGTCGTGTCGGCCCACAGGAGGGCGCGCTAGAATTGGCCGGGGCGAGGCACCTGGCTGTGCTTCCGCGTCGGGGCAGGAGGTACATCGTGGGCGACCAGATCGAGACGACCATCCTCCGTCCGGACTCGGCGTCCTGGTCGGCTGACGTCGACGCGCTGCGCGAGGCCGTCGGCGCGCCAGACAACGTCCACCTGATCCCGCCGCACTTCCTGAAAGCGACGCTGCCGAAGATCGGGGGGAAGATCGCCACGATCTCGAAGGGCGGGGAGCCGGTCGGCGCCGGGTTCCTGTTCCCGCGCGGCGACGGACCGGACGGGGCCGGCTACACGCTGAGGATCCACTGGAAGGACCAGTCAGCGGTCTCGGAGTCGGATGCCGAGAACGCCGCCGCCAGTCTTCCTGAGGAGATCAGGCTCGCCGGCGTCACGGCGTATGACCCGACGGCGCCGCTCGCGATGACCGGATCGAGCGTGCTCCAGGACGGCGACCTCACTATCGAGGAGCCGGACGCCCAGGGTGCCGAGGCCGTCCGCTGGCTCCAGGACGAGATCTGGAAGCCGGAGACGGACTACCTCTACCCGATCGACATTCACTCACCGGCCTTTCGGCCCGGGACCTCGCTGCTCGCTCGCGTCGGCGGCGAGCCGGTCGCCTTCCTGTTCGGCTTCTACAAGCTGGGCGGCCCCAAGATCCCGGCCCAGCTCGCCGAAGAGTACCGGACGGACCTTCGCCTCGAGTCGCAGCTGATGGGGGTGCTGCCGGCCCACCGGAGCCGGGGCCTCGGGTTCCTGCTCAAGAAGACCCAGGCGCTGCTGGCGCGGAAGGACGGCATCGACGTCGTCAACTGGACCGTCGACCCGCTCCAGTACGGCAACGCCGTGCTGAACTTCACGAAGCTCCGAGGGGTCGCCTTCGACCACTATCCGGACTACTACGCGTTCCGGAACGCCCTCAACCAGACGGCAGCATCGAGATTCAACATCACCTGGCTGGTCTGGTCGCCGCACGTCCAGGCAACGCTAGAGACCGGAGGCGGAGGACGGCCGGTCGACCTGGCGGACCGGCCGAGAGTCCGGCGGGTCAACCAGGGCCCCGGCTTCCTGATCCTGACGGCGGACGATCCGGAGATCGCCGTCGAGGTGCCGGCCGACTGGACGGCGGTCCAGGGAACCTCGGCCGCGCTGGCGCGGGAGTGGCGCGAGGCGACTGACACGCTGCTCCAGCAGTACATCGGCGCCGACGAGGGCAAGTACGCCGTGACCGACGCCGCCCGCGACGGCGATCGCCGCTACCTGCTGGCGAAGCGGGTCACCCCGAGCCTGCTGGCGACGTACCTGTGATTCTGCCGGAGACTGCCTACCCTCATGGTTGACACGATTCCTAGCCCAGCCGCGCACGGCTCCAGCACGTTCGAGCGGCTGCGCGCGAAGCATCCTCGGTTCGTATACCGCCACTACGAGGTCGCCTGGGAGCCAGAAGGTCTCCGATTCACCTACGACTTCGCGGTCGAACCCGACATCGTCTTCCGACCGACCGTCCGCCTGAACGGCGTCGCCTCAGAGATTGTGGCGCCGGTCGGCGCGGCCGTCGTCGAGAACCTGGCGTTCCACCTGGGCCTGGCCGAGATCCCGAGCTACTGGAAGGCGACCTGCTCGCCCGAGATCGTCGTGGAGGCCGGCCGTCTGGACGACCACCAGCGTGCGTGGTGGCGCGACCTGCTGGTCAAGGGGCAGGGCGAGTTCTTCTACGTCAACCAGATCGACTTTCGGATACCGGACCTCGTCGCCATCCGGGACGTGTCTTTAGATCGGCGCCTCCCGGTGCATCTCGGTCCGCTCGATCCGAACAAGATCCTGATCCCCGTGGGGGGTGGCAAGGATTCGGCGGTGACGCTGGAGCTACTCGGGCGCAAGTTCCCGGACTCGGCGTGGTGGGGGCTGAACCCGATCCCCGCCGCGAAGGATGTCGCGGCCGCCAGCCCGGTCAGGCACGGAGTCACCCTCACACGCCGGATCGACCCGAAGCTGCTGGAGCTGAACGCGGCCGGCTACCTGAACGGTCATACCCCGTTCTCGGCGTACCTGGCGTTCGCGATGGCGGCCAGCGCGGTCCTCGGCGGGTATGGGCGCGCGGCGGTCTCGAACGAGCGATCCTCCAACGAGGGGAACGTCCGCTACCTGGACCACGACGTCAACCACCAGTACTCCAAGACGTTCGCGTTTGAGCAGCGCTTTCGGGAGTACAGCGCGCGCTACCTGAGCGAGCAGTTCGAGTACGTGAGCTTCGTGCGCCCGTTGTACGAGATCCAGATCTCCCGGCTGTTCGCGTGGTACCCGCACTACTTCTCGGTCTTTCGGAGCTGCAATCGCGGCTCGAAGACGAACGTCTGGTGTGGCGCGTGCCCGAAGTGCCTGTTCGTCTACGTCTCGCTGCGGCCGTTTCTCGACAAAACGGCGATCCTCGGGATCTTCGGGCAGGATCTGCTGTCAAACTCCGGGCTGGTCGGGCTGGCGACCGAGCTGCTCGGGCGCGGCGAGGCGAAGCCGTTCGAGTGTGTCGGCACGGTCGCCGAAACCGAGGCGGCGTTCGCGCTCTGCCTGGACGCTGAGCGCCGCGAGGTCGGATCGACCCCGGCCCTGCTGGACGAGCTGCGGCGGCGCGGCCTGCTCGACCCGACGTTCACGCCTGACGCTGCCCGGGCCGTTCTGGACGCCTGGGGCGAGGAGCACGCGCTCTCACCCGACCTCGAGTCAATCCTGCGCTCACACTTGAGTCATGAGCCTGCTGGCTGAGCTACGCGGCAAGCGAATCCTGATCCTCGGGTTCGGGCGCGAGGGGCGCAGTACGCTGAGCTTCCTCCGGGAGCGCGTCCCTGACGCCAGCCTCGGCGTCGCCGATCGACGCACGCTGGAGGCAATGTCCAGCCAGGAGCGAGCGGCGCTCGCGACGCTGCCATCAGTCCAGGTCATCCTCGGACCGAGCTACCTGGACGCTCTCGGCGAGTTCGAGGCGATCGTGCGGGCGCCGGGCCTCCCGCCGGACGCACCGGCGCTCGAGACGGCGCGCGCCAGGGGGGCGCGGGTCACGTCGCTGGTCAACCTCTTCTTCGACGTCGCGCCGGGCAAGATCGTCGGCGTGACGGGCACCAAGGGGAAGAGCACCACCACCTCTGCCATCCATGCCGTGCTCAGCGACGCCGGGCTCGACGCCCGGCTCGGCGGGAACATCGGGATCCCGCTGCTCTCCTGCCTGGACAACCCGACAGACGACACCACGATCTTCGTCGTCGAGCTCTCCAGCTTCCAGCTCAGCGACCTCGAACGAAGCCCGAACATTGCCGTCGTCCAGAACGTCGTGCGCGAGCACCTGGACTACCACGGCACCTTCGAGAAGTACGTGGCGGCGAAGGCGAACATCGTCAGCCACCAGGGGCCGGGCGACGTCGTGGTCTTCAACGGCGGGCACGAGATCCCGAGGGCGCTGGCCGCGAGGTCGCCCGGCACGAAGCTGGCATTCGCGCTCGAGCGAGCGCCCGACTCCTCGTGTTACGTCGAGGACGGCTGGCTCGTCCATCGCGCAGGTGGCACCGAGACGCGGATCGTCTCGACCGAAGACGTGTCGCTGCCCGGCGCCCACAACCTGCTCAACGTGATGCCGGCCATCGTCGTCGGGCGTTTGCTCGGGGTGGACGCTTCGAGCATCGCGGCGACGCTTCGGACTCTCCGGGCGCTGCCGCATCGACTCCAGTTGATCCACGAGTGGCGAGGCCGCCGGTTCTACAACGACAGCCTTTCGACGGTGCCGGAAGCCGCGATGGCGGCGCTCGCGGCGTTCAAGGACCGCCCGACCGTCCTGATCGCCGGCGGGCACGATCGCGGCCAGGCGTGGGACCAGCTGGCCGGCGCGATCCTTCGGCAGCAGACGGTGAAAGCCGTCATCCTCCTCCCCGAGACCGGCCCGCGGCTGATGGCGGCGCTCCAGAAGCAGGCCGCCGATCTGCCCGGTTCCTCCCTACCGGCGCTCCTGCCAGCGGCGACCATGCCGGAAGCGGTACGCTGTGCCATCGAGGCGAGCGAGCCTGGCGCCGCGATCCTGCTCAGCCCGGCCGCCGCCAGCTTCGGAGCGTTTCGCGACTACGAGGATCGAGGCAACCAGTTCCGCGACGCCGTCGTCGAGCTCTGCTCGGCGGCCGGCGGCTCGCCCGCGCCATGACGACGAAGTCCGGCTGAACGTCGCTTCAGAGGAGGCCATCCCGATGCGCATCGAACGGATCGACCTGTTGGTGCTTCGCAATAGCCTGATTCGACCGTTCTCGACCAGCTCCAGTCGGCGGGACTACCTCGAGCACATCATCGTCAAGGCGTACGGGGACGGCCTGGTCGGGTGGGGTGAGTGCGCCAGCCCGATCGATCCGTACTACTGCGAAGAGACGACCGAGACCTGCTGGCACATCCTGGAAAAGTTCATCGCGCCGAACGTGCTGGGCAAGGAGTGGTCGACCCCGGAGGAGGTGGTCGCTCTCTACGGCAAGGTGAAGCGGAACAACTTCGCGAAGGCCGGCCTGGAGATGGCGTGCTGGGACCTGCTGGCGAAGTCCGAGGGAAAGCCGCTGCACGAGCTGCTCGGCGGCACCCGCTCCGAGATCCTCTCAGGCGTCAGCCTCGGGATCGAGGAGGACCTGGGGCGCCTGATGGCCAACGTCGATCAGTACGTCGGCGAGGGGTACCGCCGGGTCAAGCTGAAGATCGCGCCCGGGAAAGACGTGAGCGTGGTTTCGGCCGTGCGCGAGAAGTACCCGGACCTGCCGCTGATGGCGGACGCGAACTCGGCGTACACGCTGGACGACGTCGCGGCGCTCAAGGAGCTGGACCACTTCAACCTGATGATGATCGAGCAGCCGCTGGGCTCTGACGACGTCGTGGATCATGCGGAGCTTCAAAGCCAGCTCCAGACGCCGATCTGCCTCGACGAAAGCATCCACTCGGTGGAGGACGTCCGCCGGGCGCTCAGCCTGGACAGCGGACGGATCATCAACATCAAAGTCAGCCGCCTTGGAGGGCTGCTCGAATCGAAGAAGGTCCACGACTACTGCCACGCCCGGAACGTGCCGGTCTGGTGCGGCGGCATGCACGAGTACGGCGTCGGGCGGGCCGCGAACCTGGCGATCTCGAGCCTGCCGGGCTTCTCGCTGCCGGGCGACGTCTCGGGCTCGGACAAGTACTACGCCCGCGACATCGTTGACCCGGTGATCCTGGCCGACCAGGGCTCGATCGCCCTGAGAGACGCCCCGGGCATCGGCTACACCCCAGACGAGCGGGCGGTCGCCGACTTCACGACCCGGTCGGTGACCCTCACAACGTAGGCGACATCTGTCCGGGAGTAGCTCGTCCGGCCGCTGGGGGAACGATCGCCGGCCGTCTCGCCGTGCCTGGACAGTGCCAGGTCGGCCTGGACTCGACGCCCGGCGGTTGATCCCCGAGGGGCCCGCGATGACCGTCAACACTGTTAGGTCCGGTACTGGCGCCGTGTCGTGCTCGCGACAGTTGTGCTGAGCTCGACTGGCGTACGCTGGCGGAGGGCGCCCGGGCGAACCTCGATTGAGCTCCGAAGGTGGCGGGTACCGTACGAGCCGGCACGTACCACGCCGTTCCGTTCCACGCCCACTGATGCAGCTCTGCACCGATTCCATCTCATAGAGCGTCCTGCGCTGACCACAGTCGGTGCCAACGATGGCTTCGGGGGAGGCCACGCTAATGAACGCGCTCCAGCCCAGACTTCTCGGAGCAGCACTGCTCGCGCTCGCGGCGACGATGGGCAGCCCGGCCATGCCGGTCCTCGCGGCGACTTTCTTCGTTAACAGCACCATCGATGCGGTCGACGCGAACCCCGGGGATGGCATCTGTGCCACAGCAGGTCGGCAGTGCACGCTCCGGGCGGCAGTCATGGAGGCGAATGCTCTGGCCGGCCCGGACACGATCAGGGTGCCCGCCGGCGTGTACGCGCTGTCGATTCCGACGACACCGCAGGAGGACGACGCCTCCCCGATCGGCCAGGCGATCGACGCAAGCGGGGATCTCGACATCACCGATGACCTGACCCTTGGTGGCGTGAATGCCAAGGATGTTGTCGTCGACGCCAACGGGATCAGTCGCGCCTTCGACGTTCACGTCGGATCAGGGAAGGACGCCAGTGGGCTCGACGTCTCGATCTCCGCGCTCACGATCCGCGAGGGCAAGGTGATCCAGGGCGTAGGAGGCGGAATTCGCAACGTCGGTGCGCTCAGGTTGGCAGGCGTCGTGGTCACCGAGAACGGTGCATACAACGGCGGAGGGATCGCCAACAGCGGCGATCTCAAGATCGACAGGTCGACAATTCACAAGAACGTCGCGGAGGGAGCTGGTGGCGGCATCGCAAACTGGGGACCCCTCGACGTGAACGCTTCCACGTTGAGCAGCAACCAGGCGACCGGAAGCCAGTACTCTGATCACGGCGGAGCGCTCTTTAACGGAGTGTCTGGAAGTGCTTTGCTGACCAACGTCACCATCAGCGGGAACGCCGCCGAAGTCGGCGGAGGCATCTCGACCATCACAAACGTCACCCTCCGGAACGTCACGTTCGGAGGGAACGCCGCCAGCGGCGGTGCCGGCGGCCAGGCCGGCGGCGGTATTCACATCGGAAATCCCGGCATCGTATCGGTCAAGCACACCATCTTCGCGGATAGTCCAAGTGGCGGGAACTGTGACGGCTTCGCCGTGACCTCGAACGGCTACAACGTCGACGATGGCATGACGTGCGGCCTGGCGGGGCCCGGCGATCTGAATAACACGGATCCGGCACTTGGACCGCTAAAGGATAACGGGGGCCCCACGCACACTCAGGCGCTCTCTCCTGGTAGCAAGGCGATTGATGCCGGCACCAGCGCGGGGTGTCCTGCTACTGACCAGCGTGGCGTCGCTCGACCGCTGGACGGGGATGGCAGCGGCGGCGCCGCCTGTGACATCGGCGCATACGAAGCAGCTGGCCCGGCCATCAAGATCGAGGACATCCCGCCGGTGGGCTGTCCGCCCTTCTGCCCGCCCGATCCACGGGGAGGACCCGTGATCAACCCGCCGGTCGAGAAACCGGCGCCTATCGGACCGATGCCACTCGTCGCGTCCCCGACTCCGACTCCTCGATCCTCTCGCTAGCAGACGCAGCCGGTGGGGCAGAGCCGGGCGTCTCTGCCCCACCGGTCAGCTTGACCCGGACGATCGAGCAGCGCCAGGAATCGGATCTGGGATCAACCGGTGGACTGTGCGGTCACGAACGGCTCAGGCCTTTCGAGTCCGTCGTCGTGATCGAGCACTAGTGGCGGGTGCGCTTCAGCTCGAAGAAGTACCCCTTGGTGCTCATCGCGGCCACGTGGTCCCAGAGCTCGCCGGCCTCTTCGCCCGTCGGGACCGGGATGATGACCGGGCCGAAGACCGGCTCGCTGCCGTCGATGACCAGCGAGGCCACGCCGAAGCAGCCCTCTTTGCCGATCTTCTCGTGCTCCTCCTTGTACTCGGTCTCAGTGGTCGGGTCCGCGAGCGCCTCGTCCAGCAGGCTTGGCGAGAAGCCGGCCTTCTCGATACAGGTCCGGACCGTCGCCTCGTCGAGGTCCTTCTTCTCCTCGTGCTTGGCCGTGCCGAACTCGTGGTACAGCTTGTCTACTGCCTCGTCGCCGTGGCGGCGGCGCGCCAGCACCATCGTTCTGAACGTGTTGCGGCTCTCCAGGTGGCCCGGCCGGGTCGGCGCGTCCGGGTTGTTCGCCTTGTTCACGACCTCGAGGCTGAAGAACTTCCAGTGAACGTCCACGTCGCGGACCTTCTGGACCTCGCGCATCCAGACCGACGTGCGCCACGACCAGGGACAGGCCGTGTCCAGGTAGAAATCGACAACCGGCTTTCCGTTAGCAGCCATCTCGCCCTCCACCATGATGTGAAGATCGCGTCATTCAGCGCCGAGCACGAACGTATTGTGCCGGCCAGTAGTCGATGTCCGCGCCCAGCGTTCGCGCGGCGTGCAGGGGCCAGTACGGATCGCGGAGCAGCTCGCGGGCCAGCAGCACGGCGTCCGCGCGGCCGTTGGCGACGATCTCCTCCGCCAGCTCAGGGTTGGTGATCAGGCCGACCGCGCCCGTGACGACGCCGGACTCGCGGCGGACCTTCTCGGCGTACGGGACCTGGTAGCCAGGGGCCATCGGGATCCTGGCGGTCGCGACGTTCCCGCCCGACGAGCAGTCGATCAGATCGACGCCCCGCTCGGCGAGGAGCCGCGCGAGCACCACGGTGTCGTCGCCGTCCCAGCCGCCCCCGACCCACTCTGTGCAGGAGAGACGCACGAAGAGCGGCAGGTCCGCCGGCCAGATGTCCCGCGTCGCCTCCACCACCTCCAACAGCAGGCGCGTCCTGTTCTCGAACGAGCCGCCGTACCGGTCCGATCGGGCGTTAGAGATCGGCGAGAGGAACTGGTTCAACAGATAGCCGTGGGCGCTATGGATCTCGATCGCCTGGAAGCCGGCGTCGAGCGAGCGCCGCGCTGCCGCCTCGAAGGCGTTGACGATCCCGCCGATCTCCTCCAGCGTCAGCGCGTCCGGCACGTGCCAGCCGTCGGCGAACGGGATCGCGCTGGCTGAGACGGTCTGCCAGGCGCCCTCGTCCGGGCGGAGTGGGGCGCCGCCGTTCCACGGCCGGTGCACGCTCGCCTTGCGGCCGGCGTGTGCGAGCTGGATCGCCGGCACGGCGCCCTGGTTGGCGATGAACCGCGCGACGCCTGCCCAGGCACCGACGTGCCCGTCTTCCCAGATCCCGGCGTCGTGTGGGCTGATCCGGCCCCGCGCCTCGACAGCAGACGCCTCCGCCATCACCAGCGCGGCCCCGCCCACCGCCCTGCTGCCGAGGTGGACCAGGTGCCAGTCCGTGGCGTACCCGTCCACACATGAGTACTGGCACATCGGGGCGACCATGATCCGGTTCCGGAGCGTCAGGCTGCGCAGCTGGAGTGGCTCGAACAGCCGCGGTCCGGACTGGCTCGTCCCGACGATCGAACCGAGGTTCTGCTGGACCGGTACGGTCAATGCCTCTCCAATCTCGGCTCGCGCTCTACGCGCTGGTACCGACGAGATCTGGCGACCATCATCTTCCAACGCCGGTCGTATACCTAGTATTCCGGCCTAGATGATCGGACTTCTCAACAATAGCAGGCGACCGCCGGGGCCGTCATGATCACTGGCCTTCATGGTCACGCCGGCCCGACGGTCTGAGCATCCACGCCCGCCTCGGCGGGGTCGGACTGGCGCTCAGAACTGGGCGCCAGTATCACCACCCACGAACAGCGGCCACGGCCCGCACCGATCGACCACGATGAACGGGACCGTCGTCGCGCGTCCTTGGGGTCACCCGCAAGACGAAGAACCTCACCTGCGTCGTACCGAGCGGCGGGGTGTAGGTGAAAGGGCCGGTGCGAACAAGTTCATCCAGGATCAATTTGCCGTTGTCCATCGACGCAAAGCGGATCTCTTGCACAACATTGTCGGACAGACCGAGGGTGTCGGAGACGGTCACGGTCACCTCGAGGGCGCCGTTGACGGCGGTCGTCAGGCGGGGAGGTCGCCGGGCAGTCCCCGCTCGGTGGCCCAGACCGCCACCTGCACGCGCGAGCGGAGCCCGAGCCTGGCTCGGATGTGCCTGACGTGGTTGGCCGCCGTGTCCTCGGCGATCACCAGCTCGGCCGCGATCTGGCGATTGGTCATCCCTCTGGCGACCAGCGCCGCTACTTCGCGCTCGCGCCGGGTCAACGGTGCGAGCTGACCGCCGACGCGCGGCCCTTCACAGACCATGGCCACCGGACCGTCAGAGACGATCGGCCTCAGCGCGTCGTCGATTGCCTGCTCCAACGGCAACGCCTGCCCTGCCGCCCAGACCGTCGCCGCCGCCTTCTCGCCCAACACCCGTCGCGCGGGCGCCAGCCAGAGATCGAAGCGGTCTTGCCAGGCGGCGGAAAACGGCTCGCCGATCGACTCCCGGATCGCCGTCGCGGCAGCGCCGAGGCGCAACGCCCGCGCCGACTCACCCTCCATCGCGGCCACGCCCCCAAGCGCAGCCAGTGCGAAGGCGACCCGTGGCCGATCGCCGATCTCGCTGGCGAGCATCAGGCACTCCTCCTCAAGGCGTCTCGCCGCGGCGAGGTCGCCCTGCTCCAGCGCAACCTCGCCGAGATTGTTCAGTGACTTCGCCATGCCCTGCCGGTTGTCGAGCGCCCGATACGAGGCCAGGCCTTCGGCGTAGAAGGGCCGGGCCGCCGCCAGATCACCCTGGAAGTAGGCGACGACGCCAACGGACACGAGCGTCTCGGCAACCCCTTGCACGTCATGGAGCTCCCGGAACAGTCGAAGGGCATCCTCGAGATGGGCGCGGGCCATGGCGTAGTCGCCACGCACACGGGCCAGATACCCGAGCCCGTACGCCCCGGCGGCAAGGCCGGGTAGGTCGCCCTGCGCGCGTGCAATGGCGTGGGCCTCGGCGAGGAGGCGGAGCCCGGCGTCATGATCGCCGCTGTTGACCGCCAGAAGCCCGGCTGCCCGCAACGCTCTGCCTCGGACACGCACGGCCGACGCGGGCAGCGATCGGGCCTCCGATCGCGCCAGCAGCTCGGTGAGCCAGCGACGGCCTTCGCGGACGAGGCCGCGGGTATGCCAGAAGCGATGCAGGGCTTCCGCCAGGCGCAGACCGCCGTCATCACGCGCGTTCTCGGCTGACAGTTGGAGCGCGGACCATGCCAGCGCCGCGCGCAGGTTGTCGTACTCGTCGTCCAGTCGCCGCAGCCACGCCGACTGCATCGGCCCGTCCATCTCCGCTTCAGCCTGCTCGACGAGATCGAGGAACCAGTCACAGTGACGTTGGTGGAGTATCGACTCCTCACCGGCCTCGCGCAGCTTTTCGGTCGCGTAGGCCCGCAACGTCTCCAGAAACCAGTACCGGACTTCGCCTGACCATGCGCCGATGAGCACGAGTGACTTCGACACCAGCCCCGCCAGGCAGTCGAGGATCTCATCCGACTCGAGCCCGTCGACGGCGCAGACGGACTCAGCAGCCTCGAGAGTCCAGCCGCCGACGAACACCGCCAGCCGGCGCAGCAGGATCCGCTCCTGTTCGTCGAGCAGGTCATGGCTCCAGTCGACCAGCGCTCGCAGGGTCCGGTAGCGTGGCAGGGCCGTTCGGTTGCCGTTCGACAGCAGCGCGAACCGATCAACGAGCCGGTCGGCGATCTGCTCGGGGCTGAGCAGTGCGATGCGAGCCGCCGCCAGCTCGATCGCGAGCGGAATCCCGTCCAGGCGCCGACAGATCTGCTCCACAACCGCGACGTTCCGCTCGGTCAGCGTGAATGCCGGCAGGGTAGCCCGGGCTCGCTCCACAAAGAGGCGAGCAGCTTCGGACGGTGCTATCGGTGCCCACGGCTCACCAGCTGGCGCTCGACTCGGGACGGTCCCGTCTGCTTCGTCCTCCTCGTGAGCCGGTCCGAGGCGTCCCGCGAGGTCCGGCACGAGCGATAGCGACGGCACGCGAATCGTCGTCTCACCGTCGATGCGGAGCGGCTGGCGACTGGTGGCCATGATCCGCAACTCCGGGCAGGCGCGAAGTAGGCCGTCGGCGATCTCGGCGCACCCCTCAATCAGATGGTCGCAGTTGTCCAGAACGAGCAAGGCCGGGCCGGCTCCCAGAGCGTCGGCGAGCGCTGCCATCGGCGGCTGTCCCTCCTCCTCCCGCAACCCCAGCGCGACGGCCACGGCCCCTGGAACCTGCGTTGCATCAGCCAGCGGCGCCAGATCGACGAACACGACTGCCTCGCCGAGATCGCCGGCCAGCATGCCGGCGAGCTCGTGGCCGAGCCGCGTCTTCCCGATGCCGCCCGCTCCCGTGAGCGTCAGCAGCCGCGTCGAGTGCAACAGTCGCCTGGCTTCG
>Ga0114129_10009342_pt1 | contig 13983 bp, 6 predicted proteins | sample RhiMetdeltSRZDD1_FD_80071 | JGI IMG/M metagenome (GOLD analysis project Ga0114129, IMG submission 80071) | Populus rhizosphere microbial communities from Tennessee, USA - Rhizosphere MetaG P. deltoides SRZDD1 (version 2) (version 2) | ecosystem: Host-associated > Plants > Roots > Rhizosphere >... | reverse complement strand
TCAATCGGGCAACGAAGCAATACCACTGGCAGCTCTTGCGTCCGCGTGCTGCGCAGGCCGTCGGCGATCAGCGCATCAATCCGTTCGGCGTCGGCGGCGAAATGGAGATCCGGTCCGGCTTGCTCGTGCAGAAGCAGTTAATCAACGGCCCGCTGATTCACTTTGGTTTAGGTGAACAGACCACCACTGATGTAATTCGCGTTGTATGGCCCAACGGCACCGTGCGCGCCGACTTTGAATTGAAGGCGGATCAGGAAGTTGTCGCCGAGCAACGCTTGAAGGGCTCGTGCCCGTTTCTGTTTGCTTTCAATGGTAAGCAGATGGAGTTCGTCAAAGACTCCGTGCCGTGGAGCTCGGCGATTGGCTTGCGCATCAATACCCTTGGCACCGCCCGTGTCGAGGCAACGGAAGAGTGGTACAAGATCGGCCGCGATCAACTTGTGCCTCGCGATGGTTATTACGATCTGCGGATCACGGGCGAACTTTGGGAGACTTACTACTACGACCATCTCGCCTTAATGGTGGTCGATCATCCCGAAGGAACTGAAGTGTTCGTCGACGAACGGTTCGTGATTCCGCCCGCGAAACTCGAAATCACTACCGTTTCGACGCCACGCAAAATCGCGCGCGCTATCGACGACTTGGGCTTCGACGTCACCAGCGTTGTCAACACGCTCGACGGCAACTATCTCGACACATTCGGCCGCGGTAAATACCAGGGAGTCGCGCGGGATCATTACGTTGAGATCGATCTCGGCAATGACGCGCCACAGAGCGGGCCCCTGTGGTTGATAGCCAACGGCTGGATGCACCCAACGGATTCGTCGATCAATGTAGCCATCAGTCAAGGTCAACTGGAGCAGGCGAAGCCTTTGAGTCTGGAAGTCCTGGACGCAAACGGCAGTTGGCACACGGTCCGACCCAACTTAGGTTTTCCGGCCGGAAGAAAGAAAATCTGCCTGTTCGATCTCGCAAATGTCTTTTCAGCGGTCGGGCCTCGTCGTTTGCGCTTGCGAACGAACCTGGAGATATTCTGGGATTCATTCGAGTGGGCGACAGGTGTCCCGGATGCACCACTGAAATCGAGCCGGTTGGATCCCGAATCGGCCGATCTCCACTATCGCGGTTATTCGGTGATAACGCAGGCAAATCGTTCGTCCCCGGAAGTACCGGACTACAATCGTCTCTCGAGCTCCAGGCAGATCTGGCGCGATCTGGCCGGCTACTACACGCGTTTCGGCGACGTGCGAGAGCTGTTGAAGGGGATCGACGATCGCTACGTAATAATGAACGCCGGCGACGAGATGGCCTTTCGTTTCACCGCCCCGCCGCCTCCGCCCGCCGGTTTTGTGCGTGATTTCATACTTATGGGGGATGGTTGGATAAAGGACGGCGACTATAATTCCACTTTCTCGCGGACGGTTCAGCCGCTGCCGCATCACGGACAACAGGAATACGTAACGCCGCCTGGCAAGCTGGAAGACGAGTTTGTCTATCGCCGCTTTCCGCAGGATTGGCAGACCTATCACACGCGGTACGTCGCGCCCGATGTATTCGGAAACGTATTGAGGACTAAAGCCAAAAAATGATGCGTGGTGGCCATGGATAAAAAGCCGGTACGGATCATACTTGCGGTGTTGTTTGTAGCGCTGCTTGCCACGCCGCTCGCGATCAGACGAATCGCGGCGCGGCGTGCGGCCGCGACCGCGGTGCGCGACGCCACGAGTGCGCTCAACCGCTACGGTTTCTATCTCGAAGAAGTCGGGGAAGCGTCGAAGGTCAAGTTCACCCATCAAGCCCCAACGCTGGATCGTCGTCTCGACCACATCATGCCGCAGGTCGCGTCGATGGGCGCGGGCGTGTCGATTGTCGATTTCGATCGCGACGGTTGGTCGGACATCTACGTCACGAACAGCGGCGAGTCGAGCAAGAACGCACTCTTCAAAAACATGACGGACGGCTCGTTCAAAGACGTCGCGCCGGAACTGGGCATCGCGGACGTCAACCAGGCTGGCACGGGCGTGTCGATGGGCGCGGTCTGGGGTGACTACGACAACGACGGTTACGAAGATCTGTTCCTCTACAAGTGGGGCAAACCCGAGCTCTTTCACAACGACGCCGGCAAGAAGTTCACGCGCGTCACCGACAAAGCGAAGCTGCCGGAATGGGTGAACGCCAACACGGCGCTCTGGTTTGACTACGATCGCGACGGCCGACTCGACCTCTTTCTCGGCGGCTACTATTCCGAAGAAGTAGATCTCTGGCACCTCAAGACGACGAAGATGATGCCTGAGAGCTTCGAGTACGCGAAGAATGGCGGGCGCAAGTATCTCTTCCACAATCTCGGCGATGGTGCGTTCGAAGAGATCAGCCAGAAACTCGGTATCGACACGAGACGTTGGGCGCTCGCGGCGGCTGCGGCCGATCTGCGCGGCACCGGCAACATGGACCTTTTCATCGCCAACGACTACGGCATTTCGGAGCTTTTCTTTTACGACGGCAGACAGTTTCGCGAGGTCGGCAACGAGACCGGCGTCGGCTTCTCGCCGAAGAGTGGAATGAACGCTTCGCTCGGCGACGTTCTCAACACCGGCCGCTATTCGATCTACGTTTCTAACATCTCGGAACAAGGCGTGTTGATTCAGGGAAACAATCTCTGGGTGCCGCGCGAGGGAACCGGCGGCGACGGACTTCGCTACGACAATCTCGCGCGCGCGATGGATGTCGAGATCGGCGGTTGGAGCTTCGGCGCACAGTTTGGCGATCTGAATAACGACGGCATGCTCGATCTCTATCTCGTCAACGGCTACATTTCAGCCGATCGCGAGATGAACTACTGGTACGACTTCTCCAAGATCGCCGGCGGCAACTCGACGATCATCTCCGACGCCGCGCATTGGCCCGCGATGGACGGGCGCAGTCTGTCAGGTTATCAGCAGAAAAAAGTCTGGCTGAACGACGGCGCCGGCAAGTTTGTAGACGTGGCCCAGGCGGTCGGTGCGCGCGATGTTTACGACGGCCGATCTGTGGCATTGGTGGATCTGTGGAACCGCGGCGTGCTTGACGTCGTCGTCGCAAATCAAAAAGGCCCGCTGTTGATTTACAAAAACAACGTCGCGCCCCAGAACAAGTGGATCGCGTTTGAGCTCGAGGGTTCGGCGAGCAACCGCAGCGCGATCGGCGCGGAGGTCCGTCTGGTTTGGGACGGCCGGCAGCAGGTTCAACACGTCTCCGGCGGCAGCGGGTTCTGTTCACAAAACCAGCGCCGTTTGCACTTCGGGCTCGGGCAGGACCCGCGCGTCGAAAAGGCCGAGATTCGCTGGCCGTCGGGTAAAGTGGAGACGATCCAAAAGCCTATAATCGGACAAACCTACAAGATCAAGGAGTCTGCATGAGCCAGTCCGCCTCCCAGCCGATGGACGCCCAGATCCTCGAAGCCGCGAAGCGCCGGCGACTTAGTTTCGACAACCGCTACATCGCGCCGCTCTTCATCACGTTTATTCTCGTGGTGGGCCATCTCAGTTACGGGATTCTCGAAAGCTACGAGAAGACCGGGATCGCGATCCTGTCGGCGCTCGTCGCGGAGCTGGTGCTGGGAAGGATCTTTTTCGGCAAGTGGCTAAACCTGGCGAGCGCGTACATCAGCGGCATCAGCGTCGGCATTCTGGTTCGTTCGCCCGCGCTTTGGCCGTTCGCGCTTGCGAGCGTGCTGTCGATCATGTCGAAGTACGTGCTGCGTCTAAAGGGACGCCATCTGTGGAACCCTTCGAACTTCGGCATCTGCGCGTTGCTGTTTCTCGCGCCTGAGACGGTCGCGGCGTTGAGTGTCCAGTGGGGCAATTTCAAGTGGCCGCTGATCGTGATCTGGACGCTCGGGTCGATCATCATCTGGCGCGCTAAACGTTTTCACATCAGCTTCACGTACGTCGTCTCGTTTTTTGCGTTTGCATTCCTGCGTAGTTACATCACCGGCGACTCGTGGTGGGCGGAAATCGCGCCGATCACGGGACCGATGTACCAGCTCTTCGTCTTCTTCATGGTGACGGATCCGAAGACCACCGTTAAATCAACATTCTGGCAATGCGTAGTCGTTTTCTTCGTGGCGTTTGTCGAGATGCTGCTCCGACTCAATCACGTGGTACACGCGCCGTTGTACGCGCTGTTCCTCGTTGGACCAACGGCGATGGTGATCGAGATCTGGCTCGAGTCGCGTCGTCAAGCAAACTTTGGAAAGAACAAGTAAGCTGGAAAGAACAAGTCAGGCTGGAAAGAACAAGTCAGGAAGGGGGCAAACGCAGTGCGCCCCCGCTCGTTGCGTAAAGGACGACCGAAGCGGGGGCGCGCTACGCTTGCCCCCTTCCCAACTGTTCATATTTGACAGTCCCCAAGTGTCGAGGAATTAGCTCATCGTCATGACCGTCCGCTCTCTTTTTCTTTACGCCTTGCTGTGTCTGGCCTTATCGGTTTCGGCCTGCAAACAGTCCAACTCCGTCGCGCCGGCCGCAACAACTCCAGGCGAACAGGCGGCCGCTGTTGCTTCGCCGTCGCCGAGTCCAACTCCGCCGCGTCCCTCCGGCGACGTCGAATTTACAGACGTCACCGCACAGGCCGGCATACGTTTCAAACACAACAGCGGCGCTGCGGGAAAGAAATACCTCCCGGAAACGATCGGGTCCGGTTGCGCGTTTCTCGATTTCGACAACGACGGCTGGCAGGACATCCTGCTGATCAATTCGATGGACTGGCCGGAGTCGAAAAAGCGGCGCTCGTTTTCGGCGCTCTATCGAAACAACAAGGACGGCACGTTCACTGACGTCACTGCGCAGGCGGGACTGGGCGTCGAGATGTACGGCATCGGCGTCGCTATCGCCGATTACGACAACGACGGCTGGCAGGACATCTACATCACCTGCGTCGGTAACAATCACCTCTTTCGCAATCTCGGCAACGGAAAGTTTGCGGACGTGACCGCGCGAGCAGGCCTTGCCGAACCAGGCTTCTCCACGAGCGGCGCGTGGTTCGACTACGACAACGACGGCAAACTCGATCTCTTCGTCGGCAACTACGTCGAATGGTCCATCCAGACCGATCAGTACTGTACGCTCGACAGCAAGAACAAATCGTACTGCACGCCGCAAACGTACAAAGGTCAAAGCGCTGCTCTGTATCGCAATCGCGGCAACGGCACGTTTGAAAACGTCACCGCGCGCGCGGGTTTGAACGATCCGGCCGGCAAGACACTCGGCGTCGCACTGCTGGACTTCGACGACGACGGCTGGATGGATCTGTTCGTCGCCAACGACACCGAGCCGAACAAGCTGTATCGCAACAACCACAACGGCACGTTCACCGACAACGCAGTTATGGCCGGCGTCGCTTTCAGTGAAGCGGGCACCGCTCGCGCCGGCATGGGCGTCGACGCGGCTGATTACGACGGTTCCGGCAAGCAAAGCATCGTCATCGGCAACTTCACCAACGAAAGCATCGCGCTCTACCACAACGACGGCTCGGGACTCTTCACCGACGAAGCATCCACGTCAGGCATCGGCAAGGTCTCCGCGCAGTCGCTAACGTTCGCTTGTTTCTTCTTCGACTACAACCTCGACGGTCTGCTGGACATCTTCGCCGCTAACGGGCACGTCTCCGACGACATCAGCGTCGTGCAACCGACGGTGAAACACGCGCAGCCGCCGCACCTGTTTCACAACAAGGGGAAGAAGAAGTTTGAAGAAGTGACGGCGAGACTCGGACGCGCGCTGAACCGCGCGATCGTCGGGCGCGGCGCTGCTTATGGAGACATGGACAACGACGGAGATCTCGATCTCCTGATCACGACGAACAATGGACCGGCGCGGCTGCTTCGCAACGACAACGCGAACCAGAACGATCTATTGCGCGTGAGGACAGTCGGCGCCAAAGCAAATCGCGACGGCATTGGCGCGAAGGTCGTCGTAAAAACTTCAAAAGGCCGCACGGTCTTCGGGATGGTGCGAACGGGATCGAGTTACTGTTCGCAAGCGGAACTGCCGTTGACGTTTGGATTGGGTAAACCGGAAGAGGGAACTACGCTGACGATCGAGATCACCTGGCCCGGCAATCAGAAGGACCGTATCGCGGACGTCAAACCGAACCAGTTCGTGACTATTCAGGAAGGGAAGGGCGTTGTTTCCGCGGAGCCGATCGTCTTTGTGCGAGCTCCCGCACCACAACCATCCCCTACGCAATAAAATCCGTGTTCACTTCTGGCCTTTAATCAAAACGTCAGCCTCTCTCTTAAGGTGAGCGCTGAGTTGAATGACGCTGTCGAGATCGCGTTTGGCGTCCGCCAGTTTCTCCACGTTAATCGTGTTCGGCTGCTCGATTATGGGATTGGTAACGAAGCTACGGATCTGCTTGCACAGCTTGATCAGCGCGTCCTTCATCTCCGGCGGCAACTCGGTCTTTTTCACTTCTTCAGCCGGCGGGTTCAGTTGGAGGTTTGACTGAATACTCGTAGCGCGCTTGCGTATCTCGCCGGTTGCTTCCGAAACAAAGTGATAGTCGATCGGCCTGTTGGCGGCGAGGGCGCGTGCGATTTCGTTGTGCAGCATGAGCATGCGGTTGAAATCTTCTTCAGTTTGGGCCATCAACGCTTCGAGGCGCCGGCGGTCTTTGACGAGTGACGGGTTACCGAAGTTGCGCAGTTGCCACTCACGAGCCGACATGTCCTGCTGCCGTTCGCGCGCGCGATTCGAGTGTCGATCCATGGACGGGGGGCTGGCAGCACCTTTTTGTGCGAAAGTCGGAGCGGCCGCGGGCAGGAGGATCAACCCGATTACTGCGAATTTGGCCGCAAGAAGCTGGTTGCTCATGGCAGACCTCCCGGATTTTTCAGTCAGTATAGCGCCGAATGGAACGGCTTCGCTACGAATTGTGTGCAAATGATCTTGACTGGAAGGGTGGTCTGTACTACTTATTCCAATGACACGGCAAAAGTATGAGACGGATTGATCTTAAAAAAGCCAACGTAGCCCGATCCAACACGATTCGAAACATCAATCGCCAGATCGTGCTGAACTACGTTCGCGAGCGCGGGCCGATCTCGCGCGCTGAGATTGCTCACAAAACCGACCTGCAACGGTCCACCGTCTCACTGATCGTCGAAGAACTACGAATCGAGGGATTGATCGAGGAACTGAGCGGGGAATCGACCGGCGGGCGTCCGCCGATTCTGCTCTCGCTGCGAACGGCGGATGCGGTTGCGATCGGCGTTGACGTCGGCACGAACCGAACGATTGTCGCCACGAGCGACCTCGCCGGACGCGTCCTGCAGCAGGACGAGTTTGAAACCAATCCCGACGCGAACAAGACCACGAAGAGCATCATCGACCTCTCGCGAAAGCTGATCAATCAGAACAACGGAACGATCGAGGGAATCGGCATCAGTCTTCCCGGGCTCGTCGGCGCCGAAGGAAAGGAACTGTTTGTTCCGACGTTTGACTGGCGCGACTTACCGCTCGCGGACGAGTTGAATGCAGCGACCGGGTTGCCGGTAACAATCGAGAACGACGCGAATGCCGCGGCCCACGCGGAGTTGTGGTTTGGCCGGCCCGAGATTCGTCACATTCGTGACTTCATTCTCGTGTTGGTCGAAGGTGGTGTTGGAACGGGGATCGTTTTTGACGGTCAGGTGTATCGCGGAGAGAACGGAGCCGCGGGTGAGTTTGGGCACATGACGATCGGACAGGGAGCGCCGGTGGCATGTGCGTCAGGCAGTCGTGAGTGCTGGGAAGCGTTTGCGTCCGAACGCTCGGCATTGGCCCGCTACAGAAACCTGGCGAACGCTTCAAACGGTCATCCGGACATCAACTTCAGTGAGTTGATCGATCTCGCTTTACGCGACGACGGCGCCGCGCGCTCTGCGCTCAAACAGACCGGGTATTATCTGGGCATCGGCATCGCCAACCTGATTCGCGGGCTCGCGCCGGAAGCGGTGATTGTGGGTGGTCCAATCGTGCGAGCCTGGCCCGTTATTTCTGAAGACATCAAGACCACGGTCGAAGCGACGATCTGCCGCGGCTTGCCCTCAACTCGAATAATCGCCTCCACACTCGGTCCTGAACCGACCCTCATGGGCGCCCTCAGCCTGGTGTTGGCGAGTAAATTTGCCTCCGTCCCGGTCGTCTAACCCAGCTGCGACAAAAATAGGCCAGTGAAAACCGGACGCTCGGCCGAAAAAGTTCTTGACACGAGAGGTCTTTAGTATTAAATACTTTTGGTAGCCACTGCAACAAAGTATAACTCAGACAGAAAAGTTAGCTATTTAGGGGCTCAACGGTCCGCGGGCAGTCATGAATTCTCCTTTTATTCATCCGTTTTGAGTGTCCGTCGCTCTTTCTCTTAGGCATCATTTGCATTCAGTTCTGCTGGTGCAGCTCTGTTCTCAGATAGTCGTTAGTAAGCGTTAGTTTCAGCTAAACGTCGTGACGCCCGAAACACTGAGGAGGTGTTGTATGTCGAGGAAGTTTGGACTGCAAGCGCTCTTGCTTATGCTGAGCATCGGCTTGTTTGTCGGCGTAAATGCTCAATCAAGCACCGCCGGAAACATCACTGGCACGGTGAGAGATCAGCAGGGCGCGGCGGTCGCCAATGCCGAGATCACGATTCTCGATGAGAAGACCGGCGCGACTCGCAACGCCAAAACAAACGAAGACGGGTTCTATTCAGCTCCGGGAGTCCCGCCAGGCGTCTACACGATCAGCACCTCTCCCACAGGCTTCAAGAAAACAGTCGCGAGCGGTGTTGAGCTGCACGTCAGCGAGAACTTGACCGTCAACCTCGACTTGCAGGTGGGCCAGGTAACGGAGATCGTTACCGTCACGAGCGAGGCCGCGCCAGTCGAACTCAGAAGCGGCGAGGTCAGCAGTCTCGTATCCGAGAAGCAGGTTACTGAGTTGCCGCTCAACGGCCGCAACTACGCGCAGTTGGCATTGATGGTGCCGGGCGTCTCACCGGTCACTCAAGCCGGCGCGGGCGGCTCCTTCGCGACGCGTGGAACCGGTCTCAACTCCGGCGTCGACATGTCAGTGAACGGCAACCAGTCGAACGCCAACTTATGGACCGTCGACGGCGTCAACAACATGGACGTCGGATCGAACCGCACGCTGCTGGTGTTCCCGTCAATCGACTCTATTCAGGAGTTTCGCGTTGAACGCAACAGCTTCAGCGCGGAGTTTGGCCAGGCGCAGGGCGCCGTCGTCAACCTGATCACGAAAGGCGGCAGCAACGAGTTTCACGGCAGCCTGTTCGAGTTCTATCGCAACGACTCGCTCAACGCCAACAGCTTCTTCCTGAATCGCGCCGGCGAACCGAAAGGACAACTCAAGTACAACAACTTTGGCGGAAACTTCAGCGGTCCGATCGTCAAGAACCGGGTGTTCTTTTTCTGGTCGGAAGAGTGGCGGCGAGAAGATCGAGGTCAGGTGATTTCGGCAAACGTGCCGACTGCTCTGGAGAAGCAGGGCATTTTTACGGGTCCGCTCACTGGTCCCGTGCCTCGAGACCCTGCTACTTGCCGGATAGAGCCAAATCCGATGCCGCCACCGGCCACCAGAATAGTTTGCGATCCATTTCCGGGCAACATTATCCCAACGGCGCGGCTTAGCCCCGGCGGTCTGGCGTTCATGAAACTCTTCCCGGATCCCAACACAACGGGATCGCCGAACTGGACCACTACGCAGCTTCAGCCCATTCGCACTCGACAGGATTTGATTCGCGGCGACGTGGTGCTGACTGACAAGATGAACCTGATGGTCCGCTACATCAACGAAAAATGGACCCATGACGGCGCCAGCGGAAACTTCTGGGGCGACGCCCCATATCCGACTCTGTCCTCTGACTGGAGTCAGCCGAGTCACAGCTTCGCCGTTAAGTTGACGAACACCTTGTCGGACAGAGCGGTCAACGAGTTCCAGTTCTCGATAGCAGGCAACGACATCATCATCGCGACAAACCCTGGAACGCAGGCACTGCAGGACGAGATCGCTGCCAAGATTCCGAGCGTCTTCCCGCACGGCGGCGATGGGCTCGTCGGCGGAACGGTGCCGTCGCTCTTCTGGGGCGCGGGCGGCTACGCCAACATCTGGCACCAGGCGCCGTGGGCCAATCGTGAAGATCTTTACATCTGGAAAGACGACTTCTCGCTGGTTTTCGGCAACCACGATTTGAAAGTCGGCGGTCTCTTCAGTCACAACTTCAAAGACGAGCCCGGGTCGGGTGCAGGCGGCGGTAACCAGCAGCTAACAATCCAGGGCTGCGGCGACCATACGCTTCACTGTATCGCCGACCTGTTGCTCAAAGACACAGTCCTCAGCAATTACACGGAGATCGCCAACACGGAGGTCGCGGACGGTCGTTGGCGCGATTTTGAGTTCTACGTCAATGACACGTGGAAGGTCCATCCGCGCGTGACGCTGACTATGGGTCTGCGTTACTCGGTCTTCCCGCCGGCCTGGGAGACACAGAATCGCATCTCTAACTTCATCCCAAGTCTCTATAACGGCACTGACTTCAACTCCGCATTGGTGACCGCGGATGAAGCGGAGGCTCTCGGCATCGGCCGCGGAACCATCAATACTTACAAAAAGGGTTGGCAGCCGCGCGTCGGTGTCGCCTGGGATATCTTCGGCACCGGAACCACGGCAGTCAGGGCCGGCTTCGGTCGCTACATGAGCCGCTCAAACGTTATCGAAGACTTGCTGCGCTTGACCGGCAATCCGCCATGGACCACGACGGTTGCCGGGGGTTCCCCGGACGTATTCACCACGCTGGCAAACTGCCCGACCTGCCGCAGTCTCGACACCATCAATCCGGGCCTGGTCAATAACGTTGCCGGCGTCTCCGAAAACGCGAGTTTCAATGCGGTCGATCCGAACTTCAGGCCGCCTGAGAGCTATCAGTGGAACCTGACGATCTCGCACCAGCTCTTTAAGGACACGGTGTTGGAAGCTTCCTACATCGGGAACCATGGACTGCACATCTGGCGCCGGAATGTAAACCGCAACGACATTCCGATCAACCAAGTGTGTCGTGGTCCAGCATGCGATGGAAGCAGTCGTGATGCACGCGAACAGATCGCGCGAGCCTCTCTCGACATTACCGCGGCCGACGAGGCGAGACTCATCGCCGATAACCGTCCGCTACGCGGCATCGGCAACGTAACAACCGACGAGTCGAATGGTAACTCCAGCTACCACGCAATGCAGGTGTGGCTCAACCGCCGCTTCAGCGAGCGTCTGGCGTTCCAGGCTTCGTACACGTGGGGACACTCCATTTCCGACGTCTCGCTGACGTCGTTCACTAACACGACCAGCGACCCATATAACTTCCGCGCCGATAAAGGCGACGCGGATCTCGATCGCCGGCACACGTTCGTCACCAACGTCGTATACGTGCTGCCGTCGTTCCAGCAATGGGGTAAACCGGCGCAGTTCCTTCTCGGAGATTGGCAGTTGAACGGCATCGCCTCGTACTTCGGTGCGACTCCGATCGAGTTGACCACCGGAACGAATACGCTGGGCGTCGCGTCAGGAGTCGGACAACGCCCGGATTACACGGGCGCGCCCATCTATCTCAATACCAACGATGCGAGGGAACACCTTAACCCGGCCGCGTTCGCCATTCCGGCGGCCGGTCGAATGGGCACACTCGGAAAGGGCGCCGTGCGCGGTACACCGATCACGACCGTCGACTTCTCGTTGGCCAAGAACTGGCGCTTCAAGGAGCGGTATGGGATTCAGTTCCGAACCGAGTTTTTCAACCTCTTCAACCATACGAACTTTAACGGTTATGACGTTGATATTCGGAACCAGAGCTTTGGCGAGTTGAATTCGGCGCTGGCGCCGCGCGAGATCCAACTCGGGATCAAGTTTACCTTCTGATATACTCCCCGCTGGCTGAACCACGGACGAAGAGTTGAACGATTTCCTCAACTCTTCGTCCAAGGTTTTTGTTGACTCCTAATTTTCCGGAATCAAGGAACGATGTACCTTCGCTCGGCCTGCCTGACAGTCCTGTTATTCTCTGTCTTTTTCCAGGTCCAGGGCGATCTGTTTCGCCGTCATTACGAAGCGGCCAATGCGTATCACCGCGCGGGCAACTTCGCCGCGGCCGAAGCGGAGTTCAAAATGATTCTCGCCGAAGCGTATCAACGCCTCGGCAAAGTCTATTCTGCGCAGGGTAATGATCAGGCGGCAGTTGTTCCTTTTGAGTCCGCAAGCGCCCTTCGTCCAAACCAGCTCGACGGACTTGTCGAGCTTTCGATCGCATACTTCCGCGCACGCCAATATCCGAAAGCCGTAGACGTTCTGCAACGCGCGCTCGCGGCTGACGCGCGTTACGCGCCCGCGCATCATATGCTCGGCAAGTCGTATTTCATGATGGGCGATTTCGAGAAGGCGGCGCGCGAACTTGAAGCCACGCTGAAACTCGCGCCTAACGATTACGACGCCGAGTACACGTTGGGACTCGCGTACCTGAAACAGCGGCAAGTGCCGCAGGCGAAAGATCTCTACCAGCGAATGGTCCAACGTCTCGGCAACCGGCCGCAGCTTCGCGTGCTTATCGGCCGCGCGTATCGCGAGACTGGTTTTCTGCCAGAGTCGATCGAGGAGTTCAAGGCTGCGATCGCGATCAACCCGCGCTTCCCGCGCGTCCACTACTATCTCGGCCTGACATATCTATATAAAGACGGCGCGTCGCGAATCTCAGACGCGATGGAAGAGTTCAAGATCGAGCTGGCCGCCAATCCCGAAGAGTACTTCGCCAATTTCTATCTCGGCATTCTCTACATCATGGAGCGGAACTGGGACGCCGCGATCCCGTTGCTCGAAAAAGCTGCCGCCAAGCAACCGAATAATCCGGATCCTTTTTTCCACCTCGGCCCGGCGTATCAAGGCGCGGGCAAACACCAGCAGGCGGTCGACGTGCTACAGAAGAGCATCAACCTCACGCCGTCGCTGGCGCACAACGATTACCAGGTGACGACGGCGCACTATCGTCTCGGTCAGTCGTTGATCAAAGTCGGTCGCACGCAAGAAGGCCAGAAGGAATTGCAGAAATCGGCCGAGCTGAAGTCGAAAGGGTTCAAGCTCGACGAGAAAAAGGTCGGCGCTTTCCTGAGTGGGACCACCTTTAGTGATCAAGATGGGAAGAACGAGTTGGTGAAGGCGGAAGGCGTCGTCGACGATGCCGTCGCGCTCGATCCGAAGACCACGGAGAAGCTGAAAGCGGAAGAGAGTTACTACTCGAAAGTCGTCGCCGCGGCGCACAACAGCATCGGACTGTTGCGCGCGGAACAGCAGGACTTCCGCGAAGCGTCGGCGCAGTTTGCGCTCGCGGCTAAGTGGAACCCGAATCAACAGGGGCTCAACTACAACCTCGGGCTCGCCTATTACAAAGCCGAGTTATACAAAGACGCCGTACCGGCACTCGAAAACGAGCTCAAGGTCGATCCGAACAACGTCGCGATCAAACAGTTGCTGGGCCTGAGTTACTTCATGACGAGCGACTTCGCGAAGGCGTCGGCGATGTTGAGCGAAGTCGTCGCGGCGAAGCCGCAGGAAGCGGCGCTTCAGTATCCACTAGCGCTTTCGCTGCTCAAGGACGGCAAGACGGATGCTGCGAATCGCGTTATCGAACAGATGGTGGCCGGCGGCGGTAACAGTCCGCAGTTGCACATACTTTTCAGCCAGGCCCACTACGAACGCGGAGACGTCGACAAAGCGCTCGAAGAGTTGCGGACGGCTCTTACGCTCGACCCCAAAGTTCGTCTGGCCCACTTCTACAGCGGGTTGATCTATCTGAAAGCAGGAAAGCTCGCCGAGGCTGCTCGTGAATTCGAGAGCGAATTGACTTTGAACCCGCAAGACCTGGAGGCGAAGTATCATCTCGCCTACGTCGTGTTGGCCCAACAGCAGACCGAACGCGGCTTGAAGTTGATGCGCG
>Ga0114129_10009341_pt1 | contig 13985 bp, 18 predicted proteins | sample RhiMetdeltSRZDD1_FD_80071 | JGI IMG/M metagenome (GOLD analysis project Ga0114129, IMG submission 80071) | Populus rhizosphere microbial communities from Tennessee, USA - Rhizosphere MetaG P. deltoides SRZDD1 (version 2) (version 2) | ecosystem: Host-associated > Plants > Roots > Rhizosphere >... | reverse complement strand
GACGCACTGGTACGAGCTCGCCGAGTGGACCTCGAGCGGGCCCGGGAGCGCGCAGCTTCCGAAGTCGCCTGCGTAGGCGCCGTGGGTGGAATACGACGACGGCTTGATCGCGTGCGCGAGCGGCGAGCTCGTCATCCGTCGCTACAGCCTCCTCCTCCGTCCGCGCCGGATTCCCTACGCCGAGATTCGCCGCGTGACGAAGGTGCAGCTTCGTGGGCTGCAGAGGTGGCGGATCTGGGGCGGTGACGTGCGGCACTGGTTCAACTTCGACGCCCGCCGTCCGGACAAACAGGTGGCGCTCGTGCTGGACGTCGGCAAGCACGTCAGGCCCACGATCACCCCGGACGATCCACAGCACGTCGTCGAGGTGCTGCGCGGCCACGGCATCGAGGTCAGCGGACCGGCGTAAGCAGCTCGTCCCCGCGCTCGAAGGCGTGGATGTTGTCGACAAGGATGCGCGTCATGGCCTCGCGCGTCTGACGGGTTCCGCTGCCGATGTGCGGCGTCAGCACGACGTTCGGGAGGGACATGAGCGACTCCGGCACGTGCGGCTCGTGCACGAAGACGTCGAGCCCTGCGCGGATCCGCCCCGAGACGAGCTCGGCGACGAGCGCGTCCTCGTCGACGATCTCGCCGCGTGCCGTGTTCACGAAGCACGCGCCGTCGCGCAGGAGCGACAGTCGGCGCACGTCGATCAGGCCGTGTGTCTCGGGCGTGAGCGGCGCGTGGATCGTCACGATGTCCGACTGCTGAAGCAGATCGTCGAGCGGCGTGCCGCTGCTCCGCCGTGTCGACAGAACGCGCAGCTCGAAACCTTCGGCGCGCCGGGCGACCGCGCTGCCGATCCGTCCGAGCCCGACGATCCCCAGCGTCGAGCCGGTCAGCTCCTCGGCCAGGAAGCCGTCGGCCCACGAGCCGCTCCACTCGCCCGCGCGCACGCGCCGGTCGCCCTCGACCACGCGCCGGCGCGCGGCGAGGATCAGCGCCCAGGTCAGGTCGGCAGTCGCCGCGTCGAGCACGCCCGGCGTGTTCGTGACGGCGATGCCCCGCGCGTGCAGCTCCCCGACGCCGAGCCGGTCGTAGCCGACGCCGAAGTTCGCCACGAGGCGCAGCGCCGGGAAGTGTGCGGGGTCAACGGGGTCGTTCGCGACGACGAGGGCCTCGACGTCGTCGCGGGGGCGGAGCTCCCCGACCTCCACGTCGCGGAGCTCTTCGAACGCCGGGCCTGGATAACGCCGCGTCGCGAGAACCTTCAAGGCGCGAGTCTCCCATGCCGAAACGGATCCTGATGCGGGCGACTCTTGCGGCTTTCCTGCTCGCGCTCTTCCTCGTGCCGAGCGCCGGCGCCTATCACCTCGAGGGAGGCCGCTGGCCCGCGAACACGGTCCGCTACTACAACGAAGTCCCCGCGTATACATGGGCCGTCGACACCGCGGCGTACGCCTGGAACTCGAGCGGCGCACGCGTGCAGTTCGTGAAGAGCTCGCGCAAGGACGCGGACGTGCTCCTCGGCATCCGCTGGTTCAAGGTCGCCGGCGAGGCCCGCATCCGGCGGCTCAACGGCCGGATCGTCGGCGCTCGAGTGGGCATCCGCAACGGCCAGGACCGCTACGTGATGGCTCTCGTAACGGCGCACGAGCTCGGCCATGTGCTCGGCCTCGACCACGAGGACGGCGTCTGCGCCACGATGAACAGCCGGCTCGACGTCGACCACCCGGAACAGTGCCCGGCGCCGCCGCCCGGCATGTGGGTTTGCCGCCTGCTGCGCGTGGACGACGTTCGCGGGGCGGTCAGCCTCTACGGGGGGACGGTGCGCCCGATCCGCGGGCCCGAGTTCTGCCCCCGCTGAGAATCTCCGCGAGCGATCGTGTGTTGACGACGTCGGCCGCGGTCGCCCAGCCCCGCCGCGCCGTGTGCACGGCGAGACGCATGTTCCCGAGCCCGCGCACGGAGTGCGCGTCCGTGGACACCACGACCGGAACGCCCGCCTCGACCGCGAGCTTGATCTCCGGTCCCGAGAGGTCGAGGCGGTCCGGCAATCCGTTCGTCTCGATTGCGACGCCCGTCTCGAGGGCGACCTCGAAGGTGCGCTCCAGGTCGAGGGCGTTCGGCGGGCGGTGGTTGATGATGCGGCCCTTCGGATGGCTGAGCGCACGCACCGCCGGATGCCGCATCGCCTCCGTCACCTTGCGCGTCAGCTGGTCGCGCGGCTCGCGCTGGCCGGCGTGCAGGCTCAGCTGCACCCAGTCGAGCTCCTCGAGCACGTCGTCGGGGAGGTCGAGCTCGCCGTCGCGGCGGATGTCGACCTCGGTGCCGCGCAGCACGCGGAACGGCGCGACTTCGTCGTTCACTTCGGCGATCTCCTCCGCCTGCCGCCGTAGGTCGTCGGCGTCGAGCCCGGGCACGACGCGCACGTTCGGCGTGTGATCGCAGATGGCGATGTACTCGTAGCCGAGGTCGCGTGCGGCGAGCGCCATCTCCAGCACGGACGCCTTCCCGTCCGACCACGTCGTGTGCACATGCAGGTCTCCACGGATCTCCGTTCGCTGCAGCAACTCGGGCGGCTCCCCGCGGAACGGCTGCTCGCGGAGCTCGGGCGGACACCAGGGCACGCCGAGCTGTTCGTAGACCTCGGCCTCCTCTGACGCGGGCGGCAGCTCGCCGAGCGCGTCCACGTACGCATGCGTGCCGGTGGCGCGCAGCAGCTCCGTGCCGAAACGCGACGGCTCCGCGACGACCAGCTCGACCGGGACGCCCTCGACGGTGACGCCGAGGGCGCGCCGCGGCTCGCGCTCGAGGAGCGAGACGATCGTAGGCAGCCGTGCAAACGCGTCGAGCACGGGCTCCGCGTCGTCGGCCGCGCAGACGACGGCGAAGTCGAACGAGGTGTCGGCCCAGCGGCGGGGATCGCCTGCGACCTCGCCGCCGAGGGCGCCGGCGATCTCCTCGAGCAGCCCGCGTGCGCGGTTGAGCAGCATGCCTTTTCGCTGCGGGCGCCCCTCGCGCTCGAGTCGCTCAAGCAGCCTGCGCTCGGTCTGGGGCCCGATCCCGGCCACGGACGTCAAGCGCCCGGCGCGCGCCGCCTCGCGGAACTCGTCCGCGCTCGACACGCCGAGCGCGCGGCCGATCTCCACCATCCGCTTCGGCCCGATGCCGAGGAAGCGCCCGAGGCCGACGAGCTCCGGCTGCACCTCGCGCTCGAGCTCCTCGAGCTCGGCGATGCGTCCGGTTTCGACGAGCTCGCGCAGGCGTGATGCGATGCCCGGGCCGATCCCGCGCAGCTCCTGGATGCGTCCCGCGCCGACGAGCTCGGCGATCGGCGCTTTCGTCTCGCGGATCGTTTCCGCCGCTCTCCGATAGGCGCGCGATGTGTAGTAACCGGCGCCCGACAGGTCGAGCAGGCTCGCGAACGCCTCGAGTTGCTCCGCGATGTAGGCGTTTGTCACGGGGTTAGTCTTGCCGCATGGCGACGTTCGTGATCCCTTTCCGCGCCAACGGGAAGACGCGACTCGGCGACCGCCGCCTTGCGGAAGCGATGCTCGCGGACGTGCAGGCGGCGGCCGGTGAGGCGCTCGTCGTCCACGAGGCCGGCGGGCAGGGCGCCGCCGTCGCTGCGGCGCTGACCGGCCTGACCGGCCCCGTCACGATCGTGAACAGCGACGTCCCTTGCGTCACGCCGACCGAGCTCGAGGCCCTGAGCGCAGTCGCGCCGGCGCTGGTCGCCGCGCCCGACGGAACGACGAACGCGCTCGCGCTCCGCGACGCGCGCGACTTCGAGCCGCTCTACGGAGCGGGCAGCGCTGCGCGCTTCGAGCAGCGGCTCGGTGCCCGCCGCCTCGACTTGCCGGGCTTGCGCGACGACGTCGACACGTGGGACGACCTCGAGCGCGTGCGCGGCCGCGTCGGGGAGCACACGCGCGCATATCTCGGATGAGAGTCGTGGTCCTCAGCGGCGGCGTGGGCGGTGCGCGCTTTCTGCGCGGCGTCGTGGATGCGGTCGACCCCGCCGGCGTGACGGCCATCGTCAACGTCGGCGACGACCTCGAGGTGCTCGGGCTGTTGGTGTCGCCCGATCTCGACAGCGTCGTCTACGCACTCGCCGATCTCTCGGACGACGAGCGCGGCTGGGGCAGGGCGGACGAGACGTGGAACGCGCTGGCGACCGTGGAGGCGCTCCGCGGCGACGCCTGGTTCCGGCTCGGCGATCGCGATCTCGGCCTTCACCTCGTGCGCACGCAGGCCCTGCGCGCCGGCCAGCCGCTCTCCGCGGTCACGGCGCGCCTCACGGCGGCGCTCGGCCTCGAATCGACGATCCTGCCGGCCACCGACGACCCGCTGCGCACGTTCCTCGACACACCCAACGGCAGCTTCGACTTCCAGCAGTGGTTCGTCGCGCGTGGGCACCGCGACCCGGTCGACCGCGTGCGCTTCGAGGGAGCGAGCGGGGCGCGTCCCGCCCCCGGCGTGCTCGACGCGCTCCACGAGGCCGACCTCGTCTTGATCGCGCCGAGCAACCCCTATGTCTCGATCGCGCCGGTCCTCGCCGTCGAGCGGATCCGGTCGGCGCTCGAGCGGCGGCGTGTGCCGTGCGTCGCCGTCAGCCCGCTCATCGGCGGCGAGGCGGTGAAGGGCCCGGCCGCGACGATGCTGAAACGCCTCGAAGGCGGCACATCGGCGGCGGAGGTAGCGCAGTGTTACCTGCCGTTGATCGACGCCCTCGTGATCGACGAGGCGGATGCTGGGGACGCCGAAGCCGTGGCGGCGCTCGGCGTGGAGCCGATCGTCACGAAGACGCTGATGCGCGACGCTGCGTCACGCCACGCGCTGGCGGAGGCGGCCCTCGACGCGGTGGCGCTCGCGTGAAGGTCGCAATCGTCGGGGGGACGGGCGCATTCGGCCGAGCGCTCGCAAAGCGCCTCGCGGAGATCGGCAGTGACGACGTCGCCGTCGGCTCGCGCGAGGCCGAGCGCGCCCGTTCGACTGCGGAGGAGCTCGGCGTCGCCGGCGGGCGCAACCACGACGTCGTGCGCGACGCCGATCTCGTCGTGCTCGCCGTGAAGTCGAACGCGACGCTCGAGACTGCGATGGAGCTCGCCGACGCGATCGGCAAGACGCCCTTGCTCTGCGTGGCGAGCGATCTGCGGTTCACCGACGCCGGCGTCCTCCCGGGCCGCCACCAGGGCTCGCTCGCCGAGGAGGTCGCGCGCATCGTGCGCGGCCCCGTCGCCTCCGGGTTTCAGTCGTTCGCCGCGGCGAACGTGGTCGCGGGCGATCCCGGGGACGCCCTGATCTGCGGCGAGGATTCGGACGCGAAGAGGCTCGCGCTCGAGCTGGCGCAGCATCTCGGCGCCCGCGGCATCGACGCCGGCCCGCTCGCGAACTCGCGTGCGCTCGAGGGCATGACGTCGGTGATCCTCAACGTGAACAAGCGCTACAAGGCACACGCGGGGATCAAGCTCACGGGTTTGCCCTGAGAGAAATCCGCGTCATCGCCGTCGAGGGCCTGCCGGAGATCCGCGAAGGCGACGACCTCGCCGGGCTGGTCGTGGCGAAGGTCGAGCTTGCCGACGGCGACGTCGTCGTCTTCGCGCAGAAGGCGGTGTCGAAGGCCGAAGGGCGTGTCGTGCGGCTGGACGACATCGAGCCGTCCGGGCGTGCGCGGGAGATTGCCGGCGACGATCAGGATCCCCGTCGCATCGAGGCGATTCTGCAGGAGGCCAAACGGGTCGTGCGCGTGCGCAAGCCGCTCGTCATCGCAGAGACGCGACACGGTTTCATCTGCGCGTCGGCCGGCGTCGACTCGTCGAATGCGCCGGAGCCGGACATGCTCGTGCTGCTGCCGGTCGATCCCGACGCATCCGCGCAACGGATTCGCGAGCGTCTGCGCGAGCTCACCGGCCGCGACGTCGCCGTGCTCGTCACCGACTCGTTCGGGCGGCCGTGGCGCCAGGGGACGATCGACGTCGCGCTCGGTGCGGCCGGGCTCGAGGTCATGCGCGATCTGCGCGGGGAGCGCGACCGGGTCGGCTACGAGCTTCACGCGACGATGATCGCTGTGGCCGACGAGATCGCGAGCGCGGCCGAGCTGGTGATGGGAAAGGTCGACGGCATTCCCGTCGCCGTCGTTCGCGGGCTCGAGGTCGCGGGCGACGGACGCGCCCGCGACCTCGTGATCCCCGAAGACCGGGACCTGTTTCGATGACGAACGAGTGTCGCTAGCCGCTCAGCGGCTCGCCCGTCTCCAGCAGCGTCTTCAGTCCGCTGAGGATGTAGGGCATACCGCCGGCGACCTGCTCGGCCGTCGCCGCGCTGCGCTCGTAGCTGTCGTGCACGACCGTCAGCTTCGAGACGCCGGGGCCGGCCTCCTCGAGGATCCACGTGATCCGTGAGGCGGGATCGGCGCGGATGGCTTCGTCCCACTGCGCGTCGAACGTCGTCACGAGCTTTTCCGGCGGGGTCGCCTCGATGACCTCGCCGACGATCGCCGTGTCGTCACCGATCTTGTAGAGCAGCGACGAGCCCGGCTGCCAGTCGGACTCGACCGTGCTCGCGTAGTAGTACTTGAGCGTGTAGTCCGACTCGGTCAGCGCCTGCCACACGTGCTCACGGGGCGCGCGAATGAAGATGGCGAAGACCTGCGTCGGCGTTTCGACTGCCATTGCAGACATGGTTGCTCCTTTCTCGACTTCGGCTCGCAGGCCGAGCAGCGCCGCAGTCGCACCCGCGGCGAACTTGTGGATCCACCGGAACTGCAGCTCCTGGATGGGAACGGCATTGAGGTAGTGCAACTTCGAGCGGCCGACGCGGTGCGTCGTGACGAGCCCCGCTTCCTCGAGCACGCGCAGGTGCTTCATCACGCCGAACCGCGACATCTCGAACGAGCGCTCGATCTCGCCGAGCGACTGACCGTCTCGCTCGAAAAGACGGTCGAGGATCGCGCGGCGCGTCGGGTCGGCCAGTGCGCGGAACACGGCCTCCTCGGCCGGCTCCGGAACAGGTGACCTTTGAGTAACACTTCCCACGCGCGGCACTCTAGTGACCGTGAGGTCACATGTCAAGACCGTAGGCTCCAACACATGAGTCGGCTTCGTGAGGACGACGTCGCTGCCGACCCGCTGGCGCAGTTCCGGCGCTGGTTCGGAGAAGCCGGCGAGGATCCCCGGATGGCGCTGGCGACGGCGACGACGGAGGGTGCGCCGTCAGTGCGCATGGTGCTTCTGAAAGGCGCGGGTGACGACGGCTTCGTCTTCTTCACCGGCTACGGGAGCCGCAAGGGCGGCGAGCTCGACGCGAATCCGCGGGCCGCGCTGCGCTACTACTGGGATCCGCTCGGGCGCCAGGTGCGGATCGAAGGCCCAGTCGAGCGAGTCAGCCGAGAGGAGTCGGACGAGTACTTCGCGACACGCCCGCGCGGCGCGCAGCTCGCAGCGGCCGCATCGCGCCAGGGCCGCGTGCTCGCGAACCGCGCGCAGCTCGACGAAGCCGTCGCGGACCTCGCGCGCGAATACGAAGGAGGCGACGTGCCGCGCCCTGCGCATTGGGGCGGCTACCGAGTGCGCCCCGACACGTACGAGTTCTGGCAGCACCGAGACGACCGATTGCACGACCGCCTGCGTTACCGGCGCGGCGGTGACGGTTGGCTGCTCGAGCGGCTCGCGCCCTAGAACAGCTGGGCCAGCGCCTCTGCCTCGGCGGGGGAGAGCTCGACGTCGAGCGCGCGCAGCGCGACACCGAGATGCTGCTGCGTGCGCGCGCCGATGATGATCGACCTGACCGCGGGCTGTGCCAGCAGCCATGCGAGGGCGAGCGTCGCCGGGGCGACGCCGCGCTCGTCGGCTGCGGCCGCGAAGCGCTCGAGCGAAGCGAAGGTCCTGTCGTTGAGCAGGTGCTCGTACCCCTCGGGTCTGGTGGCGAGCCGCGAGCCCGGTGCCGGTTCCTCGTTCTGCCGGTAGCGGCCGGCCAACAGGCCGCCCGCCAGCGGGCCGAACGCCATGTACGAGACGTTCAGCTCCGCGCAGAGGGGGATCACATCCTGCTCGTCGTCTCGTTCGAGCAGGTTGTACGAGTTCTCCACGACCGACGGACGGCCGTGCTCGTACAGCGCGCGCAGCTGCGCGGCGTCGAAGTTGCTCACGCCCCACGCCTTGATCAGGCCGATCTCCCGAAGCCCCTCGAACGTGCCGGCCGTCTCCTCGAGCGGCGTGTCCGGATCGAAATCGTGCGCGAGATAGAGGTCCACCGCGTCGACTCTGAGGCGGTCGAGGCTCGACTCGAGCTGGCGTGTCATCCGAGCGCGCGACAACCCGTGGTCCGCGCCCGCCTCCATCGGGTTGAACGTCTTGGTGACGATCACGGGCCGATTGCCGCGGCTTGCGATCCAGTTCCCGATCCACTGCTCGCTTCGTCCGCCGCCGTACGCGTCGGCGGTGTCGAACGTGCGGATGCCGAGCGACCACGCGGCGTCCATCAGCTCGAACGCCTCCTCCTCGCTCTCGCCCTGGCCGAAGAACGCCGGCGCGGAGCCGACGCCCCCGAAGTTGCCGCAGCCGAGAACCAGCCGGGACGGTTCCATCACTCGATTCTCGCTCAGGCACGATGCGAGGCGTGCTCGCGACGTGTCCCCAGCCCCCGCCGCTGGCCGCGCCTGCGCCCGATCGGCCACGGTACGCGGTAGACGTCGTCGTCACGCGGCCGTTTCGCGAGATAACCGGAAACGTCCGGGTGACGTTCACGCCCAACCTCCCGACCGATCACCTCGTCTTCCGGCTCTGGCCGAACGGACCCGCCCAGCGAGACGCCGGCGAGCATCTCGACGTCGGCCCGGTGAAGGAAGACGGGCGCGAGCTGCACGTGCTGCGCCCGAATCCAACCACCCTGCAGGTCGAGCTGGGCCGGATGCTCGGTTCCGGCTCGCACGTGACCGTCCAGCTCCCGTGGCGCCTCGTGCTCGGGAGGTCGCACATCGACCGCAACGCGCGCTTCCGCGGCGGCCTGCGGCTGGGAACGTTCTTCCCGTTGCTCTCGTGGGATCCGCGCCGCGGCTGGCTGACCGACCGGGCGTCGCGTCTGTACGCGGAGACGGCGGCGACGCCGACCGCGGACTTCGACCTGCGCGTCCGCGCGCCGGCCGGCCTGCGCGTCCTCGCAACGGGGGACAGTGCCGGGCCGGGCCACTTCCGCGCGCACGCCGTCCGCGATCTGGCCGTCGCCGTGGGGCCGTTCCGCGTCGAGTCGGCGCGTGTGGGGCGGGTGACCGTCCATGTCGCTGCGCTTGCCGGCAGCCGAGGCCGCCACGCCGTGGTGTCGATCGCGAGGCATGCGCTCCGGGCTCTGTCGGCACGCTTCGGCGCGTATCCCTGGCGCTCGTACACGCTCGTGCTTCCGCCCGACCTGCCGCCGTCCGGAATCGAGTATCCGATGCTGACGTACATCGGCTCGAGCAGATACGCCCGTCTCATCGTCGACCACGAGACGGCTCACCAGTGGTTCTACTCGCTCGTGGGCAACGATCAGGCGCGCGATCCTTGGCTGGACGAGACGCTCGCCACCTGGAGCCAGACGCGCCTCGGCTCGCGCGAGCCACCCCGGAACGGACGGGTCCCGAAGAGCGTCCAACGTCATGTCGGCGCGCCCGTGTCGTACTGGGAGGCGCGCGCCGACTGGTACTACTTCGGCGTCTACGGCGAAGGAGTGAGCGCCCTGCGCTCGCTCGGTGACGCCGCCGCCGTCGACTGCGCCTTACGCCATTACGTCGCGCTGCGCGCGTACTCGATCGCGCACCCCGGCGACCTGCTCGACGAGCTGAACCGCTTCATCCCGGGCGCCGAGCGCCGCCTGCGCGCCTGGGGGATCCACCGGTGACGCGTCGCTCGTGCCCTCAGGAGCGTCGCTTACGCGATGAATCGAGGTGTTTGCTCAGGCGCGCGAGCCGCGAATCCCACTCGGCGCCGACGCTCGCCATCCAGCCCATCGCGGCCGCGAGGGGGCCCGGCGTGAGCTCGTAGAGCGTCTCGCGGCCCTGCCGCCGGCTCTCGACCAGCCCGGCCTCGTTCAGCGCCGCAAGATGCTTAGCGACAGCCTGGCGCGTGACGGGGAGCTCCGCCGCGAGCTCCGTGGCGGTGGCGGTCTCACGCTCGGCGAGCGCCTCGACGACGAAGCGCCTGTTCGGATCGGCCAACGCGTCGAAGACGCGCCCGGTCGGATCGCTCACACGTAACTGAGCATGGCGCGGAGCGCGAGCGCGGTCGAGAACTCGGGCGTCGATTCGCGGACGAGCAGGCGCGTGCCCTCCTCGACCTCCTCGAGCGTCAGCTCGACGGTGCCCTCGTCCTCCCAGTCGAGCACGAGCCGCTCGCTCGGCGTCGCCTCCACGACGGTCGCGTGGCGCTCCTCGCCGTTCTCCCACCTGAAGACGCCCTCGCCGCCCTCCGTCGCGTCGAGCTCGACGTCGTTCGCAAACCACTCCTCGAGCTGCTCGGGGTTCGTGAGTGCCTCCCAGACCTCGTCCGGCGGGGCGGGAAACACGATCTCGCGGGTGACTTCCACGACTCCTCCAATCCGCAACCCAAAGGTTGCGTATACTCTGGCGCAACCGACAGGTTGCACTTTACAGGAGGCTTCGATGCCCTTGATACCGATGGTCGTCGAGCAGGACGGCCGCTACGAACGGTCCTTCGACATCTACTCCCGCCTGCTCCGCGAGCGGATCGTCTTCCTCGGACAGGAGGTCGAGGACGGGATCGCCAACGTGATCACGGCGCAGCTCCTCTTCCTCGAAGCCGAGGATCCAGACAAGGACATCTCCCTCTACATCAACTCGCCGGGCGGGTCCTCGTACGCCGGGATGGCGATCTACGACGCGATGCAGTACGTGCGGCCCGACGTGCAGACGATCTGCACGGGCATGGGCATGTCGGCGGCCGCGATGATCCTCTCCGGCGGCGCCAGCGGCAAGCGCTTCGCCCTGCCGAACGCGAAGGTGATGATCCACCAGGGCTCGGGAGGCTTCCGCGGCTCGCCCGCGGACATCCAGATCGCCGCCAGGGAGATCCTCGAGATGACGCGGCGGATGGCGGAGATCATCGCGCGCCATTCGGGACAACCGGTCGAGCAGGTCATGAAGGACATCGACCGCGACCGCTTCATGACGCCGGACGAAGCTGTTGCGTACGGCCTCGTCGACGAGGTCATCCAGCCGGCCGACAGGCGCCTGGCGAGGACGAGCTGATGGAGACCGGGCGAACGCTTCGGGAGAGCAGCCGGCCGGTAACCGGGTGGCGCGCGTGGGTCGTGACGGAGACCGCGGCGGGGTTGCGCCTCGGCTCCGTGCTGCACGACCTCGTCTGGCCGCACCGCTCTCCGTTGGTGGCCGAGTGCCGCCATGAGGAGGATCCCTTCGCGCACGCGATCGGCCCACATCCGGTGCCGGGAGCGGAATGCAACTGCGGTTTTCACGCGGCGCGAGACCCGGTCGACGCACTCTCGTACGCCCGTGGGCGCGACGAGCCGGGCACGGTGTGCCGCATCCTCGGCGAGGTCGTACTGTGGGGTCACGTGCTGGAGACCGAAGCGGGCTGGCGCGCGTCCCATGCGTACCCGGCTCGGCTGTACGTGTCCGATGTCGCCATCGCAGCCGCGCTCGCGGGCTATAGCGTGCCCGTGTGCGCGTCGCCCTCCTCTCCGACATGCACGGGAACGCCGTCGCCTTCCGCGCTGCCCTGGCCGATCTGGAGGAGCACAGCCCGGACCTGATCGTCGCGCTCGGCGACGTCGCGCAGGGAGGACCGCAGCCCCGCGAGTGCGTCGACCTGTTGCGCGACCTCGGCTGTCGATGCGTGTTCGGCAACTCCGACGAGTTCCTGCTCACGCTCGACCTCGGCGCCGAGCAGGCCGAAGATCTCGAGCGCCTCATGGACACGGCGCAGTGGTCGCGCGAGCAGCTCGGCGAGGACGGCCTCGGGTTTCTCCGCGGCTTCGAGCCCACCGTGCAGGTGGGGCGCGTCCTCTGCTGCCACGCGACGCCGTCGTCGAACGAGGACGTCGTCCTGCCCGAGACGCCGCCGGAGCAGGTCGGTGCGCTGGAGGCCGACGCCGTCGCGGCGGGCCACGTCCACCAACAGTGGCTCCGGCGCTTCGACAGGACGTTGTGGTTCTGCGTCGGCGCGGTCGGGGTGGGCCGTTGGTGCGAGTACGCGCTCGTCGACGACGAGAGCCTGGCGATCGAGTTCCGCCGCATCCCGTTCGACGTCGACGAGCTGATCGCGACGGCGCGCGCGAAGGACTTCCCGTACTTCGACCGCTGGGTCGAGTCGTGGGAGGCATAGCGGAGTGGGTCGAGGAGGAGTTCATGGAGCGCTGCTCACATGCGCTCGCCGCCGACGCCGGCACGTGGCTGATCGATCCGGTAGACCGGCCGCGCGTCGACGAGCTGGGCGGCGTCGCAGGCGTGATCCAGCTGCTCGACCGGCACAACCGCGACTGCGCCTCGATCGCCGCGCGGCTAGGGGTCCCGCACCATGTGGTGCCTCGCGAGCCGCTCGGCCCCTTCGAGTTCCTGCCGGTGCGGCTGAAGCGGCGCTGGCGCGAGGTGGCGCTCTGGTGGCGCGACGAGCGGGTACTGGTGTGCGCGGAGGCGTACGGGACGGCGGCGTTCTACCGGGCCGGTGACGAGCGTCTCGGGGTGCATCCGCTGTTGCGTGGGCGCCCGCCTCGGCTCGACGTTCATCCGGACGTGATCCTCTGCGGCCACGGCCCCGGCGTGTTCGACGACGCCGATGCGGCGCTCCGGGAGGCGTTCAGAACGTCAAGACGGCGGATCCCCGAGCAGCTCGTCTCCGCGGTTCGCGCCTGGCGGAGCCGACCGCGCGCGCGATGAGGTACCCGGCGCCGATGGCGATGCCGCCTGCGGCTGCATCGAAGAAGAAGTGGTTGCCGGTCGCGACGATCACCAGCAGCATCACGAGTGGGTAGGCAAGCGCCAGTGCGCGCACGACGGGGCGGCGCGCAATCGCGGCGGTCGTGACGCCGACGAGCAGGGCGTAGCCGAAGTGCAGGCTGGGCACCGCGGCGAACGGGTTGTAGAGGCTCCCGAGGACGTCGGAGCTGAGGTTCACCTTCGCGTGCGTGGAGACCGTGTCGACGAAGCCGAGCGCGGCCAGGCGCGGCGGCGCCACCGGAAAGACGACGTAGAGCGTCAGCGCGATGCCGGTCGCGGCGATCAGCGTGTTTCGCACCAGCGCGAAATGCTCGCGGTGGCGGCGGTACAGCCAGACGAGAAAGGCGGTGGTGCCGGCGAAGTGCAGCGCGATGTACGCGATGCCGAGCAGCGTCGGCGCCCCGGGCACGGCGGCGGCGGCGTGCTGCACGGCGCGCTCGCCGAAGAAGTGGAAGCGCTGCTCGAGGTGGACGATCCAGTCCGTGTGCGCGCGTGCCGCGGCGGCGGTCGCGTGGCCCTGGCCGCGCACGATCTCGTAGATCGCGTAGAGGGCGGCGAGCGTGGCGACCTCGACCGAGCCGCGGTGGGGGGAGGAAGCAGTCCGATTCAAAGGTGCCACGCTCATAGGGCCAGGCTAGGCCCGCGACCTCGACTGAACAGTGCGGCTAGCCCTACTTCGGGCTGCGGCCGTCCGGCGTCTTTACCGCCAGCGGTGCACCGCGGCTCAGGAAGGCGAGCCCACGGCCGCCGGCAAACGCTGCTCCGCCGCCCCCGAAGTCGATCTCCGGCATCGCGACGTCCGTCCTTCCGTTCCAGTGGTCGCCGCCGTCGCGGGTGACGTAGAGCGTCCCGTCGTGCGGCCGCCGTCGGTCGTCAGTGAGACTCGTGACTCGTGCGCGTCGAGGCCGCGTCGCATGTCCCAGAGACGAGCGCGGCCGATGACCGGCCGGCGGGGCGGGTGGTGGTGCGGCGAGGAGCACGGGGTGCATCGTAGGCTGCCGTCCATGTGCTTCGACCTCGACTCGTCGCCGCCGGTCCCGGTCATCCGCGG
>Ga0114129_10009340_pt1 | contig 13985 bp, 9 predicted proteins | sample RhiMetdeltSRZDD1_FD_80071 | JGI IMG/M metagenome (GOLD analysis project Ga0114129, IMG submission 80071) | Populus rhizosphere microbial communities from Tennessee, USA - Rhizosphere MetaG P. deltoides SRZDD1 (version 2) (version 2) | ecosystem: Host-associated > Plants > Roots > Rhizosphere >... | reverse complement strand
TAGTAGAACGCGCCAGATGCGCCGTTGAAGTGGACGAAGTCGAGGCCGGATTTCTCAGCCTCGTCGGTGAACCAGTCCGCCGATGCTGTGGAGGCGGTCGTTTGGCGGCTGGCGCTCTGTTCCGTCCGAGACCCTCCACAGCCGATCGGCAGCGCAACGCCGAGAAGGAGGACCCCAAAACGAAAAAGACGCAGGGGACGTCGTATTCCCCTGCGTCTCGAGCCCGATTGTCTGTCGTTCGAGAAACGTGCTACGGCTGGCCCCCCTGTTGACCCGCCGTGTTGCTCGTCGCACGCGGCGCCTGCGGCAACACCATGCACAGCGGGCAGCCGATGACGACGTCGTTCTTCGTCAGCTTGAGCTTCTCGCGCCGCTGATTCATCTCTTCCTGGAATTGCTCGTCGGTCAGCGAGACGCCCTGGCCGAGATCGATGAACATGTTCGCAATCGAACGATTCCCCGACCCTTGCCAGTTGCGCGGATCCGGAATGTTCTTGTTCGTCGGCGAGTTGTCCATGTAGCCGATGATATGCAGGATCGTCCCCTTCGGCAGCAGCGGCGCGTGGTCGTCCTCGTACGCGTAGCCGCGCACCCAGTTGTGATCGTAGCCGGCGCAGGTCAGCGTCTGGATGTTGAAGCCCCAGATCGCCTCGAAGCACATGCGCATACCCGGCGCGTGCAAGTGCGGTTCGAAGGTCGTGACCTTGGTGTTCTCCTGCAGAACGGTATACGCATGCAGCTGCTGGTTCGCTTCCATCGGCCGGATGTCGATGTCGACGCCGTTGCCGAGACCGCGGCTACCCGAACGCCGCACGGTCGGCTTGTAGTCCTTCGGCTGGAACTTGAAGCCGATCTCGAGATGCGCTTTGGTGTCGCGTCCGTTCGAGTGCAGGTGCACGGAGTTTGACACGACGTACGAATTCGCTCTCAGGAGCCTCGACGCGCGCGGATCGAAGAAGTCGGAGTTGCGGCCGACCTCGTGCACCGGCCAGCCAGTGCTCTGGTTCTCGTCCTGCTGGACGTTGATTTCCGGCGAGGTGTCGACCTGTCCGTCCGGGCCCTGGACGCGCGTGCTCCAGATCATATGGTGGAAGATGTAATGCCCACCGACCGTCGTCCGGCCGGAGCCGTCCTTCGGAATGTCGTTGACTTCCCGGATCTGCAGCGCCGCTACGTAACGGTCGTCTTTCAAACCGACGGGCACGCTTTCGATTTCGCCCCACCAATCCGGTGCGTTGGCCTTGACGAGCACGTCCTTGGTTTTGACGATGAGGTCGGGCGTGCCGATGTTCCACGTATCCTGGCTCTGGAAACTCCGCGGCGGCGGCATGTCGGCCGGATTGCCGAGCGGCGCGCCCGAGTCGGCCCACTTCGCGATCTTGGCGACCTCGAGCTCGCTGAGCGACGGATCGTCTTTGTAGTGCTGGATACCGATGTTCTTTTCGACGTACCACGGCGGCATCACGCCGGCGCGCGGCCCGATGCCGGTGCGCTGCTTGATCGAGCGCGCCCACGGCCGCACTTCCTCGTAGGTCACCAGCGACATCGGCGCCACGCCATCGGCGCGGTGGCAGTTCTGGCAGCTGCGCTGCAGGATGGGAGCGATGTCTTTGGTGAAGGTCACATCCGCGGGCATACCGCGCGGCTGTTGCGCAATCACCGCGACCGGAGTCATCAGGCCTACAAGCGGAATAAACAGCAGACCAGCACCGACTGCCAAACGCAAACCGACAGACGTTCGACCTGCCATCGCAGACTCCTTCACGCCCGACCTAAATCTCGGGCCTACGTACAGCGACCGATCCAACCGCTATTAAGTATCGCCGTGAACCCGCCTTCGTGGCACGTGAAAAATCTGCCGTCGGCTGTCACGGTTTTGCAACAGTGGACGCGCAACAACCGCTGGATTTGCGGCCAATTCCGCTCATGTGATGAGCCTGCGCGAGGCCGGCAGCTCCAGGCCGACCGTTGTCCCTTTGCCCACTTCGCTGTCGGCCCGAACGCGGCCGCCGTGCCGCTCGACAATCGCCTTCACAATCGAGAGGCCGAGCCCGCTGCCCCGCGACGCGCGCTGCCGATCGGAGCTTGCCCGGTAGAACCGATCGAAGATGAGCGGAAGCTCTTCGGGGGGAATGCCCTCTCCTGAATCGGTCACCGTGAGGACGACGCGGTCCTGGCCGCGGTCGCTGCCCTTGCACGACTCCGCCTTGAGCACGATCGTGCCGCCGTTTTCCGTGTGTCGCAGCGCGTTGGCGGTGATGTTGTCGACGGCCTGCTCCAGGCGGAAGGCATCGCCGATCAGGGTTTCGGCGCCCGGCGCGATCGAGCACGACATGTGAATACCACGCGTGCGGCAATCGTTCTCGTGATGCTGGAGCACGGCGCTGAACAGGTCCTCGACGTGGACCGTCTTCAGGTCGAGTCCTCCGCCGCCCGCCTCGAGCCGCGCCATGTCCAGCAGATCGCCAATCAGCCGCTCGAGCCGCTGCGTCTCGCGCATCATCACCGCGACGAAACGCTTCCGCGTCGCGGCGTCCAGCCGCACGTCGTCCATCGCGATGGTTTCGAGGTTGCCGCGGATCGCGGTGAGCGGCGTCATGAGCTCGTGCGACACCTCCGCCACCAGCCGGCTCCGCGCCTGATCGGACGCCTGAATTTGATTGGCTCGCGCTTCGAGCTGCACGGCCATGGCGTTGAAGGTGCGCGTGAACTCCGCGATCTCGTCGTTGCCGTCGTCTCGGGCCCGAGCGGTGAGATCTCCTGAGCCGATCCGTCGAGCGGCCTGGCCGAGATCGCTCACCCGCCGGCGCACTGGTCCGCCAACAAAGAGCGCCGCCAGCACCGTCCCTGCGATCAGAAGGCCGACGCCGATCAGCACCATCTGCGAGCCGAAGCGCTCCCACGTCGTCTCGGGCACGACGCCGAGCACGCCGACATTTCTCCCGGCGACGTCGATCGGCACTCCATGGTAGGTGCCGGACGCCCAGCTTGGCGGAAGCTCGTCGCTGCTGCGCCTGAATTCGCGAACCACCAGGTTGTAGATGCCCTCCGGCGGCCTGCGGCCATACGCACGCTCGTCACGAGTGATGGCAAACAGCGGTGGGCCGACGTGCCTTCCGGAAAGGTATGTCTCGATGTCGAGATCCGGCTTCGCCGCGATGTCGGCGCCGAGCTGACCTGCGATCGTGCGGACGTCGGTAAGGATCTGGGTCTCGGCCGCCTCGCTGCGGTTCACCAGCCAAAGAAAGACGGCGCTCTGCGCGGCGATGATCCCGGCGACGAGCAGCACGAAACCAACGGCGATGCGTCGATAGAGACTTTTGTTCCACATTGCCTGTTACTGACGTTCTGCTTGTTTCTTATCGTTCTGCTTGTTTCTTGACGTTCTGCGTGCTTCTTGACGTTGTCGACCGACGTTCACTCTCCGAACTTATACCCGATGCCGCGAGCGGTGATGATGCGTTTCGGGCGGCTCGGATCCTCTTCCACTTTGCGGCGAAGCCGCGTCACCAGCGTGTCGACGCCGCGCCCGGTGACGAACACCTCGCTGCCCCACACCTTTTCCAGCAGTTCCTCGCGCGACAGCACGATGCCGGGCTGCGACATCAAGAGATGCAGCAGGCTGAACTCCTGCGGCGTGAGCGCCACTTCACGGCCGTCGCAGACGACCCGGCGGCGGCCCGGATCGATCGAGACGCCGAGCGACGAGAGGCTTCGCCGTGCGCCCTGACTGAGCGCATGGCGCCGGCGCCGGAGCATCGCGCTCGCCCGAGCGACGAACTCGCGGACCGAGAACGGCTTCGTCAAGTAGTCGTCAGCGCCGCTCTCCAGACCCAGCACCTTGTCCGATTCCTCGCGCCGTGCGGTCAGCATGAGAATCGGCACCTCCTGATTCGGTCCGTCGCGACGGATCGCACGACAGAGCGACAAGCCGTCGAGCCCCGGCAGATTCAGATCGAGGACGACCAGATCGAATGAGTCTTCCGCGATCGACCGCAGCGCCTGTTTTCCGTCGCCGACGCTCACGCACCGGTAGCCATTGAGATCGAGGTGAAAGCACACCAGATCTCGAATGGACTCTTCGTCCTCGACAATCAGAACGCGAGGCGCATGGGCGCCGGAGTCATCGATCATCAAAGGATCTTGCGCAATCCTAACCTGTCGGCGCGCGCTCTGCCACGTCCCGAACGCGCCGCCTCATGTCCTTCTGGTTCGAATCGATTATTCTCAGACGTCGGCGACGGCTGACGTATCATGGGCGCCGCCTCCTGTTCTCAAGTCAGTCAGGGCAGCGGACATGAAGAAGACTCTGATTGCCGTCCTGGTTGCCATTGCAACGACGACTGTTTCGGCGCAGTGGCTGAACTACCCAACGCCCGGAATCCCGAGGCTCGCCGACGGCAAGCCGAACCTGTCGGCGTCGGCCCCGCGAACCCGGGAGGGCACACCGGATCTCTCCGGCATCTGGCAGCTCGAAGCGGCGCCTTCCCCTTCCGACTCGCCAGCCGACTATCCGGCAGGCGTCGAATTCAGGAACATGGGCGCGCGGCTGAAAGGCGGGCTGCCGTATCAGCCGTGGGCTGCCGCACTCGCGAAACAGCGCACGGCAGATCTCGGAAAAGATGATCCGGTATCGTACTGCCGGCCGGCCGGCGCAATACGTCTGCTGACGTATCCTCCGTACCGCAAGATCATCCAGACGCCAGGCGTACTCGTGATTCTTTCCGAGCGCGACGTCACGTTCCGGCAGATCTTCACCGATCGGCGCCCGCTTCCAGTCGATCCGAATCCGTCGTGGAACGGATACTCGACGGGGCGGTGGGAGAAGGACACCCTCGTGGTCGAGACGATTGGATTTCACGACGGAATCTGGCTCGATCGCAACGGCAGTCCGATGACGGACGCCGCGAGGATGACGGAACGATTCCGCCGCGTGAATCTGGGAAAACTGGAAACCGAAATCACGATTGACGATCCGAAGGCGTACACGAAGCCGTGGACCGTGACGCTCACACACGTGCTGATACCGGATACGGAGCTGCTCGAATACTACTGTCTGGAGAACGAAAAAGACGTCACCCACCTCGTTGGTAGGTAACGCCTAACTGACGTGCGGCTTGATCCTTGAAGTGCGGCACATTCAGCGCACTTTCAGTGAGGCAGCCCCAGCACTTCAGGAAAGGTACTCCGCACTTCAGACGTTAGGAAACCGCACTTCAAGCGTTAGAAAGCCGCACTTCAAGCCTCTAAACACCCCCCCGCCGACTCGCCGGCGGGACGATTCCGTTCAGCCGGAGGTAAACCGCCATCTGCCCGTAAATGTCCTGGCAGTGCGCGATCGCGTCGTAGACCATCCGCACGCGCGTGCTCGGTCCCATCCACGGCGGACCCTTCACGGTCTCGGTGAGTTGCGCGTCCGAGAATTCCTTGAGGGCTGCTTCGCCGTAATCGAAAGAATCGCTGAGGGCTTTGAGGTATTCAGCTTTGGTCGAAGCCTTCAGGCCGAACACAACCATGTCGGACTGGTTGATCGCCGGCGCCGGCGCCTTCGCGTTCAGAAAGCGCATGAGAAAGACGTTGCCGCCCGCGACATGGAGAATCTGTTCTCCCCACGACCGTTGCGGCGGCGTCGACTTGTAACCGAACTTGTCGTCGGGCATCGCCTCAGCGATGCGCATCATCGTCTCTCGCTGGACTTTCCAGTCTTTCATGATGTCAGCCGACAGCGTCGTCGTCTGAGCGCCGGCTTTCGCCGATGCGATCACGCCGATCGCGATCGCCACGGCCATCCATCGAACGCATGCTGATTTCATTGCGACCCCGCTTACTGGACGCCCGAGCTGAAGCTCGGGCCTACGTGGAGATCCTCAAATGCACGCGTCACCGAGTGACGCTTACCATCAGTTGATCGTCGTCTGTCAGTGCGCCGTCATCGGCGCGGGCTCGGAGGACGTAAGTGCCGGGGCTGTCGAAGGTCACCTGAGCCGTCCACCGGCCATCCGGAGGAAGCTGCGGCGGCGTCCAGAGCGGCGCCCACGGCGAGTTCGTGCCCGCGCGCGTGTCCTCCCAGACCTTGACCTGCTGCGGCTCGAACGTCACCTTGCCGGCGCCGCGATACACGAACCACGCCACGTGCAGGCCCATTGTCTTGCCGACGGTGATCCGCGACGGCGGAATGAACACGGGAGGGCGCGCCGGAGCGGGTGCAGCGCCGGGCGCCGGTGCCGCGCCACGCGCGGGAACGCCGGACGGGCTCTGGTTCGAGCGCGAGCGAGGAATGTTATCGTCGCTCACCAGCGCGACCAGCGAGAGCGGCTCACCGACCTTCGCGCGGCGTGTCTTCTCGCCCTCGATCTTGATGACCGGCGCCTTGTCGGCGCGCAGCTCGGGGTTGCTGACGCCAGGACCGAGCGCGCCGGTCTCGGACATGATGTCGATGTTCTCGATCAGCGAATCGGTCCGGAGCGTCGCATACGCCTTCGACGTCTTCCCTTTCGTCGTCAGCGTCCACACCATTTCCTTGTCGCCGAAATCTTTTCCGACGTGCACGCGGAAGATGAACCGGTTGCGTCGCGGCAGAAAGTGCGTCGGCTGCCCGAGATCGGGACCGCCGGGCTGAAGGTTGTTCTCCGGTCCGATCGGAACGTCGAGCTCCTCTTCCCAGTTGTCGTTCATGTAGCCGAACAGAAAGTCGAACCCGCCGTCGGCGGCGTGTTCCCAGCCTTCGTACGCAGTCCACACCTGCTGGCCGCTCGCATACGACTGAGCGCCGGTCTGTGGGCCGAACAGGATCACGATCGCCGCGACCAGGAGCGACAGGGGCACGAGCGTACGTACAGCGGATCGAATCATTTCACGCATCATCTTGCTCTATTCGCTGAAAGGGGGTCGGGCGGAGTTTTCGGGCAGTTCAGCGAAAACTCCACCCGACCTCTTATTACGGTTGCTGCTGCTGATTGTTGTTGGTCGTGGCCATCGCGTTGCGCACCTGCGGCGAATTGCACAACGGGCAGCCGGGAATGAAGTCGTTCTTCGACGTCTGACGCCGCTTGATCATTTCCTGCATGAACTGCTCGTCGCTGAGCGCCACGCCCTGACCAAGATCGATGAACATGTTGGCCACGGAACGGTTGCCCGATCCCTGCCAGTTGCGCGGATCCGGAATGTTCTTGTTCGACGGCGAGTTGTCCATGTAGCCGATGATGTGGAGGATCGTCCCCTTCGGCAGAAGCGGCGCGGCCTCGTCGGCGTAGTCGTAGCCGCGGACCCAGTTGTGGTCGTAGCCGGCGCAGCTCAACGTCTGAATGTTGTAGCCCCAGATCGCCTCGAGGCACATCCGCGAGCCGGGCGCGTGCAGGTGCGGCTCGAACGAGGTCACCTTGGTGTGCTCCTGCAGCACGGTATAGGCATGCAGCTGCTGGTTCGCTTCCATCGGGCGGATCGAAATGTCGACGCCGTTGCCGAGGCTGCGGCTCTGCGACGCTCTCACCGTCGGCCGGTAGCCGGCCGGATGGAACTTGAAGCCGATCTCGAGATGCGCCTTCGTGTCGCGGCCGTTCGAGTGCAGGTGCACCGAGTTGGAGATGATTTTGGCGTTCGCTCTGAGCAGACGTCCGGCGTCCGGCGCAAAGTGGTCCGCGTTGCGGCCGACCTCGTGGACCGGCCACGGCGCGTTGACGCCGTCGCCGCCGCCGTTGTCGGTCGCCCAGATCATGTGGTGGAACACGTAACGGCCGCCGACGGTTGCGCGCCCGCTCCCGTCCTTCGGCACGTCGTTGACTTCCCGAATCTCCAGATCCGAGACGTAGCGATCTTCTTTCAGACCCGAGTCGACGCTCTCGATCTCACCCCACCAGTCCGGCGCGTTGGCTTTCACCAGGATCTCGTTGGACTTCACGACGAGATCCGGCTGGCCGATCGTCCAGGTGTCGAACGAGTCGAACTTGCGAGGCGGCGGCATGTCGGCCGGGTTGCCTTGCGGCGCGCCGCTGTCGGCCCATTTCGCAATCTTCGCGATCTCGGCGTCGCTGAGCGACGGATCGTTCTTGTACTTCTGGATGCCGACGTTCTTTTCGATGTACCAGGGCGGCATGACGCCGCGGTGCGGACCGATGGCAGTCCGCGTCTTGATGGACCGCGCCCAGGGGCGGACATCCTCGTAGGTGACGAGCGACATCGGCGCAACGCCGTCGGGCCGGTGGCAGTTCTGGCAGCTGCGCTGCAGAATCGGCGCGATATCCCTGGTGAAGGTCACCTCAGCCGGCGCGCCGGCCTGTTGGGCCAGTACGTAGCGTCCGCCTTCAGGCGGACCAGCGACGATCAGGATCGCCGCTCCAAACACCACACCAAGCGCCAACTTGGTTCCACGCCCCATCGCTCACGCTCCTTTAGTACATACATGATACGTCGTAAAGGACGGGATTGGCCCCGGTTCGGTTCCATCGTAGGCGTCAATATTTGGGGCCCGACCTCACGGTTTCGGAAAGGTATCGAGAATCCGCCGCACGTCCGACAGTTCCGGTCGGCCAGAATCCGCCAAGCGCCACATTTGCTGAAATTCTCTCGCCGCCGCCGCGGCCTGATCCTTCGAGCCTGCTGCTGCAGCGGCATTGGCCAAGCCAAACAATGACGCCGCGCGCCGCGGCGTGCGGGCAAGGGACGCACGGAACTGCTCGAGTGCGGCAGCGCCATCCCCCGACGCCAGCAGGAACTCGGCATACAGCTCCGTGGCCGGTTTAACCGGGTATGGCCGCGCGATCGGTTTCGGCCTCCGGCGTTCGGCGACCGCAGCCTCGGCGAGTGTCGCCAGACCCCGCGCGCGATCCCCTTTTGCGAATTCCTGTACGCCGGTCAACTCACCGACCATGATCGTCAGAAGCTCCCGGGTATCGGCGTCCTTTAACGTCGTTGCCGCTTTGCGCAGCTCGTCGATCGCGCTGGCAGCGCGCGCTGAATCCCCGAGCGCGATGCTGCTCAAGCCGATGGCGAACAGCTCATCGACGTTGTCGAAGTTGGTCCGGCCTTTCATCTGCGCCCAGTCGCGCGACTCGATGACCTGCCGCGCGCGCATCGACGCCAGCTCGTTGCGAAGGGACATCGGCCCATATCCGCGGCCGATCTCGCTCTCGACGTGATGGGCACCATCGGCGGTCGCGGATCGTCCGGCGCTGGCGACGGCGCGCTCGACTACCTGGGCCGCGTCGCGTGCCTTAGCGAACCTCCCCTGCTGCAGATACTCGTAGTGCAACCAGGACAGGCTGTGGAAATCCTGCTGCGCCTCGGTTCGTCCGGTTCGCTTCACCCACGCAACCGACGCTGCGAACGACGCCTCGTCGGAGGCGACGGCTTCGTCCCACAGCCCGAGAGGCAGAAACGCGTGCGACGGCATGTGCAGCGCGTGGCTCGACGCCGGAGCGATCGTCGCGTAGAGACGCGCGGCCTCCAACGCCATGGCGTTGTGCTCGCCGTCATCGTAAGCATGCAGCACGTAATGCGCGGCGCCGGGATGACGCGGGTTCCTCTTCATGACCGCGGATGCAACCGCGCCGGCTTTGAGCGAAAGCTCCGCGTTCCGCGCGCCTTCGGGAATCTCGCCGAGCAGCGCGAGCGCGTAGAAGACCGCCGCTTCGTCGTCGTCGGGAAAATCGCGGACGAGCGCCGCCATCCGATCGGCGTACGCGCGATGCCGCGTCTGAAGGTCGCCGACGCCGAACAATCGCTCGACCGCCTCGAGGAATCCCTTCTCCCGCGCGGTCGGAGCCTTTAGAGCGCGCGCTGCCGCGCTGGGAGCGAGCCGGGCCAATGTGTCGCGCGCCTTCGCGCCATCCTCGTTGTACCAAAGCGGCTGGCTGAACGACAGCGCCTCACCCCAGTACGCCATTGCGAAACCGGGAGCGATTCGCTGCGCCTCGCGGAACGCGAGAATTGCCTCGTCGTACTCGAAGCTATGAAGAAGGAGGACGCCGCGCAGGAAAAACGGCTGCGCGGCGGCGGAGCCTGACGTCGGGAACGAGATTCGACCCAGATCGACGCTCTGGGTCGAGCCCTTCGTCGCCGTCAGAACAGCGATGAACGCGGCGAGCACGATCGCCCGCCGCGTCCGGGTATGTCCTTCGTGGATTTGCGTCTTCGTGGCTAGAAACTGTACCGGAACATGAACTGGAAAATCCGCATGAACCCGGTCTGCACGTTCGTCACGCCGAAATTGGAGTTGCCGAACGTGTTGGCATTCCGCAACGCACGCACGTTCGGCCGGTTCAGCACGTTCAGGACTTCGAGCTTGACCTGCCCCACCTTCGCACCACCGAACCGGAAGTTCTTGATGAACGACGCGTCGACGTTGTGTTGTGGCGGCGTCCGGACGTCGGTAATCGATCGCGGCGCATTGCCGAACGTGCCGGTGGGCGCGAGCGTGAACGCGTCCCGATTGATCCAGGTGGACCCTGGATGGTCGGCGGATGCCAAACGATCGTAAAAATCGCCAGGAGTGGACATGTCGACGCCGGGCACGATGTTCGGTCGATTGGCGTTGTTGCCACCGAGCCGCGAGTCGGCGGGCTGCTGAATCTGCAGCGGGAATCCGCTCTGCAGGCTGATCGCCGCCGAGAGCGTCCAGCCGCCGACCAGGAAGTCCGCCACCCGGCCGGTCGCCCACTTCCTGCCGGTGCCGAACGGCAGCTCGACGATCGGCGCCAGGATGATCCGGTGCGGAACGTCCAGAATGCCGTAGTCGTATTCTGCCCGCGGATCGTAGCAGGCGGTCGTGAACTGCTGACCGGCGGCGCAGTCGGGCGCCGATGGAATGTAGTTGTAGTTGTTCATCGGCAGTTGGGGATTGGTCGGCATGTAGAAGTTGTCTTCACCCCACTGGTTGTCCTTCAGCACGCTGTAGGTATAGCTGAATCGTCCGCCGATTCCATGCGACATGCGTTTGGAGACTTCGAACACTGCGGCGTTGTAGCGATTCATTCCTTCGGTCACTTGTCGAGCGTTCACCTGGCTGTACTGCGGAAATGGCCGAAGCAGTCGGGCGCGCGACAGCGTTGGCGGCGTCGAGAGCGACCGTGGCACGTTGGGATTGCCGAAGAACGGATTGGGCAACTGCTGGTCGAGGGCGGCTGACCCGAGCGCCAGATACTTCGGATCGAGCTGGTTGATATTGACGGGAACGTCCACCGTTCCGCCGAGACTCAGATGGTCGCCTCGCGCGCCGACGTAACTGACGAGCAGCGCCAGACTGCCGGGCAACTCGCGCTGAACATCGAGTGAGTACTGCTGAACGCGAGGCGCCTTCCGGTTTTGATCGACATAACTGATGTTGCTGTCGAGGTTGGTGAGGGCGCGCAGGCTATTCCCCGTCGGTTGTTGGATTCCCGTCGGAAACGGATTGCTCAGCGAGGTCGGGTTGCTGCGACTGTTCACGAGAATCGTGTTCTGCGTGTATCCGACTTGCCCATAGTTGTTGGCGGAAGTGCTCGGAATCGGATAGTTGAACGGGGCCCAATACAGCCCGTAGCCGCCGCGCACCACCGTCTTGTCGTTGAGCGAGTACGCGGCTCCGACACGCGGCGACGCTTTGACCTTCTCCGGATTGCCCTGCGTGGTCGAGTTGCCATCCACTCCCGCGTACATCAATCCGCCGACCACCGGCCTCGCGGCGGTACCGGCGACCGGGTCTGCGGGAATCGTGATCGACGACAGCGCGCTCGTCATCGCCCGGTCGAAGCCGACGGTGAAGTTGTTGTCTCGTTCGCGCAGACCGTTCTCGTGCTCCAGCCGGAGTCCGTAGTTCAGGGTCAACTTCGAATTCAGGCGCCAATCGTCCTGCGCGTAGCCGCCAAAGTAGTACGTGAACACGTTGAGCGGCGTCGATACCGAGATGCGGCTTTCGCGCGTCGACAACGACGAGGGAAAGCCGAGCAGGAACGCCGCGAACGCATTGCCATCGGTCGTGCTGCCGGTGCCGCCGTTGGAGGAGGTCATGTCCTTGTCGAAATCGAAATAGCCGGCGCCATCGCCCGGGATGTAGGTGTCGACACCGATCTGACGGAAGTCGCCGCCAAACTTGAAGGTGTGTGAGCCGACCAGCTTCGAGAGGGTGGCGTTCGCGCTGGTGGACTTCCAGTTGATTTCCGTTGGATTGATGGCGCCGAACGTGCGCCCCTCCTGATCGTAGCCCCTGATGCGGACCTGCGGGAACTTGTTCAACTGGATCTGGTTGGCGTAGGTCTGCGAGAAGGCGAGCGTCCTCGGATCGAAGTCGACGCTGAGCGTGTTGTTGTCGGGGAAGCGCGTCAGACCGAATCTGAGCGCGAGGACCGACGTGTTGCTCAGCACCCACGTGTTGTTGAGCGCCAGAATCTGTGGCCGCCGCTTCAGGATGTAGTCGTTCGGATCGGCGAAACGATTGGGCTCGTTCTGGTCGGCCGAACCGAAATAGTTCGAGCACGGCTCGTCGGTCCGGTTGTACAGATAGAACCCGGTCAGCGACACGTTATCGGTGAACTTGTGTTCGAGCTTGACCGAATAGATCTGTTCGAATTTGTTGTTGATGAGCGACGTCCGGTTGTAGTTGGTGGTGCCGTTGTCGCGGTCGATGTCGGGCATTGGCAAGTACTTCAACATCGCCGCGGCAACCGGGTTGATCGACGGAATGACATTGCCCGGAAACTGCTGTCCGGTGGCCGGGTTGTAAACGATGACGGGCTGATTGGCGGCGTTAAACGTCTGCGAGAAATCGCCCCGCCGCTCTCTCTCTGTCGGCATCAGGACGCTGACGCCGCGAGTCTGCACGTCGTGGTAATCCTCCGTCGAGAACCAGAAGAACGTTCGGTTCTTCACGATCGGCCCGCCGAGCGCGCCGCCGCCCAGATAGTACGGACTCTCAGGCTTGGGAAGACCGGCCTTGCCGCTGAAGTAGTTGTTGCTTTGTCCCCAGAGCGGACGGGTCTGGAAGAACGCGGTGCCGCGGTACAAGTTGGAGCCGGTCTTGAGCGTGGTATTGAACGTGCCGCCGCCGGTGCGTCCCATCTCGGCATCGTAGGTGTGGACTTGAACCTTCATGTCTTCGAGCGCCTCGATCGAAGGGTTGGCGCTCGCGCGATTGCGCATGTCGGTGATCGGGACGCCGTCCAGGGTGTAGTTGTTGCCGCGGCGCGTGCCGCCGCCGAGCGACAGCAGCGACGCGTTGGTCTGATCCTGCTGGCGGTTGAACTGCTGATCGCCCGATGGAATGACGGTCGGCACGGTCGTGCCGATGAGGAACGCCGAGCGACCGGGCGACGGCAGCGTCTGCATGGCCTCGGAATTGAGAACGGTTCCCGTCGACGCGTTCGAGGTCTCGATGAGCGGCGACTGGCCGATGACGGTGATGTTTTCCTGCAGGGCGCCGACTTCGAGCGTGATGTCGAGCGTAAAGAACTGCTGGGTGCCGACGCGGATGCCGGTTTGGACGTAGTTCTTGTAGCCCTGCAGCGACACCTTCATGGTGTAGGCACCGGCGTCGAGATTGGGAAAGTTGTACTCGCCGACGTTGTTCGACGTCGTCGAACGGGACAGGTTCGTCCCTTCGTTGGTCAGCGTCACTTCCGCGCCGGGAATGACACCGCCCTGATCCTTGACGGCGCCACGGATGCCGCCCTGAAATCCCTGAGCGCCCGCGTAGGACGCGAGAGCGAACACTAGAACGAGCGTGAAGGCCAACCCTCGGACAATCGGTCTCATGGACGTCCTCCCTGGACTGTAACAACACGCTCCTCGAGCGATCAGAACACAGGAGCACGCACCGGCATCGGCTACCCGAACGAGTACTAGACCGTTATGTGGCGCCTTGCGAGGATTCTGTTCTCGTTGCGGCGCCACGTAACGGTCTCAGGCGCGCACGGCGCGCCTGCGAGGGAGCGGCGCGGGGCGCAGGGCCCCGCAAGCGACCGAGCCGGGGTCTGGGGCAGAGCCCCCGTTAAGTTGACGGGAATGGTAGGACCGCC
>Ga0114129_10009339_pt1 | contig 13986 bp, 11 predicted proteins | sample RhiMetdeltSRZDD1_FD_80071 | JGI IMG/M metagenome (GOLD analysis project Ga0114129, IMG submission 80071) | Populus rhizosphere microbial communities from Tennessee, USA - Rhizosphere MetaG P. deltoides SRZDD1 (version 2) (version 2) | ecosystem: Host-associated > Plants > Roots > Rhizosphere >... | reverse complement strand
TCGACGCGCAGGCCCAATTCGCTGACCTTCTTCCCGAGGACCCCGCGAATCTCCGGGTCCAGGGTCTCGAATCTGGCCACGCAGGGATTATCACCGCTTTTCGTGCATCAGCGCGAGCGTGTTGCCCTCACCGTCTCTGAAGAACGCCATCCACAGCTCGTGGTCGGGCATCTTCGCGATCAAGTGCGGCGCGGCGCGAAAGTCGACGCCGCGCCCCTTCAGATCGGCGTACGCGCGGTCGATATCGTCGACCTTGAAGTAGAGCGGTGAACCGGGATGGTCGAACTCCTTGTCCGGCGGCACCTCGATCATCAGACGGACACCGCCGCAGTCGAAGAACGCGAGACCTGGAGGCGCCTGAAACAGAAACCGCATGCCGAGCGTGTCGCGATAGAACGCCACCGCGCGCGGAAGATCCTTGACCGCCATAGCGATCTGACCAATCGTCGACAGCTGAGTCATGGCGGTACGATAACTCAATGCGTCAAATCCGGTTCGTCATGACTCCTGTGGGGTCCAGCGGCGACGTGCACCCCTCCATCGGCATCGGGCGGGCGCTGCGCGCGCGGGGTCACGACGTCGTCGTCGTGACCGGCGGATCCTTCGAAGAGGTCGCGCTCCGAGCTGGATTGGGTTTTCATACCGTGTTCTCGAAAGAGGAGTACGAGGCAGCGACAAATCATCCCGACCTCTGGCACCCTCGGCGCGGCCTGAAGATCGTCATGCAGCTGGTGGCATCACGGTTGGACGAGGCCTACACGCGATTGAAGGAAGTGTACGAGCCTGGACGTACCGTGCTCGTGGGACATGGCCTCAGCTTCGCCACTCGACTCCTCGAAGAGAAAGAACACGTGCCTGCTGCAACACTGCATCTGGCGCCCTCCATCTTTCGCTCGGATTTCGAGCAGCCGGCGTATGCGCCAGGCCGCACGGCGACGAACGCTCCGAGGTGGGTGAAACGCACGATGTGGTGGGCGATCGATCGCTTCTTGATCGACCCGAACATCAGTCGGCCGCTGAACGAGCTCAGAGGCAAACTGGGTCTTCCTCCAGTCGTCCGCCCATTCCAGCACTGGATTCATTCTCCGCAGCGCGTCATTGGCCTGTTTCCGAAATGGTTCGCCCCTCCGCAGCCTGACTGGCCGGCGAGTCTTCGACTCACCGGGTTTCCTCAATACGATGAATCGGACCAGCAGGTCCTCTCACCGAAGCTGCAGGCGTTCCTCGATGCGGGCGACCCGCCGATTGTGTTCACACCTGGATCGGCGAACCAGCAAGCGGCAGGCTTTTTCATGGCAGCAGTGGACGCGAGCAGGCGTCTCAACCGTCGAGCCCTGCTACTGACCCGTTACGCCGCTCACCTTCCTTCCCTTCCTGCACACGCGCATCACGAGGAATATGTGCCGTTGTCACGAGTGCTGCCACGATGCGCTGCTCTGGTCCATCACGGCGGCATTGGGACCTTGGCTCAGGCACTCGCCGCAGGGATCCCACAGTTGACGATGCCGATGGGATTCGATCAGCCGGACAACACGACGCGGCTGCATCGCCTTGGAGTCGCCACATGGGTCGCGCCGTCGCAATTCACAGGTGAGCGCGTGGCAGCGGCGCTCAACGGTCTGCTCAGCGCCCCGCAAGTTGCCGCGGCTTGCGCGCGCTGGTCGCACGAGTTGAAGAAGAGCTCGGCGCTCGATCGCACGTGCGAGCTCCTCGAAGAGCTCGCATAATAATGAGTCCTTATGGCATCCGACTACGAGAAGCTCGGGCTCTTCTATCTCGGCAAAACATTCGATCTCGAGCACGGCACACGGCAATCGGACCTGGTCCTGTACGATTCGCGAGATCTGGTCACACACGCGGTCTGTGTGGGCATGACGGGGAGCGGAAAGACGGGCCTCGGGATCACGATCATCGAAGAGGCCGCGATCGACGGGATTCCGGTCATTGCCATTGATCCCAAGGGGGATCTGGGTAACCTCCTTCTGACCTTTCCCGATCTGGCACCCGCGGATTTCGCACCGTGGGTCGACCCCGGCGAAGCGCAGCGACAGGGACTGACGCCGGACGCATACGCCACACAGATCGCCAAGCGATGGAAAGACGGTCTCGCGGAATGGGACCAGGACGGTGCACGAATCGCACGGCTCCGTGCCGCGGCGGACGCACGCGTGTACACGCCGGGGAGCCGCAGCGGCACCCCGCTCGCTATTCTTGGATCGCTCGGGCCGACCGCTGACTCCGACGAAGACTCGCAAGCCGACATCGCAACGACGGCCTCGAGCCTCCTCGGTCTGGCGGGTATCACAGACCTTCAGCCTCACAGTCGAGAACAGGCATTGATCTCCGCGATACTGGCCAGCCGGCCGGCTCAGGGTGCCAGCGATCTGCGATGGCTCGTTCAACAGATCCAGCGGCCAGCATTCGAGAGCGTGGGCGTGCTCGATCTCGAAACGTTCTTCCCGGCACGTGATCGCCAGGAGCTCGCGCTCCGCTTCAACAGCGTGCTCGCCGCCCCTGGGTTCGACACCTGGAGCGCCGGGGAGCCACTGGACGCGGGCGCGTTGCTCTTCACGTCGACCGGCCGTCCCCGCATCTCGATCATTTCAGTGGCCCACCTCGACGAGACGCAGCGCATGCTCGTCGTCTCGCTCGTGCTCAACGCCGTGCTGCGGTGGACACGCAGACAAAGCGGCACGAGCTCGCTGCGCGCGCTGATCTACATGGACGAGGTCTTCGGCTATCTGCCGCCGGTCGCCAATCCCCCATCGAAGCTGCCGCTGCTCACATTGCTGAAGCAGGCGAGAGCCTTCGGCGTCGGCGTTGTCCTCGCGACGCAGAACCCGGTCGATCTCGACTACAAAGCGCTTTCCAACACCGGCACGTGGTTCCTTGGCAAGTTGCAGACCGAACGCGACAAGGCGCGAATGCTCGACGGCCTCGAGAGCGTCTCGTCCGGAATGGACCGTCAGGCGATCGATCGCGCGTTGTCGTCGCTGCGCGCACGCGTGTTTCTGATGCACAACGTCCACGAGCAGGCCCCCGTGTCATTCGAGACGCGTTGGGCACTGTCGTACCTCCGTGGTCCGATGGGACGCGATGAACTTCGCCGCCTCACCAGCACGCAGACCGCGAACACCCCAGCGGCGTCGGCCCCAACGCCCATTCCCGCGTCCATGCCTTCGGCCGCCGCATCCCCAGCCGCAGCGGCATCGTCTGGGAAACCCGTCGTTCCGGTGGGAATTGAGGAGTACGTCCTTCCGGGAGATGGGCGCACGCCTGTTGAATACACGCCTGTTCTCTATGGTGCCGCACGCATGCAGTACACGGACACGAAGCGCGGCATCGATGTGATCCGCAATCTTCAGGCGGTTGTTCCCTTTGCGAGCGGACCGATTCCTGTGGATTGGAACAAAGCCGAAGAGATGCCCGATCCGCCTGAGACCCTGTCCACTCCGTCGACGACGGGACAGGCGCGTTATCTGCCCCTGCCGCCGGCGGCACTCGACAAGAAGCGATACACGGCGTGGACAAAGGACTTCGAGCAATGGATCACACTCGCACAGCCCCTCAAGATTTATTCCGTACCGTCGATGAAGCTCGTGTCGAAGCCGGAGGAGAGCGAGCGTGACTTCCAGATGCGCGTGCAGTTGACGACTCGCGAGTCGCGTGACGCCGCTGTCGAGAAGCTTCGTGAACGTTATGCGCCGAAGGTGGCGCGACTGACGGAGCGTGCGCGAAAGGCGCAGGAATCGGTCGGCAAGGAACAGCAACAGGCCGCGCAGCAGAAGATTCAGACAGCCGTCTCACTCGGCGCCACGATGCTCGGTGCGTTGATGGGCCGCCGTGCCGTGTCGCTCTCGACACTCGGTCGCGCGACCACAGCCGCTCGCGGCATCGGTCGTGCGGCGAAGGAAACACAAGACATCGCCCGTTCGCAAGAACGTTTGCAGGAAGCACAAGCGGAGCTCAGCGCCCTCGACGCGGAACTTCAGAAGGAAATCGCGGCGTTCGAAGGCACAATATCGGGGCCGGTCGCCATCGAGACGCTCGAGATCAAGGCGAAGCGAGGAGGCGTCGACGTGCGGCTCGTCGCGCTGGCGTGGAAGCCAGTGGCATAATCGCGACGTTCCGCGTCGAGGCGTTCAGGCCCGCGATGAAACAGACGACGATGTTCGCCCGTGCCCTTCGGTGCGCGCTGGTGGTAGCAACGGCGTGTGCGATGTGGGTAGCTGCCTCAGCGCAAAGCGCTCCGGCGGAAACCCCATTCGGTGAACGTGTCGGTTTCCGCCTCGAGAAGGCGGCGCTTCGCTCCCGGGGGGCATCCCCCGCGCTGCTTGCAAAGGTGGAGGCGAGCGCGTTTCGATACTTCCGGTTGTTGGCGCGCCAGTTCGCCGCGCGAACATGCTTCGAGTTCCGCGACCTTCAGTGGCGGTTGCCCGCTGTTGCGGTCCACGGCGATTCTCACATCGAGCAGTTCGTCATCACGGGCCAATCATTCGGGCTCGAAGATTTCGACATGGCGGGATATGGCCCGTCGGTCGTCGATCTCGTGCGCTAGGCGGCGTCGGTCCACGTGGCCTGCCGGAACGCCAGTTGGCGGTGCAACAGCGACGAGGCGGTGGCCGCGCACTTCGATGCGTATCGCGCGGCGCTCGAGCATCCAGTGGATCGCACGGCACCCTCGATCGTCGCGCGTTTGCGCGCGGATACCCCGCAGGACCAACAGGCGTGGCTGCGATGGGCAGACGCGCTGATGCAGCCGCTGCCGGCCGGTGAAGAAGCCGCGTTGCGCCGCGGGTGGGCGCGGTTCGTCCAGTTGATGCGGGACACACGCCCGGACCGGTCGGAGACGTTCTTCGGGATCTTGCGTGTCGGTGCGGTCGACATCGGCGTCGGCAGCGCCCTCGAGACCAAGACACTGATTCGCATTGCCGGGCCGACGGACGCGCCCGACGATGACCTGATTCTGGAGGCACGCGTCACGGCCACGCCAAGCGGGCACGAGTGCGTCTCGCGCCCGATCAATGGCGGGTCGCTGCACGTCCTGATGTTCACGGCACTCCTTGGCCCGAGGCTTCCGGATGTCTTCGGATTCATGCCACGCGACGGAGCCCGAGAAGCGCCGGAGCTGTGGATCCAGTCATGGGATCCCGGCTACCGTGAGCTGTCGGTTTCCGACGTGCGCAGCCAGGCGGAGCTGAATGAGCTCGCCATCGACGCCGGCCGGCAGCTTGGCGGACATTTCTGGACGAAGTTTCCCGAGCCCCTTCGCGCGCACCAGCAATTCGCGCAGCTGCGCGCGTATGAGATGACTCACGATCGGGCGCGTCAGATTGCAGGCGAGTTGGCCAGTGAGACCGTGACGGAATGGGAACGCTTTCGAAAGCAGCGTTAGGCGGGAATAGAGCGGCCGACGCCAGAGCCTTTCAATTCGTGCCGACGGCAGGCGTTTCGCGGTTCAACCAGTTCTCCCACGCGGCGAACGTGAACGGCCGGCCGAGGAAGTCGCGTACGAGCGTCGCGGCTGGCTTCGAGCTTCCGGGCGCAAAGACCGTATCGCGATACCGACGGGCGGCGCCCGGCGTCGAAAGACTGCGCGCGTCGAACCCGCTGAACAGATCTTTCGCGATCACAAGGGACCACATGTACGTGTAGTACGCGCTCGCGTATCCGGGATTCGCGATGTGCGTGAACACCGCCTGCCGATACGTGCCGTCGACGTGCGGATACGGCAAGTAACGGTTGTGAGTCTCCTTCCAGAGCGCGGTCGTGTCCACGCGCTTCGGATCGCGGTCATGGTACGAGAGCGCTGATCTAGCAAACACCATCTGCCCGCGCACCTCGAGTCCCTGACCGAACTCGTTCGCGCGACGCATCTGCAACACCAATCGCGCCGGTATGGTTTCACCGGTCTGGTAGTGCTTGGCAAAGCTCGCCAGAGTGACGGGATCCCAGACCCACTCCTCGAGCATCTGCGACGGCGCCTCGACGAAGTCGCGCTCGAGGCCGACGCTGCTGAGGCCGTACCACGGTCGATGGCCGCCCACGATTCGATGCACGACGTGCCCGAATTCGTGGAACAGCGTGCGCACTTCGTCGTGAGTCATGAGACCTGGATCGTCGGGACGTCCGCCGGAGACGCTCGCAACGAGCACCACTTCGGGAATGCGCCTGCCTTCCCTCCCCTGGCTGATGGCCGACACAAATGCACTCGTTGCCGGCTTGTTCGGACGAGGGTGCAGGTCGAGATAGAGACGCCCCAGCAGACGACCGTCTTCCACCATCTCGTACACGCGCACGGATGGATGCCAGAGCGACGCCGTTGTCACGCGTCTGTAGGTCACGCCGAAGATCCGGCTCGTGGTGTCGAGCACGCCTTGCAGCACCTGGTCGAACGCGAAATACGGGCGCACCGTTTGCGAATCGAAGTCGTAACTCTGACGACGCACGAGCTCGGCGTAGTACGCGCGGTCCCACACCTGCAATGACGAGGCTTCGGGTGTGGATTGTCGCTTCACCTTGAGGAGGTCGTCGTATTCGCGGGCGGCCTTTCGACCAGCCGCCGCGACGACCCGGTCGATGAACGTCGACACGGTTTTGACGTCGCCAGCCATCCGGGACGACGTGTCGTAGCTCGCCCAATTCGGATATCCAAGCAATCGGGCGATCTCTCCGCGGACCGCCAGGATCTTGTCGAGCACCGCGGTGTTCTCGGGGTAAGCGACGGTGTACGACTCCACGTACATTCGCTTTCGAAGCTGCTCGTTGGCCGCATACGTCAGCACGGGGCGCGCGTCGACATTGTCGGTCGTCAACGTAATGGCGCCGGACGCGTCGGGTGGATGGCGGGCGATGAAATCCGCCGGGAGGCCGTCAAGTTCCGCGGCGCGCACCGTGAAGCGACGGCCTCGCTCGCGAATGTTGCGGAGATAGTCGGCCATCAGCACCGTCAACTGGTCGCGAAGTCGCTGGAGCTGTGCACGTGTGGCTTCGGGTCGATCGACTCCAAGCCGCCGGAGTTGCTTGAGGGTGCGCTCGACGTAGTACCGCGTATCGCGATCGACGTCGTCCAGACGCAGCGACTCGAGCGCGCGGAAGACGTCAGGGCGCAGCTGGATCTCGGACTCGAGCGCGTCCGCGCGGCGCTCCAGCTCGTCGCCCGTCTTCCGCATGGCCTCGTCAGGATGCACAGCCGCCATCAACCCGGCTTCACCGCTGGCCGTCTGAAGCTCGTCGAGCATCTCGTCAAACGGCTCGAGCGTGTTGGCGATCGTGCGCGTGCCGGCGGACGTGAGAAGACTGTCGAGAAGCGCTCTCGCGTGCGCGATCCGTCGCTCCACGAGCCGCTGCAGCGATGCCGCATCCGTAATGGCGTTGCTGAACGGAACGTCGGCCGGTTGCGAGTGAGCCGAACCCGCGGCGGGCGCTGGGGGAGTCGCAGGCTGCTGCGCGGCAACGCCGCCCAGCACGAGGTACGCCGCGAGCAGGGTACTGACGACTGTCCGGCGCGCGGCCGGACGAACCGGAACACGAACAGAGAACCGAGAAGCGAGAAGTGTGAACGACACGTTTCTTACGCGGAGCACTCTCCATCCATCACTTCGGGCGCAAACGCCTGCGTCTCCGCGAGGTCGACGAAATCCTGATCCGTCGTGTCGGTTGGCAGCATCAGCGCGAGATCTTTCAACGCGTCGGTTGCCATCGCAGTCGGGATGCGCCGGAAAAACGCGCCGAGCTCCTCGGTGCCTTCACGCTTGTCGCGATACAGCACCAGTAATCGATCGAGCGCGTCCGTCAGCCGATGCACCGGGACCTTCGAGACGACTTTCCCGAAATGCGCCACACCTTCATCGGAGGCGCCGCCGCCGACGAGGACGAAGTACTGCGGAACCTGGCGGCCAGCCAGCTTTCTGACACTGCCTTGGAACCCGATGGATGCAATGTGATGCTGACCGCAGCCGTTCGGGCAGCCGCTGATCTTGATGTGACCCGACGGCACCAGATCCACGAGGTCCGTTCGGGCACTGAGGTACTCGGTCAGCACACGGCCGAGACCGCGCGACTGCGTGACCGCGAGTCGGCAGCTTTCCGCGCCGGGACAGCTCACGACGTCGCTCAGCGTTCCAGCGTCAGGAGCCGCGAGCCCTGCCGCGGCGAGTCGCTGATACAGCGGCTCAATCGACTGCGTCTTCACCCATCGGTAGAGGATGTTCTGATCGACCGTCAGCCGCATCGCGCCGTCGCCGTAGGCGTCGGCAAGATCGGCGAGCACGCGCATCTGGCCCGCGGTGAAATCACCCAGCGGAAGCCGCACGGTCACATGGCAGTACCCGGTCTGCCGCTGCTTGCTGACGTTGCTGCGCATCCACCGGACGTACGTGTCGGCGAGCGGCTGAAGGCGAACTGTGCCGGGCACGATGCCAGGGCCGTTCACCGGTGTGCTCGCAGCCGCCGCCACGGCCTGCAGCGTCGGCGGCTCCGCGTGCGGCCAGTCGGGCGCCTCCTCCGACTGCACTCTGTCGGGATCAAAGGTGAGCGAGGCCCCGCCCTCGCGTTTGAACTCGGCCAGCGCCTCCTCGTATCGCTCGCGGAAGCCGTCCCACCCGAGCGCCTTGATCGTGAACTTCAATCGATTGCGAGAGGGGTGCGCGTAGTCGCCACACCGATGGAACACACGCACGACCGCCTCGGCCGCGTTGAACATCTCTTCGACGGGAAGGAAGTCGTAGAGTACGTGTCCGGAGACCGGCATAATCGATGTCCCGCCGGCCACGGTCACGCGGAAGCCGCGTTGGCCATCCACCATGCGCGCGCGCCAACCGATGTCGTTGATCGACGCGAACGCGTGATCCTCCGAGCAGCCTTCGAACGCGATCTTGAACTTCCGCGGCAGTTTCGCCGCAAGAGGATGCCGCAGGAAATAGCGCGTGAGGGCTTCCGCATACGGCGTCACATCGAAAACCTCGGTCTCCGATGTCCCCGCGTAGGGGCAGCCCGTGATATTTCGCACGGAGTTTCCGCACGCCTCTCGCGTGGTCAAGCCCTCGTCGGCGAGCTCGCGCATCAGGTCTTCGACGACGCTCAGCTGGACGAAGTGGTACTGGATGTTCTGACGCGTGGTGATGTGGCAGAACCCGCGGGAATATCGCGCGGCCACGCCCGCGAGCGCTCGCATCTGCGAGGAAGTCGCGATGCCCTGCGGGATCTTGATGCGCAGCATCTGGACGTTGTCCTGACGCTGCCCGTACGTGCCCCGAACCAGCCGGAAACGTCGCCAGTCATCGGCCGTGATCTCGCCGCGCTCGTACTTGCCCAGCACGTCGACGAACTCGTCGATATCCCGTTCATCGGCAAAATCCAGCCGCGCACGCCCGAGAGCGGTGTCGCCACCGTGCACGGCTGCACGGTGCGGCGTCAGTGTACTTGAATCAACTTCGGCCATACTTCACCTCGTCCGCGAACAGGGGCCTCGTGTGTGCGGCGGCCAACGCGTCGCGAACCTGAATCACTTCACCGACAACCAGAACGCCCGGCGCGCCCTCGGGTGGCACAGCAGCCGCGAGGTCCGCGAGTCGGCCCGTCCACGTCCACTCGTCCGGCGTTGATGCGCCGCAGACGATCGCCGCGCGAGTATCACCGGACCAGCCATGCGCCATCAGTCGTGTCGCAATCTCATCACGCCCGGCCAACCCCATCATCACCACAATCGTGACGCTGTGCGGCCGCACGGCACCGAGCGTCGCCTCGAGGGCATCGCCCGTTTGACCAGCCACAACGAGGAATCCTGACGCGATCCCGCGATGTGTCACTGGAATTCCTGCCAGTTCCGGCGCCGCAACAGCGGTCGTCACACCAGGCACGACCTCGTACGGAATGCCCGCCATCGTCAAGGCAAGTGCCTCTTCTCCTCCTCGGCCGAACACGAACGGGTCGCCCCCCTTGAGCCGAACCACGCGCTTCCCTTGACGTGCCGCATGAATCATCAGTCGATTGATGGTCTCCTGCTTCACACTTGCCCGACCAGCCCGCTTGCCCACGCAGAAACACTGGCCTCTCGTCATACGGCGAAGCGCGGCGACATCGATCAGCGCGTCGTACAAGACCAGATCAGCTTCTTCGACGCGCCTCAGCGCGCGTACGGTCCACAACTCGGGGTCCCCCGGCCCTGCGCCCACCAACGAAACGCGCCCTCTATTCACGCTCCCAACTCCCAAATCCCAACTCGCAATTCCAACTCCCAACTTCCCCACAGCCTACCCCTCTCACCTTGGTGCACTCTTTGGGAGTTGGGAGTTGGCAGTTGGGCGTTGAGTCTGCTTGTCTTCATATAACCGGTTGAGCGTTTCGAGCAGCATGGGGCGCCGCCGTTCCATCGGTACGCCGTCACGCTTCCACGAACGGCGTGCCTCGTCCGCGGCCGACATCCAGTGATCGAGATCCCCGGGCAGCCACGCCTCGAGTGCCTCGCGGATCAGCCCGGCGAGCGCTGGAGCTCTGCCGTCCGTGGAGACCGCGATGGTCACACCATCGCGTCGAACGACGCCCCCCGCATAGGCCGTCGCATGCGGCGGATCGTCGACCGCATTGACGAAGATCCGGCGATGTGCCGCTGCGGCAAGCACCTCGCGATTGACGTCGTGAGGCGCCGCCGTCACCACATACCAGGCATCATCGAGATCCGTGACCTCAAACGCGCGGTGCTCCAACGTCACGCCCGGCTGTTTGAGCTCCTGTCGAATCTCGGGAGCGACGACAGTCACGAGCGCTCCTTCCGCCAGCAGCCCCTGAAGTTTTCCCGCCGCGACGCGGCCGCCTCCCACGAGCACGACGCGGCGGCCGCTCAATCGCAAAAACACTGGATACATACTCGTTCGGACCGTTCGGATCGTTCGGACGGTTCGAATCGTTCGGACCGTTCGAATCGTCCGGACCGTTCGGAACCGAGAACGATCTTTGAACGCTACGAACGACTCGAACGATCCAAACGACTCGAACGATTCACACCGTGACTGTCGGCGGCTCGACCACACGCTCGAAGTCGACGAGCTTGCGGCCGATCTTCACCGGCCGTTCAACGCGGTCCTGCATCACTTCGGCCGTCTTGTATCCGTTTCCGGTGATGCAGACGACCACCGATTCGTCCCGCTTGATCACGCCGCGCTTCACCAGCACGCGTGTTGCGGCAAGCGTCGTCCCGCCGGCAGGCTCCGTGAAGATGCCTTCGGTACTTGCCAGCAATTGAATGGCGTCGAGAATCTCTTCGTCGCTCACCATCGCACCAACACCGCCGGTTTCTTTGACGACCTTGACGACTTGAAAGCCATCGGCCGGGTTGCCGATGGCCAGCGACTTCGCGATCGTGTTCGGCTTGACGGGCTGCGGAAACTCCTCGCCTGTCTCGAGCGCACGGACAACAGGCGAGCAGCCTTCCGGCTGCGCCGCATGGATGCGAGGCAGAACACCATCCACGAGGCCCACGTCGCGCAGTTCTCTCAGTCCCTTGAAGATGCGAGGCAACAGCGTGCCGCCTGCCACCGGCGAGACGATGTGATCCGGATATCGCCAACCGAGCTGCTCGGCGATCTCGAAACCCATCGACTTGGCACCTTCAGCGTAGTAGGCGCGCAGATTGATGTTCGCGAACCCCCATCCGTATCGATCGGCGATCTCCGTGCAGAGCCTGTTCACATCATCGTAATTCCCGTCGACAGCGACCACGTGTGGCCGATAGATCGCGGCGCCGAGAATCTTCGCAGGCTCGAGATCGTGGGGAATCAAGACGTAACAGGGCAAACCGAGGCGCGCGGCGTGGGCGGCGACGCTGCCGGCAAGGTTACCCGTCGACGCGCACGCAAAGACCGGGAAGTTGAGCTCGACGGCGCGGGTTGCCGCAACGGAGACCACACGATCCTTGTACGAGAACGTCGGGTGATTGACCGAGTCGTCTTTGATGTACAGCTCAGAGAGACCTAGCTCCTTCGCGAGTCGCGTCGCCCGAACGAGCGGTGTGAATCCGGAATAGAAGCCGGTTCGCGGGCTCTCGACCGGCAGCAGCTCTTGGTACCGCCAGAGGGAGCGCGGTCTCGATTCGATCAGGTCGCGCGTCATGACGGCGCGAACGGCGTTGTAGTCGTACGACACCTCGAGCGGACCCAGGCACTCGCTGCATACCCACTTGGCCTCAGGCGGATAGAGTGCCCCACACAAGTGGCACGTCAGCCCGGCAACGAATCGCATACCGTTCTACTCCTCAAAACCCAATGCTCAATGCTCAATGCTCAAGACGTCGCGAGCCATGCGTTGAGCTCCGAGCATTGGGCCTTGTGCATTGTTTGCGGCCGCCTGGTGCACTTTCAGTGTGCGCACGGTCGCCTCGACGCCCGCGCGGCCGTACATCGATGTGAGCATCTGTTCAACGCGCGCGCTATCGTTCTGCACGAGCAACGCCACGGATGGACCCGCACCTGAGAGGAACGCGCCCAACACGTCCGGGTCTTCAATCGCCAGCACCTCGCGGAGCAAGGGCACGAGCGGCGCCCTCGCGGGTTGATGCAGGCGATCTTTGACGGCTTCTCTCAATCGGTCGTAGTGCCTCTCTTGTAACGCGTGCACGAACGCGAGCACGCGCTGCATATTGAAAATGGCCTCGGCTCGAGTCACTTGATCCGGCAGCGCCGCCCGGGCCTTGGCCGTCGCCAGGCCAACGGCGGGCGTCGCGACGATCACGTCCACATCCTCGGGCCAGGACCATCGAAGGGCGATTGGATCGGCATCTTCGATCTGCACGACCGAATTGAGTCCGCCAAAGAGCGCCGGCGCCGCGTTATCGGCGTGACCTTCGAGGCGCGTTGCCGTACCGAGCAGCACCGCGTCATCCAGCGGCTCGGTCACTCGCTCGAAGATCCGGAGACCTGCGACCGTCGCCGCCGCGCTGCTGCCAAGGCCAGCGGCCATTGGGATATCGCTGGAGACCTCGACCATGACCGTCGGCGCACGGAACCCCGTGCGCTGTGCCGCATGGTCGAACGCCCGTTCGACGGCATTCCGGCCTCGTACTGCCGGAGCACTCGAAACCACGCGCAACCGGCTGCCCCCGTCATCGCGAACATCAACGACGCGCGCGCGCAGGTACAACTGTACGGCGACGCCAAGCGTATCGAAGCCGCCGCCCAAGTTGGCAACCGAACCCGGCACCACCACGTCGCCCGTCAGGGCGGTCGCCTGCGACACCGTACCACTGGGCTTAAGTGACACGAAATAAAAACGATATCACGAATGCTCACCGAGCAGCATTGGCAGCGCGAGGGTCGGTTCCGCGTGCCATTCAGCCCTTCCAATCTCCCGTAGAGCCTCCGTGAGCGCCCCTTCGGTGCACGACTCGACCGTGACGACGAACGGCAGCCGATCCTTGGGATAGCCCGGTTCCTGGAGAAGGGCGTCGACGTTGACCCCTTGTCGAGCGAGTGCGGCCGCGATCAACGCGAGTATGCCGGGACGGTCATGCACGACGAACCGAAGGTAGTAGGGCAACGACGGCGGCGGCGATGGCCTGCCGGGCAGCCATTCCTCGACGTCGTGGCGACGACGATCGGCCGTGAGTGCGAGCAGATCCGACACTACAGCAACCGCCGTGGCCGGACCTCCAGCCCCGGCGCCGCTGAAGCTGCTCTCGCCGCCGTATCGACCGTAGATACTCACGATGTTGTTCGCGCCTTCGTTGCGGCCGAAGCTCGAATGTTGCGGAACCAACGCCGGCCCAACGAAGGCATGAAATCCCTCTTCGCGATTCTGGGCCTGCGAGATCTGGCGAATCGTGCACCCCAGCCGATTCGCATATTGAAAGTCAGCGCTCGTCAACGGTCGAATCGACCGCCGCGGCACGTCGGCCAGGTGTAGATGCCGTTGAAATGCGACACCGGCCAACACGACCAGCTTGGCCGCCGCATCCAGTCCATCGACATCGGCGCTGGGGTCGGCCTCGGCGTA
>Ga0114129_10009338_pt1 | contig 13987 bp, 13 predicted proteins | sample RhiMetdeltSRZDD1_FD_80071 | JGI IMG/M metagenome (GOLD analysis project Ga0114129, IMG submission 80071) | Populus rhizosphere microbial communities from Tennessee, USA - Rhizosphere MetaG P. deltoides SRZDD1 (version 2) (version 2) | ecosystem: Host-associated > Plants > Roots > Rhizosphere >... | reverse complement strand
GTGACCGGTCTCTACCGTTATGTGCGTAATCCAATATACGTCGCGGTCGTTGCCATCATCCTGGGTCAAGCGGTGCTGATGGGCGATTGGCGCCTCATCGTCTACGGCGCGCTGCTCTGGCTCTTCTTCCACGTCTTCGTCGTGGCGTACGAAGAACCCACGCTCGAGCAGACGTTTGGGAGAGAGTACGAGGCGTTCCGTGCCGCCGTCCCGCGCTGGATACCGCGGATGACCCCATGGCGGTCGGAATGATTAACGGAACGTCCGCTTTTGGCCGAAGGCGGACCATGCGGTGCCATGCGGTGAGTGATGGCGTAGCCGACGGTGCGTATTTTCGTGGCGGCTCGCCTGCATCACCTGAACTTCCGGAAGGCTCATATCGACGCGCTCAGGGGACCGGGAGCAGCGAGACGTTACGGACATGCTGGTCGGCCACGTTCAGGAGAATCGCGGTCGCCGCGTAGTCACCGATCAGCGACGCGATGTTGACGACGCCCTGATGCCCGAACAGCTTCACGGCGCGCGCGAAGGTCTCCGAATCGACTTTGTGTTTGCCGATCGCACCACGTCCGAGCTCGACGATGACCCTCTCCTTTTCTCCCAGCGCGCTCGTGTCCCGGCGGAACTTCACCGTGTCGATGATCGACTGCTCCAGGCCCGCCTTCCGGGCGGCGGGTTCGTGGGAGGTCCAGACGTATTCGGCGTCCATCTCCCGCGCCGTCACCAGAATCGCCAACTCGACGAGCCGAGGCTCGAGACCGGACTTGCGCCGGAGGTAGTCGTTCACGGCTGTCATGCTCTCGGCCACCGGCGGACTGTAGAGCCGCAGTGCTGCCGGTCCGAACCCGTCCGTGACGCCGCGCGTGTCGTACAGCTTCTTCTCTGCTTCGTTCAACGCGTCGCGCCTGATCGGCGGAAAGCGGTTGCCCGTTTCGGGATGGAGATCGGCGGGCCGCACCCGCTCCGATGCCTGTCCGGACGTGGGCGGCGCATGTCCAGCGGCGACGACGATTCCAAGGACCAGCAGACCTGCCAGACGTCTACGTGATTGCATTTCAGCCTCCGGACGGGCGGCCCGGCCACCCACGATTCGCGTCCATAAGGACCTGCAGCCTGTTTGCGTGAGGCAGAACCTTACAGGCTAATCAGGAAACCCCGGATTGTGCGGCGGTAAAACTTCGAGCGAGCATGCTGCGAAGCTTCGCATGAATCCCCTGCCCATTCGCAAACGATCAAAGCCGCCGCTGCGGGGCCGTCGGCAACAGCCGAACTGGCCACTCAGAGGCGGACGGCGGCGTACCGATCCACCAGCGCCGCGACCAGGCTCGAAGGAAAGCACGAGCAGTCCTAGGGTCTCGCGCATCCGTCAATACTGACTCCGTTAGAGCAAGAGTCTGTACCGCCCTTACTCGAGTACCGCGCGAGCGCAACCGAACGCGGGAAAACCCTAGATACAAAACCTGCGCGCCGGTTATCGCCGGATCGAAGGGTCCTTACTCCCGACCACGGTATGGCCCTTGCGTCCGGAGAGCGACTTGCGATTCAGCTCTGCACGGTGATTCGTCCGTGAGCACCCAGATGTATGTGCGCTACCGCCGTCTTGCAACAAGGTCGGCTCGATGCACGTATTACCGCGCAACCCGTGCTCACGCTGAGGACAAGGGTTGGCACAAATCATGCGAATCGCGTTGTTTTCCAAAATCACGATTGATCGATCAAGGAGCAGGATCATGATTGCCGTGGCAGCGACGCACCCGCCGCTATGACTTCGCCGGAAGAGCAAGGCACCGTTCCGGTGGTGCGCGAAGAGCTCGCCGTCGGCAAGCGCACGGTGGAAACCGGAGAAGGTATTCGTGTAACCAAGACCGTCTCGGAACGTCAGCAGGTCGTGGATGAACTCCTCGCGAAGGAAGACGTCGCGGTCGAGCGGGTGAGCGTGAACCGGGTGGTTGACGCCGCGAACATTCCGGGGATCCGCCAGGAGGGCTCGACGATCATCGTACCGGTCCTCGAGGAAATCCTCGTGGTGGAGAAGCGCACGTTCGTGAAGGAAGAGCTCCGCATCACGTCGACGCGCCGCGAAGTACGCGAGCCCGAAAAGTTCGTTCTTCGGAGCGAAGAGGTGTCCGTCGAACGGTTCGACGAGCGCCTCGATCGGCAGTCAAACCCGTAGTCGCTTTTGAACAGGAACTCATGGAAATGGAAACAACGATGGTAGTGGTATTCGACCAACAAACGGAAGCGGAACAGGCGCGCGACGCCCTCTTGGCGGATGGCTTCTCGAGCAGCCAGACGCGGCTCACGACACCCGAAAGCGGGACTGGCGGCGACGCTGGGCGCAAGCCGGAGCACGCTGAATCGCTCGGCGCCAAAGTGGCCCACTTCTTCGGCTTCGGCGAAGAGCACGAATCCACCTATTCGGAAGCGGTGCGGCGAGGCAGCTGTGTCCTCGTCGTAGAAGCGGCCGACGACGATCAAGTCAAGCGCGCCTCGGCCATCATCGAGCAATACAACCCAGTGGATATCGACGAGCGGCAGGCCCAATGGCGCCAGAGCGGCTGGCAGCCCTCGCAGGCGCGAGACGGCGAGGCTTCGATTCCGGTCGTCGAGGAGCAGTTGCAGGTCGGCAAGCGTGAAGTTCAGCGCGGCGGTGTTCGCGTCGTTTCGCGCGTGACCGAAACGCCCGTCGAGGAAGCGGTGAACCTGCGCGAGGAGCACGCCACCGTACAGCGGCGGCCTGCCGATCGTGCCGCGACGGCTTCGGACACTGCGTTCAAGGAGCAGTCGATCGAAGTCCGCAATACCGCCGAGGAAGCCGTCGTCGGCAAGACTGCGCGCGTCGTCGAGGACGTGGTCATCGGCAAGGAAAGCAGCCGGCGCGAGCAGAAGATCAAGGACAGCGTGCGCAAGTCCGAAGTCGAGGTGCAACAACTCGGCGAAGATTCGGGTAGCCGGCAGGACCGCAATCCGAGAGCGGCTGGCTACGGCGGCCAGGAACGGCGCAAGTCGAACGGCAGCTACGGCGGCATGGACCGCCGCGGGTCTTAAGCCACGCGCAAAGGGGGCGGACCCGCCCCCTTTCTTTTGCCTTTTGCCTCCATAGCCTCTATCGAAAGGATCACACCATGGCATCCGTTCTCCGCGATACCCCCTATCACGATCGCCGCTCCGACGAGCGGCGGCGCATTTCTTATCCCTCCTTTCTCCGCGCCGACGGCATGAAAGTGTCGTGGGGCGGCATCTTCGGCGGCGTGCTGGTCGCCGTAGGAGTGCTGATGCTTCTGACCGCGCTCGGCTTGGCGGTCGGCATCTCCGCCGCGCAGCCCGGCGAGACGGAGGCTTCGACCCTCGGCACCGGTGCCGGGATCTGGGCGGGGCTGTCGCTGCTGATCGCGTTATTCGTCGGAGGGATGGTGTCCACGCGTATCAGCGCCATCACCGACGGCGCCACGGGCTTCTTCGAAGGCGCGCTGGTCTGGGTCGTGAGCATCCTGCTCATGGTCTATTTCGCCAGCAGCGGCATCGGCATGCTCGCGGGCGGTGCATCCAAGCTGCTGGGCGGCGCCACTCAGGCGATCGGCTCGGTCATGCAGGGCGGCGGCGGCTCTGGCGTGGATGTTTCAGGCGGAGTAGACCAGATCGTCGCGCGCCTGGAGGATCCGAAGACCGCGCAGCAGATCGCCTCCGCGACCGGCATGGAGCAAAGCGACGTGCAGTCGACCCTTAGCGAGACCGCCAAGCGCGTCCAGAGCAACCGCGACAATCCCACGCAGGCTGCGGCAGAAGCAAAGCAGGGCATTGCGCAGCTCATGGAGAAGGCAAAGTCCAGCGGCGCGCTCGAGCAGAAGGCCGAAGAAGTGAAACCCACCGCCACCAAGGCGGCCTGGATCACATTCGGCGCCCTCCTGCTGTCGCTTCTCGCGGCGGTCATAGGCGCCATGGTGGGACGACGCCGACCTCTGAGAGATGCCAAGTGAGGGGAACTCGCACAGCGGGCCTCGTTGCAGCAGCGGGACTCGCCGGCGCGGCCGCGTTCGTCAACGCCAAAGCATCCCGCGTCGAGCGCCTGTTCCCGGCGACCGGCCGGTTCGTCGACGTGGACGGTGTGCGCCTGCACTATGCCGAGCAGGGCGAGGGACCGCCGCTTGTTTTGCTGCACGGCCTGGGCAGCATGATCGAAGACTTCCGCCTGAGCGGGCTCATCGACCAGGCCGCGCAGCGCTTTCGCGTCATCGCTTTCGACCGCCCCGGCTACGGGTACAGCACGCGACCGCGCAACGTCCGCTGGGGCCCCATCGCTCAAGCGAGGTTGGTCCGGAACGCACTCCAGACGCTAAATGCGGTGCGTCCAGTCGTCCTCGGGCATTCCTGGGGCTGCTTGGTGGCCTCAGCCCTGGCGCTCGAATCTCCGGCGGCGGTCCGCAGCGTGGTCCTCGTGTCCGGATTGTATTTTCCGACTGTGCGCCTCGATGCACCGATGATCGCTCCTTCGGCCATTCCACTTCTTGGCACATTCATGCGGCACACGCTTTCCCCGCTCGTCGGTCGGGCGCTTTGGCCAGCGTGGTCAAAAATGATCTTTGCGCCCGACCGGGTCCCGGCCTATTTCTCACGCCGCTTCCCCGCCTGGATGACGCTTCGTCCCGAGACGCTGCGCGCGGTGGCAGAGGAAAGTGTCTACACCCTCCCGGCGACGCTTCGACTGGCGGCCCGCCTGCCCCGCTTGACCGTGCCCGTAGCTCTCGTCGCAGGTTCCGGGGATCGTTACGTGAGCGCGCGCGCGCATTCAGGCCGCCTCAAGTCGATGTTGCCGTCAGCGCGGCTGTTTCTCTCGCAGCACAGCGGTCACATGGTCCATCACTCGGACCTTCCCCTGGTTATGCAGGCGGTGGAAATGGCTGCCGGGGAATCGACTCCGGCAAGGGTGGCGCACTGAATACTCGGCGGTCAGCCAACCCCGCGTGAGTTCCTGATCAACGCAATCTCGACCGCAGCAGATCGACGCGCTCCCACGCCGATCGGAGCGCCTCCAGCGTTTGCGCGACGTCGGCGGTGACCTTCGGATCGGCGTCCATTTCGGCGGTGTCGAGCTGGTAGACCAGGATGATGTCGCACGGTGTCGGATTGACTGCATCGTCCGGATGCGCTCGCGCCAGGATGCGTCCCGGCCGGCCTGCAAGGAGGCACGCGCAGATCACGACCGCCTCTACCGTCTGCGGCGTATACGCGTGCCAATGCAGGTCGTGGCCGACGTCCCGCGCGAGCTCGGACAGCACATGATCGGCGAGCTTTCGGCCGGTGAAGTCTCGGACCCACATATCCTCGAGCCAGCCAAGAATGAACGGAGGAATGTGCTCCTTGGACTCGAATGCGGTCGCGCCGCGGCGCAGGGCGTAGTCGAGCACCAGGTGCTCGATGGGCGCCGGCTTGCGTCGGGAATCGAGGCAACGCCGGTAGTCGGGCAGTGAGAGGGCCACGACTCCGCCCTTGCGCACGAAGGCGTGCCAGCCGGCGAGCTCGGAGATCGGATCCGGCACATGCTCGAGCACATTGTGCGCGACAAGAAAGTCGCAGCCGTGGGGAAAGTCGCTCGCCAACTTGTCCAGCGACTGGACCTCGAGGCCGACCGGCCGGCGGAACAGTTCCTCCAGTTGGCGCGCATTGCGCAGGTCGTAGTGCCGGACGCTTGCGCCACGGGGCAGCGGGTGGGGAGAAAGACCCGCGCCGATTTCGACTCCGGCGCCCTTCAAAAACGGGTTGATCGCGCGTGCACGGATATCGACGTGGGTCATGCCGCGAGGCATTGAGCGACGACGCGCAATAACACCCGACAATCGATCGAGGAGCGATCGAAAAGGGTTCCGCCTCAACCCGGCGCGAGCTCCCCGTCCTCGTTCACGTCCATGCGCAACGGCTGCGGTTACTTCAGCGCGAACACATATACCGCACCGCCCTGCGGCACCTCGGGAAACTTGCCCGGGAACAGGAGGTTCATCCGGGCCTGCATCTTGGCCGGGTCGACGCCCCAGCCCGATTGCACCGCGATGTACTGCTTGCCGTCGACCTGGAAGGACACCGGCACCGCGGCCACGCCCGAGATCGTCGGGTACTCCCACAGGATCTTTCCGCTCCTCGCGTCGAACGCGCGGAACAGGCGGTCGTTGGTGCCGCCGGCGAACAGCACGTCGCCGCCGGTCGCCAGCACCGGCCCCCACATGAACGACGGCATGTTGGTCGTCCACACCTTCTTGCCGGTGTCGACGTTCCAGGCCTGCAATTCGCCGATGTGGTCCGCGCCCGCGACGATCTTCATGACGTTCTTCGCCACGCCCATGTAGCGCTCGCCGACGACGTATTTCGGCGGCTCGCCGACCAGCTCGTGGCAGAGGTTGTCGTTGGCCGGGATGTAGATCATGCGGGTCTTCGGGCTGAAAGCGGCCGGCGGCCAGTCCTTGCCGCCCCAGAGGCTCGGGCAGAACTCGGCGCCCTTGCCGGTGCCGGGCTTGCGCGCCTCGTCGACCTCGGGCCGGCCGGTCTTGGGATCGAGGCTCTTGAACACGTTCTGGCGCACGTAGGGACGGCCGGCCACGAAGTTGATCCTGCCGCTGGTGCGCTCGAGGTCCCAGATGTAGCCGCTGCGCGAGACGTTGATCAGTCCCTTCACGGCTTTCCCGTCGCGCTTGTAGTCGACGACCATCGGCGGCGAAACCTCGTCCCAGTCCCATGAATCGTTCGGGTGATACTGGAAGTGGCCCTTGATCGCGCCGGTGTTGACGTCGAGCGCGAGCACCGAGCTGGTGTAGAGGTTGTCGCCCGGGCGCTGATCGCCGAACCACGGCGCGGCATTGCCGGTCCCCCAGAACGTGAGGTTCGTTTCCGGATCGTAGGTGCCGGTGATCCAGACGGCGCCGCCGCCGCGCTTGTAGTGATCGCCGCCGGAAGGCCAGGTCTCGCTGCCGGGCTCGCCCGGCGCGGGAATGGTGTAGGTCTTCCAGAGCTGCTTGCCGGTCTCGGCATCGACGGCAGCGACGAAGCCGCGCACGCCGAGCTCCCCGCCCGATGCGCCAAGGATCACCTTGCCGTCGACGATGAGCGGCGCGAGCGACATGTAGTGCGCCTTCCGGTAGTCGTCGACGTCCGCGGTCCAGACTTCCTTTCCGGTCCTGGCGTCGAGCGCGACCAGGATGCAGTCGGCGGAGGCGAAGTAGACCTTGTCGCCGTAGAGCGCGACGCCGCGATTGGTCGGATGCAGGTGAACCACGTCCTCCGGCAGCCGCCGCTTGTAGCGCCACAGCAGGTTACCGGTCTTGGCCTCGATGGCCAGGAGCTGGTTGCCCGGCGTGGCGACGAACATCACGCCGTTATTGACGATCGGCGGCGCCTGGTGGCCCTCGACCTGGCCGGTGGCCATGCTCCAGACGAGCTGGAGCCGTCCGACATTCTTGGCGTTGATTTCGCCGAGCGGGCTGAAGCCCCAGCCGTCGTAGGTGCGGCGGAAGTGGAACCAGTTGCCGTCCTCCGGCTTCTTCAGCCGCTCGGCCGTCACCGCGGCATATTTTTGCAGCACCTCCGGCACCGGTCCCGGCACCGGCGTGGCCGACGTCGGTGCGACGACCTGCGGCATCTGCGCCGAAGCCGCAGACAGGCCGGCCGCAACAAGCGTGACGCCGTATGCGGCTTGCAGGAATGTCCTCTTGGCAGTCATGACGTTCCTCCCTTTGAAATGATCAGGTCGGCGCGATGCCGACGCGTGCGGTGAAGGGCTTCGCTACCACGAGCTTGCCGTCGGCCAGCTTGAGCGGCAGCGCTGCGAGCGAACGCGGAGTCGGCCCGTCGATCACCGCCGCTCCGTCACGCGGGTCGTAGTGCGAGTAATGGCAGGAGCACTCGAGCGTCTTCTGCTCCGCGGCCCAGACGCTGACCTCGCAGCCCGCGTGAGGGCAAATCGCCGAATAGGCGACCACGCCGTCGGCCGCGCGCTCCCGGGTCGGGCCGACCAGCGTCGCGGGATCGAGCCGGACCAGCAGCACCTTGTTGAGCCGCGAGCCGTTGCGAACGACTTTGGCGGCCGGCTCCATCGGCCACGCCAGGAAAGGCGCAGCGTCGCGCGGGATATCCTTGGGCTCGAGCGGCACCCGGGACTCGCCCTCGAATGCGACGAGGACGTCGCCTTCCGCGGGGCGATCGTTCGCGGGCTGCGCCCGCGCCGGGCCGACAGAAAGGCCCACGCCAAGAACCGAAGCCGTCTTCAGGAAGCCACGCCGCTCCACTGACGCCCCAATCTAGGACGTACGCGCTCTACTGCGAGGGCCAGACCACCCCTTGAGTGCGCCGCACCTGCTTCATTCCCTTGTAGACGAACTTCTGCAGCCGCTTCCCCTCGTAGGTCTCGGTGGTGTAGAGGTTGCCCTTCGAGTCGGTCGCGATGCTGTGGACGCCGAAGAACTGTCCCGGCTGGCGGCCGCCGTCGCCGAAGTTGGTGATCTCCTCCAGCGTCTCGCGCAGGATGATGCGCACCTTCTGGTTGCGCCCGTCGGCCATGAAGAGGTAACGCTGCTCCGGATCGCGGGAGAACGCGACGTCCCATACCGAGCCTTCCGAGAGGCTGCGCCTCGCGTACCACTGCTCTTTCACGAACTTGCCGTCCTTGGTGAACACCTGCAGCCGGTTCGCCTGCCGGTCGCAGACGTAGACGAAGCCGTCGTTCGACACGTCGGAGCAGTGCACCGGGTTCCTGAACTGCTGTGACGGCGGCGCATCGGGGTTGAACGGCGCAAGCGGGCCGTCCTGCGGGCGGTTGCCGTACGCGCCCCAGTAGCGCTTCATCTTCCCGGTGTCGGCGTCGAGCACCGCCACGCGGCGGTTGCCGTAGCCGTCGGCGATGAACGCCTCGTTGGTCTTCGGGTCGACGAAGATCTTCGCCACCCGGCCGAAGTTCTCCAGGTCGTTGCTGCCCTTGTTGTTGCCCAGGCGCCCGACCTGCAGCAGGAACTTGCCGTCCTTGGTGAACTTGAGGATGTGCGCGTCCTTCTCGCCGTTGCCGCCGATCCAGACGTTGCCCTTGTAGTCGACGAATATGCCGTGGTTCGACTGCGGCCATTCATACCCCTGGCCCGGCCCGCCCCAGTGCCGGACGAGGTTACCCGCCGGGTCGAACACCAGCACCGGCGGCGCGCCGCGGCAGCATTCGCCGGTCGGCGGATCGACCTCGGCGCCGCGCTCGTTGGCGTTCAACGTCGCCGAGCTGCGGTGGATGATCCAGACGTGGTCCTGCTCGTCGACCCAAACGCCGATCGTCATGCCGAGCAGCCAGTGGTTCGGCAGCGGCTTCGGCCAGAGCGGATCGACTTCGAAGGCCGGGGCGTTGACGAGCTCGCCTTGGGGAACCTGCCGCTCGAGCAGCGCCTGCGTGCAGCCGAGCAGGATGAGAAGACCGACGAATCCGATGAGGACCTTGCGATTGCGCATTGCCCCTCCTCCCCAGGAAGTAGCGTCCAGTATAGGCAGAAATCTGCAATACTGGGTGCGCTTGGCTCGCATCGCCGCCCTTGGCCTCGCCCTTCTCGGGCTGCTCCTCGCCATTGCGCCGAGCTCGCGTGCGCACGACGTTCCCGACGAGGTGCGCGTGCAGGCCTTCGTCAAGCCGGAAGCTCAGGCGCTTAAGCTGGTCGTGCGCGTGCCGCTGAAGGCCATGCGCGACGTCGACGTGCCGCAGCGCGCCGGCGGCTTCCTGGACTTCAGCCGCGTCGACACCGCGCTGCGCGACGCCGCGATGCTTTGGCTCGGCAACGAGATCGAGCTCTACGAAGGCGACGAGCGGCTGCCGCGTCCGCGCCTGCTCGCCGCGCGCGTATCGCTCGAATCCGACCGCTCCTTCGCGAGCTACGAGGGCGCGCTGTCGCATTTCGAGGCGCCGCCGCTGCGCAACGACACCGAGCTCTACTGGAGCCAGGGCCTGCTCGACGTGCTGCTCGAATACCCCATCCGCTCCGATCGCTCGCAGTTCTCCATCCGTCCGCATCTCGAGCGCCTCGGCATCAAGGTCAACGTGGTGCTCCGGTTCCTGCTCCCGTCCGGCGAGACCCGGGCGTTCGATCTCCACGGCGACCCGGGGCGCGTGCTGCTCGATCCGCGCTGGTACCAGGCGGCGCTGGGCTTCGTCTACTCCGGCTTCGTCCACATCCTCGGCGGCACCGACCATCTCCTTTTCCTGCTCTGCCTGGTCGTGCCCTTCCGCCGCTTCTGGCCGCTGGTCGCGATCGTCACCGCCTTCACCGTCGCGCATTCGATCACGCTCATCGCGACCGCCCTCGGCCACGGCCCCGGCGCGCTCTGGTTCCCGCCGCTCATCGAGGTGCTCATCGCGGCGTCGATCTTCTACATGGCGCTGGAGAACGTGCTCGGCCCGGGATTGCGGCGGCGCTGGATCGTCGCCTTCGGCTTCGGCCTGGTGCACGGATTCGGCTTTGCCTACGGGCTCCAGCAGATGCTGCAGTTCGCCGGCGCCCACCTGGTCACGTCGCTCCTCGCGTTCAACGCCGGCGTGGAGCTCGGCCAGCTTCTCGTGCTCATCGTCGCCATCCCGGCGCTCGATCTGGCCTTCCGCCATGTCCCGGAGCGCATCGCGACGATCGTCCTGTCGCTCCTGGTCGGCCACACCGCGTGGCACTGGCTGTTGGAGCGCTGGGAGCGCCTGAGCAAGTTTCCGTGGCCTGCCGTGACTCCCGAAGCGCCCGCGGGAGTCGTGCGCTGGCTGTTCGCTCTCGTTCTCGTTTCGGGCCTGGCGTGGTTCGTCTTCGAGGCCATTCGCCGACGCAAGCTCGGTGCCAGTGAAGCCCGCGAGGATTAGCAACCCCTTCTAGAACCTGGCGCGCGCCTTGATCAATGCGTCCAGTCTCTTGCTCGCGGCGCGGCTCTGTGTGAACGTATCGCCCCGGGGGCGGGTGATGTTCGAGCAGGGAGACGGAGCGAAGGAACAGATCTCCGCGGAATTTTCCGCGGTGCGCGCGCTCGCCGCGCACCTCGAGCTCACGCCTGAGCAGCTAGCCCAGTGGCTTCGGGAGTCGCGGGGGGTTCCGCCGCAGGTGCTGCTGTCGTGGATCTGCCTCTGGGATCTGAAGCGCCGATGACGAGGTCGATCACCCGCAGGAAGATGGCGCAGTCGGGAAGGGAGGCGCCGGCGCACCAGCTGCGCACTTCCGCCGGGGTCACCCCAAGGACCGCCGCCAGCCGGTCGTATCCGCCCGCCAGCGCCGCGGCGTCTTCGACCGACTCGGCATAGAACGCCCATCCCATGACAGGATCGTGCGCCCGAGGCGGCCGGCGCCCGTGCCAACTCTGACGCGCCTGCCTGCAAAGACCGGTCAAGGACGGCAAACGCTTGTCAGGACCGGCCTACTGCGGCTTCTGCTCGACCGACTGGGGGGGCTTGCCGGGCTCCATCTTCACCAGGCCGAGCTTCTGCAGCGCGCCCATCATCTGGTTGAGGCGGTTGAAGAGCTCGACCGTGGCGTCGGGGGTGAGCACCATGCGGCAGACCGGATAGCGCTTGAACTGGGCGGCCTTGCCGGCCTCGGGCTCCTGCATGCGCAGCACGCAGAAGGTGAGCCGCGCCGCCGCGCCGTCGAACGTGGACAGTGCGAGCGAGTCGACGAAGGTCTCGCTGAGCTCCGGCCGGTCGATGTCGGTGATCTGCTGCGGGGCAACTTTCATGGTTCTCCTGGCTCCTTTGGCTCGGGGTAGAGGGTGGCGCGCAACGCCGCGGGCCAACTATACTGCGGCCGCGATGATCCGGTTCAGCAATGTCCACGGCGACGTGTTCATCGACGACCGGCGGCGGGACGACCGGCTGATGGCGCGCGATGGTCTGGCGCTCGATCCGGGCGGCGACTACCTGGTCGCCACCACCCAGACCTCGAGCGCCGACGTCGAGGCGTATGGCAAGACCATCCGGCTGGCGCCTTTCAGCTATGCGCGCCTGAGCCTGATCAAGATGCTCGAGGGCAGGCACAACGAATACTGGTGGGCGCCGATGACCAAGGTCTTCCTGGCCAAGCTCTGGGCCCTCGCCGGCGGACGCGTGTAGCGCGCCGCGCGCGCTGCGCCGCTTACTTTACCTTCCCTTGACGGTGATCTTCTCGCCGAGCTGGCGCGCCCGCTGGTACCAGCGGAGCGACGCCGTGTAGTCCTGCGAGACGTCGCCCTTGCCGCCGCTGTAGATGTCGCCGAGCTTTTTCGCCGCGGGGCCGTGGTCGGCGTTGGCGGCCGCGACATAGAGCTTGACCGCCTCGGCGACCTTGCCCTGGCCCTCGAGCTCGCTCGCGCGCGCGAAGAGCTCGGGACCATTCGCGCGCTTCGTCTCCACCGCGGCCGCCGCGACCTGCTGGCGCTTCTGGTCCTCGGCGGCCTTGGCCGCGGCCGCCGCGGCTTCCTTCTTCTTTGCATCCTCGGCCGCGAGCCGCGCGGCCTCCTCCTTCTTCTTCGCCTCCTCGGCCAGCCTCGCGGCTTCCTTCTTCTTCGCGTCCTCCGCGGCGAGCCGCGCGGCTTCTTCCTTCTTCTTCGCGTCCTCGGCGGCCTTCGCCGCGGCCGCGGCCTCCTTCTTCTTCGCATCCTCTGCCGCGAGCCGTGCCGCCTCCTCCTTCTTCTTGTCGGCGGCGAGCTTGGCCGCTTCCTTCTTCTCGGCGGCGAGCTTCGCCGCCTCTTTCTTCTTCTCCTCCTCGGCGAGCTTCGCGGCCTCCTTCTTCCTGGCCTCCTCCTCGGCGGCCAGTTTCGCGGCCTCCTGCTGCTTCTTCGCCTGCTCGGCCTTGGCGGCCGCCTCGCGCTGGGCCTTCTCGTCGACCTGCGGTTGCGGGACCTGCGGTTGCGGGGCCGGCTGCGGCTCGACCTTCGCCACCGGCGGCGCCGGCTTCACCGCCACCGGCGGCTGCTCGGGTGACCTCAGCGCGAAGTACGCCGCGACGGCGCCGGCCACGATGACGCCGCCGAGGATGCCGGGGATGACGAGCGGGTTGCGCCGCTGCGGCGGCGCCGCGCGCGCCGAGGGCGGCGCGGCGACGGTCAGGTCTTCGGCGCCCTCGGCGATGCGCGCCTGCCGCTCGGCGGCGAGCGCCTCGGCCTCCACTTCCTTCTGCCACTCGCTGCGGGCCGCGACGTCCGCGCCGGCGCGCTCCTTCGCCTCCCGGGCTGACTTTTCTTCCGCCTCGCGCTTCGCTTTTGCCTCGGCCTCGCGCTTCGCCCGCGCCTCGGCTTCCTGCTTCGCCTTGGCTTCCGCCTCGCGCCGCGCCTTTTCTTCCGCCTCCCGCTTGGCCTTCTCCTCCGCCTCGCGCTTCGCTTTCGCCTCGGCCTCGCGCTTCGCCCGCGCCTCGGCTTCCTGCTTCGCCTTGGCTTCCGCCTCGCGCCGCGCCTTTTCTTCTGCCTCCCGCCTGGCCTTCTCCTCCGCCTCGCGCTTCGCCTTCGCCTCGGCGTCCTGCTTGGCCCTGGCATCGGCTTCCCGCCGCGCCTTCTCCTCGGCTTCCCGCTTGGCCCGTTCTTCCGCCTCCCGCTTCGCCTTGGCCTCGGCTTCGCGCCGCGCCTTCTCCTCGCTCTCGCGCCGGATGCGTTCGGCCTCGAGCCTTGCCTTCTCTTCGGCTTCCCGCTTGGCTCGCTCCTCCTCCTCGCGTTTCGCCTTGGCCTCGGCTTCGCGCCGCGCCGTCTCTTCGTTCTCGCGCCGGATGCGCTCGGCCTCGAGCCGCGCCTTTTCCTCGGCCTCGCGCTTGGCCCGCTCTTCCGCCTCGCGTTTTGCCTTGGCCTCGGCTTCGCGCCGCACGCGCTCGGCTTCCAGCCGCGCCCGCTCTTCCGCTTCCCGCCGCGCCTTTTCCGCCGCCTCGCGCCGGGCCTTTTCTTCCGCCTCGCGCCGCGCTTTCTCTTCCGCTTCGCGCCGCGCTTTCTCTTCGGCCTCGCGCCTTGCCTTCTCTTCCGCTTCGCGCCGCGCCTTTTCTTCGGCCTCCCG
>Ga0114129_10009336_pt1 | contig 13991 bp, 12 predicted proteins | sample RhiMetdeltSRZDD1_FD_80071 | JGI IMG/M metagenome (GOLD analysis project Ga0114129, IMG submission 80071) | Populus rhizosphere microbial communities from Tennessee, USA - Rhizosphere MetaG P. deltoides SRZDD1 (version 2) (version 2) | ecosystem: Host-associated > Plants > Roots > Rhizosphere >... | reverse complement strand
CTCGGCTTCTACGAGTCGATCCCGCACCTGCTGACGCCGGTCGTCTCGAACCCGAAGCAGGCCTCGGTCGCGCTGATCAACGTCGTGACGGAGATGGAGCGCCGCTACGAGAAGCTCAGCATCGTCCGCGCTCGCAACCTCCCGGAGGCGAACCGCGCGCTCCGCTCGCGCGGGGAGCAGCCGCTCCCGTACCTCCTCGTCGTGATCGACGAGCTCGCCGACCTGATGATGACGAGCCCGCAGGAGGTGGAGGACGCGATCATCCGCCTCGCGCAGAAGTCGCGCGCCGTCGGGATTCATCTCGTGCTCGCGACGCAGCGACCGTCGGTCGACGTGATCACCGGGATGATCAAGGCGAACGTCCCGTCGCGGATTGCCTTCGCGGTCTCGAGCCAGACCGACTCGCGCGTGATCCTCGACGCGAACGGCGCCGAGAGCCTCCTCGGGCAGGGCGACATGCTCTTCAAGCCGCTCGGCACGTCGCGGCTCCAGCGCGTGCAGGGCGCGTTCGTCACGGAGGAAGAGGTGACGCTCGTCGTCGAGCAGTGCCGCGCGCAGCGCGAGCAGGAGCTGGACGAGTCGCTCCTCGAGTCGCACGACGTCCAGGTCGAGGCAGACGACGGCGACGACGTGTTCGACCCCGACGAGGATCCGCTGCTCGACCGGGCGATCGAGATCGTCGTCCAGGCGCAGACGGCCTCCACGAGCCTGCTCCAGCGGCGGCTCCGGGTCGGCTACACCCGGGCCGGCCGGCTGATCGACATGCTGGAGCGGCGCGGGATCATCTCGGGGTACGAGGGCTCGAAGCCGCGCCGCGTGCTGATCGGCGAGGCCGAGCTCCAGCGGGCCACACTGGCCGAATGACCTGTTCGGGTTAGCCAGACTGGCCTAACCGCGGCTCCGGAGCGGAGTCTCATCTATTCACGGCGTCGGGAACGGGATAGCATCCCGCTGCCCTGACCCGGGCCCGTAAAGCAAAGAGAAGTCAGGAGGAGTCTTGTTGAGCAAGAAGCGTTTGCTGCCGCTCGCGGTAGCGGTGGCGCTCGTCGGCGTGGTGGCCGCCATCCTGGGCGGAACCGCTCCGGCGGCGCAGAAAGCGACGACAGCGAAGGTCGGTCTCGTCTCGGACGTCGGCCGGTTCAACGACAGGTCGTTCAACCAGTCGGCGCTGGAAGGCCTCCAGCGCTCGAAGCGCATTCTCAAGGTGCAGACCCGCGCGGTCGAGTCGCGCGCGGCGAGCGACTACATCGCCAACCTCGCGAGCCTCTCGAGGGGTGGCTACAACCCGACGATCGGCGTCGGCTTCCTGCTCGCCGACGCCGTGAACACCGTCGCGCGGCAGTTCCCGAACGGCCGGTTCGCGATCATCGACTACTCGGTGAAAGCGCCGCCGTTCACCGACGCGTCGAAGGGCGTCGCGACTCCGCGGAACGTCCGCGGGCTGACGTTCAACACGAACGAGAACAGCTACATGATCGGCTGCCTCGCGGCCCTCATGGCGCGACGCGCCGGCGGTAACACGATCAGCGCGGTCGGCGGACTGAACATCCCGACCGTGAGCATCTTCATCGCGGCGTACCGGGCCGGCGCACAGCGCTGCGTCCGGGGCACGCAGGTCCTGATCGCGTTCTCGCAGGACTTCGTCGCGCAGGACAAGTGCAAGGAGATCGCGCTGAACCAGATCGCCGCGGGCTCCCGGGTCGTCTTCCAGGTCGCGGGCGGCTGCGGCCTCGGTGCGCTCGACGCCGCGCGCGAGCGCGGCCGCTGGGGCATCGGCGTCGACAAGGACCAGTCGAACCTCGGCGCTCACATCCTCACGAGCGCGGTCAAGCGCGTGGACACCTCGGTCTTCCTCACCGCACGGGCGGCGAAGAACGGGACGTTCCGCGGCGGGGTCGACGCCGTGTTCAACCTGAAGAACGGCGGTGTGGCCGTGGGCAAGATCAGCCCGCGCGTCCCGAAGGCGTTCATCACGCAGATGAACAAGCTCAAGCCGCTCATCATCAGCGGCAAGATCAAGCCTCCGAAGTCTCTGTAAAACAGGCTTAACGGAAGCGATGCCGGAGGGCGGGATACGATCCCGCCCTCCGCGTTTCCGACCAGGGGGAGGATGGATGACAGCACGACGTTGGCTGCCGCTCCTGCTTGTGCTCGTGGCGGTTGGGGCCGCCGGCTGCGGCGGCGACGACAACGAGGGCGCGGCGACGACGGCCGAGACGCAGGCCGAGTCGGTCACTGCGGGTCTCGTCTCGGACGTGGGCCGGTTCAACGACAAGTCGTTCAACCAGTCCGCCCTCGAGGGCCTGAACCGGGCGAAGGCCGAGCTCGGCGCCGACACCCGGGCGATCGAGTCGCGTGCGGCGGGCGACTACGTGCCGAACCTCTCGTCGCTCGCACGGCAGCACTACGACGTCACGATCGGCGTCGGCTTCCTGCTCGCCGAGGCCGTGAGCAGCGTGGCCCGGAAGTTCCCCGACGAGAACTTCGCGATCATCGACTACTCGGTCATGGCGCCGCCGTTCACCGATGCGGCGAAGAACGTCGCGACGCCCAAGAACGTCCAGGGGCTGACGTTCGCGACGAACGAGAACAGCTACCTGATCGGATGCATGGCGGCGATGATGGCCAAGAAGCAGGGAGGCAAGCAGGTCATCTCCTCGGTCGGGGGCCTCAAGCTCCCGACGGTGGACATCTTCATCGCCGGCTACCAGGACGGCGCGAAGGCCTGCAACCCGGGCATTCAGGTGCTCAACGGCTACTCGCAGGACTTCGTCGCGCAGGACAAGTGCAAGGAGATCGCGCTGAACCAGATCGCGCAGGGCTCGCAGGTCGTCTTCGCGGTGGCCGGAGGCTGCGGCCTCGGCGCGCTGGACGCGGCGAAGGAGAAGGGCAAGTGGGGAGTCGGCGTCGACAAGGACCAGTCCGACCTCGGGCCGCACATCCTCACGAGCGCCGTGAAGCGCGTCGACACGTCCGTCTTCGACACGGTGAAGGCCGTCCAGGAGGGGTCGTTCAAGGGCGGCACCGACGCGACCTTCGATCTGGAGAACGACGGCGTCGCGATCGGAAAGACCTCGGACAAGGTCACCCAGGACATCCTGGACAAGGTCGACGAGCTGAAGCAGCAGATCATCGACGGCCAGCTGAAGCCGAAGTCCACGCTCTAGCCGCCGGGGGTACGGGGACGGATCCCTCGATCCGTCCCCGTCCTCCTGCTTAGAATCGCCGCAGGTTGGCGTCGGAGACCCCCGTCCTCGAGATGCGCGGCATCACCAAGCGCTTCCCGGGCATCGTCGCGAACGACGCTGTCGACTTCGACCTCCGTCGCGGGGAGGTCCATGCACTCCTCGGCGAGAACGGCGCGGGGAAGTCGACGCTGATGAACATCCTCTACGGCCTCTACACGCCGGACGAGGGCGAGATCATCGTGAAGGGGAAGCCCGTGCGGATGGAGTCGCCGAGCGCCGCGATCGCGCACGGGATCGGGATGGTCCACCAGCACTTCATGCTCATCCCCGTGATGACGGTGGCCGAGAACGTCGTGCTCGGCCAGGAGCCGAGACGCGACGGTCTCCTCCTCGACTTCGACAAGGCCGAACAGCGTGTCGACGAGCTCGCGAGGAGCTTCAAGTTCTCGATCGACGCGCGTGAGCTCGTGCAGAACCTCTCCGTCGGCACGCAGCAGCGCGTCGAGATCCTCAAGGCGCTCTATCGGAGCGCGGACATCCTGATCATGGACGAGCCGACCGCGGTCCTGACGCCTCCCGAGGCGAGGGAGCTCTTCCAGATCCTCCGGACGCTGACGCGCGAGGGCATGGCGGTCATCTTCATCAGCCACAAGCTCGACGAGGTGCTCGAGATCTCCGACCGGATCACGACGCTCAGACGCGGCAAGCTGGTCGACACCGTGCCGCGGGCGGGAGCGACCGAAGCAGGCCTTGCGCGCGGGATGGTCGGGCGGGAGGTCCTGCTCCGCGTCGAGAAGCGGCCGTCGACGCCCGGCGAGCCGGTCCTGTCGGTCGAGAACCTGGCCGTCCTCGACGAGCGGGGGCTCCCGGCCGTGCGCGACGTCTCGTTCGTGGTGCACGCCGGGGAGATCGTCGGCATCGCCGGGGTGGACGGGAACGGGCAGACGGAGCTCATCGACGCCCTGACCGGGCTGCGCCAGATCGAGTCCGGCCGCGTGCTCGTGGGCGGGGACGACCTGACCGGCGGCGACGCGCGCGACCACATCGACGAGGGCATCGGCCACATCCCCGAGGATCGCCAGCGGCGCGGGCTCGTCCTCGAGTTCAGCCTCGCAGAGAACCTCGCCCTCTACGCCTACCGCGAGCCGCCCGTGTCGCGCCTCGGCTGGCTCAGCCCGCGCCGGATGATCGAGCGCGCGCGAGGTCTGCTGAGCGCCTATGACGTCCGCGGCGGCGGCCCGCAGACCCGCGCGGGAGCGCTTTCCGGCGGAAACCAGCAGAAGGTCGTGATCGCCCGTGAGGTCGAGCGCGACCCGAAGGTGCTCGTCGCGGCGCAGCCGACGCGCGGGCTCGACGTGGGCGCGATCGAGTTCGTGCACCGCCGGCTCGTCGAGGAGCGCGACGAGGGGCGCGCGATCCTCCTCGTCTCGTTCGAGCTGGAGGAGGTGCTGTCGCTCTCCGACCGCATCCTCGTCGTCTACGAAGGCGAGATCGTCGGCGAGTTCCCGCCCACGGCGACGCAGGAGGAGCTCGGTCTCGCGATGGTGGGCGGCACCCGGGAGGCGGTGGCGTGAGCGCCCCGGAGCCCGAGGTCCCCGGCCAGCCGACCGGCGGCGACTACGCCCCGAGCTCGGCGGCGCGCATGGCGTTCTACCAGCGCGCCGGCGGCGTGATCACGCCGATCATCACGACGATCATCGCGTTCCTGATCGGCGGGGCGGTCGTCGCCGCCACCGGCCACAACCCGATCTCGACCTACAAGGGCATCTTCGAGGGCACGGGGCTGAACTGGTTCTTCCCGTGGGTGGACGGCGACGCACGTGTCACCGCCGAGTTCAACCTGCAGCAGACGCTGCTCGTGACGACCCCGCTGATCCTGACCGGCCTCGCGGTGGCGTTCGCGTTCCGCTGCGGCATGTTCAACATCGGCGGCCAGGGCCAGTACACGATGGGCGCGATCACGTCCGTGTGGGTCGGCTCGGTGTGGGCCGGGCTCCCGGGCGTGCCGCACGCGATCATCGCGATCGTCCTCGCCATGCTCGCCGGTGCGCTGTGGGCCGGCATCGCGGGCATCCTCAAGGCGACGGTCGGCGCTCACGAGGTGATCACGACGATCATGCTCAACTGGATCGCGTACTGGATCGGCACGTACGCGTTCGGCATCGGCGGTCCGCTCCAGAACGACGCGAACGAGTCCGTCCCGATCTCGAACGACATCGTCCCGGACGTCCACCTCAAGGTCTGGTGGGGCGACCCGTTGCTCCAGGGCCTGCACATCGGCTTCTTCATCGCGATCGGCGCGCTCTTCGTCTACTGGTTCGTCCTCAACCGGACGACGCTCGGCTACGAGGTGCGCGCCGTCGGCTACGCCCCCGAGGCCGCTCGCTACGCGGGGATCAACGTCGCGCGGAACTACTTCCTCGCGATGGCGATCGCGGGTGCGTTCGCCGGGCTCGGCGGCGCCATGGACATCCTCGGCTGGCAGTTCAGGCTGGGCTCGCTCGACGTCCAGACGTCGACGATCGGGTTCATCGGGATCGCGGTCGCCCTGCTCGGCCGGAACAGCGCGATCGGGATCTTCTTCTCGTCGCTCCTGTTCGGCGCGCTTCTCTACGGCACGTCGACGCGGAGCCTCGACCCGGAGGTCTTCCCGCCGCAGCTCGCAGGGAACCTGACGCTGATGATCCAGGCGCTCGTCCTGCTCTTCATCGGCGCCGACCTGATCGTCATCTACGTCTGGAACCTGAGGCGCAAGCTCCGGAGGAAGACCGCCGCGACACCCGCAGGAGCACCGGTGTGACCGCGCCCGCCGCGACCGCGCAGGAGACGTGGGTCGACCGGCTGCCGCGCGGTAATCGGGCCGTGGCCTGGGTCGGTGTGCTCCTCGGGCTCCTCGCCTTTTTCATCGCGCTTCCGCCGATCGCGGCGCGCAACCCCGTCTGGCCGCTCCTCTGCGGCGTCCTCGGACTCGCGGCCGGGGTCTGGACGGCCACGCGCGGCGTCGGGCGAATCGCCTGGTTCGCGATCGTGCTCTCGGTCTTCGGGGTCGGGCTCGGCTACGCCGCGACCCTGTCCGGCGTCGGGAAGCTCGACAGCGTGGTCGTCTGGTCGGCGCTCTTCGCCGCGACCCTTCGCTATGCGACCCCGCTGACGTTCGCGGCGATCGGCGGCATGTTCAGCGAGCGCTCGGGCGTCGTGAACATCGGCCTCGAAGGGATGATGCTGATGGGCGCGTTCTTCGCGATCCTCGCGGCGGACAAGCTCAACTCGTGGTGGCTCGGACTCGCCGCTGCGCTCGTCGCCGGAGGTCTGACGGCGCTGATCCACGCGTTCGTCTCGATCAGCCTGCGCGCGGACCAGATCGTGAGCGGCACGGCGATCAACTTCCTTGCGCTCGGCGTCACCGGCTATTTCTTCATCGACGTCTACGGCGATCAGGGCACGCCCGGAGAGGGCATCCCGCGCATCCCGGACGTCAACCTCGACTTCCTCGGCTCGATCCCGGGCGTGGGCAACTTCCTCGAGGACGTCTTCGGCCACTTGAACCTGATGATCTGGCTCAGCTTCGTCTTGCTCGTCGTGTCGTACTTCGTGATGTTCAGGTCGCCGATCGGGCTTCGCCTGCGTTCGGTCGGCGAGCATCCGCGCGCTGCCGACACCGTCGGCATCAACGTCTACGCGACGCGCTACGCGGCGGTCGTCGTGTCGGGCATGCTCGCCGCGCTCGGCGGCGCGTACCTCTCGATCGGCTTCCTCGGGTCGTTCAACGAGAACATGACCGCCGGCCGCGGGTTCATCGCGCTCGCAGCGCTCATCTTCGGCAACTGGAAACCCTTCGGCGCGTTCGGCGCGGCGTTGCTGTTCGGCTTCTCGAGCGCGCTCGCGCAACGCCTGCCCGCGTACTCCGACTCCGGCGCCGTCCTCTTCCAGACACTGCCGTACGTGCTCACGCTGATCGCCGTCGCCGGTGTGATCGGCCGGTCGATCCCGCCCGCAGCGATCGGGCGACCCTACGTCAAGCAGTAGCCATGAGGAATGCGCCCGCTGTGTGGTCGGTCGTCGTCGGCGTGCTCGGGGTCGCGGCGCTCCCCGTCGCGATCTGGTACGTCGACCGCGACATCACGATCGACCTGATCTGGGCCGGGCTGGCGATCCCGGTCGCCTACGTGCTCGGTGCGCTGGCGATGGTCCTCGCGCGAGCGGGGCGGCGGCGGGCGCAGATGACGCTCCTCCGGCGGAGCGGCTCGACGGCCGCGCGGATCGGCCGGCTGCTGGGCCTCGGCGCGATCCTCCTCGCCGGGACCGGGACGATCTCGCTCGTCGTGTACGGGATCCTCACCTGGCGCGGTCGGACGTAGGACGTCTGCCGGTTCGGCGCTACGATCCACCCTCGTGTTCGAGATCGGCAACAGCCTCAGGGAGGCGCGGGTCCGCCAGGGCCTCGACCTGACCGACGTCGAGCGGGCGACGAAGATCCGCCCGAAGTATCTGCGCGCCCTCGAGGACGAGCAGTTCGAGATCCTCCCCGCCCAGACGTACGTCAAGGGATTCCTGAGCACGTACGCGGAGTTCCTCGGCCTCGACGGGCAGCTCTACGTCGACGAGTACAACTCGCGCTACGTCACGCGCGAGGAGGAGGTGCCGTTTCGCCCGCGGCGGAGCAACGCCGGCCGGCGGCGGAGCCGTCGCTTCGAGTCGACCGTCGTGCTCGTGGCGCTCGCGGGGATCGCGGTCGTCTTCGCGCTCGTGATCGCCGCGTGGAAGTCGGGCGACGACTCGCCGAACCGGCGCACGCCGATCGCGACGCCCGACCTGCGCGCGCCTGCGGAGTCGACGCTCGTCGTTCGCGCCACGCGCGGGACGACGCGGATGGAGGTGCGGCGCGCCTCGCAGCAGGGCCAGCTCGTCTGGTCCGGCACCGTCGGTCACGGCCGCGAGCAGTCGTTCAAGCTCAAGGGCAAGCTCTGGATGTACGTGCAGCGTCCGCGCGCGGTCGACCTCGTCGTCGCCGGACGGACCGCACGCGCACCGGCGCGGCTCCTGCTCGTGGACAGCTCCGGCGTCCACCGCGCCGCCGCGGCGCGTTGACGCGCCCGCGGGCGCTCCTCGTCGTCACCGGCAGCGAGCTCGTCCGCGGTGAGCGGACCGACCTGAACGGGCCGTTCCTCGCGCGCGAGGTGCTGTCCCGCGGCGTCGAGCCCGCGCGGATCACGCTCGTCGGAGACGGGGAGGAGGAGCTCGAGGCTGCGCTCCGCGAAGGGCTCGGCGCCGACCTCCTGATCACCTCGGGCGGGCTCGGGCCGACGCACGACGACCGGACCGTCGAGCTGCTCGCACGCGTGCTCGGACGCCCGATGCGCGTGGACGAGGACCTTCACGCGCAGATCGAGGGCGTGTCGCGGGCCGTCGCCGAGCGGCTGCGCCGGCCGTACGCCGACTTCGAGCCGGGTGTGCGCAAGCAGGCGTCGATGCCCGAAGGCGCGGCCTCGGTCGGGCTCGCCGGAACGGCGCCAGGGCTCGTGATGGAGGAGAACGGAACGGCGGTGGTCGTCCTCCCTGGCCCGCCGGGCGAGCTGAAGCGGCTGTGGGCGTCGGCGCTCGATGCCGAGCCGGTGCGCCGCGTGCTCGAGCGCGCGCGCCCTCCGGGGCGGCGGGTGCTGCGGTTCTTCGGCGCGAGCGAGTCGGCGATCGCGCGGGCGCTCGAGGAGGCGGGCGGCGAGCGGCCCGGTGTGGAGGCGACGATCTGCGCGCGCGACTTCGAGATCCACGTCGACCTCGTGGTGGACCCCGGGGCGGACGCAGCGGCCGACGAGCTCGAGGCCGCGCTCGTCCCGCCGCTCGAGCGCTGGCTCTTCGCGCGCGACGAGCGGCCGATCGAAGACCACGTGCTCGCGCTCTGCCGCGCGCGGGGGCTCACCCTCGCGACGGCCGAGTCGTGCACCGGCGGCCTGATCGCGGAGCGCCTGACGCGCGTGCCCGGCTCGAGCGACGTCTTCCTCGGCGGGATCGTCGCGTACGCGAACGAGGTGAAGGTGCGGCAGCTGGGCGTGCCGGCGGACGTGATCGAACTGCACGGGGCGGTTTCGCCCGAGGTCGCGGCCGCCATGGCGTCCGGGGTGCGGAACCAGCTCGGTGCGGACGTGGCCATTGCGGACACCGGCGTCGCGGGGCCGGGCGGTGGCACGGAGGAGAAGCCGGTCGGCCTCGTCTACGTCGCCGCCGAGACGCCGGACGCGTCGCGGGTGCTCGACTTCAACTACCCCGCCGACCGGCAGGCGGTGCGCTCACGGGCGGCCGTCGCGGGGCTGCACCTCGTGCGCCGTCTGTTGGCACAGAGTTGACACACGCGCGGGACATTTCTCCCGCTACCGTCGATCCCGATGCACGGCTTCGGCTCTTCTGCGCGCTGCGACTGCCCGACGACGTCGTCGACGACCTCGCTGCGTGGCAGCTCCGCGAGCTCCGGGGCGCCCGTGCCGTCCCTCCCGGGAACCTCCACGTCACGCTCGCCTTCCTCGGCGGGCGACCCGCGGCCGAGCTCGGGCCGATCGCCGCGGCGCTGCGCGACGCCGCAGCAGGCGCCGAGCGGCCGGAGCTCGACGTGCGCGGCTACCGCGAGACGCGGAGCGTCGGGATGCTCGTCTGCGACGACGACGGAGGCCGCGCGACGGCGTTCGCGGACGATCTGTTCGGCCGGCTCGAGGCGCTCGGCGTCTACCGACGGGAAGGGAGGCCCTGGCTGCCGCACGTGACCGTCGTCCGCTTCCGCGAGCGGCCGCGGCTCCGTCCGGGCCTGCCCGAGCTCGGGCCGTTCAGTCCGTCCGATGCGGCTGTTTACCTGTCTCGGCTGCACCCCAGCGGGGCGCGCTATGAAGTACTCGAAACAGCGGGGCTAGGAGGCTGAGAGTGGATCGCGAGCAGGCACTGGACACCGCCCTTGGGCAGATCGAACGGCAGTTCGGCAAAGGGGCGGTCATGAAGATGAACGACCACGCGGCCGTGTCGATCGGCGCCATCTCGACCGGCTCGCTCGCGCTCGACCTCGCGCTCGGGATCGGCGGCCTGCCGCGCGGGCGGATCGTCGAGGTCTTCGGGCCGGAGTCGTCGGGGAAGACGACGCTCGTCTACCACGTGATCGCCGAGGCGCAGCGCCGCGGCGGCATCTGCGCCTTCATCGACGCGGAGCACGCGATGGACCCGACGTACGCGAAGCGCATCGGCGTCAACATCGACGACCTCCTCGTCTCCCAGCCCGACACCGGCGAGCAGGGGCTCGAGATCGCCGAGCTCCTCGTCCGCTCCGGCGCGCTCGACGTCGTCGCCGTCGACTCGGTCGCCGCGCTGACGCCGAAGGCCGAGATCGAGGGCGAGATGGGCGACAGCCACGTCGGCCTCCAGGCGCGCCTGATGAGCCAGGCGCTTCGCAAGCTCGCCGGCACGCTCAACCGCACCGACACGATCTGCCTCTTCACGAACCAGCTCCGCGAGAAGATCGGCGTCATGTTCGGCAACCCCGAGACGACGCCGGGCGGCCGGGCTCTGAAGTTCTACTCGTCGGTCCGGCTCGACATCCGCCGGATCGAGACGCTCAAGGAAGGCGTCGAGGCAATCGGCAACCGCGTCCGCGTGAAGGTCGTCAAGAACAAGGTCGCGCCACCGTTCAAGCAGGCCGAGTTCGACATCATCTACGGCTCGGGGATCTCCTGGGAGGGCACGGTGCTCGACGCCGCTGTCGAGCGCAAGGTGATCACGAAGTCGGGCTCGTACTTCAGCTTCGACGACGAGCGCCTCGGTCAGGGACGGCAGAACGCGACCGCGTTCCTGCGCGAGCATCCCGACGTCACGCAGGGGATCCTGCACGCGCTCCAGGCGCAGATCGGCCCCGAGCAGGTCGTCTCGGCGCGGCTCCTGCCTTCGGTCGAAGGCGAAGCCGTCGCCGAGCCCGAGAAGGTCGAAGAGCCCGCGGCGTAGCGATGCCGGTCGTGAGCGCGCTCCGCGAGCTGCGGGGCGGCAAGGTCGCCGTCGAGCTCGACGGTGCACGGTGGCGAACGCTTCCGGCCGAGGTCGTCGTGCGCACACGGCTGCGCGTGGGGGAGGAGCTCGAGCGGCCGCGCCTGCGCGAGCTCGGGCGTGAGCTCCGGCGGGCGCGGGCGGTCGACACGGCGCTCCGGGCCGTGGCCCGGCGTGAGCAGTCGGCCGCCGAGCTCGACCGCCGGCTCGAACGGCGCGGCGTCGCCCCGGAACTGCGCCAGGAGACCGTCGGCCGGCTCGAGGAGGTCGGGCTCGTCGACGACGGGCGCTTCGCTCTGCGCCTCGCGGAGTCGCTCGCCGAGCGAGGCCACGGCGACAAGGCGATCCGCTGGCGACTCGAGCGCGACGGCGTGGCCGCCGAGACGGCCGCGGAGGCGATCGCGGCGCTTCCTTCGGAGCTCGAGCGCGCACGGTCGATCGTCGCCGTGCGCGGCGCAGGGCCTCGCACGGCAGGCCAACTGGCGCGAAAGGGCTTCGGCGAGGAGGCCGTCGAGGAGGCCCTCGGCCCGGTGATTGCAGACGCGCCCTGAGGAGCGGTAGACTCCAGGTGCTTCATCCGACATTTTCCCTGCATATGAGACTTTTCCGAATTTCCCGAAATCGAGCATCCTCCGACGTTCGACCACGAGCCTCCACGAACCACCGCGAGCGAGAGACCTGACGACAGAGTGACGGCGGCGCGCTAGCGCCGGCGGACGCGGCGTGCTCCTGCGTCCGCGAATTCGAGAAGCCGTGCGGCGAGGTGCCGGGTGGACGATCAATCGACCACTCGAGGTGAGCATGCTCGTCGTCGCCGGCATCGCAATCGGAATCGTCGTCGGAGCGGTGGCGGCCGTGGTCACGATCGTGACGCTCGAGAAGAGCCGGCTCGGCGAGGTGCGACGCCGCCGGACGCTCCTGATCAACGAGGCCGAGCGCGAGGCCGACGCGGTCCGCCGCGAGGCCCAGATCGAGACGCGCGAGCGCGAGCTGACGCTCCGCGCGCAGATCGAGGAAGAGGTGCGCAACCGCCGCACCGAGATCGCCAAGACCGAGGAGCGCATCGCGACGCTCGAGCAGGACCTCGACCGGAAGCTCACCGAGCTCTCCCGACGGGAGCAGGGCGTGAACGACCGCGAGATCGCCTCGAAGGAGCTGCACGAGGAGCTCAAGCGGACGAAGGAGAAGGAGCTGAAGGAGCTCGAGCGGGTCGCCGCGATGACGCAGGCCGAGGCGCGCAACCACCTCATCGAGCGCTCGGAGGAGCTCGTTCGCCACGAGCTCGCGCGCCGGGTTCGCCAGCTCGACGAGGAGGCGCGGGCTGAGTCCAAGCGGCGCGCGCGGAACCTCGTCGCCGACGCGCTCCAGCGCGTGGCCGCGAGCCATGCGGCCGAGACGACCGTCTCGATCGTCGAGCTCCCGAGCGACGACATGAAGGGGCGGATCATCGGCCGGGAGGGCCGCAACATCCGGACGCTCGAGCACCTCACCGGCGTCGACTTCATCATCGACGACACGCCGCAGGCCGTCGTCCTCTCGTCCTTCGACGGCATCCGCCGCGAGATCGCCAAGCTCACGCTGCAGAAGCTGATCGAGGACGGCCGGATCCACCCTGCACGGATCGAGGAGACCTTCTACCAGTCGAAGGCGGAGCTCGACGACCTGATCGAGCAGGCCGGCGAGCAGGCGGTCTTCGAGGCGAACTGCGGGACCTTCCATCCGGAGCTCGTGAAGATCCTCGGCCGGCTGCGCTACCGGACGAGCTACGGCCAGAACGTGCTCCGGCACACGCTCGAGGTCGTCCACCTCGCCGGCGTGATGGCGACGGAGCTCGAAGCGGGGGTGAAGACGGTCAAGCGCGCGGCGCTCCTCCACGACATCGGGAAGGCGATGACCCACGAGGTCGAGGGCTCGCACGCGCTCATCTCGGCATCCCTCGCCCGGCGGTACAACGAGTCGCAGGGCGTCGTGCACGCGATCGAGGCGCACCACTACGAGGTGCAGCCGCAGACGGTCGAGGCCGTGCTGCTGATTGCCGCCGACGCGATCTCTGCGGCACGCCCGGGAGCACGGGGCGAGAGCCTCGAGCACTACATCAAGCGCCTCTCCGCGCTCGAAGGGCTCGCAGAAGCGCACGAAGGCGTCGAGCGGGTCTACGCACTCCAGGCCGGGCGCGAGATCCGCGTGATCGTCAAGCCGAACGAGATCGACGACGACGAGGCGGTCCTCCTCTCGCACGAGATCGCGCGCGAGATCGAGGACAACCTCGAGTACCCGGGGCAGGTCAAGGTCACGGTGATCCGCGAGTCGCGCGCGGTCGACGTCGCCCGTTAGCCGTCTCAGAAGCTTCGCTTCTTCGGCGGTGTTGGGCGCTCGACTCCCTGGATCCGCCGGAGCTCCGGCGAGGCGAAGCCCCGCCTCCGCGGCAGAGGTTGCAGGCCAAAAGGGCCTACGAGTGGGCTAGCCGCGCTTCGCGAGCGCGGCCGAGACGCCGAGCCCGATGAACACCGTGCCCGACGCGTAGGCGACGAGGCGTCGCTTCGCGCGCAGCCACTTCGCGAGGCTGCCGGCGGCGACGGCGTAGAGCCCGTCGCTCACGAATCCGAGAGCCACGAACGTCAGGCCGAAGACGAGCACCTGCGGCCAGACCGCGCGGTCGGTGTCGACGAACTGCGGCAGGAACGCGAGGAAGAACAGCGCCGTCTTCGGATTGAGCACGTTCACGACGACGCCCTGGCGGAAGAGGCGTGCGAGCGGCTGCTCGGGCGTCTCGATCCGCAGGGCCGGCTCGCG
>Ga0114129_10009335_pt1 | contig 13991 bp, 17 predicted proteins | sample RhiMetdeltSRZDD1_FD_80071 | JGI IMG/M metagenome (GOLD analysis project Ga0114129, IMG submission 80071) | Populus rhizosphere microbial communities from Tennessee, USA - Rhizosphere MetaG P. deltoides SRZDD1 (version 2) (version 2) | ecosystem: Host-associated > Plants > Roots > Rhizosphere >... | reverse complement strand
TCCCCAATGTCGAGGACTGCACGATCGACGGCGTCGGCCACCTCCTGCACATCCAGAGTCCCCAACCCGTCGCCCAAGCGATGGCCACGTTCCTGAGGAGCAACTGCATCGCCGGCAACTGACAGCGGTCCACACTGCGAAGGCAACGCGGCCGCGCTGCGTCGTAGACGTGAGGAGGGGCCTCCATGAGGAGGCCCCTCGGCGTATCGGTCATAGCCTCGTAGTTGGCGAAGTCGGAACGTTTGGGTTTGACGTCCTGCAATATGTCGGGAGTTCACATACTCATTGCGAATCACGCGCGACCGGTGACGATGACGCGGTTGCGCGGTCCGCTCAGCGGTTTCTCGAACGTGAACATCGTGCTGGTCACGTCGCGGAGTCCGCACTCCTCGACCTGCCGGTGCAGGTAACGCTGGGTGAAGAAGAAGTATCCCGGCACGCCAGGATGTTCCTGCACCTCGGCGCCCGGTTCGGCGTCGGCGCGCGGCTCATCGTTGGAGATGACGAGGACGCCGTCCTCGGCCAGCCAGGACGTGAAGCGCTTGAGGGCGTTCGTCAGGCCCGCGCCGGCGGAGTCGTAGATGTGGCCCAGCATGCCGTCCACGTACACCACCGTCCACGGCCCGGGGGGCGGGGTCCATCTCAGGACGTCCGCGCGCACCGCGTCGACGCCCTTCGCGGCGGCCAGTTCGACCGCGTACTCTATCGCGTCGACGCCGAGCACCCGGATGCCGTCGGCCGCGATGCCGGATTCGATCATCGCGTTCCCGCAGCCGAGGCTCAGTAGCCCCGGATCCGGGCTTTCCGCGAGGAACCCGCGGAGCAGGCTGTCCATGTGCTCCTGGTACGGGGCACTGGACGTGGCCGGGGTCGTCACGTCTCCCCGCCCACGACCCTTCTCCCAGATGTGATAGATGCTCGGCTCGCCGTCGTTGTCGTGCAGGTAGTAGTCACGGACCAATTGGATCTGATCGGTGTCGGACACGTGGAACAACCCCTTCTTCCGAGCGACCCTCACGTGCGATTGCATCCAGAAAGGATCACGACATACGTGGTCAACACATTGTCGTTCATCATCACGTCTACCGCGCGTCGAACGGTTCGTCGACGCGAGGCGTGCCCTCTTGACCACCGAGCGGTCGGTCGGCGATCATTGAGTCAATGACTGGTGAGCGATCTGTCCTGGAAGCGCGGGCCAGGGTACATGCCGCGCTCGGCGACCCCGCGCGGCTGGCGATCGTCGACCACCTCGGTACGGGTGACGCCTCACCGGGTGAGATCGGCCGGCTGCTCGGGCTGCCCACGAACCTGGTGGCGCATCACGTGGCGGTACTGGAGGCGGCGGGGCTGGTACGCCGTACCCGGTCGGAGGGCGATCGTCGCCGTACGTACCTGTGCCTGGTCCCGCGGGACCCGGCCGCGGTAGCCGAGCCCCGAGTGCTGATCGTGCCGCGGGTCGTGTTCGTGTGTACGCACAACTCGGCGCGGTCGCAGTTCGCCGCCGCGTTGCTGGCGGGCTGTACCCCTGTGCCGGTGGCCTCGGCCGGGACGGCGCCGGCGGTGAGGGTGCATCCGCGGGCGGTACGGGTTGGGCGGCGGCACGGGCTGACCCTCGGTCGGGTACGGCCCGCGCAGGTCAGCGACGTCGTACGCGCCGATGACCTCGTGATCGCGGTGTGTGACCAGGCGTACGAGCGCCTGGGCGGAGGCGCCGGGCGGCGGCACTGGTCGGTGCCGGATCCGGTGCCTGCGGATACCGACGAGGCGTTCGAGGCCGCGTACGCCGAGATCGCCCGGCGGGTGGGCCGGCTGGTGCCGGCGTTGAGGGGAGGATCCCGTGGTTGACCTGTCCGTCGACCAGCGGCTGGCGTTGCGTACGGCGGCCGCCCGCTTGTCCGAGGAGTTCACCGGTGTCTTCGGCACCGAGACGATCGAACGGTTCCTCCACAGCAGCTACGAGCAGTTCGCCACCGGTGCGAGCGTGCCACGGTTCCTCCCGCTGATCGCGGAGCGGTTCGCGCGGCAACGGCTGACGGCGCTGGCCCGGGTCGAAGGACTCAGCCCCGACGGCGGCCACCACGGCGGCCCGGGCGGCAGCCACCACGGGGGCACCCACCGCCGCCCGACGGTGCTGTTCCTGTGCGTGCACAACGCGGGGCGCAGCCAGATGGCGTTGGGCTTCTTCCAGCATCTGGCCGGGGACCGGGCGGTGGCCTGGTCGGGCGGTTCGGAGCCCGGGGTCGAGATCAACCCGGCCGCCGTCGCGGCGATGCGGGAGCGGGGCATCGACATCTCCGGGGAGTACCCCAAGCCGTGGACCGACGAGATCGTCCGCGCCGCCGACGTCGTCGTCAGCATGGGCTGCGGCGACGCGTGTCCGGTTTTCCCCGGCAAGCGGTACGAGGACTGGGTCCTCGACGACCCGGCCGGGCTGAGCGTCGAGCAGGTCCGCCCCGTGCGGGACGAGATCGAGCGGCGGGTCCGGCGGCTCCTCGACCAACTCGGCGTGCGCGCCTGACTCGGCCCGTGCCGGCGGCGAAGCCCCCAGCACCGCCCGGCCGGAGGTGGCAAGATCAGTTGCGGGAAGGGGACGACCCGGAAGGAGGCGACGGTGTCGGAGCGATCAGGAACCTTCGGCGACGATCCGTTCAGCGGTCGGCAGCCGACCAGCCACGAACGGATGACGGGCCTGCCCTGGGACGCCTCGTACCAGGACGGCCCCGCGCCGTGGGACATCGGCCGGCCGCAGCCGGCAGTGGTGCGTCTGGCATCCGAAGGCGGGTTCGCCGGAGCGGTGCTCGATGCGGGCTGCGGGACCGGCGAGAATGCTCTGCACGTCGCCTCGCTGGGATTGTCGGTCCTGGGCGTCGACGTGGCCGAGACGGCACTGGCGATCGCCCGCGCGAAAGCCGACGAGCGTGGGATCGAGGTGGAGTTCGCCGCGGCTGACGCGTTCCAGCTGGAGCGTCTGGGGCGCAGGTTCTCCACAGTGCTGGACTGCGGACTGTTCCACACGTTCGACGGCGACGAGCGCCCACGGTACGTGGCGAGTCTGGCATCGGTGACCGAGCACGAGGGAACCCTGTACGTGTTGTGCTTCCGAGCCGGTGGTCCCGATAGAGGCCCGCACCCCGTCAGCGAGGACGAGTTGAGAGCGGCGTTCAACCCCCGCGATGGCTGGAGTGTCGCCGCCATCGAACCGGACCGGGTTCAGACGAGATTCCACGACGACGGCGCACCGGCCTGGTTCGCGACCGTCAAACGGATCTAGACCGCGGTGTTCGGCGTTGTTCGGGAACCGGGTCTACTGATCTTCGTCGATGCCACGATCGGCCGATGAAAACTTTCCTCTACCGGCTGGCCGTCGTCGCCGCCGGGACGGTCGTCGCGCTGGGGGCAGTGCCGGCCGTGGCGCAGGCGGCAGCCGCGACCATCACCGTTGACGATGCGACCGACAACGAAGGTTTCCTGCACTGCTCTGATGGCGTCGTCGATTCGCCGTGCGGCACGATCACGGCCAACCAGCTCCGGTTCTACGTACGGATCAGCGGCGGCCCCAACGCCGCCGTCACCGTGGGCTGGCGACTCGTCGCCGGTACCGCGAGCGCCGGCAGCGACTACTCCGGCCCGACGACGGGTACGGTCACGATCCCGAAGGGCATTCCGGGTACGTCGTTCACGGTGCCGCTCGTGTTCGACGGCTTCAACGAGTCGACCGAGCAGTTCACCGTGCAGCTGACGAGCTCCAGCACTCCGGCCAACATCAGCGACACGGGTACGGGCACGATCCGGGACGGTACGCAGATCCCCGGCGACTGCACGCCGAGCATCCTGTCCGAGGGCGTGATGGCGCTCGACTGCACGGCTCGCCCGGCCGGTCAGCAGTGGCGCCTGCAGACGCTGTGCCTGCCGTTCGGCCGGCCCATCACGCACCTCGGCAATACTGTCACCGGTAACGGTCGGTCCACTGTGGACTGCTCCGGCGCGCCGATCACCGCGCCGTTCTTCCGTCTCGTGTAGACGTGCCGGGTCCGTGGTCCCCGATCGGCCCGTGGGACCACGGACCCGGCCGGCGCACGGGAGTGTGCGGTCGGGACCACGGCGGACGTGCGTCTAGGAGAGGGTGTCCTTCCACTCCGACGCCAGCATCGCGTAGACGAGCTCGTCGCCCCACTCGCCCTTGAACCACTCGTTCTGCACGAGGTGGGCCTCCAGCCGCATGCCGAGCCGTTCCATGACCCGGGCGGACGCGACGTTGCGCGCGTCGCAGCGGCCGACCATCCGGTGCAGGCTGAGGCCGTCGAAGCCGAGCCGGAGCATCTCGCGGGCGGCCTCGGTGGCGTACCCGTGGCCGCCGAACTCGGGGTGGAAGACGTACCCGAGCTCGCCCTGCCGGTGCTCGCGGCTGAGCCAGCGCATCATCACCTCGCCGATGACGCGGGGATCGTCGCGCCGGGCAACGGCGAGCGTGATGCGGCCGCCCTCGTCGACGATCGCCCGCTCGTCGACCTTGCGGTCGAGCGCGCCGCGGACCGCGTCCCGGGTGCGCGCGTCCCAGTAGAGATAGCGCGCCACGTCCGGGCGGGAGTGGAAGGAGTAGAGGTCATCCAGGTCGCCGCGGGCAAAGGGACGGAGGATCAGCCGCGCGGTCTCGATGGGGTACGCGGGTCGTAGCACGGGTCAAGGTTAGAAGCCGAAGTTGCCCGCCAGGATGAACGTGGCGACCAGGCCGACCACGAGGGTGGCGAGGCCAAGGCGGGCGAGCGTCCGTAACGCGTTGTCGCCGGAGAGCGCGGCCGGCGCCGCGAGCAACAGCATGACGACCGGCGCGGCGATCCCGAGGATGACCAGGGTCTCGTTGTCCATCGACTGTCCCTAATGTGGCAACCCCTCCGGGCGAGGTTGCGTCGACTCTTTCGGCCCCGCAGACGTGCGCACAATCGGCCGAAACGCCGACTGTCACGCATGTCCCCGGGCCGGTGTCTCGGCGACCGCGCGCTCGCGCAGGGTCCGCTGCACTGTATCGATGTCCTTGCCCGACGTGCGGGCCGCCAGCAGGTACATGATCCCGGTCGGGATGAAGAAGATCTGGAATGCGGCGAGACCGATCGCGTAGTTGCCCGGCGGGGGGTAGCGGCCCGCGAGCGTGCTGAAGACCGCGCCGACCAGGCCGTTGCCGGAGGCGCGACCGACGCCGTTGACCAGGTTGCCCAGGCTGTAGACCGTGCCGCGGTGCTCGGGCGGGTTCACGTCGACGATCAGCGCGAACCAGTTGGGCGAGTTGGCCGACGTCAGCGCCAGGGCGCACAGTGCCAGCGCGAAGCACAGCGCGCCGGTCGGCTCCGTGAACACGCTCGACAGCACGGCCAGCGCCGTCGCGCCGGTCCCCGCGCCCGCCGGTACGTCGACCCGCAAGGGCACGAAGAACAACACCACGTACAGGGGTACGGCGGCCAGCACGCCGATGGCCGCGACGAGGGCGCGGCCGCCCGCGTACCGCCGCTGCAACCGGTCGCCGGCGATGCCGCCCACGATCGACAGCACCCCGCCGAGCTGGAAGAGCACGGCGAACACGGCGCCGACGACCGTCGCGGTGGACTCCGGGTACCCCTGCGCCTCGGCTCGCGCCCGGAACAGCTGCGGCAGCCAGACGAGCGAGCCGAACGTCACCTGGGCGGTCAACCCCTGCAGGATCAGCCACACGTTGGTACGCCGGCCCAGGATCTTCGGCAGGTCGGCGCGGCTGATCCGGTCCTCGTACTCCCCGCCGGCCTCGAAGATCGCGGCGAGCGCGGGCTCGCTCTGGCCACGGCGGATGTCGTAGGTGAAGAGGTACGCGAGGGTGGCCACCACACCGACGACGCTCAGCACGAGGAACGGCCGGCGCCAGTCGCCGGCGCCGAGGATCCCGCCGAGGGCGGTGCCGGTCAGCGTGCCGATCCCCTGCGACAGACCCCAGAAGCTCATCACCAGGCCCCGGCGCCGGGGCGCGATCAGGTCGCTGACCACGGAGAAGCCGACCGAGGCGACCGCGCCGAGCCCGATGGACGCGATGATCTGCGCGACGAGGAACACCGCGTACGAGCCGGCCAGGCCGGTGGCCGCCGTACCCGCCGCCCAGATCAGCGTGCCCGCCATCAGGACCGGCTTGCGGTTGGTCCGGTCGCCCGCGTACGCCCACCCGACGGCGGCGATGGCCGACACGAGAAAGCTGATCGCCGTGACCAGGCCGATCGCCGCCGTACTGACGTGCAAGCTCTTCGAGATCGGGCTGTACAGCGGGGGCACGAGACCGATCGCCACGTTGTCGAGCGAGGCCAGCACGATGAACACGACGACGCTGTACCCGCGGTGCACGCCGCTGCCCCGGCTCCAGTTCACGCCGCCACCCAACCAGATGGGGTACGCCTCCGCCACGGCCCGGCCCGCCCGGTGGAGGCTGACGAATGTGGCGGTTAACCGGTACGCTGCCGAAAGCGACGCTGTGGTGAGCACTACACCAAACCGGTAGCAGGTCAAATGCCGAGGCGGCCAGGGTGTACCTGACCGTTCGGCCAGTATCCCGCGTGAGGACCCCTGGTCATGCGGGCTGAGGTTTGCCGGCCGGCCAAACTATGGCACGATCGGCGTACCTCTAAAGTTGTGTTCGCGATCCGACAGGAGCCGTACATGCGTCGAGACAAGCTTGGCCGTTGGATCGGCCGTCTCGTGGCGCTCGGTGTGCTGGTGGCGTCTGTCTTCGTCGCCACCGTGGCTTCGACCGACGATTTCGAGTGGTCCGCCGACTTCGAGTGGAGTCATTCAGTCGTGCCGTAGCCCGGTGACCTGTTAGGGGATTCACATGGCAAGGCGGCTCGCGGAACCTCACCGTTCTCAGCGACGCGCTTGGCTCATCACCGGTCCGCTCGGCTTGATTGCGGTCGGCTGCACGGTCGGCCTCGCATCCGCCCACCCGAACTCGTTCGGCGAATGGCCTCTGGGTCTCGTCTTCTTCGGGCTCTTCATCGCCGCGGACGCGGCCGTCCTGCACTTCGTGGTCCGCCGGCAGGGCTTCTCGGTCACGATCAACGAGATCCCGCTGATCCTCGCGCTCTTCTACCTGCCTCCCGTGACGCTGCTGCTGGTCCGGGGGCTCGGTTCGCTGGTCGTCCAGCTGCGGCGCAAGAGCCCGCCGACCAAGCTCTGGTTCAACGTGGCGAGCGCGTTGGCCGCCACGTCGCTGGCGAGCGTCGTGCTGTTCACGGTCGGACCCACCCCGCTGCAGGGCGTGGGCCCCACGACGTGGCTCGAGCTGTTCGCCGCCGGTAGCACCAACCTGGTCGTGACCCTGGCCGCGGTGATCGGCGTCATCACGCTCGTCCAGGGGCTTCCGGCGGGTCAGGAGACGGCGCGGACCGGCCTGCCCGGAGTGGTCACCGCCGCGATCAACATGACGGTCGGGTTGATCGTGTTGATCGTCCTGCACACGACACTGTGGACGGTGCTGCTGCTGGCCGGCCTGGCCGGCGTCCTCGTGCTGGTGTACCGGTCCTACGCACAGTTCATGACCCAGCACAAGACGCTGACCGACATGTACGAGCTCACCCGCAAGATCGGGGAGACCGGGCACGACGGTGCCCTGGCCGACGTGCTGCTGACCCGGGTCCGCCAGCTGATGCAGGCGGAGTACGCGACGCTCTGGCTGCCCGCCCTGGGCCGGCATCCCGAGGTGCTGCTCACCGCGAAGTTCGACAACCACGGCCTGCTCGACGTCGTCGCCACCCCCGACACGCTGCGGAAGCGCGCCGTCGAAGAGGGCCGGACGATCGCCGTCGGGCTGCGCCAGAGCGGGCTGCCCGACATCGAGTTCCTAGACCAGCTGCGCGAACGGGGTACCAAGGACGCGATCATCGTGCCGCTGCGCTCGGGTACGGCGGTGATCGGCTGCCTCGAGGTGGCCGGCCGGCTCGGCGACCTGTACCACTTCCGCGCCATCGACGTCCGGGTGCTCGAGACGATCGCCGCGCACGCCGCGGTCGCGCTGGAAAATTCGCGCCTGGTCGACCGGCTGCGGTTCGACGCGTACCACGACGCGTTGACCGGCCTGCCGAACCGGCGCCGCATGCTCGCCTCGCTCGAGGAGGCGGTGAAGGTCCGGGCTCCGGGTGAGGTCGTCGCGGTGATGCTCTTCGATGTCGACGGGCTGCGCGACGTCAACGACTCGCTCGGCCACACCGCGGGCGACAAGCTGCTCGCCGAGGTGGCCCGGCGGCTGCGGGACCAGGCGCCCCCGGCCGCTCTCGTCGGCCGGTGCGGTGGCGACGAGTTCGCCGTCACGCTGCGCACCGAGAACGCGGAGACGGCCGCGGTGCTCGCCGCGGAGCTGCGGTCGGCGCTGCAGGAGCCGATGGAGTTCGGCACGCTGACGCTCGACGTCGACACCGCGGTCGGCGTCGCCGTCCACCCCGACCACGGGTCGGACGCGGCCATGCTGCTGCAGCGGGCCGACGTCGCGACCCACGCGGCGAAGGTGGTCCCCGCCGCCGTCCAGCTGTTCAACCTCGGCCTCGAGTCACGCTCGGCCCGCCGCCTCGGGCTGGCCGGCGAGCTGCGCCGCGCGCTCGACGCGGACGAGCTCGAGGTGTTCTTCCAGCCGCTCGTGTCGCTGCGCGACCGCCGGCTCGTCGGCGTCGAATGCCTGGCCCGGTGGGAGCACCCGGCCCATGGCTCGGTGTCGCCGGAGGACTTCGTGGCCGTCGCCGAGCACACGGGCCAGCTCAGCAAGCTCACCGAGGCGGTGCTCAAGGAGGGCCTGCGGCGGTGCCGGCAGTGGGCCGACGTCGGTCGACCGTTGACTGTCGCGGTGAACCTGTCGCCGCGTACGCTCGTGGACCCCGAGTTCCCGAACCGGGTCGCCGAGCTCCTCACCGAGTACGGGGTGGCCCCCGAACGGTTGACCCTGGAGATCACCGAGGACGGGGTCGTCGGCGAGACCGACCGGCCGATGCCCACCCTCCGGCGGCTGCACGAGATCGGCGTACGGCTGGCCGTCGACGACTTCGGCACCGGGTACTCGTCACTGTCGTACCTGCGCCGCCTGCCCGTGCACGAGGTGAAGGTGGACCGGTCGTTCGTCCAGGGCATGGCGACGGACCCGGGTGACCTCGCGATCGTGCGGGCGGTCGTGGACCTGTCCCGGCATTTCGGGCTGACCGTCGTCGCCGAAGGTGTCGAGAGCGAGCTGACTCTCAACCTGCTCGAGGAGATGGGCTGCGACATCGGCCAGGGCTTCCTGTTCAGCCGGCCCCTCCCGTACGAGCGCCTCGAAGCCTGGTTCGGAGCGCAGACCGAGGCCGAGCCGACCCCCACCGGAGAGGTACGCCGCCTGCGCGCCGTGCCGTAGAGCAACCGTGTACTCTTACCCGAGCGCACGCCCCCTTAGCTCAGTCGGCAGAGCGTCTCCATGGTAAGGAGAAGGTCTACGGTTCGATTCCGTAAGGGGGCTCGGCACCACACGGCGGTGTAGCTCAGATGGCAGAGCAAGCGGCTCATAATCGCTGTGTCGCCGGTTCAAGTCCGGCCACCGCTACAAAGGCTCACCAGACCTCCGAGGTATCCTGGTAGGTCGATCGACTCAAAGGAAGGCAGCCCGCCGTGGCCAAGGCGACCGACATCCGTCCGAAGATCACCATGGCATGTACGGATTGCAAAGAGCGCAACTACATCACCAGGAAGAACCGCCGCAACGATCCGGACCGCATGGAGCTGAAGAAGTTCTGCCCGCGCTGCGGCAAGCACACGTCTCACCGCGAGACCCGCTAGCCCAACGGGCGGCCGCGTAGTCTCCGGTGCCCCGAGACCCTGCCGGGTGCTCCCCGGTAGGGTCTTCGCATGCCGTTGGACCCCTCATACGAGGGCCGGGTCTACCCGCCCTACCCGCCGTACCTCGTGGGCCGCGAGAAGCTGCGCGAGTTCGCGACCGCCATCGGGGCGACCGATCCCATCCACCACGACGTGGCCGCCGCGCAGGCCCGTGGGTACGCCGATGTCGTTGCCCCACCGACGTTCCCGATCGTGCTCAGCGACGCGGCCAGCAAGGTGATCATCAACGACCCGGGTCTCGGCATGGACTACAGCCGGGTGGTGCACGGCGACCAGCGGTTCGCGTACGACCGCCCGGTCGTGGCCGGTGACGTGCTCATATGCCAGCACACGATCGAGTCGATCACCACGCGGGGTGGGCACGACTTCATCACCACGCGGGCCGACCTGACGACGCCCGACGGTGAGCGGATCGTCCGTACGTGGACCAAGCTCGTCCAGCGGGGAGAGGGCTGACATGCAGGTTGGCGAGCAGTTGCCGGCCCGGTCGTACCGGGTCACCCGGCTCGACCTGATCCGGTACGCGGGTGCGTCGTGCGACTTCAACCCGATCCACTGGAACGAGCGGTTCGCCGAGAAGGTGGGGCTGCCGGGGGTCATCGCGCACGGGATGTTCACGATGGCACTGGCGGGGCGCGCGGTGTGCGAGTGGGCCGGTGCGGCCGATGCGGTGGTCGACTTCACGGTGCGGTTCACCCGTCCGGTCGTGGTGCCGGACGACGACTCCGGTACCGAGGTCGTGTTCGCCGCGGCCGTCAAGCAGATCGGTGAGGACGGGCTGGCCCACCTCGAGCTGTCGGCCACGTGCAACGGCGAGAAGGTGCTGGCCCAGGCTCGGGCGGTCGTCCGCACCAACGGATAGCCGTCCGCACCACCGGGTAGCCGTCCGCACCACCGGATAGCCGTCCGTGCCACTGCGTCGGCCGTGGCTGGTTGGGCTTGGTGGGGGACAACCCGTACACTGGTCGCCCGTGGGTGACGATCGGGTCGCTCGCACAGGGGTGTGGCGCAATTGGTAGCGCAGCGGTCTCCAAAACCGCAGGTTGCAGGTTCGAGTCCTGTCGCCCCTGCGTCTGTCGTGGCCGGCAGGACCGGTCGATATGGCGTGGCTCGCGATACGCTGCGCAGTAAGCACCCCGACACATGGAAGTAGGGCGAAGTGGCCGAGCGTAAGCGGCGCGGCGAGGACCCGGCGGCCGAGAACCCGGACGAGCAGCTGTTCGACGAGGCGGAAGACGACCTCGACGAGCTGGATGACGCCGACTTCGACGAGCCGGCGGCCCGGCCCGTGTCGTCCCGCTCGGGCGGCACGGCGACCAAGGCCCGCCCTCGGGCCGAGGGCCGGCCGGTCAAGCGGGAGACGAGCCGGGGCGGACCGATCGCCCGGATCGGCCGGTTCGTCCGCGAGGTCGTCGCCGAGCTGCGTAAGGTCATCTGGCCGACGCGCAAGGAGTTGCTGACGTACACCGCGGTCGTGATCGTCTTCGTCTCGGTGATGATGGCGATCGTCGCCGGGCTCGACGTCGGCTTCGCCAAGTTGGTGCTGCTCGTGTTCGGTTCACACAGCAGCGAGTAAACGTGACGGAAGTGAGCAGCGTGGTGGAGTACGACGAGACCGCGGACAACCTTGACGTGGCGGTTGCGGTCGAGGAAGAGGAGTTCGACCCGGTTGCCGAGCTTCGGCAGAAGCTCCGGTACGCGCCGGGCGACTGGTTCGTCGTGCACTCGTATGCGGGCTACGAGAACAAGGTCAAGACCAACCTGGAGACCCGGATCAGCAGCCTCGACATGGAGGAGTTCATCTACCAGGTCGAGGTGCCGACCCGCGAAGAGGTCGAGGTCAAGAACGGCAAGCGCCTGCAGGTCCAGAACAAGGTCTTCCCGGGCTACATCCTCGTGCGCATGGAGCTCACGCCCGAGTCCTATTCGTGTGTACGCAACACTCCGGGCGTCACCGGCTTCGTCGGCGCGACCGACCGGGCCGACCGCCCGGCGCCGCTCTCGCTCGACGAGGTGCTCAAGTGGCTCGCCCCGGCCGTGGCGCCGGAGTCGTCCAAGAAGACCAAGGTCGAGGTCAAGGTGCTCGACTTCGAGGTCGGCGACTCGGTCACGGTGACCGACGGCGCGTTCGCCTCCCTGCCGGCCACGATCAGCGAGATCAACCCCGATCAGCAGAAGCTCAAGGTGCTGGTGTCGATCTTCGGTCGCGAGACCCCGGTCGAGCTGAACTTCAACCAGGTCGCCAAGATCTGACCCGGGTGCGGCGGCGCCCCGTACGTGCGTTACGCTTGAGCGTCCGGCGCGATGCGTCGGACGCTCTTGTGCGCCCAGCGCACGGTTGGTGCGCGGGCTCATCGTCACCCAGTCCATGTCACAGATCCAGCCCAGGAAGAAGCCATGCCTCCGAAGAAGAAGCTCGTCAAGACCTTCACGCTTCAGCTGCCGGCGGGCCAGGCCACTCCGGCGCCGCCGGTGGGCCCCGCGCTCGGCCAGCACGGCGTGAACATCATGGAGTTCTGCAAGTCGTACAACGCGCAGACCGAGGCTCAGCGGGGCGACATCGTGCCCGCCGAGATCAGCGTGTACGAGGACCGGACCTTCACGTTCATCCTGAAGACGCCGCCCGCCGCCCGGTTGCTGATCAAGGCCGCCGGCGTACCGAAGGGCTCGGGCGTCCCGCAGTCAGAGAAGGTCGGCTCGGTCACCCGCGCCCAGCTGCGGGAGATCGCCGAGAAGAAGATGGCCGACCTCAATGCCAACGACATCGAGGCCGCCGAAAAGATCATCGCGGGTACCGCGCGGTCCATGGGCATCACGGTCAAGGACTGACGTTCCGCGGGTACGTGGGAGGGCGCTCGACGGGCGCCCGACAGGACACCACACGAGGAGTAGGAATGCAGCACAGCAAGGCGTACCGCAAGGCGGCCGAGAGCATCGACCGCACCAGGCTCTACGTACCGTCCGAAGCGATCCGGCTCGCCAAGGAGACCGCGACCGTGAAGTTCGACCCGACGGTCGAGGTCGCGATGCGGCTGGGCGTCGACGCCCGCAAGGCCGACCAGATGGTTCGGGGCACGGTGAACCTCCCGCACGGTACGGGCAAGACGGCTCGCGTGATCGTCTTCGCCGCCGGCGACAAGGCCTCCGAGGCAGAGGCCGCCGGCGCGGATGCCGTCGGCACCGACGAGCTCGTCGCCCGGATCCAGGAGGGTTGGCTCGACTTCGACGCCGCGATCGCGACGCCGGACCAGATGGCCAAGATCGGCCGGATCGCGCGGATCCTGGGCCCGCGCGGCCTGATGCCGAACCCGAAGACCGGCACGGTGACCATGGACGTCGCCAAGGCCATCAACGAGATCAAGGGTGGCAAGATCACGTTCCGGGTGGACAAGCACTCGAACCTGCACCTGATCATCGGGAAGGCCTCGTTCGACCTGGCGCAGCTGATCGACAACTACGCGGCGGTCCTCGACGAGGTCATGCGGGTCAAGCCGTCCTCCTCGAAGGGCAAGTACCTCCGGAAGATCTTCGTGACGACGACGATGGGTCCCGGTATCCCGGTCGACCCGAGCGTCACGCGCAACCTGCACGAGGTGCCGGCCGCCGCCGCCGCCTGATCGGTACGGCATTCGACGAGGGGCTTCCCGAGCGGGAGGCCCCTCGTCGTATGCGGCCTGTCCCGGGCGCGGCGAGCGGCGAGCTATTGAGGTGCGGCGAGCTCGGTCGCGAGGGCGGCCCGCAGCTCGGCATCTGTCGCGCCGAGGCGACGCACGTCGAGCACGTACGCCCGGGTGCGCGCCGCGAGCAGGGCCGCACGCCGCTTGGCCGGCTCCGGCGGGGGAGCGGCCGCGACACGCGTACCGCCGCCCCGGCGCGAGTGCACGAGACCGGCCGTTTCCAGCTCGTGGTAGGCCCGCGCGACCGTACCCGTCGCCAACCCGAGATCGGCCGCCAGATGGCGGACCGGCGGCAGCCGCTCGTGCGGGGCGAGAACGCCGGCCAGGATCAGCTCGGCGATCTGCTGCCGGATCTGCTCGTACGGCGGGACCGCCCGACCCGGGTCGACCACGATCTCCGGTACGCCCACGTCAGCGGCCTCGCGGGTCGGTCGGCTCGCGGGGTGGCAGGAC
>Ga0114129_10009334_pt1 | contig 13992 bp, 4 predicted proteins | sample RhiMetdeltSRZDD1_FD_80071 | JGI IMG/M metagenome (GOLD analysis project Ga0114129, IMG submission 80071) | Populus rhizosphere microbial communities from Tennessee, USA - Rhizosphere MetaG P. deltoides SRZDD1 (version 2) (version 2) | ecosystem: Host-associated > Plants > Roots > Rhizosphere >... | reverse complement strand
GCGAACGTTTTACCGAATAACTGGTCGCATTGGCAGATAGCTTCCAGGTTAGTTTAATCTGGGTGGTATTGACAACTGCAGCAACAGCAGAATCCGGCGCTGCCGGCGCCGCATTGCTGGTGACATTGAGTATTAAGGTAGCAGTTCCTGTACCGTTGCTATTGGTGGCGCCCAGGGTTACTTCACTCTGTCCCAGGGTGGTGGGTGTACCGGAAATAATACCGGTAGCAGCATCTAAGGTCAAACCTGCAGGCAACCCGCCGGCACTGTAAGCTGCAGGATTACCACTGGCCGTAATGCTGTAACTAAAAGGAGTTCCGATCTTCACTGTAGCCGAGGTAGCACTACTGATCTCCGGAGAGCCGGTTGGTGCAGCCTGGCTAAACGCCACATTGGTAAAAATGGCCGTGTTCAGTGCCGAGGTGTTATTGGAGATGGTATAAAAACCATAGTACAATTCAGATGGATAGCTTGAAGATGTATAAAAACAATTAAGGCCGGTCCAGTTCACACCATCATGAGAATGATAAGTAAAGATGCGATTGCCTACACGTTCAATCTTCAACCACCAGGGGGCTTTGGGCTGGTAGTGCCGGCCAATGCCACCTGTGGCTGCCAGGTAGATGTCCCAAAAGGGAGCACCCGGCGCCAGGGATTGGCGGATCATCACACCACTGCCAGCAGAACTTAGGGACATGCTGTTCACCTTTACCACCAGTCCCGCATCACCGGTCATCTTCTTAAAAGTATAATTACATGCACTGCTCGTTGAATTGCCCGCTGCCTTTACGGTCCACGCGCCGTTGTTATAGGAAGCACTGCCGGCAATACCGGGGCTGCCTATGTCTGTATTGGTCAAATGGCTCACCGGCTGTGCATGTTCAGCAGGATAATACACCGGAGGCAAGGCGGTAGCGGTAGAAGTGTCGGACGATTTAAGATACAGGAAACTGCCGCCAGCACCTCCAAGTAGGGTTCGCAGTTTATCGGTATATGGAGTGGGAATGCCTTTGCGTAAGTTGTAAGCTCCAAGAATAATATTCGTCATATCGCCTTTGGCGTAATTGGTAGGGATACCCCAGCCTGTCCAAAAAGACGCATAACCACCAAAGGGAATGAAGGTCATGGTATCGCCTTCGAAGTTGTATCTATGATACGTTTCTGCTATGGCCAGTACACGTTTGTCCAGTTCTTCATACATATCTATTCCTTGCTTGTACGCTACTTCTGCACCCCAGGCCAAAGCGGCGGCCTGTACACGCCAGTGGTCATCACGACCTGCATCGCCTACCTCGCCATTAGTCAGGGAGTTGCGCATACCACCACCGGCATCCATCCTGTACACATCAATAGCCTGATTAAACCTTACAGGATCGTCGCAAAAAGCCGCCGCAGCCAGCGCTATTTTCAACTGAAGGGCGCCTTTGTTGGCATCGCGCAATTGATATGGTACCCAGGAAGTAGGATATAGCACATTGGCAAAATAATTTTTGACATGAACAGTATTGGAATCCGTCCAGCCAGGAAAGGTATACCTGAGAATGTCGGCGCCTGTGGCCCAGCAGTCGGCATAATCGCCAATATCAAGCATGGATTCATTACCACCCCAGACTGTATTGGTCACCGCCCAGGCATCCAGCAGGTCGGTGGCTTTACGGGCATAGGCCGAATCACCGGTAAAGATCCACATAAACGCCAGGTTACGAACTGCAATCATATCACTTATCCACCGCGTGTTGTTCACGTTCGGAGCGCGGGTCACCGTTGCAGACGGCCCCGGCGTCCAGTATGAAAGCTGAGAATGGGAGTCACCTGCAAAGGCATTATAAGCCGATAACCAGGGCTCTTTTGTAATGTTAGCCTTCAACTGGTTCAGGTCATACCTGGTAAAAGGTATGCCCGGATGTGTGAAGCGTTGTGCATTTACATTGGTACAAGCCAAAAGGGTAAAAATTGTTACCCATAAGCAGTCCGGAATTTTGGTTTTCTGTAAAGTACGTTGCGTAAAAAAACTCTTCATTGTGTCGGTTTAGTTAGTTGGACGAATCGTTAGTTTGAGAAACCTGAAAAATAACTTCAATTGCCAGGTACATTTGCTGAATACAGAACAAACACCTGGTAGTTTCGATATCTTTTATTTATGGAGAGGAAGGATGATGTGATGTGCCGTTTTTCGGGGAATGCAAATCCATGGATTGCGGCCATAGAATCGGGGTTAGCAAGCAGCGTTTCATGATCGTTATTTTCTGGTATGATAAATGGCAAATGGCATTTGCCTTTAGCGGGTACAAATTAGATAACCTCAGAAAAGGGCTTAGGGGTGGTAAATGTCAAAAAAGGGGGGTAAAGTTGTCATTTTGAGAAGATAAAATTCCGAATTGAATCCGGTTTGTGAGAATGTCTGACATTAAAACAACAAGTCAAATAAAGACCGCAGGTAGCAGAGGGGGTAAAAACAACTATTTAAAGCACTACGTTCAAATTTGATTGAATCATGTAAGAATTTGATTGGATATCGTAAATCTGCTTCAAAACATGAATCGGGACTTTAAACTCAATCAAATCAATTTGGCAACATCAATATTTTTACTCTTTATAAGAGTGTACCTTAGTTGCGGGAAAATCCTCATGTAATAAAAGGGGAAACTAACTATTGCTATAAATTTGTTGTATAGTTTTAATAACAGCAAATGATGCTCCTGATCAAAACGCCATACCTGTTATTTATATTATTTGTCTTTCTTCAAAAGAATGTTCCTGCATTTTCACAAAACAAATCTTTGCCATTGGAGGCATGGGTAAAAAGTTTAGACGCGGATGATGATACGCTAAACAAAAACTTTAATGAGATCGTGAATATATTGCAGCGTACAGACACTGCCATTGTTTTCCGCACTTTAAACGAGCTCGAAAAAAAAGGTGCTTCGGCAGGACCGTATTTCCGGGTGCGCATAAAACACCTTCGGGCAACTATGTTATGGAAAATACGGGACAAGGCGGCAAAGGATTCCATAATACAACTAATGAAGCCTGCATTGCAACAGGCTTATGCAATAAATGACGAATACCTGATTGCAACTGTGAGCTGGTGGTATGGAGAAACAATGTTTTTCTGCAATCAAATTGAACTGTCGACAATGTATTGTTTAAATGCGGTTGAAATTCTTGATAAAAAAGGAATAACAGCTGAATCGCACAAATACCAGTTTCTCGGAGAGCTTTTTTATCTCACACGTGACCTTGACAAGGGTATCTATTACATTCGTAGATCTATTGAAAATGAAAATGACACTTCCCATGATGCAAGAGTAAATACGATGAGCCGTTGGAATACTATAGCACTTTGCTGGCGAAAAATTGGCAACTACGATTCTGCATTTCATTATTATGATGTTGCCATGCAAATGGCAAATGCCTTAAATTCTGAAGTTTGGAAAGGAATTATTTCAGGAAATAAAGGATATACCTATTTCTTACAAAAAAAATACGACTTCGCTAAACCATTGCTTGAATTCGACTACCGCGCCAGTAAACAGCATGGCGAAATTGCCAATGCGGCCCACGCGTTGCAAATGATAGCGAGAATCAATTTAATGCAGGGCAAAAAAGACAGCGCATTGCTGCAGGTGAAGGAAGCCCTGCGAATGCTTCAACAACAACCTCAACCGTTACCCCATTTCCTTCAAGACGTGTATTATGCCACAGCCGATGTATATCGTGTACTGGGCAACAGCGACAGCTTTTATCACTATTCACAATTATACAATAATCTCCACGATTCCATCGAACGTGCCGTTGTAAACAGCCGTTTGGAAATTGCCCGGCTTAGGCTAGACAATCAGTCAAACGTTTCTGAAATTCGTGATCTTCAAAAAGAAAAAGACGCCAAAACACAGGAGCGTAACTATATTATTGCCGCAATTGTTTTTGCTGCCATTGTGGGTTTACTTATTCTCAATCGCCAGCGTTTAAAATCCAGGTTTCAGCGACAATTGGCTTTTCAGCAAAAGGTTGCTGCCGAAAAAGAACTGACAGCTGCAAAAGAGCAACTGGATATGTTTACCCAAAGCATTATTGAAAAAACAAGGGTTATAGAACAGTTGGAACAGCAGGTAGCAACCAAACCACTCACTGACGAACAGCAGCAGCTTGCCAGCGAACTAAGCCGTCAAACCATACTTACCGAAGATGACTGGGAAAAATTTAAGACACTTTTCGAAAAAATATATCCTGGCTTCTTTTTAAAACTCAAAGAAATGATACCCGACATTACAGTGGCCGAACAGCGTATGGCAGCGCTTACCCGTTTGCATCTAAACACCAAACAAGCGGCGTCTATGCTGGGCATTTCTCCTGATAGCGTTTATAAGATCAGGCAACGTCTCCGCAAGCGGCTACAACTGGATGATGAGTTAGCCACCGAAACGTATCTGACCAAAATCTGACTATGAGTGTTTGTTTGCTATAATCGATAATTTTTATCCACGTGCATCTTCCGTCTATAAGTTTTTCTATTTCTAAAAATTACGCAGATAAACTCCTCTCCTAAAGGGGTTTACGATATGTCCATTTTTTGTCCGGTCGGTGTCAGACTTTTGTCAGCCTCCGAATTTGGATCTCCCCTGGTATGCAGGTATTTTCGCTTTTCATAAAATGGCGCCGCCTGTAATTCATGAAGAATAAAAATTGGTCCCTTGTCATTATTATATTTATTGCGGCGCTGCTGATAGCAATCGTTTTTTGGGTTTATGCTAAAAGAATTGAGCATATTGAAAATAAGATGAAAAGTGCGACTTCAGGCGGCAAAACATTTACTACTCTTTCCATAATTCCTCCAACCTGTCAGCCCATATGCGGCTGAATGCTAAGTTCGGATTCAGGGCACAAGGCTTGCTATTTATCAAATCATGTTCCGCGTTTAATTCATGCTCCCGTGTATTTAATATTGGCGTCTCTGAACATTCCCAATAGCCAACATAGCTACGCAATTTAAATTCCTCGCCTATAGCGGTTTACAATTCATTTCCATTTTTTGTCCGGTCGTTGACGGACTGCTTACTTTTTTTTGTCCGGTCAGTGTCAGACTTTTGTCGGCTTCAGAATTTGGATCTGCCTGCAGTGTATAGCTAAATTACATTTTGAAAAAGAAATCAGGATAAATAAAACATCTTTCAAATCCAGCATAAAAATGAACACCACACATCAATTTCCCGCTCAGGTAAGAAGCATATATGAAGCTCCGGCGGATTGCAATAGCATTCCCGGGATGGAAATAAAAACTGACAGAAAGGATAGCTCTTTCTTAATAGTGGATTCTTCAGAGATGGAGCTTTTTTCTCTCATGAGTCCTGCAAGAACAAAAGATGCTGCAATGCTATACATTGAGAAAGGAGAAGTTACCCTGGAGCACGACCAGAAAACATACATACTTTCCAAAGGGATGTTTCTTTACAAGGTTCCCAAAGTGACCGTCCGGCTACTAAGCTTTAGTGAAGATTGCCATTTTAAAGTTTTTTGCTTTTCGCCTCAATTTGCAATTGGTGGCGGTATGCCCTTAACACACCTTGAAACTATTACAGTAATAGCTTCGAACAATCCTGTTCTTATTCTTGATACTTTAACTGCAGCAACAGTTACTGTTTTGTTCTGGCTACTTCAGAAGAAAGTAAGTTGGGGTGAAAAAGCGCAATCGCCTGATGAAACAATTCAACATGTATTTAGTCTTTTGATGCTGGAGATTGTTTCCTCATTTAAGAGAAATATAGCAGAAAATCCTCGTCGATATAGCCGAAAAGTGTGCCTCACCTTTCAATTTTTGAAAATGTTGCGCGAGCATATAAAAGAACAAAGAAGCGTACACTTTTTTGCCGGCTTATTGCATGTTACACAGAGGCACCTCTCGACCTGTGTAAAGGAAATTACGGGGAAAAGCTGCGGGGAAATAATTGGTGAAACAATAGTGGCTGAAGCAAAGGCATTGCTTCAAAATCCGGAATTGACTATCGGGCACATTGCAGATGAATTGAAGTTCAGGGACCAGTTTTTGTTCATTAAATATTTTAAAAAGCGTACGGGCATGTCGCCTTTGCATTACAGAATGGCGGGGTGAAATTCCAGGGAAAATCATAGATAGAATATTCACATTTAAAACGACAATTATGAAATCGCAACATGTTCATCAGGAAGTTTTGATTTTCACAAACACAACACTTTCACAGAAGGCTCTATGTAGAAATAACAGCAGCAACAAAAACAACTCTGCTATTGAAGAACTGGAAGAAGCATTCTGGGATGGTTTGTTATATGAACTGGTTCCTGAAATGATGCCTTCAACACGGAATATAAAGATGGTAATCTGGGGAGTATATGCAGGAGAATTTTATTTACTCATTGATCTGGCAGACAGTCCCGGAATTACTGAATCAATATTTTCTATAGATCCTAATTTATTTTCATCTTTAATCAATATGAATTGATTAAAGACGAACCGCTAACATCGGTTTGGCCTTCTGGCGGATGACGGAACTCCAGACAAATTGAAAAGAGCTGTCCAGGACAGCCCTTTATATGGTTAAGCGTTTTTAATTTGTCCTGATCAATTTCAAAACCATTCTTTTATCACCTTGTTTCGCCTCAGCAAAATATACACCTTCTGCAAGGTCAACATCTACAATTACTGTCGGGTTTGGAGTAATATTGACCTTTCTGTAAACTATCTGTCCGAAAATATCTACAATACTGATCGATACAGGATCTTTCCGGGAACTTTGAACCTGCAGTTTAAAGTTGCCGGAGCCTGGGTTAGGGAAGGCAGCCATTTTAAAACTACTCAACGGTTGATCGTCCCCTGTTTCAAGGGTCGCATTCCTCGTCTGTAATTGGTTACCACTGCAAAGTGTTTGATTACAGGAGCCAAGACGGAAGCCTTTGTCAACCTTATATAATTGAGCTACGAGGCTTACACTGATGGGCAGGGTAAAATAGTTTCCGGAACGACCGAATTGTTGACATATGTACACCAACATGCCTTTTGTTCCGGGGACCCTTATGTCGGAAACGCAAATGGTAATGCTGCAAGATGTTGAGCATCCATATTTGTTTGTTGCGGTTACCGTAAAGGTGTAAGTTCCCTGGGCTGTGGGTGTAAAGACCGGGGCACTACCTGAAGCATCGCTGAGCCCTATTGCGGGGTACCAGGAGTAGGTATATGGAGCGCCGCTTGCTGGTGTTGACACCCGCAGGCTTGTGCTTTGCGGACCATAACCCAGATAAAGGTTTGTGGGTACACCACCTGTATAGGTGCTATTAGAAGGGATGGAAGTAATACTGCAGGATGGCATCTCTCCAGGCACAGTAACTGTAGTGGTACAGGTTGAAACATTGTTGTTATTATCTGTTACAGTCAGCACAACAGTTTTCGTACCAATATCCGCACAGGTAAAGGTGGTCTTTGAAACCTGCAGCGACTGAATGCCGCAGGCATCGCTACTGCCGTTGTCTATGTCGGCAGCGGTAATGGTTGCAACACCATTGAGCAGGGTAATGGTCGCAGGTTTGCAAAGTGCATTGGGTTTTTCCGTATCATTTACGGTAATGGCAAATGTTTTAGTTGCCGTATTATTGGAAGCGTCTTTAGCGACCACCGTCACGATGGAAGTACCAGTTGCAAACGTTCCGGGAAAAGTGATTTCCTGTTGGCCGGCCAAATTATAATTCAGGTAATATTTCAGGTTTGTTACGGCAACATTATCACTTGCCTGCGCGCTGAAACTTATATCAGCCGAACATTGCCCCGGGGTATTGGATACTGTAATGTCTTCCGGCTGTGTTATGGAAGGAGCTTCAACATCCATCAAAGCGGTTGCATTGCCTACACCAAACATTCCAAAGCTGGTATTACCAGACACTTTCGCATAATAAGGACTTGAAACCGTACCCAATCCTGATAAGGCTGCTATAGATTCCGACCAGGTACCGGTGCCATATCTTCCTTGTACCAAAGCTCCTGAAGGATTGAAACCCGGGCCTTGATTTGCAATTACCCAACCTAAACTAATAGCAAGGTTTGTAACACCTGTTGTGGCTGGCATTACATTGTATTGTTTGTTGACTACTTTAGACGAATCACCAACCGGGTAATCAAACGCGGTTTTAACACCTACACCAATAATATCCGCTGTTGCGGTATTGTTCAACTTTACAGGGCTGTATGTATTACCTGAGCCAATAGGATATAGTACATCTGAAGTGCCGACTTTCGTTTTCAGGATGCCACCACCGGTGATGTTGAAGAATACAGTCTGATTAAATGAGGTGTTGGTAACTACCAGGTTGGTAGCAGTATTGCCTGTTCCAATTGTTCTTGCTCCTGCATCAACTATTCCCTTTGTGCCGATATTCAATGCTACAGCCCCTGCAGGTGCAGCTGTGCCTGAGGGAATGAAACGAATGGCATTACCCATCAGCCATGTTCCGTTTATATTAATGGTTGTAGCTTTTGCAAGGTTTGCGTGCGCCACAATACAGGATGTACCGGTACCACGCATATCCAGTGTGCCATTGATGTTGAAGGTATAAGTGCCGAATTCTGCTATTGTATTAGTAGTTGGGCTGCTGCCTGCCTGCAGGTAACCCGAGCTACCCATTGTTACCGTTTTTCCTTCGTTAATGGTGATGGTAATATTATCATCATTCTGCGAAGCACCTGACCAGGGTAAGGTTGTTGAAGTTGAATAATTGGCTCTCATGTAACTGGCCAAATTGAGATTGGCGTCAACGACCACTTCTGTATTAAGGGCAATAGCGTTTACCGTAAAAGTGTTTAAATAATAAGTGCTGGTTCCCGTTATATAAACAGTACCAGCATCTTTGTAGCCTTCAAAGTTTACCCTGTCTGTAGCAATAGAAGCCGAGCCAACCGTTCCAAAGTTATTAATGCTGCTGATGATGCGTATGTTTCGTTGGGTGGCTGTTCCGGTTGAGCCATCGCTGGTTCCTGAAATTAAAGAAGCACCGCTTTCGATCACCAGGTTATTAGCTGCCGTTGTAGCGTTTAACTTAACAATATGGCCCTTCCTGATGGTAACTGTAGGTGTAGATCCGGATGGCATAGTGGTAGTTGCATTCCAGGTAGTACCATCAAATACCTCCCAGATATTAGTGGAAACAGGTGTAGAACCACCGGTTGAACCCCAATTGCCACTGGCAACGGACCTGTAATCGCCCACTACTGCAACGGGAATATTGGCAGTCTTGAAGTTCCACACTGTACCTGTAGTAGTGCCATTGGCATTTCTGGCATCAATGCGCCAGTAATATTTTGTGTTGGGATCTAATGTTGTGGGCGTGTATTTGGCTGATGTTGCCGGAATATCAGCCAGTTTAGTCAATGTATTACTGCTTGTTCCCAGGTAAACTGAAAAACTATCTGCATAGTTGGCCGTCCAGGTGAATGCGATTGTATTATCATTCAGAAACACATTCGTTGCATTGTTTGCAGGAGATGGATTAGCAGGTATGCCAGGCAATGCGCCTGCAGCAGGAGTTGTTACAGATACAATCGAACTGTAAGCAGATTCATTTAATGGACTATGTGCCTTGATACGGTAGAAATATGTTGTGCCGGTTAGTACACCGGTATCGCTATAATTGGTAGTGTCCCCCGCGGGATGGGCAACATCCGCAAAGTTCACACTATCGGTACTGCGTTCTAAAACAAAATAGTCATTGTTGTCTGAGTTGTCGACCCAACTGCAGCTTATTGTGCCGGGTGAGGCAGGTGTTGAAATATGGGCGTTTAACGTAAGGTTTGTGGGAGCCTCCACAAAATTGGGCGTTTGCACCGCTAATTCGCCGGTAGCTTCTTTAAATTTCCAAAGCAAACCCGGGCCCGGCGTCGCTGGATCAAACTGTGTAATGGATCCTGAAACAGCGGCAGGCGTGGTGAAAATCCTGAACACATCACCGGAAGCCGGCGTACCGGTAAAATTGATCTTTAATGTACCGTTATAAGCAATGTTGCCTGTTACATTGATATTGTCCCAGGTATTGGTTGTTTTGTTTACATCAATGGAAGTGATGGCTGTCGATTGCAAGGTTAATTTATCCTTCAGTGTAAACGTGTTGATGGAACTATCACCGGGTTCCAATGTTCCAGCCACGTCCACTTCACCAGCTATACTTCCTCTGCCGGCCAGTATTGCGCCATCGTTTACGGTTACTTTACCATTTCCGTTGTTGTTACCATTGATCATTAATTTACCACCGGTTACAGTCGTAGTGCCTATATAGGTGTTGTTGCCATTTAAACGCCACAAGCCATTTCCTTCTTTTACGATTGTTGTTGTACCGTTACCATCGGCGGAGTTGCCATACAAATGGTTGTTGATAACACCACTAAAGGTTTCGTCGGTACCTGCCGCACCAATAACATAAGTAGTAAAGCCATTACCAAAGCTGGCGGTTTTGGTGCCGCCACAGGAGAGCATAGTGCCGGCATTGCCTGATAAGCCGCCGATGTAAATGGTGTTGTTGTTTTGATAGGTGGCGATTTTAGTGTTGCCGGTGGTGACAACCCGGTTGCCGGGGAAGCCAATGCCGTTGTCAATCATCAGAATGCTTCCGTCTGTTGCGTTGACGCCGTTGGCTACCAGTGTGCCGGTAAAGTCGCTCCAGTCGCCCTGGATCAATTCTCTCAGATATGGGATGGCGTAGTTCAACGTTCCGTTGCCATGAACCGTCATCGAGAGATTGGCATTCCGAAAAGGTTCAAAACCATTTACGCTGTTGTCTTCTACATACAGGTTCAATGGATAGTTCTCGTAAATGGTAGTACTACCGCCGGACGTTTTGTATGTACCGTTATGCAACCGCAAGACATTGGATGTGCCGATGGCCACATTGTTGTTTATAATATCGTCAGCCTCCGTAGCGCTGCTTACCGGTATTACTTCAATTGTTCCGCCTTTGATAATGGTTTCGCCGCCATACGGGTTAATACTTTTCAATACCAGTTTGCCCGGACCAGATTTGGTCAATCCGCCTTCACCGCTCAATACACCTGTAAAGGTGACGGTGCCGGCGCTATTACTTACATCAAATTCTGTAGTTGCATCAATCACAGCGTTCCTATCTGTTGTTACACTGCCGCCTGTATAAACCCATTTACCTCCTTTCCAAACCCAGTTAAAGCCATAGTTGGGAGATGCTCCAATGGAGCTGGCTGCCCCACCATTTGCCAGTGTATTGAATTCAATCGTTCCCCCTCTTAATACAGTTGCACCTGTATATGTATTATTCGTTTGTAAGGATAATGTACCGCCACCGGTCTTATTCACTGATTTACTGCCGGCAATATATCCCGCACCAGAGAAAGTATAATTGCCATTGCTATTTACCAATATGTCATTGGCGCCCATTTGAGCCGTGATGTTAACCGTTTTACCGTTTGCACCAGCTTCCGGAAATAACAATTTACTGCTGTCTGTAAATGCAACTGGTGTGCTGCTGCTGTTGTTCCAGTTGTTCGTGGTTTTATCCCAATCCTGGTTTACAGCACCTGTCCATGTGAGATCAGGTGTAAAGGTGACAGGGTCTAAGACCGGTACTTCCACCGGTTTTGTTTTTGCAATCAGCTCATTTGAATAACCGGATTGCATAGTAGCATTGTAAGCTTTTACCCGGAACGTATTCGCTTCTTCAGGTTGCATCCCTGTTACTGCAAAATAGTTGACATCGACTCCTGTGGTGCCAATTTGAGTCCATGTTCCATTTACCTTACTTTCTACTATATATCCTTGTTCTTTTTCTGTATAATCTAACCAGGAAAGATAGATGGTGGTTTGTGTGGCAGAATCCTGCTTCAACTTCATAGGGGCCCTTAGATAATCCTGCGAACTGCCGGCATTTATACCATTTATGTAGTTTTCAATATTGGTATAACCGGTTCCTGTAATCACCATCGCATCGTTCACAGCGGGATTGGTACCATTGGCAGTTTCCCAGGCATCGGGCATACCATCGTTATCCGAATCTGTTCTTGGTACGCCCGCCCATAAGCTCCAGGAAGTTGGTGCGCCAAATGGCAATGTAGTTTCATTGGCAATCAGTTCTCCTTTCTTACCAAATGTTTTTACTTCGTTCACTACATAATAATCCGCATAGTCCCTGTATGGCAGACTTGCACCTACATCAGGCACCAAATTACCGATCAACGTATTGGCCGGTACAGCAGGCAGCGTTGGATAGGCATAAGGCGTTGCCTGGAAATCAGGCGGGCCTTCATACTCACTTTGCGGAATCGTATACGGATCAAACACCCCGTTTCTGTTGCTGTCTGTAATATTATCCGTAGCATAAATATGGAATAACAAATTGCCTGCGCTCATGGGCACTACACCATCTACAGGGCCTTGTATAAAACAGTTGTTCGTAACATTCACATAAGAGCTTCCGCTTGATTCGCCACCCATAATGTAGGCGCCGGCACTCCAGTTGTAGACAAGGTTGTTTACATACTGGCTCACTCCTTTTACTTTATTGTTGCGGGTACCATTGTCAGCATAGAAGTTTCTATATAAGGTTATACCACCATCACATTGAATCAAACCGCCTGCTGAGTGTGTGAGCAAACCCTGGGAAATGATACAGTTTTGAATGGTTATGTTCTGTGCAGTAGCAGCATTGATGGAAAAGTTTTCATCCCTTCCCCAGGATACCGAGCAGTGGTCGAAAATAATATCGTGACCGCTGGCTAAACCATTTGCGTCAACGCCGCTGCTGCCCACACTACCCATTCGAATTTTCATGTAGCGGCAAATTGTATTGCTGGCATTCGAAAAAGACCAGCCATTGCCATATACAGTAATTCCCTCACCCGGAGCAGTTTGGCCGGCGAGGTAAATGTTGCCGGATACGATCATCCTTTCTGTGATCTTAATGACACCTGCTACATCGAAGACGACAATTCTATTTGGGCTGCTCACGGCGTCCCTTAAAGAGCCTGCACCGGAATTGTTTAAGTTGGTAACATGATACACCGATCCGGACCTTCCACCCGTGGCGTATTTGCCAAATCCTTCGGCACCGGGAAAAGCGGATACCTGTGCAAAAGACGGGGTAGAAAAAACAAGAGCGATAAAGAGCACTACGTGCTGGACAAGGGGTAAATTTCCTGGCATTTTTATTGGCTGTTGCTAATCGTTAGGAATAAAAGCGGCGTATCCAATTGCCTCTTTTCATAATCCTAAGAAAGGTAGGGCAAAACATTTTACAGGCTGTCCTGCTCCGTAATGCTCCGGAAAACAACCTATGCTTCCACCGGCTGGACCGGGACATGAATATTATTGAGCATGTTGGGGTGCAGGTGATTGCTGAAATATCTGTGTCATCAGATTATACAATTCGGCATGTTTTTGTTTAAACATTTCAGGCTGTTCGAAAAAATATTCCGATGCAACGGCAAAAAACTCAGCTTTATTTTTTGAGCCGTAAATATTAATATCTGAGTTGCCGGCTTTGATGGCGTCAATATTTTTTGCTATCAAATTGAGCCAGGGTATGGTGTATTGTCTTTTCAGCAATGCTTCAGGTAATCCATCAACGGCACCGTCTTCTTTATCAAGCAAATGAACGAATTCATGAATACCGGTATTTTCTTTGCCCAATACATTTGCAAAGCCATTGTGTAATGCGGGTTTTGACAAAATCATGGTCAGTTGCATGGCTCCATCTCCAACCATTCCCAATACATCCTGATCTACACCTTTTTCTAAAAAACTGATTTCATTAAACGAGTTAGGATAAAGAAGTACTTCACTCAGGTTATAATATCTCCATTCGGGAAAGCCAAATATCGGGATTACTCCACTGGACGCAACTAATAATGTGTCAACGTTATCTACATTTGTATTAACCCCTGTAATACGGATATAACCAAGGAATTCTTTTATTTTTTCTGCAAAACGAATTTTTCCGTCATCATCAAGTGAGCGG
>Ga0114129_10009333_pt1 | contig 13994 bp, 9 predicted proteins | sample RhiMetdeltSRZDD1_FD_80071 | JGI IMG/M metagenome (GOLD analysis project Ga0114129, IMG submission 80071) | Populus rhizosphere microbial communities from Tennessee, USA - Rhizosphere MetaG P. deltoides SRZDD1 (version 2) (version 2) | ecosystem: Host-associated > Plants > Roots > Rhizosphere >... | reverse complement strand
GGCAGCGGCTGCACGATGCAGACGTGCTCTGCGCGCCCTCGCTCGGGGGCGAGAGCTTCGGCATGGTCCTGACGGAGGCATTCGCGACCGGCACGCCCGTGGTCGCATCGGACATCGCCGGGTATCGGCAGGTGGTCACGCATGGCCGCGACGGGGTGCTCGTTCCGCACGGCCGGCCGCTCGAGCTGGCGGAGGCGCTGCGCGCGCTCTGGCTCGATCCGGTGCGCCGCCAGACGATGGGCACCGCCGCCCGCGAGCGCGCAAGGGACTTCGCCTGGCCGCACGTGGCCGGGCGCGTCGCGGACGTGTACCAGCGGGCGATCGCGGCTCCCGCCCCTTCGACCTTCGGCGAGCGCGCGGCCGTCCGGGCCGGATTGCGGCCCGCCGACATGTCGCCTCGCCTGCGCGCACGCCGTCTGGAGTCGCTCGAGCCGGCGCCGATCCCCGATGGACGCAGCCGCCGGGCGCGGATCTTCGCGGGCGCGCGCCGCGCCGCACTCGGGATCTCGGCGGTGCTCGGGCTGCTGTTCGCGTTTCTCGCGCTCCAGCGAGTCGGATTCCACAACGTCGTGACGGCGCTGCTCGAGTCGAGCCCGAGTTGGGTGTTGTTCGCGCTCGGCCTGTTTTCCGCCTCGATGATCCTCCGCGCCCTCTCGTGGCATCAGATCGTGCGCGCCGCGCTCCCCGAACGGCCGGTGAAACGCCGCACGATTCTGAGCGGCACGGTGATCGGGGTGTTGATGTCGGCGACCCTGCCGGCTCGCCTCGGCGAGCCCTCGCGTGCGCTGATCGTCGCGCGCCGGTTGGGCCGGATGCGCGAGACGCTGCCCGTGCTGGTGGGCACGCTCGTGTCCCAGACGCTCTTGAACCTGCTCGCCTTGATGCTGCTGGGCGTGATCGTGCTCAGCACGAGCGATGTGTTGCGCGGCCGCGAGATGGCGGTCGTCCTGTTCAGCCTGATTCCGCTGGGCCTCGCCGCGATCGCGCTGATCCTCCCATCGGTGCTCGCGTCGAGCGATCGGCGCGTTGGATCTCGGGGAGGCGTGCTCGCCCGGCTCGTGCGCGAGGCCGCCGCCGCGCTGCTACGGCTTCGACGCGGCCTGATGGTGTTCCGCGACGCGCGCAGCGCGGTCTGGGCGACCACGGCCCAGCTCGCCGCCTGGGGGCTGCAGCTGCTGGGCGCCTTCGCGCTCATGCTGGCGCTGAGCCTCGAGGGCCACGGCGGCATCGGCGCCGCCGCGGCCGTGCTGTTCGCCGTGAACGTCACCGCCGTGCTGCCGGCGACTCCCTCGAACGTGGGCGTGTTCCAGCTCGCGGTGCTGACCGTGCTCGCGGGTGGCTACGGCGTCCCCCCCGCCGCGGCGCTCGGCTACGGGATCATCCTCCAAGCGGTCGAGGTCGTGACCGCCGTGGCGTTCGGCCTGCCCGCCCTGATCCGCGAGGGCGTGACGTGGCGTGACGTGCGCATGCGTGCACTGGCCGCGACGCCCGTCGAGCTGTCGCCGCGCTCGGCGCCGCTACCCGAAGCTCCTTAGGCTCCAGAGATGCCTACGCGGTCCGCCGCCACTCGCGGCTGACTTCGCGGAGCTCCGGCATCGGGTGCCGGTGCAGGGAGTTCCCGGTGCGCCGGGCGAGGCCGACCATGGCCGCGGCGATCGTGCCGAAAACGGTGCGTCGAGTGTGCGTTCGCTTGGTCACGTTGTCTCTAATCGAGCATCGGCCCCGGTTGTTTAGCGGATCAGCATGAAAATGGACTTAATAACCAACTTCTGCCTATGGCCCTCCTTGCTCAGTAACCAACTTCTGCCTATGGCCCTCCTTGCTCAGTGAATGAGGACCATCCGTTCGGACTCCGATCAAGGACCGGACACCCCTATACTCGGTATCCCTCGGCGCGCCCGTGGTGCGCTTCAGTGACGAAAACCACTTTCCAGGAGGATCTCTTGGCGAAGGCTCTCTCGAACGTCTCCGGATTTCCGCGCATCGGCGCGAACCGTGAGCTCAAGCAGGCGACGGAGGCGTACTGGGGCGGCCAGCGCTCCCGGGACGAACTGCTCGACACCGCGCGCTCGCTCCGCGCCGGCAACTGGCAGCTCCAGCGCGATGCCGGCATCGACCTGATCCCGTCCAACGACTTCTCGCTCTACGACCAGGTCCTCGACACGATTGCGCTGGTGGGCGCGGTGCCGGAGCGCTACGGCTGGAACGGGAAGGGCGACGTCGACCTCGACACCTATTTCGCGATGGCTCGTGGCCGCCAGGCCGAGGGCGTCGACGTGACCGCAATGGAGATGACGAAGTGGTTCGACACCAACTACCACTACATCGTCCCGGAGCTCTCGCGCGGCATGTCGTTCAGGCTCGCCTCGCGCAAGCCGTTCGACGAGTACCAGGAGGCCATGGAGCTCGGCATTCAGACGAAGCCGGTGCTGATCGGGCCGCTCACGTTCCTGTTCCAGGGCAAGTGCGCGGGCGAGGAGTTCGACCGCCTCGAGCTGCTGGATGGACTCGTCGAGGTGTACGCCGAGGTGCTGGCGGAGCTCGGCCGGCTCGGCGCGGAGTGGGTCCAAATCGACGAGCCGGTGCTCGTGGAGGACCGCAACGCCGCCGAGCTGGAGGCGCTCGAGCGCGCGTATCAGCGGCTCGGCACGGTCGACGGCGCGCCGAAGATCATCGTGAACACCTACTTCGACCACGTGGGCGAAGCACTGCCCGTGCTCGCGCGCCTGCCCGTCGCGGCGGTCGGTCTCGACTTCGTGCGCGGCGAGCAGAACCGCGACCTGGTCGCCCGGCACGGCTGGCCTGAGAACAAGGCTCTGTTCGCGGGCGTGGTATCCGGACGCAACGTGTGGATCAACGACCTCGGCCGCAGCCTCGCGCTGCTGCGTCAGCTGACGCAGGCGACCGGCGGCGATGTCGTGGTGTCGACCTCGTGCTCGCTCCAGCACTCGCCGATCGACAAGCGCAACGAGCCTCGCCTCGACGACGAGGTTCTGAGCTGGATGTCATTCGCGGTCCAGAAGCTGGACGAGGTGGCGACGCTCGCCCGGGCGCTCCGCGAGGGCGAGGAGGCCGTGCACGACGCCTTCGAGGAGAACCGCAAGGCGCTGAAGGACCGCGAGGAGTCTCCGCGGACGCGCAATCCTGCCGTCCGGGAGCGTCTCGCGAAGGTCACCGACGCGGACGGCCGCCGCCAGAGCGCTTACGCCGGGCGGCGCGAGGCCCAGCACCAGCGACTCGGGCTGCCGCTGTTCCCGACCACCACGATCGGTTCCTTCCCGCAGACAGCCGACATCCGCCAGGCGCGCACGCGGCTGCGCAACGGCGACATCGACGAGGCGAACTACCTCGAGCTGATGCACGACGAGATCGCGCGCGTGATCCGGCTCCAGGAGGACATCGGCCTCGACGTGCTCGTGCACGGAGAGCCGGAGCGCAACGACATGGTCCAGTACTTCGCCGAGCAGATGGACGGCTACGTGTTCACGGACAACGCGTGGGTGCAGTCCTACGGCTCGCGGTACGTGCGGCCGCCGATCCTGTTCGGCGACGTCTCGCGTCCGACGGCGATGACGGTCGCCTGGATCAAGTACGCCCAGTCGCTCACCGACCGGCGCGTGAAGGGAATGCTGACCGGCCCCGTGACGATGCTCATGTGGTCGTTCGTGCGCGACGACCAGCCGCGCTCGGAGACGTGCAAGCAGCTCGCGCTCGCGATTCGTGACGAGGTCACCGACCTGGAGGCGGCGGCCGTGGACATCATCCAGGTCGACGAGCCGGCGATCCGCGAGGGCTTGCCGCTGCGCCGCGACCGCTGGGACGAGTACCTCGACTGGGCGGTGCTCTGCTTCCGCCTGACGACCTCCTCGGTGCGTGACGAGACCCAGATCCAGACCCACATGTGCTACTCGGAGTTCGGCGACATCATGCGTCAGATTCAGGAGATGGACGCGGACGTGCTATTGATCGAGGCCGCCCGCTCGAAGATGGAGCTGCTCGAGGACTGGAAGCGGACCGGCTACGAGAACGAGATCGGGCCCGGCCTATACGACATCCACTCCCCGAGGATTCCGTCGATCGAGGAGATGGCCGATCTGCTCCGGCGCGCGGCGCAGGTGCTCGAGCCCGAGCAGCTCTGGGTCGACCCCGACTGCGGCCTGAAGACCCGCCGCTACGAAGAGGTCGAGCCGTCGCTCAAGAACATGGTGGCGGCGGCGAAGCAACTGCGCGAAGAGCTGGTGCCCGCCGGGCGCTAGCGTGGCCGCGGGCACGTCGCTTGTCGCCCAGCCGTGACAGCGCCAGCACTTCGGCGTTGATCAGCCCCGGGAGCTCGCCGACCTCGGGCAATGTCTCCGGGTCCGCGTAGAGGCCGAAGAACATGTCGTCGCGGTAGCTGAACATGCCGACCGACAGGGCATGCTCGGCGCCGAGTGGCACCACCGGATAGGCCTCGCTCAGCTCCGCCCCGAGCATGTACAACGGAGACCGCGGTCCCGGGATGTTCGAGATCGTCAGGTTGAAGACGCGCGCGCTCGAGGCGAGCTGTGCGGCGCGGCCCTTGAGCGGGTCGGGCAAGAGGCCGAGCGCGCCAAGCAGCGTGCCGGTACCGGCGGGACGGCCAGAGCTCTTGAAGCTGGCGGTCGCATGGTTAATGAGGCGCAGGCGCTCACGGGGCGAGCGGACCGTGAGCGGAAGCTCTATGAAGGCGAACGAGATGCGGTTGCCCAGCGCCTGGCGCTCCATGTCGTCGCGTACGCTGACTGGGACCATCACCCTCAATGGGCGCGGCTGCTCGCCCCGGACCGCCGCCAGCCTCCGGAGCGCCCCGGCCAGCGCGGCGAGGCAGACGTCGTTCAGCGTCACCCCGGAGCGGCGCTTAGCCTCCAGCAGGTCGCCCATCCGCGCCCGGTGGCGCGCCAGGGTCCGGCGCGGCCCGATCGCGGTATTGAGATAGGAGGGAGGCGCCGAGCGCATCAGATCCTGCTCGAATGCGAGGGCCGCCCGCCGCAGCGTCCCGGTCAGGCCACCCTCATGTTTCGACGCGGCGAGACGTGCGATGCCGCGGGCGGCGCGGAGCGGCTCGGCTGCGTTGCTGGCCATCGCATCGAGCGCGAGCCGGGCCGCGCTGGGTGGCCGTGCCGGGCGCCATCCGTCCTCCGGCTCCGGCGCAGCGTCCGGCTCCAGGTCGAAGAGCAGCAGGGCGAGCTCGACGGCGGATTTCCCGTCCACCAGCGCGTGGTGCATCTTGAAGATCACACCCGCGCGGCCGTCCTCGAGCAGCGGCACCAGATAGAGGTGCCAGAGCGGCCGGGCCCGGTCGAGCGGCTCGGAGAGCACCGCGTCCGTGAATTCGGCGAACTCCGTACTTGACGTCGGCACGCCGGACGCGCCCTGCGCCGTCACGTGGCGAGCGACGTCGAACTCGAGATCGTCGACCCAGCAGGGCTCCGCCAGCCTCAGCGGGGGATACGCAAGGCGCTGCCGGAACCGCGGCACGCGCCGGAGCCGGGAACCGACCTTTGCGCACAGCGCCTCGAGCGATGGGCGCGGCAAGCCGGGACCCGGCTCGAAGAGCCCGCTCCACGCTACGTGCATGTGCGCGTTCTGGGTCTCGACGCGCAGGAATGATCCGTCCAGGGAAGTCAGGCGCGTGACTGCCATCCCGGAAGGATTCGGCACAGAGCAGGGCTTTTCTTCCGACACCAGGCCGAAATTCGGGAGGCCCACCCGTACACGCGGTCCAGGGAGTGGCACTCGACCGGCGGGAGAAACGAACCGCTTTTATTTCCGACCGGTGTCCAAAGACACCGAACGGCCCCAAACCTACGCTGCAGCCATGTTCCGCAACTGCGACCGCCGGCCCGGGGGGGCGGCGGGTTAGGAGGAACGCGCTGATGCGAAGGAGATATCTGAAGAGGATCGCCCTCGGCGTCGGAGTCGGCGCGGGCTCGCTTCTGGCGATGCCCGCGCTTGCGTCCGCGGCCGACGGTCCCTCGCTCGACGACGCCGTTTCGAGCATCAACACGACCTGGGTGATCGTCGCGGGCGTGCTCGTGATGTTCATGCAGGCCGGCTTCGCCTTCCTCGAGATCGGCTTCTCACGGGGAAAGAACGCCGGCACGGGGATCGCCAAGATCCTGACCAACTTCTCGATCGCCTCGATCGCCTACTGGGCGGTCGGATTTGCGCTCGCCTTCGGCGGCGCCGGCACGATCGCGGGGACCCACGGGTTCTTCCTCGACGTGAGCTCGGTGCCCTCCGAGGCCGCGAAGCAGTTCCCATTCGTCGGGACGTACGGGATCAGCCCCGCCGCATTCATGTTCTTCCAGTTCGTGTTCTGCGCCGTCTCACTGGCGATCGTGTGGGGCACAACCCTGGAACGGCTCAAGTTCGCCGTCTACATCATCTACGCGGTCATCTTCAGCGCCGTGATCTATCCGGTGATCAGCCACTGGATCTTCGGTGGCGGCTGGCTGCAGGTGAACGTCGGAATGCAGGACTTCGCCGGCTCGACGGTCGTCCACCTGATCGGCGCGACGGGTGCGCTGGCGGCGTTGCTGCTGCTGGGACCGCGGATCGGCAAGTACGGCCCCGACGGCAAGCCCCGCGTGATCCCCGGCCACTCGATGCCGCTCGTCGGCCTGGGCGTTCTGATCCTGTGGCTCGGCTGGTTCGGCTTCAATCCCGGATCGACCCTCGGGGCGATCGGGAACCGGTTCGCCGAGATCGTGGTGGTGACGAACCTCGCCGCGGCGGCGGGCGTGATCGCGGCGCTGGCCACGATCTACCTGCTGCAGAAGACGATCGACATCGGCATGGCCGGGAACGGAGCGATCGCCGGACTGGTCGCGATCACGGCCCCTTCGGGCTACGTCGAGTACTGGGCGGCGCCGATCATCGGCGCGGTCGCAGGTGTGATCGTGGTGCTGGGCGTGCTGGCGATCGACAAGGTCCTCGACGACCCCGTCGGCGCGCTTTCGGCGCACGGGCTGGCCGGCATCTGGGGCACGCTGTCGTGCGGCATCTTCACGGCGCCCTCGCTGGCGAAACTGAACGCCGTCGGTGACGGTGGCCTGTGGTACACGGGCAGCTTCCATCAGCTCGGCGCCCAGGTGCTGGGTATCGGAGCGGCGTTCGGCTTCGCGTTCGCGAGCTCGTTCGCGGTGTTCTGGGCGATCAAGAAGACGATCGGCATGCGGGTCTCGGCCGAGGACGAAGAGGCCGGCCTCGACATAGTCGAGCACGGCATGTACGGCTACCCGGAGCAGTTCATCCCGGTGCCCGAGCGGCCCGGGCCGGCGATGGGCGGTGGGCCGCGTGGCGCACCCGCGCTGAGGGCGCCCAGCGCCGCCCCGAGTGAGGCGTAAGGAGGTTCCATGAAGAAAGTCGAGGCGTTCATTCGGCACGAGGCATTCGAGCCGATCCGGCTGGAGCTGCTCGAGAAAGGGTTTCCGAGCCTTTCCGTCGCGCAGTACCGCGGCTCGGGCCGGCAGAAGGGGATCACCGAGCACTACCGCGGCTCGGAGTTGACGATCCACCTGCGGCCGAAGATGAAGCTCGAGATCGTGGTCGACGACAAGGACGTCGGCGTGGTCACGGAGGCGATCCTGAAACACGCTCGAACCGGCGCGATCGGCGACGGGAAGATCTTCGTGATCCCCGTCGAGGACGCGATCCGGATCAGAACGGGCGAGTCCGGCGAGGAGGTACTTCAGGCCCACGAGTCGGGCGAGATCCCGGCAGGTGTTTGAAACCCAGAAAGGAAACGATGGCTACCACTGACACGACCGCGAGCGCGAGCACGTCCAGGGAGGACGTGCTCGCGCTCGTCCGCGAGAACGACATCCAGTTCGTCCGGCTCTGGTTCACGGACATCCTGGGTCAGCTGAAAAGCTTTGCGATCGGGGTTGACGAGCTCGAAGGTGCCCTCACGGACGGCATGGGCTTCGACGGCTCGTCCATCACGGGCTTCAACCGGATCGAGGAGTCGGACATGATCGCAATGCCCGACGCCAACACGTTCGCAGTGCTGCCCTGGAGGCCGCAGGAGAAAGCCGTGGGCCGGCTCTTCTGTGACGTGCTCGTGCCCGGCGGCGCGCCCTACGAGGGCGACCCCCGTTACGTGATGCGCCGAGCGCTCGAGCGTGCCCGCGCGATGGGATTCGACGAGTACTTCCTCGGGCCGGAGCTCGAGTTCTTCTACTTCAAGCAGGCCGAGCTGAACGGCGGGCCGCCGGAGGTGCTCGACAAGGGCGGATACTTCGACCTCACCACGCTCGACGCGGGATCCGACCTGAGGCGAGAGACCGTGCTCGCGCTCGCCAAGCTGGGGATCGGAGTCGAGTACTCGCACCACGAGGTCGGGCCGTCGCAGCACGAGATCGACATGCGCTTCGCCGACGGGCTCCGGATGTCGGACAACGCGATGACGTACCGCATCACGGTCAAGGAGATCGCGATGAAGTACGGGCTCTATGCCACCTTCATGCCGAAACCGCTGTTCGGCGAGAACGGCTCCGGCATGCATGTGCACCAGTCGCTCTTCAAAGACGGGCGCAACGCGTTCTTCGACCCGGACGACGAGTACCACCTGAGTCCGGTTGCGAAGTCGTTCATCGCCGGCCAGCTGCGGCACGCGCGCGAGATGTCGGCGCTGTTCGCGCAGTGGGTCAACTCCTACAAGCGGCTCGTGCCGGGCTACGAGGCGCCTGTCTACATCGCCTGGTCCAGGCGCAACCGGTCCGCGCTCGTGCGCGTGCCCGTGTACCACCCGGGCAAGGAGCAGGCGACGCGCTGCGAGCTTCGCTGCCCCGACCCCGCGTGCAACCCGTACCTGACGTTCGCGGCCCTGCTGCACGCCGGCCTCGAGGGAATCGAGAAGGGCTATGAGCTGCCCCCACCGATGGAGACCAACCTCTACGAGCTCAGCGCCGACGAGCGGGCCCGGCTCGGGATCGAGCAGCTGCCCGAGACGCTGGGTGAGGCGATCGAGGAGATGTCCAAGTCGGAGCTCGTGCTGAAGGCGCTCGGCGAGCACGTGTTCACCCGCTACGTGGACCTCAAGCGGGCCGAGTGGGAGGACTACCGCGTCCAGGTGAGCCCGTGGGAGCTCGATCGCTTTCTGTCGATCCTGTAGCCCTCGGCGTCCCGACGCTCGTCGAGCGGCTGCGCCGCGTCCATCAGAGGATGGTGGACGCGGCGCTGGTCGGCGACGGCTTCGACCGGATGGCCGAGCTTGCGGCCGAAGAGGCGGAACGGCCCGTGGCGATCGTTGTGCCGGCGCTCGAGGTGGCGGTCGTCTGGCCCGGCGGGAGGCCGGATGGGCTGATCGCGCTCGAGCGGTTCGCCGCGGAGCGCGTCGACGACCGGCCGGCGCCCTTCCCGGAGGGGCTCGACCTGGTCGTGCCGATCGTGTACTCGGGCCAGGTGATCGGAGCGGTGGGGATGCTCGCCCAGGGCGCGCCGGCGCCCGACGACTCCGGCGAGTTTCTGCACCTCGCGGCGACGGCGGCTGCCACCGCCTTCGCACTGGAGGAGGCGCGCGAACGCGACGCGCATACCGGTGGGGTGGTCGAGGGCCTGCTGCACGGCGCGCTCGACGCGCGGAGCGCGGCTCGCCGCGCGGCAGCGGCGGGCACTGACCTCTCCGCCGGGCTCGCCGCATCCGTCACCGAGCTGCGGTCGAGCCGCCGGTCCGAAGCGCTCGCGGTGACGGCGGACGCGTGTCCAGATGCGCTCGCCGAGCTGGTCGACGCGCGCCTCTACGTGCTGATCCCCGCCGGTCACGCCGGCGAGAAGCTGGTCGAGCGCCTGCGCGCGTACGGGCCGACCGCACTCTCGTCCTCTTACGCGGACATCGCCGACATGCCGCGGGCGATCCACGAGGCGGAGCTGATGCTGGAGGTGCTCGCGCGGGAGGGCGACACCGCCCGCGAGATCGAGACCGGCTCCGGCTCGGAGGTCTACCGCCTCCTGTTTCGCGTGCTGGCCTCGCATCCCGAGGAGGTGATGAGCTTCTACGAGGACACCGTCGCGCCCGTCGCCCGGTACGACGACCAGTACCAGGGCGAACTGATCGCGACGCTCGAGGCATATCTCGCGAACGACTGCAACATGAACGCGACCGCCCGCGAGATCTACGCGCACCGGCACACGGTCGCCTACCGGCTCGAGCGCGTGCGCGAGTTGACCGGTCTCGACCCCGCGTCGACCGAGGACCGCGAGCGCCTGGGCCTCGGCCTCAAGGCGCTGCGGATCGTCGAGCCGGACCTGCCCCGATAGGCCGCCCGAGGGGGCGACTCGAGCCTGGGGGAGAGCCGACTCTCCGCTGGAGCGCCTCTTCCTGCCGATCGCCCGTGCTGCAGTGCGGTACCACCGTACGTGGGGCGGATCCTGGAGACCCTGGTACGTCGTTCCAGGGCCCGCTTATAATCGGTTCAGGCAGCGTCCGTCGCGCGGCGTGGAGCCGCGATTGGCCCGGGTCCAAAGCACGCCCGCGGTCCGTTTCCTCAGCAGTGATTCGTGACGACATAACGGTTCGACTTGCCGGCGAGTCCGGCGAGGGCGTGATCTCCGGAGGTGACATCCTCACCACCGGCGCTGCGCGCACCGGATATTGGGCCGTGACCTTCAGGACCTACCCTGCTGAGATCAAGGGCGGGCCGTGCATGTACCAGGTGCGGGTGGGGGTGGATGAGGTCCGCTCGCAGGGCAACGCCGTGGACCTGCTGATGTGCTTCAACCAGGAGGCCTTCGACCTGCATCACCACGAGCTCGCGCCGGACGGGCACATCGTGTGCGACGCGGAGTCGGTCAAGGTCACGCCCGAGTTCGAGTCGCGCTCGTCCGAGGTGGCGCTGGGGGGCCTCGCCCAGGAAGCGGGCGGTAGCCGCCGGGGCAAGAACATGGTGGCGGTCGGGCTCGTGTGCGGCCTGCTCGGGATCGACACGCACAAGATCGAGCAGATGATCCTGAAGCGCTACGCGCACAAGGGCGACGTCGGCGAGGCCAACATCCGGTCTTTGCTGGCCGGTGCCGAACACGCGCGGAGCGTCCTGCCGGCGGGTGCCCATCATCTGGCGCCGCCCAAGCCGGAGGAGACCGACCGGGTTCTCCTGTCCGGCAACCAGGCCATCTGCCTGGGCGCCCTGCACGCGGGGCTCACCTATTACGCGGGGTATCCGATCACGCCCGCGTCCGACATCCTGGAATGGCTCGCCGGCCGGCTGCCGCGCTTTGGCGGCGCCGCGATCCAGACGGAGGACGAGATCGCGGCGCTCGCGTCGGTGCTGGGCGCCTCGTTCGCGGGGAAGAAGGCGATGACGGCGACCTCGGGGCCGGGCCTGTCGCTGATGGCCGAGCTCGTCGGCCTCGCGGGCATGGCGGAGATCCCGGCGGTGATCGTCGACGCACAGCGCTCTGGACCCTCCACCGGGATGCCGACCAAGACCGAGCAGTCGGACCTCAACCACGCTTTGTATGGCGGGCATGGCGAGGCGCCCCGGGTGGTGATGGCGCCGACATCGGTGGAGGACTGCTTCGCCGTGATCGTGGAGGCCTTCGGCGCCGCGGAGCGGTTCCAGGCGCCCGTGATCATGCTTTCGGACCAGTCGCTTTCGCACCGGCTCGAGACGGTCCGGCGCCCCGACCTGTCCGCGCTGGAGGTGACCGAGCGCCTGCAGCCGAACGGCGAGCTGAACGGCGGCTACAACCGCTACGAGATCTTGCCCGGGGGCGTCTCGCCGATGGCGATCCCCGGCGGCCGCGGCGCATACGTTTCCACGGGGATCGAGCACGACGAAGCCGGCAACCCGCACTACGAGCCGGAGCTGCACGAGGCGATGATGGACAAGCGCTTCCGCAAGTTCGAGCCGCTGGCGAGTGAGTCCCGGATCACGTTCACGGGTCCCGGCACGGCGGACGTGGGCATCCTCGGCTGGGGCTCGACCGAGGGCGCCGCGATCGAGGCTGCTGAGCTCTGCCTCGACCGGGGCGTGAAGGTCTCGACCTGCTACCCGCGCGTGCTCGGTCCACTCCCGGTCGAGCGGCTTCGGAGCTGGGCTGCCGGCATGGGACGCATCGTGGTGCCCGAGCTGAACGTCACCGGCCAGTTCGCGCGGCTGCTGCGAGCTGACACGGGGCTCGAGGTCGAGTCGGTCACGAAGGCGACGGGCCTACCCTTTACCGCCCAGCAAATCGCGGACTACATCACCGATCGAGTCCGGCCCCTCGACGACAGTGGAGTCTGGGAGTCCGGCATCACCGGGGAGGCACGAGTTGGCTGACGAGCTGAAGTTGAAGGCGAACGAATTCAAGTCGGACCTGCGTCCGATCTGGTGTCCCGGCTGCGGCGACTTCGGCGTGCTGGCGGCGGCCTACCGAGCTTTCGCCGAGCTGGACCTCGACCCGGACCGGACCGTGATCGTCTCCGGCATCGGCTGCTCGAGCCGCTTTCCGGGGTTCGTGACGACGTACGGCTTCCACGGCGTACACGGCCGGGCGCTGCCGACCGCGATGGGGGTGAAGCTCGCGAACCCGGATCTCGACGTGATCGCGGTGGGCGGCGACGGCGACGGCTTCGCGATCGGCGGCGGCCACTTCCCGCATGCCGCGCGCCGCAACATCGACGTCACCTACGTGATGATGAACAACCAGACCTACGGCCTCACCAAGGGCCAGGTGTCCCCGACGTCGCTTCAGGACCAGAAGTCGCCCTCTACGCCGTTCGGCAACGTCGAGGAGCCGATGAACGTGCTCGCAACCGCGATCGCGGCCGACTGTTCGTTCGTCGCGCAGGGCGCGAGCTTCCGCTCGAAGGAGCTCACGGAGCTGATCGTCGAGGGCATCAAGCAACCGGGCTTCAGCTTCATCGACGCGTTCAGCCCCTGCACCGCCTTCAACAACACGACGCAGGAGTGGAAGGAAGCGGTCCACAACCTGCCCCCGGAGCACGACCCCGGGGACCGAGCGGGCGCGTTCGCAGCGGCGCTCGACGCGCCGATGGGGATCGGGATCTACTACCGGCGCGCACGAGCCACGCTCGACGGGCGGCTGCGTGCGATGCAGGAGGCGGCCGAGCCCGGCTCAGTCGACGAGCTGCTGGACGGCTTCGCGGTTGCCGAGAGAACCGCCGCCTGAGCGGCTTGGCCTGAAGCTAGCCCGAGGATTCGATCTGCTGGACCGACCTGGGCTGGCGTGACACCCTGGCGATGAAGCTTCCCTTCGGTGGCTGGCCTGTGGTCGTGTCCTCGACCTTTGCCTTCCCGTAGAGGCCGGCCGCGACGTGGTAGCGGACGGTGTACGTGCCGGCCCGGACCGCCGTCACCTTCCATAGGAAGGTGCGGCTCTTGCCCGGCGACACCGGTCCCAGCCACCAGGTGTTGGTGAGCGCCGAGTCCGCGTTCAGGGGAGCTTCGTTGATGATCCAGATCGGGCGATTCGGGTCGGCGAGCGTCGGGTCGTCGCGGTTCTGGCTGAAGCCGTCGATGGTCACCGCGACACGCGGAATCGTCCGCGTGTCCCTGTTCACGACCGTGATCTCGAGTGTGCTCTCCTGAGCCAGGCGCTGGTTTCCCGGGAATGATGCGCGCGGCACCTCGACCTTGAAGGTGCCTCCGGGGTCGCTGGCGTCCTGCTTGCCACCGCCACCGCAGGCGGACAGCGCCACCACGGCACCGGACAGCGTGATCGCCAGCATTTTTCTCCCCCTTCTCCTCACCAGCAGGAAAATTATCCGATCGCCGCCGTGCGGGCGGTGGTCCGCGCCAACCACCACGGCTTTGTCATATCCTTTGCGCCCTGTCGCGCGGTCCACCGTTGCACAGGGGAGAGTGAGTTGAACGTGAGGGAGCCTACGCATGGTTCGTAGTGTCGCCGACCGGGCCTTCCTGCCCGCCAAGAACCTGTTCGAGCAGGTCGGCGACATGATGATCCTGACCGGCAAGACGATCGTCTCGGCGATCCGCCCGCCCTACCCCTACGGGGGCGAGTTCATG
>Ga0114129_10009332_pt1 | contig 13994 bp, 12 predicted proteins | sample RhiMetdeltSRZDD1_FD_80071 | JGI IMG/M metagenome (GOLD analysis project Ga0114129, IMG submission 80071) | Populus rhizosphere microbial communities from Tennessee, USA - Rhizosphere MetaG P. deltoides SRZDD1 (version 2) (version 2) | ecosystem: Host-associated > Plants > Roots > Rhizosphere >... | reverse complement strand
TCTCAGGGTTGCGACAAACGCCGAATAGGGCGTAAGCATCCTGCGCTCGAACGCATCAGCGAGCGGTACGCCGCGCGCGATATCCTGCAGCAGCGCGACGACGCCCGCGCCTCCGACTTCATCGAACAACCGCCGCGCCGCGTCGGCGCTTTCGGCATAGGCAATTCTCGCCTGATTGCCCGATAACTGGTCGAAGCTGCCGGCGAGCTGGTCCAGCGGAATCCGTGCCGGCAATGCCGCCATCGTTTCCGTCGCCCATTGCGCTCCCTGTGGCTCGAACATGACAGCCAGCCCCTCGTTCAGCCATGTCGGGACTCCGCGCGGGGCAATCGCGCGGATCATCGCGTGCGTGAGCTCGTGCGCGAGAACCCGTTCGAGCTCGCCCGGAGCCTGCTGGAGCGCGCCGCGCATCGGAACCCGGATACGGCCGTCATACGCGGCTGCCGCCCACGATGGTGAGCGCGTCGTGTCGCGGAACTGCTGCTCGGTGTAGAGCACGACCGTGATCACGTGGTCGGGGAACGTGTAGAGCGCGGTCCCCACGCGCCAGTAGGCGTCTTCGAGAATGTCGACCGCCCGTCGCGCCAGCTCTTCATCCGCCGGCCCTTCGAACAGAACCGTGAAATGGGCGCTCTGCGATTGAAAAAATCCCTTCTCCGGCGACGGCTCATCGCGAAGCCGCGCCAATCGAGCGGAAACCGTTTTGTCATCAGGTGCGTAGTTGCGTGCCGTTTCGTATACCGCGATGGCACCCTGCAGATCGCTTTGCCGGTAGAGGAGATCTCCAAGGAGCAGGGACGCGATCGTGAAGTTGGGCGCCAGTTTGAGCGCCTGCTCCAGCGATTCGCGCGCCTGCGCCGTATCGCCGAGCAGCTGCGCGGCCAATGCGGCGCCGACATAGAGCGCCGGATCACGCGGCTGCTGGCGGATCGCCTCTGCAAAGGCCGCCGCGGCGTCCTCAGTGCGGCCATCACGAATCGCTTCCCAGCCGGCGCGTCCGTTCGCAACCTGAGCGACCGCAGATGCCGTCGTGACCGCAACCACGGCCAGAGCTATGGCCGCAAGCCTCATGCGGACCAATGGTAAACCGCTCGACGGCGCTCGAGGCAAGGGGTTTGCACCTCGCAAACCGGAGGAGATCCATGAAGGCACCTCAGCTCTTGTGCGGCGCATTTGCGCTGGTGATGACCGTCAGCGCCTGCCAGAGGCAAGCTTCACAGGCAGAGCTGAAACAGACCGCCAGCGAGACCGCCGACCGAATCAAGACGGAAAGCGTCAAAGCGGGAGAGAAGCTCGAAGACGCGTGGCTGACGACCAAAATTCACGCGAAGTTCGTCGGCGACCGCGAGATCAAGGCGCGTGACGTCAAGGTATCCGCGCAAGACGGTGTTGTGACGTTGAAGGGGCGCGTGCTGAACGAATCGGAGCGCCAGCTTGCGCTAACGCTCACGAAAAATACCGACGGCGTGAAGCAGGTGATCGATAACTTGGACGTGGAAGTGGCTGGGCCTCCGCCCGTGCGCACCGTGAACGGCGGCACGCCTGGCGTGGCCGCGACAAGCGGTACGAGCGCTCCGGCAGCTTCGTCGCCGGCCCCGGTCGCAACCTCAGACGACGCGCGTATTACGACGAGCATCCAGTCGAAATACTTCATGGACGACCGCATCAAGGGGCGCCACATCGTCGTGACGACCAACGCCGGTGTGGTGACGTTGCATGGCGAGATCGCGGACGAAACGGAGCGCGCGGAAGCTCTATTGCTCGCGCGGACGACGGAGGGCGTCAAGCGGGTTGAAGACAATCTGACGATCGCATCCGCGCCGGCGCCGGCATCGACGGCCGCCGCCCCGCCCACAGCCGCTGCACCGTCCGGCACGGCGAAGGAGCCCACCGTTGCAGTGGGGGATACGGATGCCGTACTGGCGGACCGCATCAAGTCGCAACTGGCGACCGACAACCAAATGAAGAACGCCTCCATCGAGGTGACCGCAAAGAGCGGTGTTGTGCTGCTGGAGGGAACGGTGCCGACGAGGGTGGCCAAAGCACACGCCCTCACCGTTGTCAGCGGCATCGACGGTGTGACGCAGGTCGTGGACCGGATACAGCTATCAACAACGAAGAGTTCACCGACCAAGAGTTCGTCCGCTCGAAAGGCGAAGAGATAAGAGAGACCGCTCGTGTTCAATCGCACATGGCAGGTACGCAGCCCCCAGCGCCTGCCTGACATCCTGTGGAATGCGGCGGTGTTCCGCATTCGGGCCGAGTTCGAGGAGATGCCGTGCCTCCGCGTCACGTGCGAAGAAGCGCGGCGCCTCTTCGGACTCGCGGATCCTGTCGTGGCCTGGGTGCTCCGTCACCTGGCCAACGAAGGATTCCTCATCGAGAATTCGCGCGGTGAATACGTTCGCCGCGCGGCGAATCCTTGAAAATATCCGCCAAGTGGTGCGCTGCGACAGGCCTGACCTGACCAATGAGGCCGACCGCGGCCGCGGCCCGGCCAATAACTTCTTCAGGCGTCAGACCCAGTTGCCGCAACTCACGGACGCCGCTGTCAGCGGCGCTCTTGCTCAGCTTCTCGCCACCAGGTTTCCGAATCAGCGGATGGTGTGCAAAGCGTGGGCGTCCAGAGCCTCCGAGCATCTGCCGCAGACGAAGCTGGCGTCCCGTGGATGACGCGAGATCTTCGCCGCGGATGACGTCGGTGATCCCCTGCATCATGTCGTCGACCGTCACCGCAAACTGGTACGTCCAATGACCGTCGCGATCGCGCAGCAGGAGATCGCCGCATTGCCGTGCGGGTTCCTGTTCGATGCCGCCAAGGAGCAGATCATCGAAGGTCTCCAGACCTTCGCCGACTCGAACGCGCAGCCCGCGACCGGACGCGTCTAACAGGCCCCGATTGCGGCAGAAGCCGTCATATCGCTCCCCGGCAATATGCTTTCGCGAGCATTCGCACGCGTACACGTGGTGCGCGCGGCGCAGGCGATCGAGGGCGTCCCGATAAACATCGCCACGATCGCTCTGCCGCAGAAGCGGATGCAGACCGTCATCGGGCTCGAATCCAAGCCAGGCGAGGTCCTCGAGAATGCTCGATTCGTATTCGGGCCTGCAGCGGATGCGATCGTGATCCTCCATCCGCAACAGCACACGGCCACCGGCCGCACGCGCCAGGCCCCACACGTAGATCGCGTTGACGACGTGACCGAGGTGAAGATGACCGGTAGGCGACGGGGCGTAGCGCGTGAGCATTTGGTCGTATATCGGACATTCAAAATTCAAAATTCAAAATGCAAACAGTAATTTGTCCACCACGACACGGTGACGCTCGTCACGACGTTCACTCCTATGCTACGAAACAGCAGTTTGTACGGCACAGTGCCGTGTGCGTCGTGGCGACTTCAACCCGAATGCTTCGAACCCAATCGTGTTTGAATTTTGAATTTTGCACTTTGAATTAATGGCTTCAATCCCCTGGCTCGACGCTCACGATCCTTTTCCCCCGGTGGACCACGCCCTCATCGAGCCGAACGGCCTGCTGGCGGCAGGCGGCGATCTTTCGCCCGAACGCCTCCTCGATGCATATGCGAGGGGCATCTTCCCCTGGTTCAACGAGGACGATCCCGTCCTGTGGTGGAGTCCGGACCCGCGGATGGTGCTCTTTCCGCGCGACCTCCACGTTTCCAGATCGTTGCGCCGCACGATTCGGTCGACGCGATTCTCGGTCACCCTGGATCGGGCATTCGATGCGGTGATGGAGGGGTGTGCCGCACCGCGGCCGCAGCAGGATGGCACCTGGATTACCGTCGACATGATCGCCGCCTATGCGCGTCTCGCGGAGCTTGGCTACGCGCATTCGGTCGAGACCTGGGAGGGCAGCGAGCTCGTCGGCGGTCTGTACGGTGTGGCCCTTGGACGCGTGTTTTACGGCGAATCGATGTTCAGTCGCCGCAGCGACGGCTCGAAGGTAGCGCTGACGCACCTGGCTCGACAGCTCGATCGCTGGAAGTTTGTGGTCATCGACTGCCAGATGGCGACTGGACATCTCGCCTCACTGGGCGCGCGCGAGATTCCGCGCGACGATTTTCTCCGCTATGTGCGCAGCGGAACCGCGCAGCCGGCCGTTCGTGCGCCCTGGCGCTTTGACGACGATTTGATGAGCGACCTGTAAAATGTTTGTGATTGGCGATTTGCGATTTGTGATTTTGACCTCGTGTTGGCAAATCACAAATCACAAATCACAAATCACTACAGATGGCCGATCCGTTTTCGAAAGAATCCACGCTAACCGAGGAGCGGCAGGAGCAAAAGCTGCAGCGTCCGCGAATGTGGCGTGTGCTCCTGCACAACGACGACTACACGACCCAGGACTTCGTGGTCTGGATTCTGGAGACAATTTTTCACAAGCCACGCGGCGAGGCTTTCGCGATCATGATGAACGTGCACCAGTCCGGGATGGGGCTGGCCGGTATCTATACGCACGATGTGGCCGAAACAAAGGTTAAGTCCACCCGGCAGCAGGCCGAGCAGCACGAATTCCCACTGCTTGTGACGATGGAACCGGAACCGGAGAGTAAGGAGTCGTAGTAGGGGAAAACCCGTCGGAGAAATATGAGCAAACCCCCAGTTCCCTTCGCGCCGGAAACGCTGGAGACGATTCAGCGCGCGTTCCGTCTTGCGACCGACCGTCGCCACGATACGGTAGGCCTCGAGCACCTGCTTCGTGCGATTACGGACGAGCCTCAGGCCCGTGCGTTGCTCGCGACCTGTGGAGTGAAGGTGGAAGCGCTGCGCAAGCAGGTTGATGACATGCTCGCGAAGGCATTCACGCCGGTGCCGGCAACGACCTCGGTCGAGCCTGACCCATCGGTGGGATTCGATCGCGTCATCCAGCAGGCGGTCGTGCACGCGGCGGTATCGAGCGCGAAACATGTAGATACAGGCAGCCTGCTCGTGTTCATGCTGCAGGAGGAAGAAAGCCACGCCGCGTTCTTCCTTCAGAACCACGGGCTCGATCGGCTGACGCTCCTGCGGGTCATCTCACATGGTGGCCGAGGGAAGCCTGCGCAGGAGGAGGGAGAGACCGGACCGTCAGGTCGACCCTCGACGGATCCGCTCGAGGCGTACGCGACGGATCTCGTCGCGCGCGCGGCAGCTGGACAGATTGATCCATTGATCGGACGCGCACTCGAACTCGAGCGCATGATCCAGGTGCTCTGCCGTCGGCGGAAAAACAATCCGCTGCTGGTTGGCGAGCCGGGTGTCGGCAAGACGGCGCTCGCTGAGGGGCTTGCGTTACGGATTCACGAGGGTGAGGTGCCGGAGGCGCTGCGCAGCTCGAAGGTGTACGCGCTGGACCTCGGCGCGCTGCTCGCAGGAACGCGTTATCGCGGCGACTTCGAAGAGCGCGTCAAGCAGGTGCTGGAGCGACTCGAGAAGGAACCGAACGCGATCCTGTTCATCGACGAGATTCATTCGCTGGTCGGCGCGGGTGCCGCGTCGGGCGGCGCGATGGACGCCGGCAACCTGCTGAAGCCCGCGCTGGCCAATGGCTCGCTTCGGTGCATCGGCTCGACGACGTTCAACGACGTCAAGCAGTCGTTCGATCGCGACCGCGCATTGTCCCGGCGTTTCCAGAAGATCGACATCCTCGAGCCGTCGGAACAAGAAACGATCGACATTCTGAAAGGCCTGCGTCCGCATTACGAAGCGCATCATGGCGTGAAGTACACGGACGAGGCGATCAGCGCTGCGGTCGCGCTGTCCGCGAAGCATCTCAAGGACCTGCATCTGCCCGACAAGGCGATTGATGTGCTGGACGAAGTCGGCGCGGCGCAGAAGCTGCTGCCGGTCGATCAGCGCGTCGCGGCAATCGGTCCAGAGCAGATCGAACAGGTCGTCGCGCGGATGGCCCGTGTACCGGTGCAGGCGGTCTCGAGCGACGACCGGGCCGCACTCGCGACGCTCGACACCGAATTGAAGCGGGTGATTTTCGGCCAGGAAGGCGCCATTGACGAGGTGACTTCCGCCATCAAGTTGTCGCGCTCAGGTCTGCGATCTCCGGACAAGCCGATCGGAAATTTCCTGTTCGCCGGTCCCACCGGCGTGGGCAAGACCGAGCTCGCCAAGCAGCTCGCACGCATCCTGGGCGTGGACTTCATCCGCTACGACATGTCCGAGTACATGGAAAAGCACGCCGTCTCGCGCCTGATCGGCGCGCCGCCTGGATATATCGGATACGAAGAGGGCGGCCTGCTCATCGACGCAGTCCGCAAGTCGCCTCATGCGGTGCTGCTGCTCGACGAAGTCGAGAAGGCACATCCCGACATGGTGAGCATCCTCCTGCAGGTGATGGATCACGCCACCCTGACCGATTCGCATGGTCGCAAGGCGGACTTCCGCCACATCATCCTGATCATGACGACCAACGCCGGCGCACGCGATCTGTCCGATCGCCGTCTTGGTTTCGGCGAGGTTGGCGGCGCAGGGGTGTCATCGCGCGGAGCGCTGGAGAAGATGTTCACGCCGGAGTTCCGCAACCGCCTCGACGCGATCGTGCACTTCAACGCCCTCGGGCCCCTCGAGATCGAGCGCGTCGTCGACAAACAGATCGATGAGCTGCGTGCGATGGTTGCCTCCAAGGGTGTCACCATCGAACTCGATCCACTGGCTCGTGCATGGCTCGCGGCGGAAGGCTTCGATCGCGCGTTTGGCGCGCGGCCGATGGCGCGGTTGATCGAACGTAAGGTGAAGAAGGCGCTCTCCGAAGCGATGCTCTTCGGCGCGCTGGCCGAAGGCGGCGTTGCACGTATCGTCGTGGAAGGCGACGACGTCCGGTTGGCGGTTGGTGGCCACGAACTACCAACCACCAACCACTGACCAATGTCGCTAGCGAATATCCGGCGCGAGTACCTCGGCGAACCTCTCAGCGAGGTGCACTCGGATCCTAATCCGATGCGTCAGTTCGCGCACTGGTTCGAACAGGTCCGTCACACCGAGGCCGATCCGACGGCGATGGCGCTGGCGACCGCGTCGCCGGACGGCCGGCCCTCCGTGCGAACGGTGCTGCTCAAGGGGATCGACGATCGCGGGTACATCTTCTACACGAACTATGAGAGCCGGAAGGCGCGCGAGATGGAGGCCACAGGCCGCGCGAGCCTGCTGTTCTTCTGGCCGTCCGTCGAGCGGCAGGTGCGCATCGATGGTATCGTCGAGCGCATCAGTCCCGTGGAATCGGATGCGTATTTCGAGACGCGCCCGCTCGACAGCCGCTTGAGCGTCTACGCTTCCAAGCAGAGCGAGGCCATCGAGAGCCGTGACGTGCTCGAAGAAGCGTTCGAGCGCGTCAAGCGCACCTATGGCGATGGTCCTGTACCTCGTCCCGAGTGGTGGGGCGGCTACCGGATTGTTCCCGACGAATTCGAGTTCTGGCAGGGGCGGACGAGCCGCCTGCACGATCGGCTCCGATACGTGAAACAGCCGGACGGATCATGGCACCGGGAACGGTTAGCACCATGAGAAATCCCAAAGCCCAAATCCCAAATCCCGAATCCCAATGCGGTATCTCGTAACGGCGCGTGTCAAGAACGGTCAACGCGACGCCCTTCGGCGCGCGATTGACGACGGGTCGTTAGGCGCGGGCTCCGTCGCGGGCGACGAGTACCTGCACGACATGACGCACGCGCGCGAACTTGCCGACGGCCGCGTGAAATGGGTCGAGACCTGCTTCTGTGCGACGCCCCTGCAGGAAGAGCGACCCTACTGGGAAGAGTTTTTCGACTTCGATTCGATCAAGGACGCGCACGCCCGCAGCAAGTGCCGTGACGAGAACGGCACCGAGCCGTGGGCGTGTTGCGACTGCGACTGCACGAAGCGGCTCGAGGCCTGGCTCCGCAAGCAGGGGAAGTCTTTCAAACCGTAGCGTGGGCCGGCTGAAGCCGGCCCCTACTTCGTTTCCGTCGCAGTTTGCCGCCGCAAGTGTTCGCGGATCTGTGCGGCTTCCGCCTCCGTGAACGTCTCCAGCCGACGCGAGGTCATGTTGATGCTCGGCCTCATGATGCCGACGTTGGAGTGGCCCACCGGCAGCATCAAGTGTCCCAGTTCATGTGCGATGACGTCGCCGAGCGTGGTGATCACGTCGCGGGGCGCAACCGGGTTCAATTTCATCACGCGGTCGTAGTAGATGTAGGCCCGCCCGACCATTGGCGCACCCTGCCCCATAACGTCCATACCGAGAGCCTCCATCTTCGCCTTCAGCGTCGCGGGTGCCTCCGCCATGATCAGGACCGTGTAAGGCGCCACGACTTTCAGACGGTTCGCCTCGTTGCCATCGATCCAATCCACCTTCACGCCCTTCATCGCGAACACTTCGGCGGCGCGGGCCTCGGCGTACTTCAAATACACACCCTGGACGCCGGCCTTGTCGTCGACGCGAACCGTAATCGGCAGTTCCGGCTCGTCGCTCCGACTGGCGGCCGATACACCATCCGCCATCAGCAGGCTTGCCGCCATGATGAGTGCCGAAAGCGCTGACCGCCCCATATCCAGTGCCTCCTCGTCTGGAGAGGCGGAAATGGGCGGAGGAAGCTCTAAACGGCTTAGGGCTCAAGGCTCAGGGCTCACGGCTGACGCACACGACAAAAGGCGCCAGGCTCACGGTTGGGCGTAGAATCGGCGGCATTCCGAGTCAGAGTCCCGATGTCACGGCGCTGCTCCTGGCCTGGCGGGCGGGCGATGAAGATGCGCTCGGACGCATCGTGCCGCTCGTGCAGGAGGAGCTCCGGCAGATTGCGAGGCGTTGTCTGCGCAACGAGCGGGCCGATCACAGCCTGCAGGCGACGGCGCTGGTCAACGAGGCCTACCTGCGGCTGATTGACGCGCGCCGCGTGAATTGGCAGAACCGCACGCACTTCCTGGCGATGTCGGCTCGTCTGATGCGCCGAGTGCTGGTCGATTACGCGCGCACCAAGGGCGCGGACAAGCGTGGCGGTGACATGGTCAGGGTGACGCTGTCCGAGGCGGCCGACCGCGCCGACGAACTCGGCGCGGACGTGATCGCGCTGAACGATGCGCTCGAGGTGCTTGAGAAAATCGACCCGCGAAAAGGCCGGATCGTCGAATTTCGCTTCTTTGCGGGCCTCACCGTGGAGGAAACCGCCGCCGTCCTCGACGTGTCACCGCAGACCGTGGCACGTGACTGGACGTTTGCCAAAGCGTGGCTTCGGCGCGAATTAAAACGCGACTGACGGATATACCTCGACGTCTCCTTTTTCACCTCCGCTTGTGTTTTCGTTTAGACGATGGCATCGTCGTCGTCGTCGTGAAGGGGAGCACGAACGCGATGGCGGCACCGAAGTTGATGACGATTGACGAGTACCTGCGCACGCCTGAGACCGTCGTGCCCGCCGAGTTGCGGTTCGGCGTCCTCCGAGTGGCGGAGTCGCCGACGCCGCGGCACCAATCAGCAGTGGCCAGGATCTTTCGAGCGCTTGACGGCTACGTTGGTGCGCGTGGCATCGGAGAGGTGTGGCTCGCGCCGCTCGATGTGATTCTCGACGAGGAACGGGCATTGATCGTCCAGCCCGATCTGATGTTCATCGCCAACGACAACGCGTGGATTGTCAGGGACCGTGTGCGCGGTGCACCGGACCTGATGGTGGAAGTGCTATCGCCGAATCCACGGATTGGCAAAACGGAAGAACGAATCGCGTGGTTTGCGGAATACGGTGTGCGCGAATGCTGGCTCGTTCACCTCGATCTCCGCGAGGTCACGGTCATTACGTACGCCAATCGCCGTATCGCAACGAGAGTGACCTACGGCCGGCGCCATTCGATTTCGTCGTGCGTGTTCCCGGAGTTCACCGAAAGCTTCGATGACATGGTTGGACCAGAGCGTAGGCACGAATCACGCGGGTAGAACCAACCACGAACCACCAACCACCAACCAAACGAGCTGTGATAGTGTGTCCCTCGCACGGCAGCTTGGTGCTGCCGTTCCCGGATTCCCGGCCAAGGCGGCCGTGGGCAGGCAGACATGAGCAACATGCCAATCGCGGACCTCAAAGGTCCGCGCCGCTCTGGTTTCCGCATCTTCGAAGCGGCGTCCTCGGCCGCGCGGCTTGAAGCGGCCGCAAAATTTCTCCGACACTTCCCGGCCGATCACCCGGTCACCATCGTCGCCGCGACGCGAGGCGCAGCCGACGATTTCGCACGCAGTATCGCAGCCGAGCGCGGCGCGACACTTGGTGTCACGCGCCTCAGCCTGACGCAACTCGCGGCACGGACAGCCGTCGTCGCGATGGCGGCAGAGGGGAAGACATCCAGCAGTGGGCTTGGCGCGGAAGCTGTCGCCGCTCGCGCGGTGTTTACGGCGCTGCGCGACGCGTCGCTGAGGTATTTCGAGCCCGTTGCAGGCTCGCCAGGATTTCCCCGTGCGCTCGCACGCACGCTGCAGGAGCTGCGTATGGCAGGCATCGCCCCAAGGGGCCTGCGCATGTCCGATGCCTCGCGCGCGGATCTCGCCGACCTCCTGACGCGATTCGAGGAGGCGTTCGACGATGTCGCGGCCGCTGATCGCGCGGAGCTGTTCCATACGGCAGCGCGGTTGCTGCGCGACCGGCCCGTTCGCGGCGCCGTGGTGTTGCTCGATACAGCGGTTCGCGACGCCTCCGAAGCGGCCTTGATTGCATCGCTGACGACCGGTGCTGGCGATGTGCTTGCGACGGTACCGCGCGGCGACCGGCACTCAGTCGCACAGCTGGCCAAGCTGGGGGCGGCGCTGGAGCGACCGGACGAAGGCGGCAATGGCGACCTCGCGTCGCTCCGCACCTACCTGTTTGAAACGGAACTGGAGCCGCCGCATCGTGCGAGCGACGGTTCGCTCGAACTCTTTTCCGCTCCCGGTGAAGGCCGTGAGTGTGTCGAGATTGCGAGACGGATTCTGAAGGAGGCGCGACGCGGGGTCCCGTTCGACGAAATGGCGATCTTCGTCCGGTCTCCGCAGAGTTACTTCGGCCTGCTCGAACATGCGGTGCGTCGCGCAGGTGTTCCCGCCTGGTTCGATCGTGGCACCCGCCGGCCGCATCCGGCTGGTCGCGCGTTTCTCGCGCTACTGGCGTGCGCCGCTGAGCACCTCTCAGCCTCGAGGTTCGCTGAATACCTGTCGCTCGGCCAGGTTCCGCAGCTCGATGAGACAACGCAAGAGATTTGGGTAGCTTCGCATGACGAGGCGCTTGGATTGCGACCGTCGGCCGGGATTCGGAATTCGGGATTCGGGATTCGAGACGAAGAGGGCGCAGCCGATGTTTCTGCCGAAGCGCAGACGGAACCAGATCAGGCCGTCGTCGCGGGAACGCTGCGCGCGCCGTGGAAGTGGGAGCGGGTGCTCATCGATGCGGTGGTCATCGGACAGGACGCCGCACGCTGGAAACGTCGACTCGACGGCCGCGCGCGCGAACTGGCGCTTCAAATCGAGGAGGCGGCGCGGCAGGAGGGGAGCGACAGCGGCAAAGTGCGGGCGCTGGAGCTGACACTCGAGCAGTGCGATCACCTGCGCGCCTTCGCGATCCCGATCATCAACGAGATTGCGGCGTGGCCGGTACGCGACAACTGGGGTGAATGGCTCGATCGGTTCGAGCGTCTCGTGCCGCGCGTGCTCCGGATGCCCGCCTACGTTCTGCGCGTGCTGGCAGACCTCCGGCCGATGGCCGACGTCGGCCCCATCGATCTCGACGAAGTGCGGCGCGTGCTCAGCGATCGTCTGCTGATGCTCGATTCGGACCCGCCGGCACGCCGCTTTGGGCGAATCTTTGTCGGCACGCCGGACCACGCGCGCGGGCGTGCCTTCCGCGTCGTGTTCATCCCCGGCCTCGCCGAACGGATGTTTCCGCAGAAGCCTCGCGAGGATCCGCTGCTGCTCGATGAACGGCGCACCGAGCTGGACGCCTCGCTGCCCACGCAGGACGACCGGCTCGAAGCGGAGCGGTTGCTGCTTCAGATTGCCGTCGGAGCCGCATCCGAGCGCCTGTATGTGTCGTATCCGCGAATCGAGCTGAGCGAATCGCGTGCGCGGGTGCCGTCGTTCTACGCGCTGGACATGATGCGTGCCGTAACGGGCTCTGTTCCTGATCACGAATGGCTGGAGGACCGGGCGCGAGAAGCGGGCAACGCCATGCTCGCATGGCCGGCGCCATCACATCCGGAAGACGCCATCGACGATCAGGAGCACGACCTCGCGGTCCTTCGCCGGCTCCTGGACGAGAAGGAGATGAAGGCGGTCAAGGGCCACGCGCATTACCTGCTCGGTCTGAACGAGTGCCTGCGGCGATCGGTCATCGACCGATGGGCGCATGGTCAGCATCGCTGGTCCGCGAATGACGGTCTGGTTCACGGCAAGCCGTCGGCGGCGCCGGCGCTCATCGCAAACCGGCTGACCGAGCGATCGTATTCAGTGTCTGCGCTCCAGAAGTTCAGCGCGTGCCCCTATCAGTTCGCGCTCTCGGCGTTTTATCGCCTCGAGCCGCTCGCGCAGCCGGAACCGCTTCAGCGCATGGATCCGCTCACGCGCGGGAGCATCTTCCACGACATTCAGGCGCGTTTTTTCAGGAAGCTGCAGGCGGCGGGCGAGTTGCCGGTAACCGACGCGAACATCGAGGCGGCTCGTGACGTACTCGATCAGACGATCGACGACGTGGCGGTCCGCCAACACGACGAGCTGGCTCCGGCCGTCGAACGGATCTGGACCGATGAAATTTCGTCCATTCGTTGGGATCTGGTCGCATGGCTTCACTACCTCGCCCGTGATGGTGCCGAGTGGGAGCCCATCCGATTCGAGTTTGCATTCGGGCGGGTGCCGGGCCTCCGCGACGCCACGAGCATTCGAGACGACGTGGTGCTCGAGGAGCGATTCAGGTTGCGCGGGGCAATCGACTTAATCGAGAGCCACCGGCAGACCAAGGTGCTGCGGGTCACGGATCACAAGACGGGACGGAAGCCCGATCGCATTGAGAGAACCATCGTCGGCGGCGGCACCGTGCTGCAGCCGGTGCTCTACGCGATGGTGGTCGAGAACGCACTCGATACGCCCGTGAGCCACGGCCGCCTGTTCTACTGCACGTCAACCGGCAGCTTCTACGAACACCCGATCCCCTTGAGCGATCTCACGCGCAGCGCCGGAGTGGACGTGCTGCGCATCATCGATCGCGCGATCGAGGGCGGCTTCCTTGCGGCTGCCCCGGCCGAGGGTGCCTGCGATCGTTGCGACTTCGTCGCCGTTTGCGGCCGCGAGGTGCCGAGGAGAATCACGCGCAAGCCAGCCGACAAGCTGGCGGATCTCTATGCGCTGCGGAGCAAGCCATGACGCTCGTGATCGATCGTTCGGACGACGACGCACGCCGCGTAATCCGGGAATCCATCGACGAAACCGTCATCGTCGAAGCCGCGGCCGGGACGGGCAAGACGACCGAGCTCGTGAACCGGATTCTCGCCGTCATTCGTGAGGGGCGGGCGGAAGTGCGTGAAATCGTGGCGGTCACGTTCACCGAGAAGGCCGCCGGCGAGTTGAAGCTGCGCCTACGACAGGGCCTGGAGATCGAGCGTCGCAAGGCTCACGATGCGGCGGTCATCCATCGTCTGGAGCAGGCGGTGGCGAAACTCGAAGAGGCGCACGTCAGCACCATTCACGGTTTCTGCGCTGACCTGCTGCGCGAGCGCCCCGTCGAAGCGCGAGTGGATCCGCTCTTCAAGGTGCTCACGGAAGGCCAGGCCGAGCGCTTGTTCGGCGAGGCATTCGATGCGTGGTTTCAGTCTCAGCTGGAGAATCCGCCTGAAGGTGTGCGTCGATCGCTGCGCCGGCCGAGTCGCGCCGTGCGGCCGGGGGAGGCCGATGAGGACGGACCTGTCGAACGGCTGCGTCGAGCCGCGTACGAGCTTGCGCAGTGGCGCGATTTCCGGGGTCATTGGACGAGAGAGCCGTTCGATCGTGCCGCGGCGATCGGACC
>Ga0114129_10009331_pt1 | contig 13995 bp, 9 predicted proteins | sample RhiMetdeltSRZDD1_FD_80071 | JGI IMG/M metagenome (GOLD analysis project Ga0114129, IMG submission 80071) | Populus rhizosphere microbial communities from Tennessee, USA - Rhizosphere MetaG P. deltoides SRZDD1 (version 2) (version 2) | ecosystem: Host-associated > Plants > Roots > Rhizosphere >... | reverse complement strand
GCCGATGTTCACGCACATCAACTGGCTGTTGAAGTCGAGATACCGCTTGCCCTCAGTGCTCCAGAAATAGACCCCCTTCGCGCGCGCGACCGGAATCGGATCGACCGCGCCCTGCGTCGACCATTCGAAGAGCGTGTGCCGCTTCGCGAGTCTGACGATCTCGTCGCCGGTCATCCCGGCGCGATCAGCGGTGTCGACGGGCGCGGTGGTGGGGACAGGAGGATTCATGGAAGTCTCCCATAAACTTCGAACTTCGAACTTCGAACTTCAAACTTCGAACTTAAGACCTTGATTGTCCAAGGCGGATCGATACGAAAACCGCCATCTTGGAAGGCTCAATTATAAGACCGGTGTGTGGTCTCGGCTTTTTCAGAAGTTCGAAGTTCGAAGTTTGAAGTTAGACAGGCCTTTAGCGGATCGGTGCGCTCCAGGTGGCGGATCCGCGCCGGTTGATCGACGCCGAGGATGGGTCGACGTCCGGCGCGCGGTTGCCGGGCGAGCGCTGAAACGCGATGCGGGCGCCGTCGCGGTCGAAGTCGTTCGGCTCCGTGCGGGCCTCCGCGTTCATGACCGACGGCCGGAGGGTCACGTGCTGGTAGCCGAGCGCATGACCCAACTCGTGCGATCGCAGCGAACGCTTGAAGCTGGTCACGCTCTTGTCAAAATCCCGGTCGAGCATGACGATGCCGGCGACGATGCGGCCGTCGGTTTGAAAGCGCCAGCGGCCATATCCCCAGAATCCTGTGGCGGCGGTCAGGCCGGCCATCCGGCTGACCGTGATCATGTCGTCGTTCAGAAGCGGAACGCGTGTGCCTTGCGCCGATTCGTTCCGGTTGACCGCGGCGAAGTCGTTGTACGTCCCACCCGTTAGCTGCGGCAGCGCCCACCTGAGATCGGTCACGATGGAATCGAAATCCGAAGCCGGCATGATCTCGTTCAATGCGACGGCATCTGACTGATTGACGTCGGTGAACTGCAGCACGCGGGTCTCGATGAGGAGCGGCGGCGCGTTGGTCCAGCGGCGCAGCGACGGCGCCCGGAACATCTCGTCGAAGGCGCGCAGATCGAAGCCGTTCGTGATCAGCGAGATCAGGAGATCCGCACCCGGCACGCGCGCGTTCGTGCGCCGCTCGACCACATCGGGACCGTTGAAGATCAGGAGTCGCGGCTCGCTCGAAGCTGTCGCCGCGGTCACGAGAAACGCGCCCGACGCGTCGCACGACGTTCCGATCAGCCCGTCGCCCTCGACCTTGATGCTGGCCACGCCGGATTGGGTCACCGCGTCGACCGCGCGCCCCATCGCGAGATACGGCGACGGCGCCAGCATGAAGTCCGCTTTCTCGTCGGCGTTGAGCGTGAGGTTCGTGCTCTTTGGCAGATGCCCCGGCGCAGACGCCTGCACCGTCAACGCGCCCTTGTGCAGATTCGAGAGCACGTATTTGCCCGAGTCGTCCGCGCTGGTTTTCTGTCCGGAATCCGGTCCCGAGGTGACCTCGACGACGGCCGCGCCAAGGCATGGGGCCGCCGCGGGAAACGCGACCACGCCGGACAAGGACACCCGATCCACTTGCGGCGGCGCAGCCGGAAGCGTGAAGTCGACCGTTTGATTCGCGCCGAGCGTGATCTTCGAGGTCTGCGTCGTGTAGCCGTTGGCGGAGACCTGAAGGGTCATCTCGCCGGCGTCAAGATCCGTCAACGAGTACCGGCCGTCGGCGCTGGTCGTGGTGTTCTTGCCGGCGTTCGCACCCGAGGCGACTTCGACCCGGGCTGAGGCGACCGCTGCGCCGCCGGTGCCGGCCACGACCCGTCCGCTCACCGTGAAGCGCGTCTGCGGGGACGGCGTCGGGTCCGGCGTTGGCGTGGTGGGCGGTTTCGAGCCGCACGCCCCGATCAGCAGACCCGCACACAGAAGTCCGCTTACGATTTTGCCGGCCGAAAACATCGCAAGTGACTCAATGCAAGCGTCTTGCCGGGCGCGAGGACGCGTCAGATCGAAATCGTGTGAAGTCCCGATGCCTAACAGCCCATGTCAAAGTTTCCTAGTGCCCTGTGAACGGTTGGAGTGTCGCCACGTGACACTTTTGCGTAACGGATTACCGTGTCGCAGCTAGGGCAAACAGCTAAAACAGACTCGCAATCGACAGTGTCGAAAAGAACCCGTAGAACAGCGCCATGAGCACGAGCGTGACACGCCGCCAGGCCGGCGGACGCACGTGGGGCGGCAGGAGCCGCGTGTTGATGTACAGCAGGTGCAACGACGTGATGACGAACACGACCCCCGCGACGTTTGCGCCGATCTGGAGCAGGGCGATGGGCTGCGCGAGCCGCAGCGCCGTGATGCCCCACACCACCATGACGCCGAGGACCACGTAGTAGACCTTGCGCACGTCGCCACCGCGCCAGGCGCGAATGCGATCGCTGCCCGTCCACAGGATGTCCGTCAGCGAGCGAACCATGGCTTCCATCTGATCGAGCTGCGTCTTGAACAGAATCCACGCGCCGAGAAACGCAATCACCCCGGCGAGCAGCGGACCGGCCTGCGCCCCGATGCTCGACGCGAGCGCCGCGGCAATGCCGAGGCCGCGAATTTCGGTCCCGGGGGGTAGGAACGTGACGTACAGCAGCGCGGGCAGCACCATGCCGAGCAGACCACCGAGAAAGAACACGCCCCACTGATCGGCGCGCACGATCCGCCACCAGCCACGCCAGCGACGCACGTTGGCCTCAGTCGCGGCGTAGATGAATCCCGAGTGCGCGAGATTCACTTTCTTTCCGCCGGCCGCCGAAGGAATGTAGCCGACGCGCTCACCCATCCCGTAACCGCGATCGCGCGCCCAATTCGAGAGCGTGACGTTCGCCATGCCGCCCGCGCCTGAGTACGCAACGAGCGCGGCCAGCAGCACGAAGTCGACCCCCGCAGGCAGAAAGTCGAATTGCCCCGCGGCCGTGTCGAATCCCGCGAGTCCGCCCGCCGCCGCGCGCCAGACCGAACCCGGGACGTACACGATCGCCAGCACCAGAAAGCTGCCGAGAATGCAGCTAATCAACACCCAGTTGAGAATTTCCAGCGTGCGCTCGATGCGCCGGCCGATCAGCAACGGCGCGATGCTCGCAAGATATCCGGCGACGCCGATGAAGTACACGGTCGTCGCGTCGGCGGGACCGGCAATCCGGCGCACGGACAGAAAAAAGATCGCGCCCGCCGCGTTCGCGGCCCAGGCCGGCCATCCGGCCTGGAGAAAATACAGAATCGCGTAGATCCACGCCCACATCGTCGACGACGGGCGCGTGCGCATGAAGCCGGTGAAGACCGGCTCACCCGTGGCTACCGTGTAGCGCATCAACTCGGTGTTGAAGATCGTCTGGAGAAAGACGGAGACGGCGGTCACCCAAAGCAGCGTCAGACCATGACGAACGAATGCGGCGGGACCGAGCAAGAACTCGCCGGAGCCGATCGACAGTCCGAGCACGATCACGCCGGGCCCGACCACGCCCATCCATCCGAGTCCGCTGGGGCGTGGCGCCTCGGGGAGATCCGCGGTTTTCCAGGCGGGCAGACCGGAGCGCGCTTCGACGGAAATGGGATGCGGACGAGACATGCCGGCGGCCTGCGCCACACTACATGCGAGCCAGCCAGCCGGCAAAGGCCTGACACAAGAGCGCCCCGACGCCGGCCATCGCGATGCCCCAAAGCATCAGACGGCGGAACAGCGCCTGTGCTTCTTTGACGTCCACGACGGCGGCAGCCAGGCAGAGCGCGCCGAGCGTGGACAGCGGCGACACGTCGACCAGCGACGCGCCGACGTTGATGCTGAGCGCCACCGCCAGCGGATCGCCGCCGCCGAGGCGCGCGACGAGTCCCGGCACCGTTGGGAGAAACGTCGGCAGCACGACGCCGGACGTGCTGCTGTAAATCGAGATCACGCCGGTCACGAGCGCAACGACCCCGTTGACAATCGCCGGCGTCGCGAGCCACGCCAGGGCGTCGGTGAACAGCGCGAGTCCGCCCGTCGTTTCGAGCACGCCGATGAGTACCGTGACGCCGGTGACCATGAGGATCACGCTCCACGGCATCCGCTTGATGGCCTGCGACTCGTCCGCTGAACGCGTGAGCGTGAGCACGAGCGCGCCCGCCATCGCGCTCAGACCGAGATCGGTGAGGTTGAGCCTGAACGCCACGACGGAGCCGACCCAGACGACGGCTACGGCGAGCGTCAACCATTGCGCGCCCGTGAAGGCCGGCACGGCGGGAGCGTCAGCCGCCGACGCCGAACTGGACGCGAGACGATGACCGCGCAGCAGAAAGTAGCCGGCCGCTGCGACGGCAACGCTTGCCACGAGGTTCGCGAGCATCACCTTCAGCCAGTGATTCCCGAGTCCCGCCTCCGCGATCTTGGAGTTGGCGATGACGCCGACGGCGCTCACCGGCGAGAGGTTTCCGGCGTTGGCGCCGTTGGCGACCATGATCGCCATCAAAAATGCCGGCACGCCGACGCGGGCCGCCGCCGCCATCGCGAACGGCGCCAGCAACGCGACCGTCGACACCGACCCGGGCCCGACGGCGGACACGAGGCAGCCAATCGCGAAGAACACGAGCGGCACGATTCGCGCGCTGCCACGCGCCAGACGGACCGCGCGCTCGGCGAGCCGCTCGAGCGTGCCGTTGACCTCGGCCGACGCGAACAGCAGCGTGACGCCCGTGAGCGCGAGAAACAGCGGCGTCGGAAAGCCCCGGACGATGACGTCGGCGCTGAGACCGGCGACGTAGCGCCCGACGATCCACGCGAGCGCCATCGCGACGAGCCCCACGTTGATGCGCGTCGTCATCGACAGCCCGATGGCCGCGAGCAGCGCGAGGAGCGAGGCGACCGCGGCGCTCACGGTTTTTCGAAGAGTGCAGCCACGTCAGGCTTGACCACCTTCCCCATCGCATTTCGCGGAAGCGTGGTCACGGCGCGCAGGACTTTCGGGATCTTGTACGGCGCGAGACGCGCTCGCGCCCAGGGCTCGAGGTCGGCGAGCGTGAGGCGTTCGGCTGGCTTGAGCTCCACGGCGGCGCACACTCGCTGTCCCCACTCCTCGTCGTCTACTCCCACGACCGCGCATTCGGCAATCGCCGGATGCTCGCGCAGGACGTCTTCGATCTCGAGCGCGGAAATCTTGTGGCCGCCGCTCTTGATGATGTCAACGCTGGTGCGTCCGAGCAGCCGGTACGCGCCGCGCTCGACGACGGCCAGGTCGCCGGTGCGAAACCAGCCGTCGCGAAAGGCCTCCCGTGTGGCCTCCGGCCGGCGCCAGTATTCACCAAAGACGGTGTCGCCGCGCACTTCGATTTCGCCCGGGACATTTTCCTGAACGGAACAACCGTCCTCGCCGGCCAGCCGCACCTCGACGCCCGGAAGCGGAACACCCACACGGCCCGGCAGCCGCGCGCCACGCAGCGGATTGGCCAGGGCCATTCCGATCTCGGTCATGCCGTAGCGTTCGAGGAGCACTTGGCCGGTGATCTCACGCCACCGCTCGAGAATGCGGACCGGCAACGCTGCGGATCCCGACATCATCAGCCGCGCAGCGCGGGCGCCCGTGGCGCGGCGCCGGCGGACATCGTTCGCGCTCGCCTCCCACGATGCGATGAGCCTGTAGTAAATCGTCGGCACGGCAGTGAACACGGTGATCTCACCGGACGCCAGCCGGTCCCACGTCGCGCCGGCGTCGAACTTCGGAGGCACCTCGCAGATCGCGCCGGCCCACAGCGCACAGCCCACGACGTTGATGATGCCGTGCACGTGATGCAGCGGCAGGACGAGCAGCGTCCGGTCATCCTCGCGCCATTCCCACGCGTTCACGAGCGACTCGATTTGCGCCGCGATGTTGCGATGGGTGGTCACGACGCCTTTCGGCTTGCCGGTAGTGCCGCTGGTATACAGGATCAGCGCCCGGCGGGTTGCGTCGACCACCGGGAGTGCAAGGTTCTCTGACGATCCGCGCGCCGGCGCCGCCGTCATCGTCAGCAACTTTCCATCGCGGACGATGTAGATCGTCCCGGCGCCGGCTGCCTGCGCGGCCTTGTCCAGCAGTTCGGGTGTGGTGATGACGATGGACGCCCCGCTGTCCTGAACGACGAATGCGAGCTCCGCGGGCGGATGGGTGATGGGGAGTGGGACCGCGATCCCCCCGGCGCGCCAGATGCCCAGCAGGGCGGCGACGTAGTCGGCGCCCGGCGGGATGAGCAACGCGACTCGCGCCTCCTCCAAATCGGGCTTGTCCCCCCGAAGGGAGGTAGCGATCTGCACTGATCGGGCGTCGAGATCGGGGTACGTGACCGTACCAACGGCATCGACGAGCGCGATCCGCTGGCGCACGCGGCGCTGTTCGACGCGCGTGAGGAAGGTATCGGGCACGATCCGTCCGGGGACTATACGGGGTCAGACCAGGGTCAGACCAGGGTCAGACCGGGGTCAGACCCCGCCGGAAAGCGCCTGCCTCGCCGAAGCGCGCCTACATTCCATGACCGCCCATGACCGCGAAGGCGGGGCCACTTTTTGGGCGTCTCAGCCGTCTAATTCGGCACCCTCATGAGGAACGTCGGTCAGGCCACGCGTCCCGCCGCCAAGGCCGTCGCGATCCTCGCGACGGTTCTCGCGATCTGCGCCTGGACGCCCGCAGCGCAACCCAAGCGCCTGGACGTCAACACCTTGCTGGACCGTTACGCCAGGGGCGATTACGACGCAGCCTGGAAGACGGTCGGCGAGTTGACGAAGCCGGAAGCCCGTGCGCTGCGATCGTCACTGGTTTCCACAGGACACAGCTGGGTGCACGCCGCACCCGAGGACCTGTCGCACCGCATACTTGCCGCCGCGGCCTTCGCGCTCGAGTTCGAAGCCGTGCGCGCGGAGAAGGGCGAATGGAGCACGTTCGACGGCGACCAGTGCGCGGGACGGTGCGCGATCGAGTGGGCGTGCACGATCCTCCGGGCACGAGGGGACGCCGACGAGGCCGAACGACGATGGCACCGGGCGACGTTCGCGCTCGTGGGCGGCGTGCGTGACTGGAGCTTCCTGCTGACGCCGCTGACGGCGCCGACGCCGCGGTCACGGGTGACGGTGACGGGTCACGTGCTCCACGCGCTGAGCCGCCTGCCGGACGACCCGCACGCCCGCCTGGCGAGGGCGATCGCCATCGCGTCGCGGCATCTCGTCACCGACGAGATGGACGCGCCGCGTCCGGGCGGGCGGACGCATACGGCTATGCCGGCATTCATGCCGGTGGCAGCCCCGGTGCTGGCGAGCCGCGTCCAGGTGCAGTTCGAGTACGCGAAGCAGCAGCTCGCCGAGCTCGTCGGCGATCCCGTGGTCGGCCCCGAGGCACGAATGCGGCTCGGCTATCTGCACTGGCGATCGGGCCAGTATGAAGAGGCGATCGCCGCCGAAGGCGTGGCCGCCGAAACGACGCCCGATGTGAACCTGCGGTACATCGCGCACTTTGTCGCGGCGCAGGCGGCGCAGGCCGCGGGCGATCTCACCGCGGCGGAAGAGCTGTACTCGAAGGCGCTCGAAACCCGGCCGTATTCGCAGTCGGCCACCATCGGCCTGGCGGCGTTGCTGTTCCTGCGCGGTGACGCCGGACCGGCCTACGACGCGATCGAGCGCTCGCGCGTCGAGCGGCCGAAAGACGACGACCCGTGGCGGCTCTTTCTCTACGGCGACTACCCGCGGCTGCCGGACGTGATCGGCCAGCTGCGCAAGAGCGTGACGCGATGACAGGCCGCGCGCTGACAGCCGTCGTAACGCTCGCGATGCTGGGCGCGATCGCCGGCGGCGCGTCGCAGCAGCCGGCGCCGCAAGCGCGGACGTTCCGCGCCAAGGTCGTGTCGGTGGCCGTCAACGCCTCGGTCAAGCGCGGCAACCGGATCGTACCCAACCTGACCGCGAACGATTTCCGTCTCATGGACAACGGCGTCGCGCAGACGATCGACGAGGTCTCGCGGGAATCGGTGCCGATCGACGTCACGCTCTTTCTCGACACGAGCGCCAGCACCGCCGGCAAGCTCGGCGAGATGAAAACGGACGTGCAAGGCATCGTCCGGCTTCTGCGCGAAGGCGATCGGTTCCGGCTGCTCACGATCGGCGACTCCGTCTACGAGAACGTCGCCTGGGTCCCCGCCGGGACGAAGCTCGACCTTTCGTTCGGCGCCGTGGGCGGGATCTCGCTGATTCAGGACGCGCTCGTGATCGCGCTCTTCCATCGTCCCGATCCGGATCGACGGCATCTCGTCGTCGGCCTGACCGATCGACGGGATTGCGGCAGCGTCGTGTCGTCGGCGCTGTTGCGCGAACTCGCCGCGCGATCGGAAGCGGTGCTGCATCTCATTGATCATTCGGGCAGCGGCGGCGAGGACAACTACCGGGTGCGCTCGTGCACGCCGCGCGGGCGCCCGGACGGCGATCGCCTGCTCATCGAAGCGGCCGAGCGGACGGGCGGCGCGTTTCACACGCAGTCCTTCTTCTTCCGCTCGGCTTCCTTGCTGCGCGCCTTTCGGACCATCTTCGACGAGTTCCGCCAAAGCTACACGCTGCGGTATTCGCCATCCGGCGTGGACCCGACGGGCTGGCACGCGATTGCGGTCTCGGTGCCGGCGATCAAAGATGCGACGGTGCGGGCACGTCAGGGGTACTACGGGGACGCGCCTAAATAAACTTCGAACTTCGAACTGAAAACCCGACACGTCGGGATCGAGGCCAGGACATGTCGGGCCCGAGAGACACGCAGTCCCACGAACCGAGATGAACTCTTAAGGACCCGGATGCAGACGTGCCGCGTCCGAAAGTTTGAAGTTCGAAGTTCGAAGTTCGAAGTTTTTAATGCACCCCATGCCCCATCTGCAGATGATGGGGATCGGCGCCGAGGCGGCGAATGGCCATTTCCCAGGACGCCGCGGACGGAATCTCGAAGATCAAATCGAGCTCGACCGGCATGATGAGCCACGCCGAGTCGGCCAGCTCGGCGTCGAGCTGACCCGGACCCCAGCCGGCGTAGCCGGCGAGGACGGCCGTGCGCTTCGGAAGCGGACGCGCGGTCAGGACCTGACGCAGCAGCACAGGTGAGGCGGAAAGATAGAGACCCGCGCCGAGTCCGCGGTGCTCGACGTCTTCGGGCGGACGAGTCGTGAGAATCCAGCCGCGCTGAGGCTCGACGGGACCGCCGATGAGGAGCGGCAGATCGTTCGGATTGGTCAACGGCGGCTCGAGCCGGACGGCCGCGGCCGCCGAGATGTCCGACGGCCGGTTGACGACGAGGCCGAACGCGCCTTCCGGCGCGTGCTCGCACAGCAGCACGACCGACTTGTGAAAATTCGGATCGACCAGCTGCGGCATCGAGAGCAGCAGGGACGGCGCGAGCGTCGTCATGTAGAGATGTTACCAGCCTCGCGGGCCCAGGCAATCGCCTCGATCACATGCGGGTCGACCGCGGACGGATGGGAGGCCAGCGCGTCCAGCGCCTGCCCGCATTCGCCGGCGGAAAGACGCGCCGTGGCATACGCAAGCGAGCGGCGGATTCGACGCAGTCCCGCGCGGCGCATCGCGCTGCCTCTGAGCAGCGCGCGCCACGCATCGTCGGTCAGACGGCAGAGATCGAGCAGCCGCGGAGATGCCAGCCCCTCTCGCGGTTGCCAGGCCGCGTCGTCGCTCGTCGCGGCCCGCCGATTCCACGGGCAGACGTCCTGACAGATGTCGCAGCCGTACACCTGCGCGCCGATCGCATCGCGCATCGCCACGTCCACGCCGCCTCGCGATTCAATCGTGAGGTACGACAGGCAGCGCGTCGCGTCCAGCTGATACGGCTCGACGAACGCGCCGGTCGGACACGCCTCGAGGCATCGCGTGCAGCTCCCGCAGTGATCGGCGACGGGCGCATCGGGTTCGAGGTCGGCGTTCGTCACGACCTCCGCGAGAAAGAGCCACGATCCGAGCCCGGGATTGATCAGGCAGGTGTTCTTGCCGATCCAGCCGAGTCCCGCCTGCTCCGCGAACACCCGCTCCTGCACGGGGCCGCTGTCGACGCACGAGAACGCCTCGAAACCAGGGCCCGCCGACTGCGACATCCAGCGGACGAACGGCCGCAGCCGCGATCGGAGAACTTCGTGATAGTCGTCGCCCCACGCATACCGCGAGATCTTGACCCGCCCGCAGCCGCCCGCGGACTCTGACACCGCGTCGCCGACGTGGTAGACGGTTGCCAGACACACGATCGATTTGGCGGTCGGAAGGACGCGCGCCGCATCGAGCCGCTCGTCGAGCGACTCGACGAGATATGTCATGTCGCCGGCGTATCCCCGGTCAATCCACTCGGCCAGACGCGCAAGCCGCGGGTACCGCTCCGCCCTGGCGATCCCGCAGAGATCGAATCCAATCTCGATCGCCTTGGCTTTAATCTCTGCGGACGTCACTGGACGAACTTCGCTGGGAACCCCGGAACCGACACCCTACTTGACGATGATCCCAGTTTCACTCATCGCATTGTTCACGGTGTCGGACGCCGTCACCCGGATCCGGAACGCGCCCGGGCCGACTTCGGAGAGCGGCAGACGGAACGACACTTTCCCGTTCGATGAGGCCGGCATTGTCTGGTTGTAGCGTCTGACCACGCGATCGGCGGCGTCGACGATGGCCACGGCCGTCTGAACCTCCTTCGAGGTGTCGCGACGAAGCACCTCGAAGTACAGCGCGACCTCATCCGTCGTCCGGAATTCGCGATCGAGCGACGGCGGGAACGGCAGACCGCCGGGCGCCGTTTGCGCAAACCCTCGTGAGGAAGCCGACGGCGGCGGAGCGTCTCTGGTGCCTGGCGCGCCTCGCCGCGCGGGCACCTCGCTGGCGAACACCGGAATGCGCGCGCCGCCAGCGTACCCGACGACGAGTCCGCTCAGCGCAAGACGCGCTTTCGAGAAGTCCGGCACGTCGAACGGCAGAAAGACGCTGCCGCCCTGCCCGACCTTCGTGCTCAGAGCGGACGCGCGAATCTGGTATCTGCCCGGATTCAATTCAATCGCCATCCCGACCTGATAGGTCACGGTGTCGGGCGGCGGCAGACTGGGATCGCGCGGACGAAGGACGAGCTTTCCACCGCGGCCGACCTGCTGCTTGACCTTGGTGCCGTTCATGTCGATGACGAGCACGCCGAACCTGATGTCGTCCTGCACGCTGGCGTCCGCTTCCTGCACCTGCTTGCGTGGTACCGTGACCTCGATGGCAATCGGAATGCGCGCGGCCGCTCCCGAGCCGGGCATCGCGACTGCATTCAGCCGGAGCGGCAGATCGGTCGCCGGAAGCGCGCTGGTCGACAGCGCAAAAATCGGTTCGACTTTCTTGTTCTCGACGTTCTCCCGGCCAATCTCGTAGCCGCGCCGGTAGCGGAGGGTCAGCTCGGGATGTCCCTTCACCTGGACTTCGAGACGCCGGTATCCCTTGCTGTTCACGTCGTCGGGATAGAAGCCGAGCAAGTAGTAGTTGTCGAGATCCGTCATGATCCGGTTGACGCCGCCGGTGAAGTCGTTGGTGTTCACCACGGCGAATCCGCCCGAGGCAGCCGACATGATCTCGAGTCCGTGCTGGGCCTGACGCACCCAGGCGTCCCAGTCGGGCAGCTTGGGGCCCAAGCATGGATCATCGCCCTCCCCAACCGACGGGAAACACTCGCGAAGCAGATCCTGAGGCGAGACATACCCGCGCGGATCGATTGCATAGGTCGCGATGTTGCCGCGCCGCATGGCGTCCATCATCTCGAGGATGGCGATGTCGTGGTACTGGGTCACGGGCGTCGGCACAGCCGCCAGGTCTTCCGCATTGGCGCTCTGGAAGTAGGCGGACGCGTCGGCTCCCGGAGGGGCCGGCGGCGCCCGCAGCGAAAACACGCCAGTGAGATCTTTCGCGATGTTCTCGGAAATCAACACGAACGCCTTGCGCCGGCCGTCGTTACCAGCGAGCACGCGAGCGCCGTTCCGCAGCGCGTTGTAGAGCTGCATGTTGGCGTCGAACATCTGGAGGACTTCGGTGTTCGGACCGCCCCGGTAGTCGGGCGCCGTCATCGGCCGCCGCACGGCCCGCTCGCCCTTGAACTTGTCGATCGATTCGAGCAACCGCGCGCGATCTTCGGTGACGTCCACGTTGTTCCTGCCGGTCGTCATTACGAGCGCCATCGTCGACTGCGGGCCGAGACTCTCGACGACCTGACGGGCGATCTTTTTCACGGTCTCGTCGCGTCCGCGATAGGCGTGAAGATCGTCGAGGACCATGACGATCAGGCGCTCCGACTTTGCCGACTGATTGCTCGCGACATCCAGCTTCAGCGTGGATGGAAACGCGCGGGCCGGTTCCGGACGCCGATCCTGGTCTCGCCGGATTTCCTTGAAGGTCGCGACCGACTGGGGCTTGCGCCGGTCGAGGATGACGAAATCCTGTGCCGTGAGCCCTCGCACGGGATTGCCGTCGCGATCCCTGACGATGACGTCGACCTGGACGAGCTCGACGGTCGCGCGGAAGACCGGCTGTTGTTGTGGTGACGGTGCGCCGCTGCCCGGGCCGGCGCCGCGCCCACGGCCGCCGCCGGTGCCCGTGCCAGTGCCGCGCTGCGCCACCGGCGACACCGTGGCCGCCGTCAGCAGAATCAACACGAGCACGGCCGCGCGTCGCACGGGTCTATCGCGTCGTCAGCCGCCTGACGACGTACGGCAGGATGCCGCCGTGCCTGAAGGCGGTCAGCTCTTCCGGTGTGTCGATGCGGACCAGCACGCTGAACGCCTGCACGGAGCCGTCGGGACGCCGCGCGCGAACCGAAACCTCGCCTCGATGCGTGAGGCTCGCGCCGGAGCCTTGCAGGTCGAAGATCTCCCTGCCCGTCAAGCCGAGTGAGGCAAGGGATTCGGCAGGCCTGAATTGCAGCGGCAGCACACCCATGTTGACGAGGTTGCTCCGGTGTATCCGCTCATAGCTTTCGGCAATTACGGCCTTGATCCCCAGGAGCATCGGGCCCTTGGCCGCCCAGTCGCGCGACGATCCCGATCCGTATTCTTTGCCGGCCAGCACGAGAAGCGGCACAGTCGCTTTCTGATACTTGACGGAAGCGTCGTAGATCGACATGACGTCGCCGTCGGGCAGATAGGTGGTCCACCCGCCTTCCGTCCCCGGCGCCAGTTGATTGCGAAGACGAACGTTCGCGAACGTCCCGCGGACCATGACTTCGTGGTTGCCGCGCCGGGCGCCGTAGGAGTTGAAGTCTCTGGGCTGGACTCCCTGCGCGATCAGGTACTTGCCGGCGGGGCTGTCCGGCTTGATCGAACCGGCCGGCGAGATGTGATCGGTCGTGATGCTGTCGCCGAGGACGGCCAGCACGCGCGCACCGGTGATTTCGACCAGCGGCTTCGGCTCGCGCGACAGCCCATCGACGAACGGCGGTTTCCGCACGTACGTGGAGGAGTCTTCCCACGCGAATCGATCGCCGCTTGGGATCGGCAGGCTGCGCCACAGATCGTCGCCGTTGAACACGCCGGCGTACTGCCGCCGGAACATCTCGGGCGACACCGACGAGAGCATCGTTTCCTGGATTTCGCGTTCGGTGGGCCACAACTCTTTGAGGTAGACCGGCCGTCCGTCGCGCCCCCTGCCCAGCGGCTCCGACGTGAGATCGATGTTCATCGACCCGGTCAGCGCGTACGCGACGACGAGCGGCGGCGACGCCAGATAGTTCGCGCGGACGTCCTGCTGGATGCGGCCTTCGAAATTGCGATTCCCGGAAAGCACCGAGCACACGACGAGACCGCGCTCGTGAACTTCCGCGGCGATCTCATCGGGCAGCGGACCGCTGTTGCCGATGCAGGTCGTGCAGCCGTAGCCGACCAGATTGAAGCCGAGCGCATCCAGATACTGCTGCAGACCGGCCTTGTCCAGGTACTCCGTCACGACCTTCGATCCGGGAGCGAGACTCGTCTTGACCCACGGT
>Ga0114129_10009330_pt1 | contig 13996 bp, 17 predicted proteins | sample RhiMetdeltSRZDD1_FD_80071 | JGI IMG/M metagenome (GOLD analysis project Ga0114129, IMG submission 80071) | Populus rhizosphere microbial communities from Tennessee, USA - Rhizosphere MetaG P. deltoides SRZDD1 (version 2) (version 2) | ecosystem: Host-associated > Plants > Roots > Rhizosphere >... | reverse complement strand
TTGCAATAGCCGATATTGATCAGGCACAGACGCAGCGCCCGGCCGATGGCCGTGTTGGCGCTATTGACGACGCCCGGTCCCATGGCCGTGGTCCCAACGTTGAGCCCGGCCTGCTTGGCGATGGGGCCGTTCACCAGGATCAGGGGCGCTTCCGTATGACCGGAGACCTGCATGTCTCGGTGGTTCATCTCGGGCTGGGCCAGGCAGTCGATGGCGGCGAGGAGCACGGGAAAGTGCGCCGGGCGGCAGCCTGCCATGACGGCATTGATGGCGATCTTTTCGACCGTCGCCAGGCCAAAGCCGGGCTCCATCACCATAAGTACGTCCTGGGGCTGGCGCCTGGTCCCCGTGAGCATTTGCTCGACCGCAGCCGGAGTGGGCGGGATGACCGGGAGGCCGTCGCTCCAGTCCCGTTCCCCCAGGAAGCGGTTCACCGCCTCCAGCCCCGCGGGCGTGGCATCCATCTCCACCGTGAAGATTTCGGTGGTCTTGCTACTACTCTGGGTACCTCTGGCCGTCCCCGCGGCAGCGGGAAGCACGGTGAGGCCGCGAATGATGGCGTCGATCTGCGCATCCACCATATTGCGAATGAAGTCCGCCTGCTGGCCTGTGGTGGCATGGGGGATGGTGACAAAGGCCGTACTGGGCTGGCCCCAGCCCTCCACACAGGACTGCCACGCCCGTACAAAATCGCGGGCGACGATGCCGACGGCCGGCATGCCAGCCTTCTCAATGGCAACCATGTCATGGGCAAGCCACGACGTGCATCCTCCTCAATGAGCGGTGGCGCCGATAACGGCATCCACCTCCGCGGCAATCCGGGCCGCCTCCGCAGCATCGATATGAGTCCCGCGGCTGAGCGCCGGACGGCCAGGCCTGAGGTCGCCCCCGTAGCGCTCGAACTTGACGTTGGGATAGCGCCGGCTGAGGTGCTCGGCCGCCCGCTCCACGGCAATATCTGCCCCACCCGTCAGATTGTTGTACAGGCCGATGGTCTTACCCTCTAGGCTGCTCAGGCGCGGGGCGGGGGGTACCTTAAAATCCACTCGGTCCGCAGCGGGGGACATGATCTGCACCTGCATGCCGTTTCTCCTCTGGGTTGCAGCACGGCGGCTGTGCGGGGGTCTACGCGAGTTCCTCGGCATATCGCATGGCACTGAGCATAGTTGGCGTGGGCGCTAGCGTCAAGAGGCTGTCCTCGATGTCGATGGTCGCCTATGCTATATTCGTACCCATGGAACACGACGCCAGCTATAAGTTGCTGTTCTCGCATGCACACATGGTGGAAGATCTGCTCCAGGGCTTTGTGCACGAGGCGTGGGTACGCGAGGTGGATTTTACCAGCCTCGAGCGGGTCAGCGGCAGCTACGTGAGCGAGGATCTGCGCGATCGCGAGGACGACATGATCTGGCGTGTGCGCTGGGGAGCCGAGTGGCTGTATATCTATCTGCTGCTGGAATTCCAGGCGACCGTGGATCGCTATATGGCCGTCCGCCTCATGGTCTATGTCGGGCTGCTCTGGCAATCGCTGATCCAGGCCAGGACCCTGTCGCCCTCAGGCAAGCTTCCCCCAGTCGTGCCGATTGTGCTATACAACGGCCGGCGGCGCTGGACCGCGCCCCGCCCGGAGGAGATCCAACGTGTGCTGGCGCTGCTGGCAGACTAGTTGCGCGCCCCAGAAGACGATAGCCTGCGGCGTGCCTTCATCGTCTGGCTCAATCGGGTGTTACTCCCAGCGCGGTTTCCAGGGGTACCAATCCCAGCAATCCATGATTTGACGGAGGTACAAACCATGTTAGCCGAACGCGTGCTGGAATGGAGGGAACAATGGAAAGAGGCTGGGTTGCGGGAAGGGCGCCGCGAAGGCCGTGAGGAAGGCCGCCGGGAGGGGCTGCAACAGGGCCAATTGCAGGAGGCACGCGCCATGGTGTTGGAGGCCGTGCGCGTGCACTTCGGGAAGGTGCCACGCGATATCTGGGCGGCTGTGCAGCGCCTGAAGACGCGCGATACGCTCCATGAGCTCCTGCGGCAGGCGATGACGTGTCCGGACCTGGAGGCGTTTCGAGAGACCCTGCGCAGCACACAGAACTCGTAACAGGATGAGCGTCCGCTGCACGCCGAGCTTAAAGTGGAAGGAGCGGCAATGAAGACAGGATTAGCCGGGAAAGTCGTGCTCATTACCGGAGCCACGCGGAATCATGGCCGCGCCAGTGCGCTGGCCTTTGCCGAAGAAGGGGCACACCTGCTCCTCTGTACGCGTCAGAGCCTGGATTTGCTGGAAGAGACCGCGCACCTGGCCGCACCATTCGGGGTGAAAGTCGTGACGGGCCGGTGTGACGTGACCGACGAGGCGCAGGTCAATGCCTTCGTCCACACGGGGCTGTCCGAGTTTGGCCGGATTGACGTGGTGGTGAATAACGCGGGGTGGCGGGCGCGGGGGGATTTGCTGAGCATCAGCACGGAGAACTGGCTCGCGACCATGGGCGTGAACCTGCACGCCCCCTTCCTGATGAGTCAAGCGGTGCTGCCCAGCATGGTGCAACACCGCTGGGGACGTATCATCAACTACTCGGGTATCGCTGCCTTCCGTGGTTCCACCGGCACCACGGCGAAAATGGCGGCCGAAGGACTGACCAGGGCGATTGCGCGCGAGTACGGCAAGTATAATATCACCGCGAATCTCATTGGCCCGGGCAGTATCGAAGTCGTGCGCACGCCAGGACAGGAAATCCCCGGTGGTGAAGGCGCCGGCATAGAGGCCATCCCCATTCCCAGGCAAGGCACCGTCGATGAGTGCACCGCCATGGTGGTCTTTCTCGCCAGTGAACAGGCCAGCTACATTACGGGTCAGACCTATCTGGTCAATGGTGGAGCGTACTTCCTGTAACAACTGCCCGGAGCGCTAGAGGCTCCGACCGAGGGGGAGAGGGTGGAGACCAAGCTGAAAGGCAAAACCGTTTTTGTGACAGATGCCCTGCGGAACTTCGGCACGCCTATGGCGCTGGCCTTTGCTAGAGAAGGAGCGAACCTTTTTCTCGCGACCCTGAGCGACCAGGCACAACTCGAACACATCACCCGCGCCGTGGCATCCCTGGGCGTCAAGGTCGTGACCGGGCTGTGTGACCTCAGCAATGCGGCCCAGGTTGAAGCCGCTGTGCACAAGTGTATGGCCGAACTCGGGCACGTGGATGTGGTGGTCAACAATGTGCTCTTTCCTGTGCCGGCCCACGCCTTTGGGACAGTGCCCTTTGAGGTGTGGAAGCGCAAGATTGAAGTGGAGCTGACAGGCTCCTTCTTCTTGTTCAAGGCTGTGCTCCCACGCATGATGGCGCAACAGTGGGGCCGCATCATCAACTTTACTGGCCTGGAGGCCTTGCAAGGGACCGACGCGCTGGCTGGGTCGACTGAGCTGGGGATGGTGGGGATGACCAGGGGCATAGCGCGGAAGTATGGCAAGTACAACATTACGGCCAATTGCATTGGCGCCGGGGGCATCGAGACTGAGGAGGCAGAAGGGCGCTTGGCCTTTTCGCCTGGCACCCGGGACCCGCTCAACCGCTGGGGCAAGCCAGAAGAGATTGCCTTTCTTGCCGTCTCTCTGGCTAGTGAAGATGCGGGATATGTCACCGGGCAGTGTGTGATGGCGAATGGTGGCAAATATTTCCTCTGATACCTCATGTCCATTGAAGCGAACGCTCCTCAGGAGCGGGAGGCCTGATGACCATGAAGATTCTGCTCATTCCGGGTTTAACACTGCCGCACATCTCCGCCGATGATGTGGCACGCATCCGTGCCGCCGCCGGGGATGATGCCGACGTTATTGTGACCACCCAGGCCGAGGCGCCCACACACGCGGCGCAAGCCGAGGTGATCCTGGGCGGCGTGCCGCGCGCGCTCTTTCTGGCCGCCCCCAGGCTGCGCTGGGTGCACGCCACCTCCTCGGGGGTCGATCCCTTTATGTACCCCGAGTTCCGCGACAGCGACGTGATCCTGACCAGTGAGAAAGGCCTCGTCGGCGAGCACCTCGCGGATCATGCCTTTGGACTGCTGCTGCTATTGACACGGCAATTACCTAGGACGTTGAGGATGGGCCCCGATGCCTGGCAGCATCGTCCGGCGCTGCGGCGCCAGATGGTCGAGCTCAGCGGGCTAACCATGGGGATCATCGGCTTTGGCGGGACGGGCCGCGCTATGGCGCGCCGGGCGCACGCCTTCGGGATGCACTGCCAGGCCATTGACCGCGATGCTGTCCCTCCTTCCCCAGAGGTAGCCGAGGTGCAGCGGCCGGCGTTTTTCCCCACACTCCTGGCGACGTCAGATGTGGTCGCGATCTGTTGCCCCCTCACTCCGGAGACGCGGGGCCTATTCGACGATGCGGCCTTCGCCCACATGAAGCCGAGCGCGTTTCTCGTCAACGTCACGCGTGGGGAAGTCATCGTCGAAGATGCTATAGTCAGAGCGCTCCAGGCCAAGCAGATTCGCGGTGCCGCTCTCGACGTGGCGCCCCGGGAACCCCTGCCGCCCGACAGTGCGCTCTGGGATATGGACAATGTCGTGATGACTCCTCACACGGCCGGCGCCAGCCAGTATCGTGCGGCCCGGAATATCGAGCGATTCGTGCGCAATCTGGAGCACCTCCGGCAGAACGAACCCCTCGAAGGTGTCATTGATAAACAGCTCGGGTATTAAAGCGCCCCCTGGCGGGGGGATGCCACGCATACCACAGGCCGTGCCCCTCCCCCTACGTGAGCCGCTTAAAGCCGCTTAAAGATGCTATGCGAGCGGTTGGTGGTGTGCGGCCGTATTTTGGTGGGCCACGCCCCCTTTTCCGATTCCGCCAGCCATCCGGCGCTGCTGGGCACGTCGGGCGAGTCAATGTCATACACGGCGGCGTACCGGGCCATTCCAGGGGCGTTGGTGGATTCGAGCCGGTAGCGGGCACAGCCATGGACGCCGGGCGCCTTCAGAATATTGGGGACGTGTTCGGTATCGTAGATGCGATTGAACTCGTCTTCGAGTTCGGCGGGGATATCCATTTGGACGAGGTAGATATAATTGGCCATCGCGATGTCACCTCCTGCCATACGCGCTGTACGATTATCCCTCGGTTAGGCTTCCCGCTGCAGAATATGGCTGACGACTGTTGCACCGGTGCCACCGATGTTCTGGACGAGAGCCGTACGGGGGTTGTTGATCTGGTTCGCCCCAGCGGTCCCCGTGAGTTGCAGGTACGTTTCTACCAACTGATACACGCCAGTCGCACCGACCGGATGGCCGCGTGCCTTCAAACCGCCCATAGTCGAAATGGGGAGTGTGCCATCCAGGGCAATTTCACCCTGCTTGCCGAAATGGACACCCTCTCCCGGTTTGGCGAAACCGGCCGCTTCCAGGCTCAGCGCTGTGATGATGGTATACGCGTCGTGGAGTTCAAAGATATCGATATCTTGGGGCCCGGCCTCGGCCTGCTGATAGGCTTTATGCGACGAAATCGCCGCTCCGTCCAGCGTGAGCTTGTGGTGGCGTCCAGCGATGGCCAGTGAGTCCGTACCAATGACGGAAGCACACACGCGTACCAACGGCAAACCGCCACCGCGTGTGGCGCTCCGAGCGACCGCTTCGGAGGCCAGGATAATCGCCGCCGCACCGTCACAAATGGGCGGAGCATCGAATAGTTTCACCGGGTCGACCAGTACACGTGAGTTGAGATAAGTTTCCATATCGAGGGGTTTGTGCAAGAAGGCGTTGGGATTCTGCAAGGCGTTGTGATGGGCAGTGATGGCGAAATGGGCAAAATCTTGTGCTTCAACCCCGTAGGTGTCCATGTAGAGCGCCATGAGCTTGGCGTTTAGTGATACGAAGGAGGCGCCATAGCACCCTTCCAGTTCCCAGTCTGCGGCGGTGGCTAAAGCGGCAGTGGTATGGTCGCGCGGGGCATGGGTCATGCGTTCCAGACCACCGACCAGCACGATATCGTGGAAACCGCCTGCTACCGCCATGTAACCCCATCGGGCTGCGGCAGCGCCCGACCCACACGCGGCTTCTACGGTGGCAGCTTCGATCCCGCGTAGCCCGGCAATATCCGCACATAACGCACCGAGTTGCTGTTGTTGCGCCAGGATGCCGGACATCATGTTCCCGACGACCAGCATACCGATATCAGCCGGAGCAATGCCAGCATGATATATGGCTTGCTCAATGGCATCAGCGACTAAGTAACGACCGCGCACCCCACTGTTCTTAGACACGGCCGTTTGCCCAATGCCAATAAGATAGACAGCTCGCATGGTGTGACCTCACAATCACGCAGCGACAGTGCCATGGTCTTGCTGGGAATGCCATCTCCGGTCATCGCATCACCGATCACCAGGGGCACATACTCTCCTATAGGGCGCCAACGACTTTTTTACACGGCCATCGTATCCACCGTGGCTTGGAGCTCCTCCAGCGCCGCCAGACGCCCCTGGAGCGGCTGGCGCAAGGTGAGCTCCAGTTCGGTGCGCAGCGCCTCCCCGAGCGTCGGAGACAGGTCTTCGACCAGCACGTCCAGGGTGGTCAGCGCCTGCTCGAGGGACGCTTTGACCTCATCTAAGCCCATCAGCACTTCTTCAATCAAGATAATTGCCATGGTGTTTCCTCAGCGCCGGCGTGATCAGCGTTCATGCTCACCCGCGGCGCACGTTTGGGGGGGAAAGTACGTCTGTATCTGTGCCTCAGCTAAGACAATGGGCAGGGCCGCAAACCCCCCTTTCTGCAATTCTGCACCTGCTTGCTGAATATACCAGGGATCCATCCCGCAGCGGCGCAGCAGCGCGACCAGGGTACCCTCGTCGGGGCATTGATACGACGGTCGGTCTATGCCATGCGGATTGTACGAGGCGTAGCGAACTTGATAGGTGTCCCCACGCTTTATAATACCCAGAATGCCGTCTTCCGTCATCCGCTTTCCCTTTCTCTGCGCGTGCCTTGCACTGCAGTCGTGCCAGGCGTGCATCCTCAGGGCCATGCACACAGTGTTCTACGCCAGCACCCTCTCTCATTCTCCACAAAGGTTACACGACATAGATTAAAAAATAAAATTCATTGTTTTTCTTAAAACAATGAGGAATTTTTCTTAAAGGCTTCTGCTCTGGTAGCTGAGATAGGCGTGTGGTGCATACTGCTGGAGGTGGGCAGGGCACTGGCTCTCCCTCGCTAAGACACACGTGTGGCCTGCGATGTGGGGGTCTGCACCAGCGCCTGGAGATCCAGCGTACGTATGGCATCGACAGCGCATTCCCAACGCCCTTCATGACAGAGCCCGCTGAGGCCGGCGTCTTCATAGGCCTGTAACGTCGCCATGAGACAGGCATCACGCACCGCCTGGGCGATGCGGAGGGTTTCCTCCATAACATGGACTCCTTTCACCATAGAGTAAGGCATGTCAAGGACAAATGGGGCAGCGAGATGATAGTATTATAGCGCACCTGGCAAGTCATTGTGTTGACATGCAAGACATGGACCAGGATGAATTGAGCAGCCGACCCCCGCAGCTCGATCTTATCGAGAGCTGTCGCACATTTAACGCACCCTGGAGAGGCAACCATGTCAGAACGTCACACGGTACGGATGTGCATCAGCCAGAATCTGCCACACCGCCCCGGCTCCCGCCGCCCACCAGTATGGTGGCAGCGCTGCGGCCTGGTCCTCCTCGTGCTCCTTATGACTGCAGTGCGCGGCGACGGGCATGCCGATGTCCCTGCCCCTGGAGCCGCGTCGGCCCAGTTTGTGACCATTGTGCTGGGCGCCACTGGTGGGTTGCATGAAGCGAATCTGACCGCCTATTTACTGGCCCCCATCGGTGAGAGGCAGTTTATTGCGCTGGACGCGGGCACGGTGCTGTCCGGCCTCCAGGTCGCCACCAAGATGGGCAGCTTTGCCGACATCCAGGTACCTCCCGCATCCTCGTTGACGCTCGAAGGCTGGATACTGCGCGAGCATATCAAAGCCTATGTCCTGTCCCATGCTCATCTGGATCATATCAGTGGCCTCATTCTGAATGCCCCCGACGACAGTCCGAAGCCCATTCTTGGGCTCGATGCCACGCTTGATATCCTGCGGGATCACGTGTTCAACTGGCAGGTCTGGCCAAACTTTGGCAATGAAGGTCGCGCGCCCCAGCTACGGCAATATGCCTATCAGCGCTTGCAGCCGGCTCAGGCATATGCCATCCCGGGCACGGCGATGACGATCTAGGCTTTTCCCCTCAGCCACGCCGGGACTCCATCCACCGCCTTTCTGATCCAAGCAGCCGGCTTCTACGTGCTGTATTGCGGCGATACCGGCCCGGATGCTGTGGAGCACCGGGACAACTTACACACCCTGTGGACCGTGATCGCTCCCCTGGTGCACGCCAAAAAACTCCGGGCCATCTTCCTGGAAGTCTCCTATCCCGACGAACGTCCGGACCATTTACTTTTTGGCCATTTAGCCCCAAGGTGGCTGATGGAGGAACTGGGCCACCTGGCGCAGATCGTCGATCCCCAGCACCCGCACACGGCGTTGCACGGGCTCACGGTTGTGATCACCCATATCAAACCCGCCCTGACGCTAGGCCCATCCCCCCAGGAGCGTATTACGCAACAACTCCAGGAGCGCAATACGCTGGGGGTCCGCTTCATTGTCGCGTCCCAAGGCAGTCGCATTGAGTTTTGAAGCGCCTATGCTATGATGGAGTCCCATATGCGTACACAGGCACAGCGCAAGGCAGGGAGGAGACGAGGTGGACTTTGTCGCGGTCGTGGATCAGGTGATCGCCCTCGTGCGCCAGCGGGGCCGCGTGACCTATCGCACCCTGCAGCTCCAGTTCACGCTGGATGACGCGCAGCTCGCTGCCCTGAAGGACGAACTCCTCTACTCGCAACCCCACGTGGTCGATGACGCGGGGCGCGGCCTGGTCTGGACCGACGACACGGGCGCGACACCCACCCTCGCTCCGTCACCACCGTCTTCTGCGTCTGCTGCCCTTCCGCATACCCAGACAGGGCATGGGGCACGACTATCCGCTGACCACGCCGCCCCCGAGGCCGAACGCCGGCAGCTTACTGTACTGTTCTGTGACCTGGTGGATTCGACCGCGCTCTCCAGCCAGCTTGATCCCGAAGATTGGCGGGACGTGGTGCGCGCTTATCAGACTACCTGTGCCGAGGTCATCCAGCGCTTTGACGGGCATATCGCCCAGTATCTCGGCGACGGCCTGCTGGTCTATTTTGGCTATCCCCAGGCGCATGAAGACGATGCGCAGCGCGCTGTGCGCACCGGCTTAGGTATTGTGGAGGCGATGGCCACGCTGAATAGCCGCTTGGGACAGAAGCAGGGTGTCCGTCTGGCGGTCCGTGTGGGGCTCCACACCGGGCTGGTCGTCGTGGGCGAGATGGGTGGGGGGGGACGGCAGGAACAGCTCGCCTTGGGCGACACACCGAATATTGCAGCGCGGATTCAGGGCTTGGCAGCGCCTGATACTATGGTCATTAGCGCGGCGACGCAGCGCCTCATCGAGGGGTATTTCACCTGCCACGCGCTCGGGGCCCAGACGCTTAAAGGCGTGGCCACGCCCCTCCAGGTCCATCAGGTCGTGGGCGCGACCGAGGTCCAGCAGCGTTTCGACGTCGCGGCTGCCCGCGGCCTCACGCCGCTGGTGGGACGCGAGCACGAGGTGAGCATACTGCGAGACCGCTGGGCGCAGGCCCAGGCCGGCCGGGGCCACATTGTGGTGCTGAGTGGGGAGGCGGGGATTGGCAAATCGCGCCTCGTCCAGGTGGTGAAGGACGAGATGATTGGTGCGACCGCTCTACGGATCGAGTACCGCTGTTCCCCCTATCACCAGCACAGCGCTCTCTATCCCGTAATCGCCCACCTGGAGCGGGTCCTGGCCATACGCCAGGACGATACGCCGGAAGACAGGCTACGGAAGCTGGAGGAGGCGTTACGGCCGTCTCCGCTCCCGCTGGCGGAGGCGGTGCCCCTGTTTGCCGCGTTGCTTGCGGTGCCGCTGCCGGCAGTGTATCCGTCCCTGACGCTGACGCCCCAGCGGCAGAGGCAGAAAACCCTGGAAGCGCTGCTGACCTGGCTGCTGGTATTGACAGAGCAACAGCCCGTCCTCTTTATCGTAGAAGACCTGCACTGGATCGATCCCTCGACGCTCGAGTTCCTCACCCTGCTAGTGGATCAAGGGCCGACGGCCCGGCTCTTGACCCTGCTGACCTGTCGGCCCGAGTTTCAGGTGCCGTGGGGCTGGCGCACGCATCTGACTCCCATGGCGCTCCAGCGCCTGCCCCAGTCCCAGGTGGAGGCGATGATTGCACGGGTGACCGGAGGGAAAGCCCTGCCCCCCGAGGTCGTCACCCAAGTCGTGGCCAAGACGGATGGCGTGCCACTGTTCGTGGAAGAGCTGACCAAGACGGTACTGGAATCGGGCCTGCTGTGGGAAACTGAAAGATCTTATGAGCTGACGGGCCCCTTGCCTCCGTTAGCCATTCCCACCACACTGCACGATTCCCTCATGGCCCGGCTGGATCGCCTGGCGACGGTCAAAGCCGTAGCCCAACTGGGGGCGGTCTTGGGGCGGACATTCCCGTATGAGCTACTCCAAGCCGTGACGCCGCTGGACGAGGTGCCGTTGCAGCAGGCCCTGGCCCAGCTCGTCGAGGCCGAATTGCTCTACCAGCGTGGCGTCCCACTGCAGGCGACCTACCTGTTCAAGCATGCCCTCATCCAGGATGCCGCCTACCAGTCCTTGCTGAAGAGTACGCGCCAACAGTATCACCAGCGCATCGCCCAGGTGTTAGAAACACAGTTTCCCACGTCTGTGGAGACCCAGCCGGAGCTGGTCGCCCAGCACTATACCGCGGCAGGGTGCGCCGAGCAGGCGGTGGTCTACTGGCAGCGGGCGGGCGAACACGCCAGCGAGCGCTCAGCCCATCTGGAAGCTATCAGCCACTTCACCACCGGTATTGAGCTGCTCACGACCCTACCAGAGACGCCCGAGCATACCCAGCACGCCTTGACCCTACACATCGGTCTCGGTGCGGCACGGATCATAACCAAAGGGCAAGCAGCGCCCGAGGTGGAGCACGCCTACACCCAGGCACGCGCGTTGTGTCAGCAGGTGGGCGAGACCCCAGAACTCGCTCCAGTTCTGCTTGGTCTTTGGCTGTTTTATCTTGTACGGCCACAGTTGCACACGGCACGAGAGCTCGGGGAAACGTTGCTGCGCCTAGCGCAACGTGCCCACGACCCTGCGCTCTCTATCGTCGCTCACTATGCGCTTGGGGTTACGGGGTTCTTCCTTGGTGGGTTGCCTGTTGCCCGCACACACTTGGAGGAAGGCATCGCCATCTACACGTCAGACCAGCGTGGTGCTCCGGTATTCCGTATTGGCTACGATCTGGGTGTTGGCTGCAGAGCCTATGCCGCTCGGACCCTCTGGTTGTTGGGGTATCCGGATCAAGCCATGGCACGCGTCCACGAGGCCCTGGCGTTGGCACACGCGCTATCGCATTCCTATAGTCTGGCGTTTGCTCGGTGTTGGGCGGCCGTCGTCTGTCAGTGTTGCCGGAACGTGCCGGCCGTGCACGAGCAGGCAGAGGCCGCCATCACGCTCTCAACTGAGCAGGGATTTCCACTCTGGGTAGCCCTGGGAACGATCTTGCGTGGGTGGGCGCTGGCCATGCAGGGCCAGGGCGAGGAGGGGATGGCCAAGGTCCACCAGGGGATCGCCTCCGTTCGAGCCACCGGGGCAGCGCTAGCCGTCCCAACCTATTGCACGTTGCTGGCGGACGTCTGTGGCCACCTGGGCCACACGGAAGACGGTCTCCAGGCGCTGGCCGAGGCCCACGCTCTGGTGGAGCAGCATGAGGAGCGCTACTGGGAAGCGGAAATCCACCGCCTGCGGGGCGTCTTGCTCCTGCGGCAGACGATGGACCAGCAGACTGAGGCGGAAACCTGCTTCCAGCAGGCCCTGGAGGTCGCTAGCCGCCAGGAGGCGAAATCCCTGGAGCTGCGCGCTGCCATGAGCCTGGCGTGCTTGTGGCAGCAGCAGGGCAAGCGCGCCGAGGCCTGTGACCTGCTCGCGCCGATCTATGGCTGGTTCACCGAGGGGTTTGACACCGCTGACCTCCAGGAGGCCAAGGCGCTGCTTGATGCTCTTGCCTGAGAGAAACGTTAAAAACATGGCATGGGCGGTAGCTGACGTCGGGAAACCCCCTGACGGAGAGGAGACGATATATGGGCACCCCTGGCCCAACGTCACTCAAGGTAGTGGTGGACTCAGCGTCACTCATTACGGCTGCTAAGTTCACCGTGGATGGCCACACCGTCGTGGAGTATCTGGCTCAATGTTGCCTGTTGCGCATCACACCTGCAGTGCATCAGGAGGTCATTCTGGCTGGTGCGACCTACCCAGACGCTGCCCACGTGCAAGCGATGGTGACAGATGGCCGTATTACCGTTGCGTCGCCTCCGGTGTCAGCTGCGTCTGTGCTCGATGGCTACAAGTTGGGACGAGGAGAAAAAGACAGTATCATCCTGATGCTCACTCAGCCAGACATGGATTATCTGGTCGTGGATGACCGCCTGGCGTTTGTCGTGAGTGATCGGATGACCGTTCCCAAAATCTTGCTGGTCGATCTGCTAGTTGAACTTGTCTGGCAAGGATGCATGGAACGCCAGTTGGCCGAGAAGATGCTGAAGGCTATTGCACCGCGCTACGCGCCAGGGTTCATTCCGCATACGCTGACCATGCTGGAACGAGGGGAAAGACGATGTCTCTCATGAGTACAGAACTCTTACAAGACACCATGGACTTCCTGAGTGCATGCCTCAAGGAAGGGAAACCAGATGCCGCCGTCCGGCTGGAGCTTTTGGCAAGAGGCTTTGAAGACAAGCTGACAGAACTCTATGAGCAATTCCAGCGGAGTGAGTGTAGCTTCGGCTATATGGCCGAACAGCTCGGTATCACTACCTGGGATCTATATACCTTGCTCGAACGCCGTGGGCTCCGAACGACGAATCTATAAGGAACCAGTCATGACCCTCCTGTAAGAGGCTGAAAAACCCCTCGCGGCGATGAGCCGTGCCGAAAAGGCGCAACCGTGCTGGCTGATGGCCGGGCTGTGGTGACGCACAATCGGAAAGACTTCAGATACCTGCACGCCGCGAACCCGACCACAGACGCATCGGTCCTCTTTTATACAGGCTCGTAGCGCAGACGGTGGACCTTGTCCATATTCTGGCCTTCAAGGCGGATTAACCGTGTCGGGCCAGAGCGCCGTGGGGCGTGCAGGTCACCTTCATTGTAGACGTACGCCGTGCCTGGGGTCAGCTTATACGTCTTGACCGGGCGCACCTTGCCTGGTGTGTTTTCACTAGCCGGCTCGACCAGTTCCCAGTCGGTCATCTCCGTCTCGCCACGCGCCTGGCCATATATCGCCCAGGAGGGGCCATGATCGTGCGGCGGACTTGTCCGGGCGTCATAATACACATGCGCCAGGATGCAGAAGCCCAGCTCGGGATCCTCGTAGAGAATTTTCCGCTCCGGCACGTCGTCCCCAAGGTGAGTAGTGACGAAAGACTCGTCCTTCAGAACCTCCTGGAGCAGTGTACACACCTGTTGACGCCCGGTCGGTCCGGGATTGGCCTTGAGAATGCGGTGGCACTCTGCAGTGAATTGTTCAAGGGTATGACCCATACTACGCCTCCTGTATGATGCAGTGGACATGGAAGACCTGCTGTTATCCTAGCATATTCTGCCCAGAGAAACAGCCGCCTAGCGGGCTGCGTGCGCCAGCAAGCGCTCGGCGCGTGCGACGTCCTCCGGCGTATCGACACCAACGCTCTCGTAGGTCGTCTGTACCACCCGTATGCGATAGCCGTGCTCCAGGACGCGTAACTGCTCGAGTTGCTCGATCTGTTCCAGAGGTGTCTGGGGCAGTTGCGCGAGATGCAGGAGAAAATCCCGCCG
>Ga0114129_10009329_pt1 | contig 13999 bp, 14 predicted proteins | sample RhiMetdeltSRZDD1_FD_80071 | JGI IMG/M metagenome (GOLD analysis project Ga0114129, IMG submission 80071) | Populus rhizosphere microbial communities from Tennessee, USA - Rhizosphere MetaG P. deltoides SRZDD1 (version 2) (version 2) | ecosystem: Host-associated > Plants > Roots > Rhizosphere >... | reverse complement strand
CTCCAAAGAGTTGACGCTTTGGAGTGCGGCAACTTGTTGCCGCTTTTAATTAATCGCGCACAACCATTGTGTGTGTCATCTGATCGTGCGCCGTGTAGCCATCGTGGTTCAGAAGCGCATACACAGCAGGTAATCCTAACGCGAGCAACGATCCGAGATAGATTACGGCGCGGCCTGCAGATTGCGCGCCGGTAGGTATCAGGCCGGTCCGCTTGTCTACCGTCCTTAAGGCCATCAATCGCATTCCACCTGTTCGGCCGGTGAGCGCGGTCGCAGCAGTCAGATACAAAAACGAAACGATCAGCACGCCGGTGGCGGCAATAGCGATTGTTCGAAGTTTATGCCAATCGCCGTTGGTTAACTCGATTGCTGCCGCGAACGGTGAGAACAAGAGCGCAGCGATTACAAGATCGACAACGGCCGCACAGATTCGCCGCGCAATGCCTGCACGGCAATCAGGCGCCTCTTTTACAGTGGAACTTGTTGGAACTGCGTCAAGATAATTGAGCACAGGATCGTTGTCACTCAACAAGCGCTTCGTAACAACCTTGCGTGGCGGAGCAGGCTTCGTGACCGTAACCGCAGACGGAACAACTACGAGGTTGTGAGTTTTCTCTGGTTGGACCACAGGCGAGTCGATTGTGGGCTGCTGAAACTCGACTGTCGCCGCGGAATTGAGTATGGGCTCGTCGGGAGAGCTATCCAATTCATCCTCCGTAGCGTACGCGACGGCGGCAGCTGCTCTGGCATGTGTCGCCGCCGCCGGCGTTTTCTGATTTGCTCGTTCAATTCGCCGCAGGGCGGCGGCAACGAGCGGATTTATTGTTGGGGCAGATACTTGAGGTAGTAGCTCAAGCTGTGGCGCCGGGACGGCTGTGGCTTCGGCAAGTCGCGCGTGTTCGGCTTCTGCTGCTTCTTGCGCTGCCTCACGCGCACGTCTTTCCTGAACTTCCCGTACTCGCTCACTTAACTCGCGGCGCCATTCAGGGACTGTGCTTCGCACTACTCCAGGAAACTCAAGCAAAGTAGATCTTCTTGGCGCTTGATTACGTGAGGGCTCCAGATGTGATGGGGTGGCGGACTCTTCAGAATGATGATTTTGCGTATCCAGCTCGGTAGAACTCAGGACGGCGGCTTCGCACTCGGTACAGTGACCCGTGTCACTGAAGGAAGCGCCGCACGAGGGACATGGCATGACAAGGGCCTCCCGATAAACTCTCGAGCATGTTGCGAGCGGGCTGTATGAATAACTCGCCGCTCGAAGTGCAACGCGCCGGATACTATCAGGAATTACTTTAAGTGGTCAATCAGAAAATTAAGCAGCGGTCGGAGTTGCCCGTTCAGCCAAAGGGCTTAAAGGAGGGTTCAAAGCGGCGTCCTACCGGCGAAGCCGGCATCCACGTCATGCCACCATTCCAGTTCCTCCCCCTCTCCCATCTGCCAGCAGAGAAGCACGACGCGACCGTCGCGAAGGTAGGGAAAATCCACGAGTCCACGGTCGAGATCCTTTAATTGGACTCCTAGTGAGTCGAGTCCGTTCATTAGTTCCGTGAGTTTCAGAAGTAATTGGGCATACAACGGGCCTTCGATTAGACCACCTCCGCCGCGTTCCGCACTCTCAGCCGCTTCTTTTGCTTTTTCGCTAAACAGCGAAACCCGCTTTTTAGCCTTTTGAATCTTCAGTAGAACGCCACGTACCGTGGGCAATAAGGCATTAGCTTCTTCAATCGTGAATATCTTCATGTGCTCCGGTAAATGGTCATTAATGATCGTCCGTAATCCGTATAAACTCGGTAGCAGTACCAAACTCTTCGTCTTCGTCGTCTAACGTTGACTCAAGTACCACATGTAACGCCGTATGAAGCACCTCACCAGTGGCTTGCTGCTGCATCTGTTGTTGCATGTACTCCGTTGTTACCTCGTCGTGTAACTCACGTTCATCATAACGATGTCCATGCGTGATCTCCTTGCGAACTTTATCCGCAATTTCGCCGAGGTCAATAAAATAATCGGCAACATCAATCAGCTTGGGCGCGGTATTTGAGCGAAAACCAGCAACTTCCACGCGGCAACCTTTGTAAGCAACAGCATTGACGGCGTAGACAAAATCCTCGTCACCCGATACGAGGACAGCCGTATCGTACCGGCCGGCCAGCGACAGCATATCTACTGCGATTTCTACATCCAGATTCGCCTTACGGGTACCATCGTAGAAAGTCTTCAGTTCCTTTTGAACGACGCGAAATCCGTTTCGACGCATCCATAGGAGAAAACCTTGTTGTCGCTCGGCGCCAATGTCTACTCCTGTGTAGAAAAAAGCACGGAGCAGACGGCCATCTCCGAGCAAAACACGAAGAAGCTTGTTGTAGTCGATATCAATGTTGTGGAAACGGGCGGCATGAAAGAGGTTGTTTCCGTCAATGAATACGGCAACTCTGCCGCGGTGGCCCAGCGTCCACGACACGTTGTTTGTGGGATCAAAGTTGTTCATCAGATAAAGGACTCCGGAAAAAGTATATAAATCCTGGTCTAGGATGATGCTTTGCATGTCGTTGGTCAAGCCACTGTTCAATCCTATATGTACGGGCGTCGCTCCGTGTGTTGATTATCATGGTCTGAATGACTTAGGCGACCGCGACGACTGCGCCATTTACGGCGTCGAGATAAACCAGCTTGAAAGGCGCCTTGACAACGGCGATTTCCCACGCGAGGTGGACCTCTAACGGGCCCCTTCCGCTAGTGGGATCTTTGGCGTACATGACCAACTCGCGAACGTCAGGCTTATTCGCAGTAGTGATAGTGTAGGCAGTTTGTTGCGGTGAACCCGCGGTGGCAGGAACGCTCAGATTTAGAACCTTTGTTGCTCCATCGTTCCAGCTAATCTGTGGATTAATGGGCATCAAGGATGCCTGTACACGGTCGGCGTGAGGAATGCATGTGCTGGAAAAATCAACAACTCGTCTGTCTGGCCTGAAGCGAATCCGCAGCTTTCCGTAAGGACCGCGAAGCGGATAACGAAATGGTTGTTGTTCATAACTCGCCAATTTAGTCCCGTCCGGCTGGTCCGTTAGCTCTACCAATGAGAGCTGATTCGGATCTGCTCCGATCAAGTCCTGCCACTGCTGTATAAATCTGCGCAACGATTCTCGCGTTTCCGCGTCAGACATCGTGGCGTTTGTTCCAACCTTCGGCAGAACAAGATTGGACGTGGGAGGAAGGCCCTCGATCGTAGCGGTATACGGATGCAGATTTACCTTTGCTGTTGCTGCGGAACCCGGCGGGAGAAGGCGTTGCCAAAGGACCAGCGCTTGTTGTAGCCGACCTGCATCCTCAGGCAGAACCACTGGATAAGGCGGTTGGTTCGATCGCGGACCACCGGCGTCTGGTGGTTGAAGCGTCGAACAGGCTGCACCAAGCGATGCGAGTGCGAGTATGAGAAGTAGACGGGCGAAAGGGCGGAGACACGGAGACGCGGGGACGCGGGGAGACGGAGACGCGGAGACACAGGGATGAGGTGTCGAAAAGCTCTTATTTGACATTGGACATTTGACGTTTGTCATTTGTCATTTCTCTCCGTCTCTCCATCTCCGCGTCCCCGCGTCAACGTGTCCCGCGTCCCCGTGTCCCCGCGTCCCCCTTCTCCCTTTCGCGTATAATCCAACTTGTTGGAGGAGCTGTTGCCTAAAGATAACGAAAAAATGCCTCTTCCCGACCTGGCGACGCTGGGTGCCGCAGACATTCAGCCATTTGCGGCAGACCAGATGGTCCGTTGCGACGCGTGCCTCAGAGCAAATCCACCGACACGAGTTAATTGTCTTTACTGCGGCGGTGTAATGCCGGTCACCGAGAATAGCGTGCGTCTTCAGAAGCCGGCGTTGCGGCGTCTGGAAACCTGGGAACAGGGGTTCAATACAATATTGCTACCCGATAGAGAACGTATTCCTACCGTCGACGAACTACGCGACCTCGCCGATTTTCTTAAGCTCAAGCTTGAAGAGTTGCAGCGAATAGTGTCGAACGACAGACCATTGCCGGTCGCGCATGCCGCCACCAATGATGAAGCGAAACTTATTCGTAATCGACTAAATGATCTCGGTCTAAAGGCCATTAACATTCCGGATGAACAACTGTTTTTGGAAGATCGTCACATCGTTCGCATTCGATCGGCAACTATAAATGATGAGCGGATCATCGGATATCAGGTTGGAGGGGTAACTGGCGTTGTTTTTGATCGAAACAGCATCTCGCTGCTTGTCGTCGGTCGTTTAGTCACGAAACGAGTGGAAGTAAAAGAACGCAAGTCGCACAGGTCTGAAGACGAGATCGTAAACGCCAGCGAATTCTTTTCTGATGAAGCGATCTTAGACATCTACGGTAGCCCCGGCAGTCCTTCATGTCGAATCGAATCAGGCAGCTTCGATTTTTCAGTTCTCGGTAATCGTAAGAAGCTCGTCGCAAGCGAAAATCTACGCACGCTGATTGGCGTCATTAGCGAAGGCTCACCGCAGGCGGAAGTTAACGACTCATATGCGGGTGTCAGACAAACCCTCGAGCCAGTCTGGCCAGTGCAACAGAGAACGCAAGCAATCGGATGGCATCGTGAGCCACTAGGAAAATACAGCACCACTGACGCAACTGAAAGTACCAACGAGAATCAGTTCACGCGTTATTCTCGGTTGCTATACCATCTAAAGCTGCAAAATTCGGGCCCCCCAAATGAACAGTCGTAAGGAATCACCCGGTAGCGATCGCACGCGGGGCAACGATCGTTCGAGAGACAAAACGACTCAAGAAGCAAGTGCGGGCCGTATCTATGGCCTCGTACCAGTTATTGAGGCTCTGCGCGCTGGCCAACGCCAGATTGAGCAGATCACGATAGCTGAAGGTGGCAAACATGATCGCCTCAGAGAGCTACTAGATCTCGCGAGACAAAAGCGTGTGCCTGTGCACCGCACTCCGCGACCTGACCTTGATCGCGCTGTTGGCACCTCGAAACATCAGGGTGTAATGGCCCGAACGGCAGCTGCTCACTACCGCGACGCCGAAGATCTACTTGGGATTTTGGATCAAAAGCTTGCTCGCGGAGAAGCTCCACTTGTCGTGGGCCTTGACGGCATTGAAGACCCGAGGAACTTAGGTGCTATTCTCCGTACCGCCGAATGCGTGGGCGTTGATGGCGTGTTTATTCCTGAAAGGCGAGCTGTTGGCCTGACTGACGTTGTTGCAAAGGCGTCTGCGGGCGCGTTGGAGTACGTGCCCGTTGCGCGAGTTACCAATCTGGCGCGATTGATAGAGCAGTTCAAAGGACGTAACATCTGGGTAGTCGGCGCTGCAGCAGAGGCCACGATGACGTACAAAGATTGGGACTGGACGCTCCCGGCGGCAGTATTCTTAGGAAGCGAGGGTTCCGGTCTCCATCGACTTGTTCGAGAACACTGCGACCAGTTGGTACGTATTCCGGTGGTGGGGCACGTCGAGTCACTAAATGTGTCGGTCGCTGCCGGGGTCTTGTTATACGAGGCGTTGAGACAGCGTAACAGCAAGGCAGTTTGTTAGATTTGACTGTTCGCACTCTTAGCTGGAGAAAGTTATGTTTTGTCCCAAATGTGCAAGTCAGAATCTCGATGGTGCGAGTTTTTGTCGCACGTGCGGCGCGAACATTAGCCTTGTGCCTCAAGCCATGACCGGGCAACTGCCCCAAACGGTCGATATTGATGAAGGGCCGCGGAGGCGTCGCCGGAAGCGCGATGAGAAATTAAGCCTTGAGCACGCCTGCAAACACATCTTCATGGGCATCGCGTTCCTCGTTATCTCAATTGCCCTCTCCATGTCGATAATGGGCCGCGCCTGGTGGTTCTGGATGCTGATTCCAGCTTTCTCAATGATGGGAACGGGCATCGCTCAATTCATTCGCATCAAGGAAGAGGAGAAACGAAGAATGGCGACAGGCATGCCTTTTCAACCTTCGATTCCGGCAGCTCAACGCGTTAACCCGCTACCGGCACGGAATACCGGTGAGTTGATTAACCCGCCCCCGAGTGTGACAGAAGGAACGACTCGTCATTTGGGGGTCGAAGCGCCTACGAAACATCTTGATGCTTCGAGCGAACCCAGTCGGTAAGGTTTTGCTGTGGATCGGAGGCGATGCGGCCGGCTCGTCAGTTTGCAGCTGGACAAAGCATCGCCTCGTAGTGTTTTTGAAGTCTTGAACCCAAATCCAGTCAAGGTCGAAATATCCTAATGGCTCAAATCTGTGTGCCAATCTGTGAATCAACCTTCGACGCGATGAAGGAAACAGCCCTTCGTGCTGATAGGTTCGCGGACTTGATTGAGCTTCGGCTGGACGGCCTTACAGCAATGGAACTCAAGCAAATCGGCGGGAAGCTTGAGCAACTCTCTTCAACCTTGGTCCGACCTGTCATCATGACTTTGCGTCCTATTGAGCAGGGCGGCGGTGCATCGTTGAACCTTTCCGAACGTGCGGAGTTCTTTACCCGCATGCAATCAGCGGCAATGTTCGACATCGAGTTGGATTTGGCGACTAAGTTAATGAGTAACGGTGGCGATGTCGAGTGGAGCAAAATCATCTGTTCACATCATGATTTTCACCGCGTACCGGATGATCTGGATCGGATCTATGAGCGAATAGCTGCTACGCCCGCGCGTATCCTCAAGGTTGCGGTTCACGCCAATGACATCGTTGATTGTGTTCCCGTTTTTAACTTACTTGAGCGTGCCCAAACAGAGGGTCGAGAAATGATTGGGATCGCGATGGGAATGCCCGGGTTACCAACTCGGATTCTTGGACCAGCATTCGGTGGATATCTGACGTACGGTTCAATTGATGATGGGCGGCAGACTGCGTCGGGACAACCTACAGCAACTCATCTTAGCGAGCTTTACCGAATCGGTAGTATCAATTCGCAGACTCGGGTTACCGGACTGGTTGGACTCCCGGTTTCACATTCCATTTCGCCTCATATTCACAACGCAGCTTTTGCGAGTTGCGGAGTCAACGCCGTTTTCATTCCTTTGGAAGTTCATGACCTGCGAGCGTTCTTCCGGCGCATGGTGAATCCGGCAACGCGGGAAATCCCCTGGAATCTGCAAGGGCTAAGTGTCACAGCGCCGCACAAATCGGCAGTTATAGATATGCTTGATTCAGTTGACGCCGCCGCGCGTGAAATTGGTGCGGTCAACACCGTAGTTATTGAAGGAAATAAATTGCTTGGTTACAACACTGATGCATCGGGTTTCCTTCGGGCGCTCAAGGACAAATTCGGGAGCTTAAAGGGGGCGAACTGCGCGATTATTGGTGCAGGTGGAGCATCTCGTGCGGCTCTTTGGGGACTACGCTCGGAAGGAGCTAGCACCACGCTGTTTGCGCGTGACTTAAACAAAGCCTCTGCGGTCGCTAACAGTTTCGCATCTGAAGTAAAGCCTCTGAAGAATGCGCGATTCGATGGTTTTGACGTCGTGGTAAACGCAACTCCGCTAGGAACCCACGGAGCGCTCAGTGGAGAAACTGCAGCCGTCGCCGAACAGCTTGCAGGCACGCGTTTGGCTTACGACATGGTCTACAATCCTTCAGAGACGCTGTTCTTACGCGAAGCTCGCCTCGCTGGCTGTGAGACACTCGGCGGCATGACAATGCTTGTGAATCAGGCGGTTGAACAATTCAGGTTGTGGACGGGAATTGATGCTCCTTTCGAAGTGATGAAGCAGGCAGCAACAACAGCGTTAATGAATGGATAACGAAAAGTACAGTCGTCAGATTCTCTTTCACCCAATAGGCGTTGAAGGCCAGAAGCTCATTCGAGGCGCCCGTGCTTTGATCGTTGGATGTGGCGCGCTTGGTTCGGCGCATGCTGGAGCGCTGTCGCGTGCTGGGATTGGCACACTTCGTATTGCGGATCGGGATTTCGTCGAGCCGTCAAACTTGCAACGACAATCGATGTTCACTGAGCAGGACGCCGCCAATCGTTTGCCGAAGGCCATTGCTGCCGCCAATCGAATCTCGCAGATTAACAGCGACGTGATTACGGAAGCCGAAGTTGTTGATGTAAATCAATCGAACATCGAACGGCTGATTGAAGGATGTGACCTTGTCCTTGACGGCACCGACAATTTTGCCACGCGCTATTTACTTAACGATGCATGCGTTAAGCACCAGGTAAACTGGATTTATGGTGCTGCTGTCGGTTCGTACGGCGTAACGATGACGATTCTGCCGCATCAAACACCATGTCTGCGATGTGTTTTCGAGGAAGCTCCCGCGGCCGCGACCGCCCCAACCTGCGATACAGCGGGCGTGATCATGCCCATTATCAGCATCGTCGCTTCTGTACAGGTCACCGAAGCCCTCAAACTGCTTACGCGTCAAACTTCAGAATTACACGGATCACTAATGCAGTTTGATGTCTGGCGAAACGAGTGGCGACGAATCAACACAGGCAATCCACTTCCGACCTGCCCCACGTGTGGCCAGCGGAAGTTCACGACTCTGGAGCCTGGAACCAACAACTTTTCTGCTGTCTTGTGCGGTCGCAATGCTGTTCAGATATCACCATCGCAGACGACTCGAGTTGACTTTCGCACGCTTGCGGAAAGACTTAGCGGTGCAGGTGAAGTAAAGTTCAACGAATATCTTTTACGCTTTAGTATCGGCGAATTTGAATTGACAGTTTTTCAGGACGCCAGGTCGATAATCCGTGGAACTGACGAAGTCTCGCTCGCTCGTTCGCTATACGCTCGATACATAGGAAACTAAACACTCAATGTTGCAACTCCGATCTTCTAAGACGTTTCTTATTGCACTAACAATCATGTTTCTGCTCGACGTGGGCGCAGTCGCTCGCGCCGGGCAGCCGGTTATCTGGGAGCTCACCGGCCGTGCGGAACTCCTCAAAGGCGATGCGCGTGGGGTCTCAATCAGTGACACAGGCGTTTTGATGCTTGCTCCAAATCTTACGGAGCTGTTCAAGACCGAACAGGCGTTTATCTGGTCCAGTGCGGTTGATAACCAGGGAAATGTATTCCTCGGCACGGGTCATGATGGCAAAATTTTTCGCGTTACTCCGGATGGGCGTGGAACGCTGCTTTACGACGCACCGGAGTTGGATGTGACGGGACTGGCTGTGGGGAAGGATGGCGCGTTGTATGCGGGGACGTCGCCAGATGGCAAAGTCTATCGCATCACTCCAGACGGGCACGCGGACGTTTATTTCGATCCACCCGACAAATACATCTGGTCACTCGCAGTATTACCGGATGGCGCGCTCGCAGTAGGTACTGGTGATAGCGGCAAACTTTATCGCGTGCGTACTGCCGGCGCTTCTCCCGAATCATCCCTCCTCATTAATACAACTCAGACTCACGTGATCTCTTTGGCGGTTACGTCGCAAGGTGATCTGATCGCCGGAACCGATCCTGGTGGCTTGGTGCTGCGCATTTCTTCTGACGGCAAAGCATTCGCACTTTTCGATGCTCAATTGAGAGAGATTCACGCCCTGGCGCCGGCGGCCGACGGCTCAATATATGCGCTTGCATTGAGTGACCAGGCATCATCCGGCCGGTTAACAATTACTCCGACACCGGCGCCCGCGCCTAGTGAGGGTGCAACTCCCAGCACGAATGTAACCATCACCGCAGTCGATGAAAGTGGAGCGACTCTTCAACAGCAGCCCCAACCGGCTCGGAGCCGAACCGATGTCTCGAATTCGCGCAGCGCTGTGTTTCGCATTCTTCCCGACGGAGCCGCAGATGTCGTATGGAGTTCTCCAACGGTAACGGCTTTTGCCATCGCCCCCGGCTTACAACCAGGGACCGTCCTCATCGGTACTGGAGACAAAGGCCGAATTTACTCGGTTACAAACGACGGCCGCGACACGCTCCTGTTGCAGTCCACGGAAGGACAGATTTCCTCGTTTATCGTCCGCGGGGGACAAGTCCTTGCCGCTTCAAGCAATCAGGGCAAGTTATTCCGTTTTGGAAGTGATCTTGTAAGTGAAGGTTCGTATGAATCTCCGGTCAGAGATGCCAAGCTCATTTCATCCTGGGGTCGAATATGGTGGCGCGGAGCGGGAAGTGCTGACCTTCAAACACGTTCGGGAAATGGTGAACGGCCCGATGCGACCTGGAGTGATTGGAGTCCGGCCTACCGAGACACCGAAGGAAATCAGATCAGCAGTCCACGCGCACGGTTTATACAATGGCGAGCGACTCTTCGCGCGGGACGTGGAGACGCAAGCCCCTCGTGGATCGAGGATGTAAACGTCGCGTACTTGCCGCGCAACGTAGCTCCAGAGGTGCTGTCGATTACCGCCCTTCCGATCGGTGTTGGCCTGCAACAGGTAGCACAGCTGCAAATCGATCCGAATGTCGAATCATCGGGGCTCGATCCCGCGATATTTGGTGCTGTTCCGCAGGTTCCCCCGCGGCGGTTTTACCAGCGGGGGGCCCGTTCATTTCAGTGGCAGGCGGAAGATCGAAATGGCGACACGCTGGAGTACGCGATTTATTACCGCGCACTGAATGAGAGCACGTTTCGACTGCTGAAAGACAAACTTCGCGATAACTTTTTTACTATTGACGGAGCAACTCTGGCTGACGGGCGATACATTATCAAGATTGTTGCATCTGATGGACCAGACAATCCACCCGGCCAGGCTCTAACGGGTGAACGGCTGAGCGAGCCGATTGATATCGACAACACGCCGCCTGTAATCCGTGCTGTCGGCAGTCCGCAAGTCAGCGGTGACCGGATTAAGGTTGTGTTTCAAGCTGATGACGCGACCGGGAAAATCAAGAAAGCGGACGCCAGTTTGAACGGAGGCTCGTGGATTCCTGTTTTTCCGGATGACGGGATTGCTGATAGCGGGCATGAGCAATATACGATTGATTTTCGGGTCCCGACCACAGGCGAACAGACGATCGCGCTCCGCGTCTTTGATACCAGCGGCAATGTTGGGACCTTGAGCGTGACGGCGAGAAGGTAGAGCACCGCGCGTCGGCTGGCGGCACGGTTGATTGAGGCATTTTGGGATAGGGCTGTCCCGCAAAATCGCCACGTTGGGCGGAATCTGCTTGCACGATACGGTGCGATTACCCTCCAAACCGTGCGGAAAACAGGCCCGGACTGGTAGACTTAGGCCGCTTATTCAGGTGAATAAGGGACGGGCTCCTTGGCATTGATATTGCTCATAGAGACGGCAGCGCGTCTCTTCTCCCTCCCATGCGCGCGTTGAGAGACAGCATGAGGAGGCTTGGAAGTCATGGTTAATCTGAAGCGAGAGCTGTTGGCAGCGGTGACGGCAATTTGCCTTGCCTCGGCCGGCGCTTTTGCCCAAAAACGCGGCGACGACAACAAGCGCCCGCCGAAAGAGCCCAACAAAGTTGTTGCGGGCGACAAACGAGGAGAAAAGCCACCGCAAAACAACAATCAACGTGATAAGGACAGAGGAGGCGACAAGAAGGGAAAACCTTGATCGAGCTGCTGGGACAGTTGTTTAGCAGCCTTGAATAGCTATTCAAGTCCATGTGAGTACCAACCCGCGCTGATTACCGCGCGGGTTTTTTGCTGTTTTCGTTATTTCACCGAACCCCGAAATTTCTCAGAAGTTTCTGAGACTTTCCTGAGGACTTTCGTTCCTCACCTCTCTATTCTTCACACATCGACACCAAATGGAGAGAGGTCAATGAGAATAGCGTTGGCATTGCTGGTGTGCGTGCTGTTCCTGGGAATATCGTCGGCCCTGGCCCAGGCGACCGAGGACTTTCAAGGAAAATTGGAGCAGTATGCGGCGACGCACACGCGGCAGGAGGTTGCTGTGTACGCCCAGATATTAATCCAGCAACTAACGTTCGAAGCAGAGCACGCACCTTTCCTTGTAAATGGTGTGTTGCTTGGCGATGGTGTATTGCTCGGCGACGGTGTTCTCCTCAGTGACCGCGTATTGCTCAACGATGAAATGGTCTCATTGCTTCAGGCTAACGGCTTTGCCAATGCATTCCACTCTCGATATTGCCTGGCTAATCGCTGGAAAGCATGCCATCACGCATACCTTTCTGAGGTTTCTGGCTCTGCCGCTATAGCATCGCAAGTCCTTGGAGGGTGCACGATGAACGCTTCGACGTCTGAGTTCCTGACATGCGCGGCTAGGGCAATGACTACGTATGCAGGTTCGATCAGAACTGCGAAGAACCAGCGAACCACCTGTGCCGGGAATGCTCTTCAGAGTTGTCACGGCAATTGAGAAGAGAACTTTCGGCGAGGGGACGGAGACGGGGAGACCAGGGGACTGGCAGACACGGTGCAGCGATGACGTGGTGATCGGAGACATGAGGCTCCGCCATGTGAGGTTCCGCCACGTCACGCGGGGGGACGCGTCTACCTTTCTTCGCGTCTCCCCAGCTCCGCGTCCCGCGTCTCCGTGTCCCCCCGTCTCCGTGTCCCCGCATCCCCCGCTTAGCCGCCGCGGTTGACATTTCCTGCCGCGTGCGTCATCAAGTGCTAGTTTCCGACAACGCGCAATGAATTCGTGTGAGTTCGTGGTCCGCCTTTGCAAGCAGCGAAGTTAGTCGAATCACTCATTACAGGAAATTACAGGAGGGTCGTGCCATGAAACGATCAATTCAACTCGTGTTTGTTTGCGTCCTGGCAACCAGCTCGATGTTATCGATCAGTTGCTCCTCTCCGCCCAAGCCGCCCAAAACTGTGAAGACCGTGGCTTTCATTACGAATGCAACCTCCGACTTCTGGAAGATTGTGCGTAAAGGAAGCGAGAAGGCTGATGCCGAATTACAGGATGTGAAAGTGGTCTTCAAGACGACCAATACCGGAACGACGGAAGAGCAGAACGGGCTCATCCGACAGGCACTTGATGTCGATGATGCCGATGCGATTGCTATCAGCCCGGCTGATCCTGCTGGCCAAAAGAAAGTACTTAACGATGCTGCGAAGAAGGCCCTCGTGATCACTCAGGACAGTGACGCGCCTGATACCGATCGCGCTCTTTACCTCGGCGCAGATAACCGAGCGGCTGGGCGTCAGGCTGGCGAACTCATCAAGAAAGCTCTCCCGCAAGGTGGAAAGATTATGGTTTTCGTCGGCAAACGCGAGGTGCAGAATGCGAAGGAACGCTTCGATGGTTTGAAGGAATCTTTGCAGGGCTCGAACGTTGTCATAATTGATCTAATGACTGATGACGCCAACCCGATCAACGCTCGCGACAACGCTTACCAAACGCTAAAAAAATATCCTGATATCGCAGGTATGGTTGGTTTGTGGTCCTATAACGGACCATCGATTGTTGAGGCCCTGAGACCGGAGGGTAAGCTGGGAGCGATCAAAATCGTGTGCTTCGACGATGAACGAGAAACCCTTGCAGCGATCAAGGAAGGAGTAATCTTTGCATCGGTGGCGCAGCAACCGTTCGAGTACGGATACCAGGGAGTTAAGACGGCGGAGCAAATTTTGAAGGGCGACCGCTCCGTTATCCCGGCCAATAAGATGATTTACATCCCCACAGTTGTTGTGCAACGCAACAATATTGATGAATACAGTAAGAAATTGGATCAGCTGTTGGGTAAGTGAATCGTGGAGGAGGAGAAATGCCGGCAGTTAATTTGTGTCAGAGCGTCAACAACCATAACGTGAGCGTGTTGAAAGGACTGGCGGCGGGAACGATTGGCGGACTTCTGGCCTCCTGGGTAATGAATGAATTTCAGTACGCCTGGACCAAAGTAGCCAACAACCTATCGCAATCTTCGCAGAATGGGTCCAATACTCCGGAGCAATCAAAAAACAGTGAGCAGGAACCTGCTACGATCAAGGCTGCAGAGATGATCTCTGAAAAAGTCTTAGGTCATCAATTAGCAAAGGAGGATAAGGAGTGGGCCGGCGAATTCGTGCATTACGCGATTGGCGCAGCTTCAGGTGCGGTCTATGGTGCAGCGGCTGAGCTAGTCCCCGATGTCACGGCTGGCGCAGGGATACCTT
>Ga0114129_10009328_pt1 | contig 13999 bp, 12 predicted proteins | sample RhiMetdeltSRZDD1_FD_80071 | JGI IMG/M metagenome (GOLD analysis project Ga0114129, IMG submission 80071) | Populus rhizosphere microbial communities from Tennessee, USA - Rhizosphere MetaG P. deltoides SRZDD1 (version 2) (version 2) | ecosystem: Host-associated > Plants > Roots > Rhizosphere >... | reverse complement strand
GAAGGGCGCTACTTCACGGTCATCGGCGTACGCGTCGCGGCCAGCGATCGCGAGGTACGAGGCTGGTGCCAGCCGCTGCTCGCCCCGTGCGGCACCGGGTTGGCCGCGTTCATCCTGCGGCGCATCGGCGGTACGCCGCACGTGCTCGCCCGGGCCGACCTGCGCCCTGGGTACCGGGATGTCGTGGAGGTAGGCCCGACGGTGCAGTGCACGCCCGACAACTACGCCGGCCGGGCTCCGGGCGAGCGCCCGGCGTACCTGGACTTCGTCCTGTCGGCCCGCGTACAACGCAGGTTCGACATCGTGCAGTCCGAGGAGGGCGGCCGGTTCCACCACGCGCTCACCCGGCACCTGGTGGTCGAGGTGGACGACGACTTCCCGCTCGCGGTGCCGCCGGACTTCGCCTGGCTCACCGTGCCCCAGCTCGGTGCGCTGGCGCGGCACAGCTACCAGGTGGACATCGAGGCCCGCAGCCTCCTGTTGTGCCTACGGGCTATCTAATTCTCAAGCTTTGGTTTAACATCGATCCGTGACCACGCCCCATCACGTGCCGCTCGGGCGGACCGGGTTGCTGGTCAGCCGGATCGGCCTCGGCACGGTGAACATCGGCGGCCGGGTGAGCGAATCCGAGGCGCACCGGCTGTTCGACCGCGCGGTGGAGTACGGCGTCAACCTCGTCGACACGGCCAACATCTACGGCTGGCGCGTCCACAAAGGACACACCGAAGAGGTGCTCGGGCGCTGGTTCGCCCACTCGTCGCGACGGCGGGACGACATCGTCCTGGCGACCAAGGTCGGCGGCCCGATGAGCGACCGGGTGAACGACGGCGGGCTCTCCGTACGCCACATCATCGGCGCCTGCGAGGACTCGCTGCGCCGGCTGCGTACCGACTGGATCGACCTGTACCAGATCCACCAAGTCGACCGCACTGTCGGCTGGGACGAGGTCTGGGAGGCCATGGGAATCCTGGTCCGGCAAGGCAAAGTCCGGTACGTGGGCTCGTCCAACTTCGCCGGCTGGGACATCGTCTCGGCCCAGGAGGCCGCACACCGTACCGGGTTGCTGGGGCTGGCCGCCGAGCAGTGCTGCTACAACCTCGTGACCCGGTACCCGGAGCTGGAGGTGATCCCGGCCGCCGCCGCGCGCGGGCTCGGCGTACTGGTCTGGTCGCCGCTGCACAGCGGGCTGCTCAGCGGCGTGCTCCAGAAGCTGGACGAGGGTACCGCCGTCAAGTCCGCGCAGGGCCGCGCGGCCACCGCGCTGGTCCGGCATCGCGAGACCCTGGTCGAGTACGAACGGTTCTGCGCGAAGCTCGGGCGGGAGCCGGCCGAGGTCGGCATGGCATGGGTGCTCGCCCAGCCGCACGTGACCGCGATCCTCGCCGGGCCGCGTACGCCTGACCACCTGGACGCCGTGTTCCGGGCGCTCGACGCCGGACTGTCCACTGAGGACCTCGCATACCTGGACGGGTTGTTCCCCCCGGTCGGCCGGGGCGGCTCAGGCCCGGACGCGTGGCTGGTATGAGGGAGAACGGATACCGGGACGCCCGGGTACTGCCGCACGAGTCGGAGCGCGAGCGCGATGCCCGGGAACGGCTCAGCGAGCTGCTGGCGGCGAGCCCGATCCGGCCCGAGTACCTCATCGACAACCTCGCGCTGTACCTGCGCCGGCATCAGATCGCCGACTTACTCTCGATGGCCGAGCTGTACCGGATGGTCCTCGACGTACCCGGCGTCATCATGGAGTTCGGTACCCTGCACGGCCGTCACCTCGGTACGCTGACCGCCCTGCGCGGCTTGTACGAGCCGTACGACACCACGCGCCGGATCGTCGGCTTCGACACGTTCACCGGCTTCCCCGACATCGCCGACGTCGACCGGGTGAGCCCGAGCGCGGTCACCGGCCGGTTCGCCACGCCGCCCGGGTACCCGGAGCACCTGCGCGCCGTACTCGACGCGCACGAGGCGACCGAGCCGAGCGGGCACGTCCGGCGTACGGCCGTCGTCGAGGGAGACGTCCGGGTGGCGGTACCGGACTACCTGGCCGCGCACCCGGAGACGGTGATCGCGCTCGCGTACTTCGACCTCGACGTGTACCCGCCGACCCGGCTGGTCCTCGAGGCGATCCAGCCGTACCTGACCCGGGGCAGCATCGTCGCGTTCGACGAGATCGGGTACCCGCGCTGGCCCGGTGAGACGCTCGCCGTACGCGAGGTGCTCGGCCTCGCCGGCGCGGCCCTGCGCAAGCTGGCCACGCCGCGCGACCCGCCGGTGGTCTACCTGCGCTGGCCCGGCTGACCTCAGGCCGTGCCGACCTCAGGCCGGTGCCAGCGTTTGCCTGTGCTCGCCTCCGCCAAGGGGCGGATCCGGCTGCGCTCAGGCGGTATCGCCTCCACAATGGACATCACCGAGTGTGTGGGGATCAGCCGGTTCAGCCGCAGGCCGGCCGACTCCAGCAGCGGCCGCAGCTCGGCCTCGGTACGCTCCCGGCCGGTCATCGCAGCCAGCATCATGAAATCCATCGCCTTGCTCTGGTGCGGGGCCGAGCCGGTCGGGACGATCGCGTCGACCACGAGTACGGTCCCGCCCGGGCGAAGCGCCTGCCGGCAGTTGCCGAGCAGCCGGACGCAGTCCTCGTCATCCAGGTTGTGCAGGATCCGCTTGAGGACGTGGACGTCCGCCTCGGGGACCCCGACGAGGAAGTCGCCGGCCACGACCGTCCATCGGCCGGCCAGGTCGGGTACGTCGAGCCGGTGCTTGTCGACCTCGTCCGGCTTGTCGAGCAGTACGCCGCGCAGCCCCAGGTTCGCCCGCAGGACCTCGACCAGTAGCCCGCCGTACCGGCCCCCGATGTCGGCGACCGTACCCGAGGCCGGGAACGGGTAGCTGGCCGCGATCAACGGGTTCTCGGCGTCGGACACGCGTTCCATGCCGTCGTAGAACAGAGCCTCCTTGTCGGCGTACCGCGTGAAGTACTCCGGCAGCGACAGGCCGAACACGTCGGCGAAGGTGGCGCCGGCGCGGCGCAGGGTGTCGCCGATCTCGGCCGAGGTGCGCCAGAACATCGGGTCGGTGAACATGAGGATCCCGGACCGGGCCGGCGTCGGCGCGTCCGAGCGCAGCGCCGACCCGGCCGGCGTGAGCCGGAACCGGCCCTCGGCGTCCTCGGCGACGATGCCGCGCGCGGCCAGCAGGCGCAGGATCCGCCCGAGCGGCTCCGCCTCGACGCCTACCTCGGCCGCCACGTCCGACAGCGGACGCACGCCGTCCAGGTGGTCAGCGACGCCGAGCGCGGCCACGGCCCGCAGCGCTGCCGCGTACGTGAACGCCATCGCCTCCTCGAAGAGGAACAACGCGGACTGGCGAGGACTCAAGCTCACTTGAATATTATATGGTAAGCGATACGGGAGGAGAACCCATGGACGTCGTACGCGAATACCTGGTGCTCGGTCTGCGGCTCGGCCACCTGGTCGACGGGTTCATCGACTGCTGGTACGGCGACCCCGCGGTGGCCGCCGAGGCCGCGGCCGAGCAGCCGGCCCCGGCCGAGTTGGCCGCCCAGGCCGTTATCCTGGGTAAGACGCTCGCCGACAGCGACCTGCCGGAGCCCCGGCGGCGCTTCCTCGCCGCGCAGCTGCGAGCGATGGAGTGCTCGGCCCGGCGCCTGGCCGGCGAGTCGATGCCGTTCCTGGCCGAGGTGCGGGAGTACTTCGGCGTCACCGTCTCGCTGGGCGACCCGGCGCGGTATGCCGAGATCCACGAGACGATGGCCCGGCTGCTGCCCGGTCCCGGCGACCTCGCCGGGAGGGTCGACGCGTTCTACGCGCGCAACGCGGTCCCGCCCGGGAAGCTGCTGGACGGCGTACGCCTGATCTCCGACGAGCTACGGGACCTGGCAGTCGACACCTTCCGGCTGCCGGCCGGCGAGCGGGTCGAGTACGAGGTCGTCACGGACGTCCCGTGGAACGCGTACAACCGATACCTCGGCGGGTACCGCTCTGCCGTCGCGCTCAACGCCGACGCCGGCCGGACGATCGCCGCGCTGCCGCTGCTGGTCACGCACGAGTCGTACGCCGGGCACCACACCGAGCGCTGCGTGAAGGAGGCCGGGCTCATCCAGGTGCGCGGGCAAGCCGAGCACACGCTCGCGCTCGTCAACACTCCGCAGTGCCTGCTGGCCGAGGGCACCGCCGAGCTGGCCGTCGCAGCCGTACTCGGCCCCGGCTGGGGTCGGTGGACCGCTGACCGGTTGGCCGCGCTCAGCGTACCCATGGAAGGCGAGCTGGTGGAGGAGATGGTCGGACTGGTCCGCCAGCTCCTGCCGGCCCGGCAGGATGCGGCGATCCTGGCCCACGACCGCGGTGCCGGACCGGACGAAATCAGTGCGTACCTGCGGCGCTGGCTGTTGCTGCCGACGGACCGGGCCGAACACATGACGACTTTCCTCACCGATCCGTTGTGGCGGGCGTACTCAGTCACCTATGTGGAGGGCTCCCGGCTCGTGTCGGCCTGGCTGGACGCGCGCCCGGCCGGGCAGACGGTGGCCGACCGGTACCGCACCCTGCTGGACGAGCAGCTCGTCCCCGCCGATCTCGCCCACAAAGCTTGACTAATATATAGTATGTTCGAGACACGCGCGCGACGGGAGGCCCGATGACCGACACCATCCCGGCCCCGGCCCGGTACCTGTGCGGGCTCACCTGGGACGGCACCTGGCTCTGGCACTCCGACCAGGAAGCCGAGCGCATCTACGCGATCGATCCCGGTACCGGCGCGGTGGTCCGGCAGTTCCCGTGCCCGTACGTGCGGGCCGACCTCGCGTACGACGGCCACCGGCTCGTCCAGGTCGGCGGGCGGCCCAAGCGGCTCGTCCTCATCGACCCGGAGACCGGCGAGCTGGACAGCGAGAAACCCGTACTCCCGCCGAGCGGCCGGCTCACCGGTACCGAGTTCGGGCCCGAAGGGCTCTGGCTGGTGCTGCGCGGGCCGACCGTCGTGCAGCTGCGCGACTACGCGTCGATGGAGGTGCTGCGCGAGTACCCGGGGCCGGGCGATTCCCCATCCGGCCTGACGTACGCCGGCGGCGTGGTGGTGTACGGCGACTTCGACGACGGAGTCCTGCACTCGATCGACCCGGACACCGGTACGCATCTGGGCACCGCCGCGCTCGCCGGCCACCCGACCGGCATCACCTGGGACGGCGACCGGCTGTGGTACTGCGACTTCTCCGGCCGCCGCCTCACCGCGCTCGACCTGACCGCCGCGACGCGGTGACCATCGACCCACTCTCACCGGGAGGCGCCGTGACCCTGACCGCGATCCCCGAGCCGCTCGCCGACGCGTCCTGGGAGGACATCCGCGCGCTGTTCATGCTCACGCCGAACTCGATCCACCTGAACACCGGCACGATCGGCGCGATGCCGTACGAGGTCCTGGACACCATGGACCGGGTCACCCGGGAGTGGACCGGCGGCCTGATGGACGTGTACCCGCCCGGCATGTACACCGAGCATCGCGCCAACATCGCCCGGTCCTTCGGCGTCGACCAGGACGAGATGGTGATCTGCCACAACGCCACCGAGGGCGTCGCGCGAATCATCAACGGGCTGGACCTGCACGAGGGCGACGAGGTCATCACCACCAGCCACGAGTGCTACTCGGTGCTGTCGAACTTCAACCTGGTACGCAACCGGCACGGCATCACGATGAAGGTGCTCACCCCGCCATCCGGGTACGACGTGCGGGCCGAGGAGATCGTGGAGCTCTTCGAGCGGGCGATCGGGCCACGGACCAAGGTACTGGCGTTCGCGGCGATCACCTTGTTCACCGGTACGCTCCTGCCCATCCGCGCGCTGTGCGAACTGGCGCAGCGGCACGGCCTGATCACCGTCATCGACGGCGCGCTGCTGCCCGGCATGCTCGACTGCGACATGCGCGCGCTGGGCGCCGACTTCATCTCCTGCTCGGGCTCGAAGTTCCAATGTGGACCGTTGGGCACCGGGCTGCTCTACGTGCGCAACAAGGTGATCCCCGAGTACAACCCCCTGCCGCTGCCCACCCTGTGGCCGATCATCTCCACCTGGTACCCGATGATCGGCAGCCCGCCCCCGCGCAGTACCACCGAGATGGAAAGCGACAACATCGGCGACTACCTGCAGAGCGCGGGCAGCGCGAGCATCGCCCGCGGTGCGGGGCTGGCCAAGGCGTGCGAGATCTTCGACCGGATCGGCCGCAAGCGCATCGAACGCCGGGCCATGGAGCTGGCCGACCACGGCCGGGAGCTGATCGCCGAACACTTCGGCGAGAAGGCGATGTACTCCCCCGGCGCGGACGTCCGGCTGCGGTCGCCGCTGGTGGCCTTCCACCCGTTCCGCGAGGAGCGGGACGCCTGGAACGTCAAGAAGGTGCACGAGTTCGTCACCCGGATGGAGCACGAGCACCGGATCTGGATCCGGTGGACCGAGTTCGACGTCCCGCATTCGCCGCACCAGTACTACGCCGCCCGGTTCACCGGCCACCTGTTCAACAACCACGAGGAGATGGAGCGCGCGGTCAAGACGATGGTCAGGCTCGCGGAGGTGATGAGCTGATGTTCACCGCGACCGCGCCGGTCCGTATCGACACCACGGGGGTACGCACCGGCGGAACCTTGCGACTGCACGGGTCGGGCGATCCGGTGCTCGACCCGGCCTGCCTCGACGACGCGGCCTCGGCCCAGCTGGTCCGGTTGTACGCGCGGCAGCTGTTCACGTACCAGCCCGACCCGGATCCCCGTAGCTGGCAGGCGATCGCGCCGGTACCCGACCTGGCCGCGCAGATCCCGTCCATCTACAACGCCGGGCTGGGCGCCAGCGGCACCACGTACGTGGTCCACCTGCGGCCCGGCGTCCGGTGGGACACGGCGGTACCGCGGACGGTCACCGCGTACGACGTGATTCGCGGGTTCAAGCGGTTGGCCAACCCGGTCCGGCCCGCCCCGACGCTCGGGTACTTCACCAGCACGATCCGCGGGATGGCCCAGTTCCACGCCGAGTACGCGGCCGCGGTCGGGCCCGACGCGAGTGCCGCGGAGCTGGCCGCGTTCCAGAACAGCCACGAGATCGCGGGCATCTTCGCACTCGACGACGAGTCGCTGGTGTTCGAGGTCGTCCGGCCGATCCTCGACTTCATCAGCATCCTGGCGCTGCCGCCGGTCGTCCCGGCCCCGGTCGAGTACGACGCGTTCGTCCCGGGCAGCCCCGAGCTGGCCGGCAACCTCCGCGCCACCGGACCGTACCGGCTCACCGGGTACGCACGCGGCAGCGCGCTGACCTTCGAACCGAATCCGGTGTGGCGCCAAGACACCGACCCGGTACGGCGCCAGTTCCTCGACCGGATCGAGGTGGGCCTCGGCGGTTCCGTGCCGGCCGGGGTCGACCTGGCCTGGAACGCGCGCGTGCCCGAGCCGTACACCGACCCGCCAGCCGATCCGGCCAACGGGCTGGGGTGGGGGCTCGACCCGTACCTCGTGTTCAACCTGCGCCGGCCCGGCCCGTTGCGCGACGTCGCAGTACGCCGGAGCATCGCCGCGGCGGTCGACCGCAGCGCCGTCGCCGCGGCGGTGGCGGGACTGCGTACGGGCACGGCGATCCGCGTCGCGCGGGGGATCGTGCCGCCGGACAACGACGCGTACACCGGCCGCGAACCGGAGTCCACATCGGACGGTCGGATCGACGGGCTGGCCCTCACGGCGATCCACCCGGACACGCCCGAGGCCACCGTCGTCGCCCGGTCGTACGCGGCCGACCTGGAACGGGTCGGTGCCACCGTACGGCTGGTGGCGCTCTCCCCACCCGCCCATCGCGAGCGGGTGGCCGACCCGTACGGCGACTGGGACCTCACCACACTGTCCTGCGCGCCGGCGTGGCACTACCAGAACGGCCGGGTGTTCCTGCAACGGCTGTTCCAGGGCGGCGCGGACAGCACGGGCAACCGGGGCGGGTACCACGAACCCGAGGTGGACGAGCTGATCGAACGGGCGCTGGACAGCATCGACCCGCGGCACGCCAACGCCTTGTGGCAGCAGGTCGAGCAGCGGGTACTCGCCGACGTGCCAGTGGTACCGCTGCTGTTCCAGACCCCGGCGGTGCGGAACCTGCGGAGCGAGCGGGTACGGGACGCGGTGGCTATGCCGAGCCTCGGATACGCCGACGACCTGTGCACGCTCTGGCTCGACTACTGATCCCTCACCGCGGGCACGAGGCGCTCGGCGAGCAGCTTCCGCCAGGCCGCCTCGTGCTCGTCGCGCGTCCGCGCGTCGGCGAAGCCGCGGTGGGTCAGCCGCAGGACGGTACCGTTCCCGTCCGGCGCCAGTGCCACGCTCAGCACCGTCTCGTGCCCACGCGTACCGGCCTCGTTCAGCCAGGTCAGCTCGAGGTACCGATCCGGCTCGACGCGCAGGAACCGGCCGTAGTGCGGATGCCGTTGTCCATTGTGGACTGTCTCGAAGAAGTACGGCGCGTTGACGTCGGGGGTCAGTACCATCGCGCCCGGCTCGGCGAACCAACGGTCGAACCGGTCGGTCCAGAGGTGGTACACGGCCGAGGGCGGCGCGGGGACGTGGCACTCGACCACGAGGTCGTACGGCCGGGACGACAGGTCGGGCGGGCTGATCGGCTCGGTCATGCTGGCTGGCTCGCCTCCGCGCTCGCCTCCACGCTCGCCTCCGCGCTGGGTCACCGCCGTTCCTCGTCGGGAGGGTCGAGCCAGATGTTGGCCGCGTCCAGCCACCGGTCGACCTGCGGCATCGGCATCGCGTTGCGGACGCGGGTGCCGGTCATGTGCGGGATCGTCGGCTCGCAGGCGAGGATCGGTACGATCGCCACGTCCTCCAGCACCTGCCGGTCGACCTGGTGCCACAGCTCCTCGGCCCGGGCCGGGTCGGGCTCGGCGAGCGCCTCCTCGATCAGAGCGTCCACTGTGGAGTTCCGGTAGTCGCCGTAGTTCGCGGTACCGGAGGCGAAGTTGGACTGGAACATCGGCTGTACGTAGGCCCGGCCGTTGTTGCCGAACCAGTCGGGCGTCCAGGCGGCCGCCGTGATGTCCCACTCCCCCGCCTGCGCCCGCACCGGGTTCTGCAGGATCCGGTAGTACTCGTCAGCGGATCCGGCGAACACCAACTCGACCGCGATCCCGACCTCGGCCAGATCCTGGGCGTACGCCTTGGCGATCGAGTCGTGCGGGGCGTCCTCCCGGTACAGCGCCTTGAGGGTCAGGCCGCTGGCGTACCCGGCCTCGGCCAGCAGCTTCCGGGCCCGGGCGGGATCGCCACGGTCGCCCGGCGTCGGGTACCGGTCGTACTCGCGGTGGCCCACGTTGCCGTACGGGATCGCCGTGTGCGCGGTCACCGTCACCGTGCCGACGTTCATCTCGTCCAGGTACCGCACCATCGCGGCCTTGTCGATCGCGTACGCGACCGCCCGGCGTACGGCCAGGTTCTGTACCGCCCCACCCGCGTTCGGGCTGCGCAGGTTGAACACCAGATACGGGTTGAGGGCGTACCCGAGATGGCGGTCGGCATCGAGTACCCGGCGGTCGGGGCTGATCACCGGCGCGCCCCAGGACAGGTCGGCCGCGCCGCTGGCGATCGCCTCCCGTACGGCGTCGTCGCTCACCCGCGCCATCCGTACCTCGATCCGTTCCACGTACTGGTGCCGGATCGGATCGGTCTCCGGCCGCCACACCGGGTTGCGTTCCATGGTGAGCGACCGGCCCGGAGCGTACCCGGTGAGGCGGTACGGACCGATCGAGCGCAGGTTGCCGATCAGCTCGGGGCTGTCCGGCAGGTACGCGTCGTACTCGACGGGTGCCGGCGAGGCGAACGGCATGGCCAGGATGTTGAGCAGGTCGTTGGCGGGCCGGACCAGCTCGACCAGCAGCACGTCCGTACCCTCGAAGGACAGCCCGGCGATCTCGCGCGTGTTCTGGTACGTGGCCAGCGCGACCGTTGTGGGGCTCCGCACGCGGCGGTAGTCCGCCGTGAACTCGGCCATGCCCTTGATGGTGCTGGTGAAGTACGCGATGGCCCCGGCGCCGGCGACCGGGTTGGCCATCCGCTTGAACCCGCGCACGAAGTCGGCCGCGGTGACCGGGCGGGGCGGGTCGGTGTCCCACAACACGTTGGAGCGCAACCGGATCCGGTACCGCCGGCCGTCCGGGCTGACCCCGCCGGTCGCCACGGTCGGGACCTCGGCCGCGACATCGGGTACCGGGACCAGGGCCGAGGAGTCCAGCGCGGTCCGGTACCCGAACAGCTGCCGGGTGAACAGCCGCGTGATCTGGTGCGAGAACGTGTAGTATGCGCAGGCAGGGTCTACGTGGTCCATCCCGCCCGGGCCGTAGTAGCGCAGGACGCCGCCGTACCGGGGGGCGTTCACAGGAACCGCTCGTTCGGGTGGTCGCGGGTCCACTGTCCAGGTTGGACGGTCGCGAGAACCCGCTGGAGGTGGTGCAGCTCGCGTTCGGTGTTATAGACAGCGAACGAGAGCCGTACGGTGCCGACCACCCCGAGCGCGTCGACGAACGGGTTGGCGCAGTGCACGCCGCTGCGCACCGCGATGCCGTGCTGGTCGAGATGGCTGCCGACGTCGTACGGGTGGATGCCGGGCACGGTGATCGACACGATGCCGGCGGGCTGGACGGTCGGGTCGCCGAGTACCTGGGCATGGGGCAGCTCGCCGAGCAGCCGTACCGCTGTCCGGACGAGCGTGTCGTGGTGCCGGCCGATCGCGTCCCAGCCGAGCTTGTCGAGGTACTCCAGCGCCGCGCCAAGCCCGACCGCGGCGGCCACGTTCGGCGTACCGGCCTCGAGGCGGGCGGGTACCGGCACGTACCGCACCGGGTCGGTGAGCGTAACGGCTTTGACCGTGCCGCCACCGACCTGGTACGGCGGCAGCTCAGCCAGCAGCGCGCGGCGGCCGTACAGCACGCCGACGCCCATCGGGCCGTACACCTTGTGCCCGGAGAACACGTAGAAGTCGGCGTCGAGGTCGCGTACGTCGACCGGCCAGTGGGGCACCGCCTGGGCCCCGTCGACCACGACCGGGATGCCGTGGCGGTGCGCCTGCGCCACCAGCTCCCGGACCGGATTGACCGTACCGACCACATTGGACACGTGGGTCAGCGCGACCATACGTACCCGCCCGGGCAGCGCCTCGGCCAGCCGCTCCGGATCCAGCCGGCCGGTCGCGTCCTCGCCCGCCAGCACGACCAGCTCGGCCCCGACCGTCTCGCACAACCGGCGCCACGGCAGGAGGTTGGAGTTGTGCTCCATGCCGCTGACCACGACCTGGTCCCCCGCACCGACCACGCCTCGACCGAACGTGTCGGCCAACAGGTTCACCGCCGCCGTGGTACCCGGGGTGAACACGATCTCGTCGATGTGTTCGGCGTTCAGCGCCCGGCGTACCACCTCGCGGCTGTGCTCGTAGGCGTCGGTGGCGGCGAAGCTCAACCGGTAGTAGCCGCGGCCGACGTTGCTGTTGGCCGTCTCGTAGTAGTCACGCATCGCGTCCAGCACCGGCACCGGCTTCTGCGTGGTGGCCGCGTTGTCGAAGTACACCAGCGGCCGGCCGTCGAACCGCCGCGCCAGGATCGGGAAGTCCGCGCGGACCGCCTCACCGACCATCGCCAACCCCTTCCCCGAACATCGCCTTGAAGTCGGCCAGTAACGGCGGTGGACAGTCCAGCACCTTCTGATCCGGGTACCGCCGGGGCGCCCCCCGGTCCAGGTGCGGGCCGAAGAAGTACCAGCAGATCTGGGCCACCTGCTCGGTGAACACCACCGGGTGCACGGCTTCGGAGTACATCCGCATGTGGCCGTACGCGGCCCGGAACTCGCCGGCCGCGGAGAAGCCGTTGCCGTACATGACATGCCCGAACACGTCGTGGACCGCGCGGAACACGTCGTTGTACGCCAGCGCCACCCCGTCGACCACCACGCCGGACGGTTCGCGCAGCGGATGGAACCCGACCGGCGGCCCGTCGCCGTGCCCGTCGCGGGTGAGATACACGTACACCCGGCGGGTGGCCCGTACCGCCGTGCACAGCTCGGTCGAGTCCCGGTACGGCACGCCGGGCCGCTGCCAGGGCAGCACCGCGTACCCGGCGTCCACGATCGCCTGGTACTGCCGCAGGGTCTCCCGGGTGAACCGCGCGTACCGCCGGTCGTCGTACGCCGTCGGGCTCCGGTCGTACCAGTCGGCGACCCGGCGGCAGTACGCCTCGTCCCAGCCGACCAGCACGCTGTCCGGGGCCCGGGCCGGCGCGCCGGGCAGCCACCGCTCGGTGTACGCCCGGGCGATGTCCAGCAGCGTCGGATCCGGCGACCCGCTTCCGGAACCCATGGAATGTACTATAGATATTTAAACCAATCTCGCCAAGACTGTGGGGGTGCGCGGAATCCTGCTGGCAGGCGGTACCGGTACCCGGCTGTGGCCGATCACCCGGGTGATGTCCAAGCACCTGCTGCCGGTCTTCGACAAGCCGATGGTCTACTACCCGCTCTGTACGCTGATCGCGGCCGGGGTACGCGAGATCCTGGTCGTCACCACGCCGCACGACCGGGACCGGTTCCGCCGGCTGCTCGGCGACGGCCACCAGTGGGGCCTGCGGCTGGAGTACGCGGTCCAGCCCCGCCCCGACGGGATAGCCCAGGCACTGGTCATCGGCACGGAGTTCCTCGACGGGCGGCCGGTGGCACTGATCCTCGGCGACAACCTGTTCCACGGCCAGACGTTCGACCAGCAGGTGTCCCGCCACCACGAACCCTCCGGCGGGCACGTGTTCGCGTACCCGGTGTCCGACCCGCGGGAGTACGGCGTGGTCGAGCTCGACTACGCCGGCCGGGTGCTTTCGATCGAGGAGAAGCCCGCCCGGCCCCGGTCCCGGTACGCCGTGCCGGGGCTGTACTTCTACGACAACGAGGCGCCGAAGATCGCCGGCGGACTGCGACCCGGCGCCCGGGGCGAGCTGGAGATCACCGGAGTCAACGAGGAGTACCTGCGCCGGGGCGAGCTGACCGCGACCGTACTCGACCGCGGGACCGTCTGGCTGGACACGGGTACGTTCCCCGACCTGACCCGGGCGGCCGAGTGGGTCCGCCTGGTCGAGGAGTGCCAGGGTACGAAGGTCGGCTGCGTGGAAGAGGCGGTGTGGCGGGCCGGCCTGATCGACGACCGGCAGCTGCGGCGGCTGGCCGAACCGTTGCGCGCCAGCGGGTACGGCGACTACCTGTTGCGCCAACTGGAAGGAGTCCGAACGTCGTGACACCACTCGCGATCAAGGAGCAGCAGCGCCGTACCTGGGACGCGGTGAGCGCGGGCTGGGCGGCCTCGATGGACGTGTTCGAGCGGGGCGCGGCCGCGGTGACCGCGCACCTGCTCGACCTCGGCGGCGTACGCCCCGGGCACGCCGTACTCGACATCGGCACCGGACTCGGCGAGCCGGCGCTCAGCGCGGCCCGGCTCGTCGGGCCGGCCGGTCGGGTACTCGGCATCGACCTGTCGCCGGCCATGGTCGAGGCGGCCCGGCTCCGCGGTACGGGTGCCGGCCCGGTCGAGTACGCGGTGGCCGACATCGAGGCGGACCGGTTGCCCGCCGCCTCGTTCGATGTCGCGCTCAGCCGGTGGGGCCTGATGTTCGCGGTCGACCACGTGGCCACGTTCACGGCGGTCCGGCGGCTGCTCGTACCTCATGGTGTGCTGGCCGCCGCGGTCTGGGGTCCGCCGGCCTCGGCGCCGGTGATGGCGTTCAGCTACGGCGTTCTGAGCCAGCGGTTCGAGCTGCCGCCGCCCCCGCCCGGAACGCCGGGCCCGTTCAGCATGGCCGACCCGGTCGCGCTGGCGGCCGAGCTGACCGCGGCCGGGTTCGCCGACGTGGCGGTCGAGGAGGCGACCGTCCCGTTCCGGTTCGCCGACGCCGCCGAGTACGTCCGGTTCAGCCGCTCGGTCACCCCACCGGG
>Ga0114129_10009326_pt1 | contig 14000 bp, 14 predicted proteins | sample RhiMetdeltSRZDD1_FD_80071 | JGI IMG/M metagenome (GOLD analysis project Ga0114129, IMG submission 80071) | Populus rhizosphere microbial communities from Tennessee, USA - Rhizosphere MetaG P. deltoides SRZDD1 (version 2) (version 2) | ecosystem: Host-associated > Plants > Roots > Rhizosphere >... | reverse complement strand
TGGCTCCACCTCTACAACGAAGACGTCATCTCGATGCCGGACAAGTGGGAATACCCGTGGTACGCGGCGTGGGATCTCGCCTTCCACGTCATCCCGCTCGCGCTGATCGATCCCGAGTTCGCCAAGAGCCAGCTCACGCTCTTCCTGCGCGAGTGGTACATGCACCCGAACGGGCAGATTCCGGCCTACGAGTGGGCGCTCGCCGACGTGAACCCGCCCGTGCACGCGTGGGCGGCGCTCCGCGTGTATCGCATCGAGCGGCGCGTGACCGGGCGCGCCGACCGCGCGTTCCTGGAGCGCGTCTTCCACAAACTGCTCCTGAACTTCACGTGGTGGGTCAATCGCAAGGACGCCGAGGGCAAGAACGTCTTCCAGGGCGGGTTCCTGGGCCTCGACAACATCGGCGTCTTCGATCGGAGCGCGCCGCTGCCCTTCGGTGGCCACCTCGAGCAGTCGGACTGCACGAGCTGGATGGCGATGTACTCGCTCAACATGCTCGCCATCGCCGTGGAGCTCGCCCGCGAGAACCCGGCCTACGAGGACGTGGCCTCGAAGTTCTTCGAGCACTTCGTCTACATCGCCCACGCCATGCACAACCTGGGCGGGGAGGGGATGAGCCTCTGGAACGAGGCGGACGGCTTCTTCTACGACGTACTCCACACCGACGGCGAGGCGGGCCCCATCAAGATTCGATCCATGGTCGGTCTCATCCCGCTCTTCGCGGTGGAGACACTCGAGCCGGAGATCGTCGATCGGCTCCCGGGGTTCAAGCGGCGCATGCAGTGGTTCATCGACCACCACGCGGAGTTCCGGGAGCACGTCACCGAGCAGGTGGGGCCGCGCGGTGTACGCCGCTTGCTCTCGCTCGTGACGGGCGAGCAGCTGCCACGCGTCCTCCGCTATCTGCTCGACGAGAACGAATTCCTGTCGCCCTTCGGGGTGCGCGCGCTGTCACGCCGGCATCTGGACCACCCGTTCGTGCTGCAGATGGGCGGCACCACCCATCGCGTGGACTACGAGCCGGCGGAGTCGTCGAACGCGCTCTTCGGCGGCAACTCGAACTGGCGCGGACCCGTATGGTTCCCCGTGAACTACCTGCTCATCGAGTCGCTCCAGAAATTTCACCACTTTCACGGAGACGCGTTCTCCGTGGAGCACCCCACCGGCTCCGGGCACCAGCTCGATCTCTGGTCGGTTGCGGGGGACCTGTCGCGCCGGCTCACGCGGATCTTCCTCCGGGATGCCGACGGGCGACGGCCCGTCTATGGCGGCACCGAGACGTTCCAGCGCGATCCCCACTGGCGCGACCTCGTCCTCTTCCACGAATATTTCCACGGCGACAACGGCGCCGGCATCGGGGCCAGCCATCAGACGGGATGGACGGCGTTGGTGGCGAAGCTGCTCCAGCAGAGCGGTGAGCAATGATGGAGACGGTGCGGGCGTGACCTGCAAGGACTTCGTCGATCTGCTCGCCGATTATCTCGACACGACGCTTGGCCCGGAAGTGGTTGCCGAGCTCGACGCGCATCTCGAAGACTGTCCGGCGTGCCGGGCGTACCTCCGCACCTACCGGCGGACGTCCGCCCTCGTGCGCGACGTGCAGCGCGCCGAGGCGCCTCCCGACATGCCGGACGACGTGAAGGCTCGGCTCCGCGCGTTCCTACGCGCTCGGCTCGCGCGCCCGCGCTAGCCTAGCGGGAGTTGTCGGTGGCGAGGCGGACGCCGAAGCCGAGGAGCACGGCGCCCGCGACACCCTCGAGCGTCCGCCGCGCGCGCGTGCTTGCCATGAGCGCGCGGCCGCGCTCGACCGCGAATGCCAGCGCGCACAGCCACACGATGCCTTCCCCGAAGTGGATGGCCGCCAGGAGCAACGACTTGGCGAGCACCGGATCGTGCGGCGCCACGAACTGGGGCAGGAACGCGAGGTAGAACACCGCGACCTTGGGGTTGAGCAGATTGTTGGCGAATCCCTCCACCCACGGCGCGCGCAGGTGGAACCCGCGCGGGGCGGGGGCCGCGACGTCGCCCCCGCGGAAGGCGTCGCGCAGCGACCGGATGCCGAGCCAGGCGAGGTACAGCGCGCCCGCCCATTTCACCGCCGTGTAGAGCGTGGCGGAGTGCAAGAGAACCAGCGAGAGACCCACCGCGGACAGCGTGGCGTGCACGAAGAGGCCGCAGCAGATCCCGAGAGTCGTCGCGATGCCGGCGCGCCGGCCGCCGGCGAGCACGTTGCGGATGACGAGGAACGTGTCCGCGCCGGGCGTGATCGTGACGAGGGCGGCAATGGCGGTGAAGGCGAGGACGTCCTGGTCGAGCATCACACCACGGCGGAGGCCCCACCGTCGAAGTTGATGGCGGTGCCGGTGATGAAGCGGGCGCGGTCGGAGACGAGGAAGGCCACGAGGTCCGCGAACTCCTCGGCCTCGCCCACGCGGCCGATCGGGATGCGACGCTGCTTCGCGACGTCGCGGTAGAAGGCCTCCAGGTCGCCGGTGGCGCGGCGCTCCCACTGCGCGCTCTTCACGATCCCGAGCGAGACCGTGTTTACCCGGATGCCGTCGGCGGCGTACTCGTTGGCGAGCGACTTCGTGAGATTGATGCCGGCCGCGCGCGTGACGGACGTCGGGAGCGAGCGTGCGGCGGGGGCCTTGCCGCCCACGGTGGTGATGTTGATGATGGCGCCGCCGCCCCGCGCCTTCATGAGCGGGATGACGAGTCGGCAGAAGCGAATCGCGCCCATTATCTTCAGCTCGATGTCGTCCCGCCACGCCTGCTCGTCCACCGCCTCGAAGCCCGCCGCCGATGACGTCCCCGCGTTGTTGACGAGGATATCGACACCGCCGAAGGCGCGCACGACCTCGGCCACGAACGCCTCCACCTCCGGCGCCTGCGTCACGTCCGTGGGACGCGCGATGATCTGGGCGCCGGTGTCCTTGCGGATGGCGTTGGCGGCGGCGTCGAGCACGTCGGGGCGGCGCGCGCACATCGCCACCCGCGCTCCCGACCGCCCGAACCGCGCCGCACACGCACGGCCGAGACCCTCGCTCGCTCCCGTCACGATCGCCACCTTGTCCTTGAGGCCGAGCTCCAGGTAGTCCATGGCCGCACACGATACCAGCCCGCGCGTCCGTGTGCTCGCGTTCCGGCGCCGGCTCGAGCGCCGCCGCACCGTAGGCGTGGTACGTTCGGGCGAGACCCGCCCCGTGAGAGGAGAAACCGATGGACCTCGGCTTCGCGCTCGCTGCCAATACCGCGCCTGACGTCATTCGTGCTGCGGCCCGGGAGGCGGAAGCACGCGGCTACGCCTCGTTCTGGGTGAACCATCCCGGCCCCGTGGACGGCCTCGCCGCGCTCGCGTTGGCCGCGCGCGAGACGCGCCGGATCGACGTCGGCGTCGGCGTCGTCCCGCTCCACACGCGCGCCCCCGATAGCATCGTCAAGGGCGTCCAGGACAACGCGCTCCCGCTCGAGCGTCTCCTGCTCGGCGTCGGCAGCCCCAACCCGGACTCGCTGCGCCGGGCGCGGGAAGGGGTCGCCGCGCTCCGCTCCGCGCTCGCCACGCGCATCGTGGTGGCGGCGCTGGGGCCGAAGATGTCCCGTCTCGCGGGCGAGGTCGCGGACGGCGTGCTGTTCAACTGGCTCACGCCGGAACACGCGCGTGTCTCCGCGCAGTGGGTGCGCGACGGCGCCACCGCCGCCGGCCGCACACCGCCCAAGCTCTTCGCGTACGTACGGGTTGCTCTCGGGACGGCCGCGGAGCGCCTCGCCGATGAGGCCGCTCGCTACGCGGCCATCCCCGCCTACGCCGCACACTTTGCCCGCATGGGCGTGAAGCCGCTCGACACCGCGATCGCGCTCACGGGCCCGGAGGCGATGCGCCCGGCGCTCGAACGCTGGCGCGGTGTGGTGGACGCGGTCGTGCTGCGCGCGGTGACGGCGCACGACACCGCGGAAGAGACGCTCGCACTCGTGCGCGCGGCGAGGTGACGCGCTGAGCACGCCCGAACCGGCCCGGCGGTGGGGCAAGGCCGCCGATCCCGTCGAGGAGATCCGCTTCCTCGAGGGCCCCCAACCGCGTGGGTTCGAGCTCGCCCGGGCGGCTCGTATCTTCATCGAGTTCGTTCGCGGATTCCGGGCGCTCCATTTCGTGGGACCGTGTGTGACCGTGTTCGGATCGGCGCGCTTCAAGGAGGATCATCCCTACTACGCCCTCGCCCGCGACGTGGGCGCCCGGCTCGCGCGGGGAGGGTTCACGGTGATGACGGGCGGCGGTCCGGGAATCATGGAGGCGGCGAATCGCGGCGCGAAGGAAGTCGGCGGCCGTTCCATCGGGTGCAACATCGAGCTTCCCCTCGAGCAGCAGCCCAATGCCTATCTCGATCGCTTCATCACGTTCCGGCATTTCTTCGTGCGGAAAGTCATGCTCGTGAAGTATTCGTACGCGTTCGTGGTGCTCCCGGGCGGCTTCGGGACGCTCGACGAGCTGTTCGAGACGGCGACGCTCATCCAGACGGGAAAGATCCGCGACTTCCCGCTCGTGCTCATGGGCACGACGTACTGGCGACCGTTGATGGACTTCATCGAGGGCACGCTGATCGGCGCCGCCACCATCGACGCCGCCGACGCCGCCCGTCTCACGGTGACGGATTCCGCGGCGCAGGCGGTGGACGCCATTCTCGACGCGGCGATGCGACGCTTCGGGCTCACGTACCACGAGCCCGTGCGGCGGCGCTGGTTCCTCGCCGAGCGCGGTCTCCACCGGTGAGCCCGTCCGCGCCCCGCGGTGGCGAGCGCAGTCGCGGTAATCTCCGTGTCATCGCCCGCCGCGCGATGGTGGAGCACGGCCTTCTTCCCGACTTCTCCCGGGCCGTGCAGAGCGAAGTCGCCGGGCTCGGCGGTCAGGAGCGTGGCGACGCGCCTCCGCCGCGCGATCTCCGCGACTGGCCCTGGATGTCGATCGACAACGACGATTCCCTGGATCTCGACCAGCTCTCGGTGGCGGAGCCGGCGAAGGGCGGGGTGGTGAAGATCCTGGTCGCGGTGGCGGACGTGGACGCTGCCGTGAGAGCGGGCACGGCCACCGACGACCATGCGCGCCACAACACGACGTCGGTCTACACGGCGGGCGGCGTGTTCCCGATGCTCCCCGAACGCCTCTCCACGGATCTGACGTCGTTGGCGGAAGGCGAGGAGCGGCTCGCGATCGTCGTCGAGATGGTGATCGACGCTGCCGGCGTCGTGGGCGCGACCGACGTCTATCGGGCGCTCGTCCTGAACCACGCGAAGCTCGCGTACAACGGCGTGGCGGCCTGGCTCGACGGCACCGCGGCGGCGCCGGCCCGCGTGAGCGCCGTCCCCGGCGTGGAGGATCAGCTCCGCATCCAGGACCGCGTGGCGCACGCGCTGCGCGCGGTGCGGGATCGCGACGGCGCGTTGAGTCTCCGCACGATCGAGTCACGCGCGGTGTTCGACGGGGACGAGCTGCTCGACCTGCGCGCGGACGAAGGCAACCGCGCCAGGCAGCTCATCGAGGACTTCATGATCGCCGCCAACATCGCCGTCGTGCGCTATCTGAGCGCACGGAGGTTTCCGTCGCTGCGGCGCGTGTTGCGGTCGCCCGAGCGCTGGGAGCGGATCGTGGAGGTGGCGGCGCGCTTCGCGGAACGCTTGCCCGCGCAGCCGGACGCCCCCGCGCTCGCGGAGTTCCTCGCAAAGCGCCGGCGCGCGGATCCCGCGACGTTCCCCGATCTCTCGCTCACGATCGTGAAGCTGATGGGGCGAGGCGAGTACGCCGTCGAACGACCGGGCGCGGAGGGCGACGGGCACTTCGGTCTCGCTGTCGCCGACTACACGCATGCCACCGCTCCTAACCGCCGGTTCCCCGATCTGGTGACCCAGCGCTTGGTCAAGGCCGCCCTCGCGGGCCGGGGGGTGCCCTACGGCGACGCCGAGCTCGGCGCGCTCGCCGAGCACTGCACGCTCCAGGAAAACAGCGCGCAGAAGGTCGAACGCCAGGTCCGGAAGTCGGCGGCCGCGCTGCTCCTCGCGCATCGCATCGGCGAGGAGTTCGACGCCATCGTCACCGGCGCGTCGGCGAAGGGGACGTGGGTGCGGATCCTCCACCCGCCCGTCGAGGGCAAGCTCGTGCACGGCGTCGACGGCCTCGACGTCGGCGACCGCGTCCACGTCAAGCTCATCGACACCAACGTCGAGCGCGGCTACATCGACTTCACGCGCGCCCGCTAGCTCACGCGCTCCCGCTAGCTCACGCGCGCGGGCCCGCCACGGGTGACTAGGGAAGAAGTCCGCGCGGAACGACGGTGAGAGCGACGGCGAGAAGGCCGGTGAGCACGACGAGCACCGTCAGCTGCGCCGTGCGGGAGAGACGCTGCGTGTCCCAGGACCGTGCCGTGCCGCGAGGCGGCGTATCGAGCGAGACGAACTGCTTGTAGCCCTGGTCCACGATCTCCGGAGTAAGACGCCGCGTCCTCGTCGCCGAACCCGCCAGCAGCGTCGCGTGTCCGAGATGATTGATCATGCGCGGGACACCGCCGGAGCGCTCGAAGATGCGATCCACGGCGCCGGCGGGAAACTGGAAATCGGGCGGTGCGCCGACGGCGCGCAGGCGGTGCTCGAGGTACAGCTTGGTCTCGAGCCGCGTGAGCGACGTCAGCGTCGCCCGCACGGTGACGCGCTGCTGGAGCCGCGCCAGCTCGGGTAGCGCCAGGCACGTTTCGAGCTCCGGCTGTCCGACGAGCAGGAGCGGCATCAGCTCGGACACCGCGCACAGCTCGGCGAGCACGCCGGGGCTCAACGCCTGCGCTTCGTCAACGACGAGGAGGACCGGGCGTCCCCGTGCGCGCCGCGCCGCCACCACGGAGGCGAGCTCCGCGAACAGATCGGCCTTACGGCTTGCGGTGGGGACGGCGCCGAGCGCGTTCATGATGGTGGCCACCACGCCCGCGACGATGGGAAGGGGATGGACCACGCACGCAACGTCCACGCGGTCGCGAAGCTCGTGGCGGAGGACGTGGACCAGCGTCGTTTTCCCGGTGCCGACCTCACCGGTGAGCAGCATGACCGGTTGCTGCTCGTGCACGCCGCGCTCGAGCAGATCGAGGGCGGCCCGATGCGAGTGGGCCAGGTAGAGGAAGTGCGGATCGAGTCCGAGGCCGAACGGCGGGTGACGGACGTCGTAGAAGCTCTTGTACGACGTATCGGCAATCATCACTTCAGTCCTCCGGCCGCCAACCGGTCCGGTGTGGAGCACGTCGCCGTGCTCAGAGAGCGCCAGGTACCCTACCACGCGCGGCGTCCGCGGCCCAGCGCCACGACGGGCGCGCCTTCAAGCAGATCCTCGCGGAGTGTCGAGGAAGTCTCGGACGATACGTAGAAATTCCGGCAGGCGGTCGTGGTGCAGCCAGTGCCCGGCATCACCGACGCCCACCACGCGCGCGTGGCGAAACGGCTTGGTCCGATCGTCCTCGAGCGGGTTGCCGGAGCGGCTCTCCTTGCCGTAGAGGAGCAGCGTCGGGCAGCTGATGCGTGACCACAGGAGCGCGATGTCCCGCGCCGACATGTCGTAGGGTGGCCATGCCCTCACGTAATTGTCGAACTTCCAGCTATACGTCCCGTCCTCGTTCTGATTGACGCCGTGGATCGTGAGATGGCGCGCCTGCTCGGCGGTGAGATGCGGATTTTCTTCCTGCATGCGACGGAAGGCATCCTCGATCGACGGATAGCGACGGGGGAGCCGACCCGCGAGCGTGCGTTGCTCGCGCACCCACGCGTCCATGCGTTCGACGATGGTCGCACTCGATGCGCCTGGCAACGGTCGCGGCCCCAGACCTTCGATGGCGACCAGCTTCGCCACCGTCTCCGGATAGACTCCCGCGTAGCGCAACGCGATGTTGCCACCGAGCGAATGCGCGATGATCGTCACCGGCGCCAGCCGCTGCTGGTCGATGAGCTGGGCGAGGTCGTAGATGTACCCCGCCAAGGTGTAGCTGCCGTCGCGCGACCACTCGCTGTCGCCGTGACCGCGGAGGTCGGGCGCGATGATGTGCCAGTCATCGCGCAAGGCGGCCGCCGTCCAGTCCCAGTTCCGACAGTGATCGCGACCGCCGTGGATCAACAGCAGCGGAGGCTTGTCGGGATTGCCCCAATCGACGTAGTGCAAGCGGAGCCGCTGCGAGAAGTAACGATGAGAGGCGGGGCCGGGCTTGCCGTCGATCATCGCGTTCGTCACCAGGAGATGTCCGCTTGCACGATAGTGGAGCTTGCGGCGAAGGGCAAGAGCGCCGCTCCGCGAGTGCGGGTCGAGCACGAAACGCCGGCGCGGGCTGGCGGGACGGCCAGCCGCGCCGGTCCGCCGCGGACGTTACAGGTGGGTTCCGGTCACCCCGAACTGCCGGCCGTTACAATCGGTGAGCTCGACGCCGCCCCCGCTGAAGGACGGCAGGAACGTCCCCGTCCATGTGTTGGCGCTTGCGTCGAACGTCCCGGAGAGACGGTACGTCGCGTTGACGTTTCCGGCAGGGCCGGACACGGTGCCAGTGCCCTGCACGTTGAATTGAGTGCCGCTGAGGCTTCCGGACATCTCCTCGGGACCGCCGAAGACCGTCACACTGCCGGGCGACCCGGAGAAGACGAAGCTCGCGATGTTGAAGTTCGCGAAACCGAATACGCAGGAGAAATGAATCTGCGGGCTCAGCGTGTACGTGCCGGCGAGCGGTGACGGCGGTGGCGGAGGGAGGACGCAGCGGAGCAAGGCGTCACCGTTGGTCGCGTAGCTCAGCGCAATCGTCCCTGCGGTGTTGTTCCGTGTGCACGCGAGGCCCGAGAGCGCATCGAACGACGCGAGCGTCCCGGCTGGTCCCTGCGGCCCCGCGGGACCCTGCGCTCCCGCGGGGCCGGCGATACCTTGAGCTCCAGCGGCGCCGGCCGGGCCTGCGGGGCCTGAGGGTCCAGTCGCGCCCGCTGGTCCTTGCGGACCCTGCGGACCGGTCGCTCCCGTCGGCCCCTGCGCGCCGGTATCTCCTTTGGGTCCGACGGCGCCGATCGTGACCTCGAACGGAGCCGATTCCCTCGCATTGCCCGAAACGCCCGCGGCCGCCGCGACGACCAGGGTGTAGCTGCCCGGGCCCGCCCATGACGGCAGCATGGCCTCGATGTGCGTGTCGCTGCTGTTGATCACGACCAGGTGTCTGTCCGCGAGCGTCACCGTGGGCAACGCCGTCCCGAAGTTGACGCCGTCGATGAAGAGCGTCGTCACGGAGTTGCCGGTATCCGCGCGCAAGATTTCCGGAACGGCGGGACCGCGCTGCGGATTCTGAGCGCTCGCGGTGGCGACACGCAGCAGGCACGCGACGATGAGCAACGCGATGATGCGGCTGACGACCCTCGTATTCATGTCCGTCCTCCCAGTCCGCGGAATCTTCGACGACGCGGCGGGTGAGCGCGGCGATGACCGCGGGCGAGCGGCTGTGCGGGGCGGTGACCGCGGGCCAGTACCCGCCGCGTCGTACGTGCGTGCGCTCATGGGCAAGCGCGCTGCCAAAGTCGCGGCGCGGCCGGAGCGCGTGAGAACTACGTGAATTTCCGCGGCGGTTGCGCGGGGGGGCGAGACGCGCGGGCGATGAGCGCGCCGGCGGACTGTCTGCGCGCGAATACACCGTGTCTCCGGCAGCATGCAGGGGAGACGCGCGAAGGACGGCCGACGAGGTCTTCCGCGCGCCGTCCCCTCCGACTAGAATCGGCCGCATGAACGCCAGCGACGCCGGTCGCCCCCTGCACGAAGCGCCGATTCTCGCGCTCCAGGCCAAGATGGAGAAAGGCGAGCTCACCGCCGCCGAGCTCACGCGCCACTTCCTCACGCGCATCGAGACCCACGATCGGAACGGCGCGCGGCTGAACGCCGTGCTCGAGGTCAATCCGGAGGCGGTGGAGATTGCGAGCGCGCTCGACCGCGAGCGCGCGGGGCGCGGGCCGCGCGGCCCCCTTCACGGCATTCCCGTGCTGCTCAAGGACAACATCGCGACCGCCGATCGGCTCCACACCAGTGCCGGCTCCCTCGGGCTCGCGGACGTGGTGGCGCCGCGCGATGCGTTCCTCGTCACGCGTCTGCGTGCGGCGGGCGCGGTCATCCTCGGCAAGGCGAACATGACGGAGTGGGCGAACTTCATGACGACGGGGATGCCGGCCGGCTACAGCTCGCGCGGCGGGCAGGTCGTCAATCCGTACGGCGCGAAGCTGACTCCCGGCGGCTCCAGCAGTGGCTCCGCGGTCGCGGTCGCGGCCGGGCTCTGCCCGGTGTCCGTTGGCACGGAGACGTCAGGCTCGATCCTGAGTCCCGCCGTGCAGAACTCGGTGGTCGGCATCAAGACCACGGTCGGCCTCGTGTCGCGCGCCGGCATCATCCCGATCTCGGCCAGTCAGGACACGGCGGGGCCGTTCGCGCGCACGGTGGCGGACGCCGCCATCCTTCTCGGTGCGCTCGCCGGCGCCGACCCCGATGATCGGGCCACCCGTGCCGCCGCTCGCCGCGCGCACAGCGACTACACGCCGTATCTCGAGCCCGGCGCCCTCGCCGGCGCGCGCCTCGGCGTGCCGCGTGCGGTGTTCTTCGAGCAAGTCGCGGCCGCGGAGTTGCCCGTGATCGAGACGGCGCTCCAGGCGCTGCGCGATGCGGGCGCGGTGCTGGTCGATCCCGCCGACATCAGCACGGCGCGCGTGGTCACAGATTTCCGCTCGGACGTGCTCCTCTACGAGTTCAAGCGTGATCTCAATCGGTATCTGCGCGGTCTGCCGGCGAGCGCGCCCGTCCGCAACCTGCGCGAGCTCATCCGCTTCAACGAGGCGCGCCCGCACGAGATGCTGCGCTTCGGGCAGATCATGCTGCTCGCCGCGCACGCGACGAGCGGGCTTCGCACCATGACCTACCGCACGAGCCGCGCCGAGGATCTACGCCTGGCGCGCACGGAAGGTCTCGACCCCGTGTTCAAGACCGAGCGTCTCGACGCCTTCGTCTTTCCGGGGCGGACCGGCGCCGCCATCGGCGCCAAGGCGGGGTATCCGAGCATCGCGGTGCCGGCGGGGTACACGACGGACGGCGCTCCCGTCGGCCTCGCGTTTCTCGGCCGCGCGTGGAGCGAGCCCGCGCTCATCCGCCTCGCGCACGCGTTCGAGTCGGTGACGAACTACCGCCGCCCGCCGGCCTCGGTGGCGGGATGACGCGAAGTAGGGGAGAAGCCAAAGGGATGATGACATGAACGCGCGGCCGCGATTCAGCGCCGACAATCTCGGGAGTTTTCTCCGGCCGGCGTATTTGCTGGAGGCTCGAGCCAAACATCTTCCACCCGACCAGCTTCGCGCGATCGAGGATCGCGCCATCACCGACGTGGTGCGCATGCAGGAAGCGGTCGGGTTGCCCGTCGTCACCGACGGCGAGTATCGACGCAAGCTGTTCTTCTCCACGGTGGTGGCCACGGCCAACGGCTTCGATCCCGAAGGCTTCGAACGGTCGCATCGCGACGAGCAGGGGAACGTCCTGCGCTTCGGCGTCCCCACGCCGGTGGCGCGCCTCACGCGCAAGGCGAGCCTCGTCGACGTGGAATACGTGTTCACTCGTTCAGTGACATCGCGGCCGATCAAGGTCACGATGCCGAGCCCGTCGCTGATGCTGAGCTACTGGAAGGACGGCGTGTCCGACCGCGCCTACGCGAGCAAGGACGCGTTCCTCGACGACCTCATCAGGATCATGAACGAGGACGCGCGCGCGCTCGCCGCCGCTGGCGCCGCCTATCTCCAGATCGACGCGCCCCAGTACACCTACATCACCGACAGAGCCGTCCGTCCCGACGTCACCGATCCGCTCGGCACGCTCAAGAAGATGATCACCGCCGACAACCGGGTGTTCGAGGGGGTCACCGGCGCCGTCACCGGCCTCCATCTCTGTCGCGGCAACTACCGGAGCAAGTACACGGGGACCACGCCGTACGACGACTACGCGGAGGTCGTGTTCGGGGCGGCGAAGGTCGATCGCCTCCTCCTCGAGTACGACGACTATCGCTCGGGTGACTTCGCACCGCTCCGCTTCGTCCCGCCGGGCGTCACGGTGGTACTCGGGCTCGTGACCACCAAGCGCTCCGAGCTCGAGCCCGAGGACGCGCTCCGCCGGCGCATCGACGCCGCCGCCCGCCACGTTCCGCTCGATCGCCTCGCGCTCTCCACGCAGTGTGGCTTCGCGTCCACGTTCGAGGGCAACGAGATCACGCCCGACGCCCAGCGCGCGAAGCTCGAGCTCATCGTGCAGACGGCGACGAAAGTCTGGGGCACCCTGTAGACGTGGGGCGGCGACGGCGCCGCCGCGGACCTGTCAGACGGTGAAGCGCGAACGGAAGACGCGACGGATCAGGTAGGGATTGGCGCCGAGATGATAGAGCGCGGTGATATCACCCGCCTTGAGCGCGGCCTGCTCCGCCTCGCTCAGCCGCTGCCCCGCGAGCTCCTCGTCGGTGAGCGCGTCCTTCCTCAAGTGCTGGCGCGCGATCGCGGTGAGGACCTTGTTGAGCGCGTACGACGTCTTCGTCATGAGTGCACCCAGACGGTGGCGCAGCCGGTGATCCACTCCGCGACGGGCTCGTAGGCGAGCACGTCGCCCTTCCATCCCGGCACGGCGCCGAGCGCGGCCACCCAGTTGCGGATCTCCTGCCCGCCATTGCCGGCGTCGCGCTCGATCTCGGCATGGGTGAGGGCGAGGATGGGCTCGATGTCGGCACGCGCGACGTGGTCGAGCAGCCAGTGATCGAACTCGGGATTGATCCGGCCCGTTTCCGGCGTCCCCACCCAGTGCGACACGCCGCCGGTGGCAACGACCGCCACGCGCTCGGCGCGGGCGCGTGAACGGACGAACTCGCCCACGAACCCCCCCATCTGATGACAGCGTCGAACGGAGGGCAGCGGCGGCGCCGCACAGTTCGTGTACACGGGCACGATCGGGACCGTGGCTTCGGGGAGGAGGAAGTGCAGCGGCACCGCGAGCTCGTCCCAGCTTTCGAGCTCGTACGAGTACGCGAAGTCGAAGCCGGCGGCGAGACCGCTCTCGAGGAGCGCCATGCCCCACTCCGGTGCGCCCCGCACGTGGCGCGGAGCGATCTGCATGAGCTTCGACGCTCCCGCACTCGGCGCCGGGTAGCTGTCGGCGAGACCGATGCAGAAGGCCGGCATGTTGCTGTAGGGAAAGCTCTGGATGTGGTCGTTGACGAACATCACGATCAAGTCCGGGCGCGCCGCTGCCACGCGTCGCCGGAGCTCGGCGAAGCCCGCGTAGAGCTGCTCGCGCTGCTCGGGCTTGGCGATGTCCGGCTTGCCGGTGATGAGCGGAGCGTGTGAGGTGAGCGCGGCGGCAACGATCTCGGCCATCGGTTGGGCCTCCACTCGGAGAGTGTCGTCGGTTCAACCGGATGTCAAGGACGCCCGCGGCGCGAGCAGCCGCCCGGGGAGGCTGCTCGCACCATCGGGCACCACCTCAGGCGGCGGCACGCATCTCCGTGAATACCCGGGACGCCACGATCAGCGCATCGCGCGTCGCGGGTGCGCCCACGTAGCCGAGCAGATGGAGCAGCGCTTCCGTGAGCTCCTCTTCCGTCCACCCTTGCCGCAGCGCCATCCGGAGATGGATGGCGAGCTCTGGTTCGCGGGCGGTCGCCGCGTCGGAGATCACGCACACGAGCGTGCGCAGCTTCAAGTCCAGCCCCGGCCGCGTCCACAGCATGCCGAACACGGACTCCGTCACCACATCGATGAACTTCCGCATCACGGGATCGCTGTAGGTGGTGCGGCCGGTGCGCTCGACCCACTCGTCGCCGAGCAGCCGGCGACGGACTTCAGCACCCTTGCGGTACGTATCACTCTCGGCCATGGCGTCCTCCTGCGCCTCCAGGTCATCCGGGCGCGCCCCTCACTGTAATCGTTTCACGCGGCGCGTGTCAGTCCGGCTC
>Ga0114129_10009325_pt1 | contig 14001 bp, 13 predicted proteins | sample RhiMetdeltSRZDD1_FD_80071 | JGI IMG/M metagenome (GOLD analysis project Ga0114129, IMG submission 80071) | Populus rhizosphere microbial communities from Tennessee, USA - Rhizosphere MetaG P. deltoides SRZDD1 (version 2) (version 2) | ecosystem: Host-associated > Plants > Roots > Rhizosphere >... | reverse complement strand
GTCACCTTCTTGATGAGCTCGCCGGCGTTTCGCGTCGCACCGTCCATGGCAGCCATACGGGCACCATGTTCTGCGGCAGCCGACTCCAGGAGGATGCGATAAGCTTGGACCTGAAAGTGCTTCGGCACGAGCACATTCAAGAGGTCCGCTTCGTCCGGCTCATACAAATAGCTTCCACCGGTCATGCCTTCCGTCTGAGCGGCGCCGAACTCGGCGGCGGCATCGACAGGGAACACTTTTTCGACGATGACACGCTGCTGAATGGCCGACTTGAATTCATTGTAGACGACATAGAGTTCGTCGAAGGTGCCCTTCACGAAGTGGTCGGTGAGGTCGGCGCCGATGTCGATGGCATGCTCAAAGCTGAGCTTGTCGAATACGCCCGTCCATTCTTGACGGATCGGCCAGGGTCGGCGGCGGAAGTAATCCCGTCCCTTACGGCCGACGATACTGAGAGTCACGTGAAGGCCGCGGGATTCAGATTGCCGGAGGAACTCCGCGCTCTTCCTGACGATGGTTCCGTTGAATCCGCCGCAGAGCCCTCGGTCGCTCGTGATCACGAGCACTTCCACTTTCTTCCCTTCACGCTTCTGCAAGAGCGGATGGGCCGAGCGGTTCACCCGCTGACTCAGATTGCTCAGGACGCCGCGCATCTTGTGAGCATAGGGACGTGCGGCCAGAATACGATCCTGTGACCGCTTTAATTTCGCCGCAGCCACCATCTTCATGGCCTTGGTAATCTTCTGCGTGTTCTTGAAGGCCGCAATCTTACGGCGCAGCGATTGAAGACTAGGCATGTGATCCCATGAAAACGGCCCCCAATGTTGTTCTCCGTCGCCCTCCTCCTCGCGACGTACGATCTCTGTACGCCTCAGTCGTCGGGCTCCCTGCGGCCGCGTTGCGCGTTGAATGACCGTTATGATCGGCCGCGGAGAAACTGCCGCACTTACTTCCCGCCGTATCCCATCTTCTGCTTAAAGGTCGCGATGATGTCTTTCAGTCGCCCCCCAACCTTGTCGTCGATCTTGCCGATGCTGACGATTTCCTTTTTCAATTCAGGATGATGCTGCTGAATATAATGGAGGAAATCCGCTTCGAATAGTTGCACCTTATCGATGGGCACATCGTCAAGAAACCCGTTCACCCCCGCATAAATTGACAGCACCTGGTCTCCCACCGACATCGGTTTGTACTGCCCCTGCTTCAACAGCTCAACCATGCGAACACCACGTGCGAGCTGCATCTGCGTCGCCTTGTCGAGTTCGCTCCCGAACTGGGAGAAGGCCGCCATTTCTCGATACTGTGCGAGGTCGAGACGAAGCGTGCCGGCCACTTGCTTCATAGTCTTGATCTGAGCCGAGCCGCCCACGCGCGACACCGAGAGACCGACGTTGATCGCCGGCCGAATGCCCGAATAGAACAAGTCGCTTCCGAGATAGATTTGGCCGTCGGTAATCGAAATAACATTGGTCGGAATGTAGGCCGACACGTCGCCCGCTTGCGTCTCGATGATCGGCAGCGCCGTGAGGCTGCCGCCGCCGAGCTTATCGCTCAGTTTGGCCGCCCGCTCGAGCAACCGTGAATGAAGATAAAACACGTCGCCTGGATAGGCTTCGCGGCCCGGCGGTCGCCTGAGCAGCAACGACAACTGGCGATAGGCCACCGCGTGCTTCGACAGGTCGTCATAGACGATCAGAGCATGCTTGCCGTTGTCACGGAAATATTCTCCGATGGCGGCGCCGGCAAAGGGAGCGAGAAATTGCATGGGAGCTGCGTCGCTGGCCGTCGCCGACACGACCATGCTGTAGTCCATCGCATGATGTTCTTCCAACGTCTTCACGACACGCGCGACGGTCGAGCGCTTCTGGCCGATGGCCACATAAATACAAAAGACGCCCAGCCCCTTCTGATTGATGATCGTGTCGACGGCGATGGCGGTCTTGCCGGTCTGCCGATCGCCGATGATCAGTTCGCGCTGGCCGCGGCCGATCGGAATCATCGCGTCGATGGCCTTGATGCCGGTTTGCAGGGGTTCGCGGACCGATTGGCGTGTATGCACGCCTGGGGCGACCATTTCGATACGAGATGAATGATTGGATTTGATCGGGCCTTTGCCGTCGATCGGTTGACCGATGGCGTTGACGACACGGCCGATCAGCGCCTCACCGACAGGGATTTCGGCGATGCGACCGGTGCGCGTGACCGTGTCTCCTTCTTTGATCCCGACATCGTCCCCCATCAACACGGCGCCGACATTATCCTCTTCCAGATTGAGCGCGATACCATAGAGGCCGCCTGGGAATTCGAGCATCTCTCCGGCCATCGCGCCGTCCAAGCCGTATACCTTGGCGATCCCATCGCCGACTTGAATGACGGAGCCGGTCTCCTTGACGTCGACTTGTTTGTCGAAGTCTTTGATCTTTTCTTTGATAATCGCGCTGATTTCGTCGGCTTTCATCTGCATAATGTAGTCCTCTTCGCTTTCTATCCGCGCGTCAGCGCTGTTCGCATGCTATTCAGCCGCCCACGGACGGTGCTATCGACCACTCGGCTTCCGATATGAATCTGTAAGCCGGCGAGGTGGCTGGCATCGGTGTGAAACGTCACATCGACATCGCGTTTGAGCGTCTCGCGCAGACGGCCCTTGATGCGATCTTGTTCGGAGGCCGGCAAGACGGCGGCCGAGGAGACGGTTACCTGTTGCGTGCCTTTCGACCGATCGACAAGCTTGGCGAAGGCCTCCGCAATCTCAGGCAGAAATGCGACTCGGTTTTTTTTGACAAGCTGCCCGAGGAAGGCCTTAGCGACGGGCGGGGATCCGAATCGTCCGGCGAGTTCAGTCAGCACCCTGATCTGCTCGTCCATACCGAAGTCGGGCGACGCCACCACGTGTCGGAGGGAGGCCGAGTCCTTCATGGACTGACCCAGGCTGTTGAGTGTACCCCGCGTCACTTCGATGGTCGATGGATCGAGAAGCTCGAAGAGTGCTTGGGCGTAACGTCGCGCCACTGCTGTCTTAATCACTGTCCGGTCCGCTCTTTTCCCTTTTTGGACAAACGGGAAGCTTCCGTGCGGCTCGCACGAAAATCGGGCGCGCCAAGGTAGCATTGGCGGATGGAACTGTCAATACAGAATGGAGGTTGGGGAGCCCTTTACGGCGCTTGAATGATGCCCCCGCCGAGCACCTGATCGCCGCGATAGAACACCGCCGACTGGCCAGGGCTCAAGGCTCGTTGAGGTTCGTGAAAATGAATGTGGAGCGTGGCACGATTGATGGGATGCATCGTTGCCACAACAGCCGGACTGGCGTAACGGACCTTGACCTCTGCTTCAGTGACTTGGTCGAGCAGCGACGGGTCGAAAAGATTCAAATCCGACACGCGGCAGTCGCTGTGCCGCAAACTTTCTTCCGGTCCAAGCACGACCGTGTTCGTCGTCGGCCGAACGGCTTGGACGTACAGCCGCTGGCCGGTCGCGATGCCCAGGCCGCGACGCTGACCGGGCGTGTAGAAGGCCATGCCGTCGTGATTGCCCAGATAGCGGCCCTCTTGGTCGACGAAGGCTCCTGGCTTCTTCGCTTGCGGCATTTCCGATTCGATGAAGGTCCGATAGTCTCCCTGGCTGACGAAACAAATTTCCTGGCTCTCTTTCAGCTCATCAGCAGGCAGCCCCAATGATTCGGCCTCCTTCCATACCTCAGACTTTTGCATCCCTCCGACCGGAAACAGGAGCCTGGGCAGCCACTTTGAATTGAGTCGATAGAGAAAATAGCTTTGATCTTTTCGGAGATCGGCAGAACGATGCAACGTCCATCCGCTTACCTGACGTGTGGAAACATAATGGCCGGTGGCCACGTATTGAATTCCGCGCGAATCCGCCAGCTCCATGAGGCGTCGGATCTTCACTCGCTCATTGCATCTCACGCAAGGATTCGGTGTAGATCCTGCTCCATATCCCTGGAGGAAGTCATCAATGACCGCTTTGCGAAAGACCTGCCTGGTATCGATCACTTCATAGGGGACGCCCAGGGTCTTGGCGACAAACTTGGCGATTCCGACTTTGCAGCAGCCACGCTCTTGCCATTTTTTGGAGGCAGCAGCCGTTTCGTCCTCATGCTCCCACACCTGGAGCGTGACGGCCCGGACGTCAAAACCCTGCCGCACCAAGAGAGCAGCCGCAACGGAGCTATCGACCCCGCCGCTCATCCCAAGAAGGACCGTCGGACGAAACATAAGATGGGTATTGTACCGGGGAAAGGGAGAAAGGGCTAGAGAGGCCGCGAGCGGCTCATGACGCGCTTACGAAACAATCGTCGCAGGCGGGTTTTCACACCCTTGCTGCAAGCCCATGTCGCACATGCCGTGGAAATGTGACCCTTCTTCAATGGCAATCAGGGGAGTCCGAATGTCTCCGACGAGGATGCCGGGCTTGAGAATGTTGATTCGCTCCGTCGCGGTGATGGTTCCGTTGATCTTTCCGCTGTTCATCAACACGCCTGCCGACACGACGCCTTTGACAACTGCCGTTTCTCCCACAATGAGCGTGCCTGTCGTGTGGATTTCGCCTTCGACCCGACCATCCACACGAACCGTGCCGCCGAAGTTCACGATGCCTTTGAACTCCACGTCTTTAGCGAAGAGCGTGAAATTGTCGCTCTCCGGCTCAGTTTCATTGGTTCGCTCTTTCAAAGCCCACATGTTCGCCTCCTGATGTTTGGATGTTCACCTATCACGGTGAAGCCGTTCTGTGTACGTGGTCAGCCGTTGATCCGCTTGACTCCTGTGGCGCCGCTTCCGCCTAACGCATGAACGGTGGCACCTTGTGGCGCTTCACGGACGCTTTGACTCATTTCCAGCCCGCCGTTGAAAAGGACGCCGTCTTCCATAGAAAGCATGGGGGTTTTGACGCTTCCGTTTACAACAGCCGGCGCGCGCAGTTTTACACGCTCCTTGGCCACCACGTCTCCCGTTATTTTGCCTTTGCAGACGATCACACCGGCCGAGACCTTCGCCTGAATGACCGCTTCTTCGCCGATCAACAGGGTGCCCTCCGTGCGGATCTCCCCATCGAGAGACCCGTCGATCCTGACCGTACCGCTGTAGGAGATCGTGCCCTTGAATTCCACGCCCTTTCCGACGAAGGCGCTGATATCTTCTGTCGCTTCCTTCGGTGGAAGAGTCCCGGCTTCAGCCTCACCATCGCCCCCTTCGTCACCGGTGGCGCGTTTGTTTTCCTGTTTGTCCTGTCCCCACATGAGCACTCCTCCCACGATGAGCCGTGCCATATGCACGGCGGTCGATGACCTTGCGGGATCTGATGCGTATGGACAGACAGTGCCACCAGTCAGGAGATTTGGCAACAAATATGCCTTTTTCTTCTGGGCGGAAGTCTGGAAGCAGTCGAAGATTTACTGCAGGATGTTTTCGAGAATGCCTTCGAGCTCGGCAGGCGAGAAATAGTGAATGATTACTCTGCCGCCGCGGCGGCCGTTCATGATCGTTACCTTCGTGCCAAGACGTTTCTGTAAACGGGCTTCGACGTCCGAATGTGGCGACCGCCTGATGTCCTTTAGCTTGCGCCTTTCCAAAACGGCCGATTCCACTATTTTTTCCGTTTCTCTGACTGAAAGATTTCTCGCCACGACGAGCTGCGCGACGCGTTGTTGTTCAGCCGGAGTTGACAGACCCAAAATCACCTTGCCATGTCCCAGCGAGAGACGACCGGTTTCGATCAATTGCTGTACTTCCGTGGGAAGGTTCAGCAATCTCACGATGTTGCCTATGGAAGAGCGTTCGCACCCGACCCGTCGGGAAATGACGTCCTGCGTCAAACCAAATTCGGTCAACATTCGATGGTATGCCCTAGCCATTTCTATGGGGTTAAGATCTTGGCGCTGAAGATTCTCGACCAGGGCGAGGACGATGGATTCTTCGTCACCACAGTTTCGGATGATAGCTTGGATGGTCTCCAAGCCCGCATCTTTGGCGGCTCTCCATCGACGTTCACCCGCAATCAGTTCGTACATCCCGTCGCCCTTGCGGCGGACGAGTACCGGCTGGAGCAGCCCGCTTTGCTTCAGAGAGGCTGTCAGCTCTGCGAGATCCTGAGCGGAAAACGTTTGCCGAGGTTGGAACCGGTTGGGAACAATCGCATCGACAGAAAGGTGTTGCACTTCCGAGAATTCGGGCATCGTGGTGGGCTTTGCCGAGGGCAGGAGCGCATCCAGTCCTCTACCGAGGGCCTTTTTCTCCATGATTCAGAAACTCCTTTGCTAGGGCAAGATAGGACTGAGCGCCGGCTGATGCCACGTTGTATAGAAGAGCCGGACGTCCATAACTGGGGGCTTCTGCCAGCGTCACGTTGCGCGGAATCGTCGTCTGGTAGACTCGCTCTTTGAAATGTGCGCGAACTTGGTCGGCTACTTGGCGCGCCAACGTATTCCTCGTATCGTACATTGTCAAGACGATTCCCTCGATTGTGAGACCGGGGTTCATCGACTCCTGAATCCGGTCGATGCTACCGATGAGCCGGCTCAAACCCTCCATAGCGTAGTACTCGCATTGAACCGGTATCAGTACGGATCGGGCTGCCACCAGCGCGTTCACGGTCAAAATTCCCAATGCGGGGGGACAATCGAGAAAAATGACATCATAGAGCGGCTCAACATCGCGCAGAAAATGCTGGAGTACTTTCTCGCGTTCCTCGACATTCACGAGCTCGATCTCTGCACCAGCCAGATCTGCATTGGCAGGTAAGAGCGAGAGCCCGTTGACTTCGGTTTTCTGAATGGCCTGTTCAAACTTTATGTATTTTATCAAGCAGTTATAAACAGTCTTCTGCAGGGAACCCGGCTCGATGCCCAAACCACTTGTCGCATTACCCTGGGGGTCCATATCGACAAGGAGGATTTGTTTCCCCTGTAGCGCGATCCCAGCCGCAAGATTCACAGAAGTCGTGGTCTTGCCGACTCCGCCTTTCTGATTAGCGATTGCGACGATCCTCGCCATGGCGTCCCGTGACTTGTCGATGTTCCACGTGGAACATTACGGTTGAAACCTTCTCGTCAGCACAGATATGACCCGTTCCCCGCTCTGGCGAGGCAATGAAAACTCTTTTTCGGTTTCAAGTACGAATTCCTTTCCAATTTCACTGAGGCTAAGTTTTGTCGTCCCATAAAGAATGACCAGCCCGGTGGAAGCCATCAATCTGTGGAGGTGACCTCGTATTTGTTCGAATCGTAAAGCTCTCACCGTGACAACGTCGGCAAGAGACGGGTTCTCATCACTGTACGCCAGAGCGGTACCTTGGAAGATCTTGACGTCTTGGAGTTTCAACAGCCCGACCACTGAGGCAAGAAATGAGCATTTCTTGTGACTCGGCTCAATGAGAGCCAGCTTGAGATCGCATCGCACGATTTTTAGGGGAATCCCAGGAAAGCCGGCGCCAGTTCCTACGTCAACCACCATTGCATTCCGTAGAAACGTATGGGCACTCAAGGCAGTAAGCGAATCAATGAAATGTTTGATCACGATATCTTGGGGACGAGTGATGCTGGTGAGATTAACGGTCTCATTCCAACCGGTGAGTTGCGAGAGATAGCACATGAATTGTGCTATCTGGCTTTCAGTGAGGCTTAAATCGGTTTCTCGCGCGGACTGAACAAGGAGGTCACACAGGTCCTGTTCATGTTCCACGTGGAACAATTACGTGAATCGCATGACGAGGTCAAGGCCTTTACCCGGTCAAAATCGGAAAGCGGCTTGCTCCAAAGCGGTACAGGCGGCTTGTCTCTTTTCCTTTTCGAGAGCTACGAGCAAGAGTGAAATGGCGGCGGGTGTCACACCGGAAATCCTGGAAGCCTGGCCAATCGAAACAGGACGGACCTTCGCGAGTTTTTCACGGACTTCTTGGGAAAATCCCGCGATGCGATCATAAGAAAAACAGGCTGGGATGGCTATATGCTCGAGCTTCTTGAAACGTCCGATTTGTTGCAGTTGCCGATTGATATACCCGGCATACTTAATTTGAATTTCAACTTCTTCAACGATTTCAGCATCTTCCTGTGCAGCTAACCCAAGGGCAGCCATGAGGCTCTTATAGTCCACTTGCTGTCGACGAAGTAACTGCACCACTGAACAGGGGCCTGATACGTCAGCAATCCGAGCTTCATCAAGACGACGGCGGACGGCCTGTGTAAGGCTTGGGCGGAGGTCCTCCAACCTCTGGACCTCCTGCTCGATTAAGTCACGTTTTTTGCTAAAGCAAGCGTAGAGATCATCCGACACCAGTCCGACCTGTCGACCAAGTTCTGTCAGTCGAAGGTCCGCATTCCCGTGCCGCAACAGCAGACGATACTCCGCTCGAGACGTAAACATGCGATAGGGTTCACGTGCATCCTTCGTAATCAGATCGTCGATCAATACGCCGATATAGGCTTGAGAACGATCCAGGACGAACGGCGTTCGGCCACGTAGCTTCATCACAGCATTGATACCGGCGATCAATCCTTGAGCCGCCGCCTCTTCATATCCCGATGTCCCGTTGATCTGCCCGGCATGGTACAAGCCTTCGACCAATTTTGTTTCCAATGTGGCGCGTAATTGTCTCGGTGGAAAATAATCATACTCGATCGCGTAGCCGGGCTTGAGCATCTTTGCCTGCTGGAGGCCGGGAATCGTCTTGAGGAAGGCCGCCTGCACATCAACGGGCAAGCTCGTGGAAATGCCGTTTGGATAAAATTCCGGGGTGTCCAGGCCCTCCGGCTCGACGAAAATTTGATGCCGCTGCTTTTCTGCGAACCGAACGACCTTGTCCTCGATCGACGGGCAGTACCGTGGACCGATCGATTCAATCACTCCACCGTAGAGCGGAGAGCGGTCGAGATTCGCGCGGATGATGTCGTGCGTCGCAGAACTGGTGTACGTCAAATGACAGTCCCGCTGGGGCGTCCTGATGCGATCGGTCCGGTAAGAAAACGGCGGCGGCGGCTGGTCGCCTGGCTGCGGAGTCATGACGGAGAAATCGATCGTATCCCGGTCTAATCGAGGCGGAGTGCCGGTTTTTAGCCGTCCGACTTCAAATCCGAAGTCCCTCATACAATCGGACAGATGCTCGGCCGAGACCTCTCCAGCCCGGCCTGCGGGGAAATGGCTCAGTCCGATATGGATGAGACCCTTAAGAAATGTACCTGATGTTAGAATCACCGCTTGCGCGGCCAGGCGCTTGCCACTGTCTGTCACGACGCCGATAACGACGCCAGCCTTGGACAGTACACGATCGACGGTTCCTTGACCGATGGTCAGATTCTCCTGCCGCTCCAACGTGGCTCGCATCGCCTGTCGGTACAGCTTCTTGTCGCATTGTGCGCGAAGCGAGCGCACAGCCGGTCCCTTGCTCGTATTGATGAAGCGGAACTGGATGCCGGCACGATCCGTGTTGCGCGCCATTTCTCCACCCAAGGCATCGATCTCTTTGACCAAGTGACCCTTGGCGATTCCACCGATCGCCGGGTTGCACGACATCTGCGCAATCCGATCCCGATCCATGGTGAGCAACAGCGTCCGTGCTCCTATGCGAGCCGCGGCTAATGCCGCCTCGCAGCCAGCATGACCGCCCCCGACGACAATCACTTCAAACGTCTCTCCCAAGCGCTCGCCTCCCGTGCTACTTGCCGATGCAGAACTCGGAAAAAACCCGCTCCAGAATCTCGTCGGTCGTAATCGCGCCGGTAATTTCCCCCAGCGCGTCGGCGGCCGTTCGCACATCGACGGACAGCAACTCTCCGGCCATGTTTTGCTCGGCGGAATTGAGCGCTTCCTGCAACGACTGCGAGGCCCGCTGCAACGCCGCACAGTGACGCACATTCGTCACGACGACACCGTCAGCTGTTTCGCTGCCTTCAGAAATCAGTTGCTCGCGGATCATCTGTTTTAGCTGATCGATTCCCATTCCAGTCCTCGCCGACACGGAACTGGTCACCGTCCCCGTCCCCAGGTCCTCGACGTAAAACGCAGCAGGAAGATCCGCCTTGTTCACTACCAGGACATGCCGCATGCCCCCTACCTTTTCGATCAGAACCCGATCGTCAGAGGTCAACGGCTGGCTCGCATCCAACACGATCAATTGCAGGTCCGCCTCGGACTGCGCCGACAGGCTGCGTCTGATCCCTTCCTGTTCGACCACATCGTGACTCGCGCGGATGCCGGCCGTGTCCACAAGCTGAATCCGAAGCCCCTCCATGTCGATCGACTCTTCGATCACGTCTCTGGTCGTACCGGGAATCGGCGTGACGATAGCTCGTTCCTCCTTAAGAAGTCGGTTCAGCAGACTGGATTTTCCCACGTTCGGTCGTCCCAGTATCACGACCCGGGCCCCTTCCCTCAAGAGGCGTCCTTCCCGATACGTGGCTTTCAGCCGATGTACGGTTTCAGCGGCCTTCTCGATGGCTCGCGTGAGTTCGTCTCGTCTGAGGAAAGAAATATCTTCCTCGACGAAATCGATTCCAGCCTCCACGTGTGCGAGCACGGTCAGTAACGCTGTTCTGGCCTCTTCGACTTCCCTTGCCAGGTCACCTCTCAACTGTCGTTGAGCGACGGCCAAACCGGCCGACGATTTGGCACGGATCGTATCCAACACTGCTTCGGCTTGCGACAGATCGAGCCGTCCGTTTAAGAAAGCCCTTTTGGTAAATTCGCCGGGGTCGGCAAGCCTGGCTCCTGCTTCGAGAGAGGCCTGGCACAGGAGCGAAAGGACAAGTCCTCCGCCATGCGAGTGGATTTCCACCACGTCTTCCCCTGTGAACGACCGCGGTGCCTTCATGTACACCACGAGTGCTTCGTCGAGAAAGTGGGTGGCCCCATCCGCGGAATTCCTACGGGCTATCGATGAAGGGAGCAGGAGATCTGCGAGGTGAAGGCAGTGACTGACGACCGAAGACAGCGGTTGCCGTGCGCGCAACCGCACGACGGCACCGGCAATCTGAACCGCCTCCGGACCGCTGATCCGTACAATGCCGATACCGCCTTCACCGACCGCAGTGGCAATCGCGCAGATGGTATCTTCAAGGGCTCCGCGCATAGGCATTATCCAGCGCGCTACTTCGCCGCTTCCGGCACCAATGGTTTGCTGGCAAACAGCAGGCGGTCGGTGACCACCTGTTGGGTGATCGTCAACACGTTATTGGTCAACCAGTAAAGGACCAGCCCGGCCGGGAAGTTGATGAACAAGAACGTCATGAATGCGGGCAGCATAAGCATGATCTTGGCTTGAGTGGGGTCCATGGTCGTCGGGGTAATCTTCTGCTGGATCACCATTGTTGCGCCCATCACGATCGGCAGCACGTAATACGGATCCTGGGCCGATAGGTCGGTGATCCATCCGAAAAACGGCGCCTGGCGCAGGTCGATCGTCATGTACAAAATATTGAATAAGGCCACAAAGACCGGCATCTGCAAGACCATCGGCAGACAGCCTCCCACCGGATTTACTTTATGGTCGCGATAGAGCTTGATCAATTCCTTGTTCAGCCGATCCCTGTCATCCTTGAACTTCTCCTGCACCGCAAGCACCTTCGGTTGAATCACCTGCATTTGCTTCATTGATTTGTAGCTCTTGTACTGTAAGGGCACGAACAGCAGCTTGATGCCCATCGTCAGCAGAATAATGGTCACTCCGTAATTGTGCGTGTAGTCGTTGATGAACCGCAGCACATAAAAGATGGGCTTGGCGACCGCCTTTACGACACTCCAGCTTCCAAAAATGAACCACCCAAAATCAATGGTGTCTTCCAGGCCGACATTGAGTGAGCGAAGGGTATCGTATTCCTTGGGCCCCGCATACAGCCGGAGACGGGACTCTGCGCTAGTCCCGGTCTGTGCCATTCGAACCGCACCGGAGACGAGCTTGTCGCCTTCCTTCTTGATCAGCGCGGCGGTGGCTCCTTCCGGCAGCAGAACACCGATAAAGTATTTGTCCTGAAGCGCGAGCCATTGCACGGCGCCCTTTCTGACCAGTTCTGAATCCGGCATTTCCTTTTCGACCTTGCCGTCCACCAAGGAGGCCGATCCAATTAACCCGATGAAGCCCTCGCCCCATTCGACGATCCCGAAGTTCGTTCCCAGCGCGACGTCGTAGGACTCCGATATCCCTGCCACGGTAACGGCGACATCCACAATGTAGCTGTCGTGATGGAAGGTGAGCTGCTTTCGGACGGTTATGCCCGTATCGGCATCGTGAAGCCGCATCGTGACATGGCCCACGGGACGGCCCTCGTTCAACGTTGTAAAATCGCTGTCGATTGTAAAAAGGCCTTCTCGGATCGCTTGTTCCGGCGCAGCATGATTCAGGTTGATCGACAGAGGTCTTCGAAACTTTCCGCCTTGATAGACGAGCTGTACCGGTTTCTGCTCGGGAGGGACCGTGCGATACTGTTTCAGTTCCCAGCCTGCTATGACACCACCGCGCGAAGCCAAGCCGACACGCATAAGATTGGTCTCGACCGTCACCGTCCGATCGGACGCCGGTACAGTAGGCTCAGAGGATGGGGCTGCCGGTTTGGCATCGGAGGAGGTTGAAGAAGATGCAGAAGGAGGTCCACCCTTGGTACTGTCGTCCGTTATCGCCTGTTCCCGGCCCGTCGGATTCTCCTCTACCGTCTCATCGCGGACCGCAGGCGATTGGGGCAGGAGGCCGAACTGCTTGAGCAGCAAATCATAGCCGAGGATGACGGCTATCGACAGGACCAGAAAAATGACGACGCGCTTCTCCATAAGTGATAAACGGTCCTAGGCCCGAATAGAATTCGCGGCCCTCGTAGGCGCGGGCCGCAGATCCCCAGGGACTTAGCGAAAAGCTTCTGTTCACCCTCGCGCTTCACAAGCCGCTAGGCGCTGCGGAAACAAGCCGGTGAAAAGCATTTCCCAGCGAGCAGGCGAGACGAGGCTTTTTCACCGTCCTGCTAGTCCTTGACCGGATCAAATCCTCCCGGATGAAAGGGATGACATTTCAGTAACCGACAGGTTGCGAGACGCAGACCTTGAAGCATACCGAACCGCCTGATCGCTGTTGAGGCATACACCGAGCAGGTCGGTTCAAAACGGCAGGCCTGCCCCAGCCATGGCGAAATCAAGAAACGATACGCCGCAAGCAGGTAGAGACACAGCGATCGCATGCTATCTTTCATCGGTTGGCAGCACTCCTTGCCGTCTGAGGGCCGAACACCAAGCCTGTTTCAGTGAATGAAACGGCAGTGCGATCGCATCACGTTTCGGAAAGACCAGCAATGAATAGCCCCCGAGTAATCGCCCGTAAACCTGTCTCGTCAACTCTCGAAAGAGTCGCTTCGCTCGATTTCGCCGAACCGCTGTTCCAAACCGCTTTCCGACGACGATCCCCACTCGCGTGCCATCGCCTTCTGTTCGGCAAATCAGCAGATTGAATGTCGTCGTCGAGAGCCGGCGACCATGTTGTTTGACGTAGCTGATGTCGCGGTTCGTCCGGAGGAATCTTTTCTTATCGCCTCCACTGTTTGCTCTCGTCATAGGCGAGGACCATCTCGCAAGCTTGCCAGCCCTTTGTCATCGGCTGAGGCTGACCGCACCGCATCTTGCTGAGAGGAAGACTTCCCAAATGGAGAAAGGGCGGGGGGAACAGTCCTCGTGAAGCTCGTGCGCGATCCGAAACGAATATCGACCTACACGGTCAAACGGGCACGCCCCTTCGCTCGGCGGCGAGCCAGTACCTTACGCCCATTCTTGGTGCTCATGCGTTTCCGGAATCCATGTTCACGTTTCCTTTTGAGGTTTGAGGGCTGTTGATACGTAAACGACATGCGGCAGCTCCTTCGTTCTCTGAAAGAAAACATGCATTATATGGGCGGGTCAATTCACTGTCAAACCACCCATGAAGAGACGGCAGTGAGCCTCTAGCGAAAAGAGCTCGCTCGCTGAGTGCTGAATAATTTTGTTGGTCCAAGGGGATAAACCATTGATAAGACATTCGTCT
>Ga0114129_10009323_pt1 | contig 14005 bp, 9 predicted proteins | sample RhiMetdeltSRZDD1_FD_80071 | JGI IMG/M metagenome (GOLD analysis project Ga0114129, IMG submission 80071) | Populus rhizosphere microbial communities from Tennessee, USA - Rhizosphere MetaG P. deltoides SRZDD1 (version 2) (version 2) | ecosystem: Host-associated > Plants > Roots > Rhizosphere >... | reverse complement strand
GCTGGTCGCGGCAAGCCTCGGCGTCGTCATACGTGTGACGGGTTCGCAGCCGGCAGCCGAAGGACCTCGCGTCGAGATCAGCTTCGCCGCGACCGCGCGAACGGAAGCAGCGACCGGCATGGTCTACCTGGCGGTCAGCCGCGACAATCAGCGCTCGCCGATCGAACAGACCTCTCCGACCGGTGCTCCGCTGTTCTCGACGTATGTAGAAGCCCTCGCACCAAACACGACGGTCACCATCGCCGCTGACGGACGCGGGCACCCCATTCAGAGTCTGCGCGACATACCTGCCGGTGAGTACTGGATGCAGCCGTTCGTCAACGTCTACACGCGATTCCCGCGCGCGGACGGCAAGACCGTCTGGCTGCACATGGATCAATGGGAAGGGCAGAACTGGAAGCGCTCGCCCGGCAACCTTTACGGTGAGCCCGTCAAGGTCAGGTTCGATCCGTCAACAAGCACGCCGATTACGCTCGTCGCCGATCGCGTGATTCCAGCGATCACGCCACTGGCCGATACCGAGCTCGTCAAGCGGATTCGGATCCAGAGTCAGATTCTGACGAAGTGGTGGGGCCATCCGATTTTCCTGGGCGCCACAGTGCTGCTGCCGAAGGACTACGAGGCGCATCCGGCAGTGAAGTATCCGATCAACTACGAGCATGGACACTTCTCGCTGCGCGCGCCAGGCGGGTTCGGGAGCGGCGGGGAATTCGACAAGTTCTGGCTCGCGACCGGGACGCCGCGATTCATCTACGTCACGCTGCAGCACCCGTCGCCGTATTACGACGATTCGTACGCGGTGAACTCCGAGAACAACGGGCCGTACGGCGATGCCATTCTCCAGGAATTGATCCCGGCGATCGAATCGAAGTTCCGGGTCATCGGACAACCGTGGTCGCGGATGCTGACCGGCGGCTCGACCGGCGGCTGGATTGCCGCCGCGCACCAGGTCTTCTATCCCGACTTCTACGGTGCCGCCTTCGCAAGCTGTCCGGACGCCGTCGATTTTCGGTATCACCAGATTGTCAACATCTACAAGGACCCGAACGCCTATTTCGTCGATCAGGGATGGATGAAGATCGACCGGCCGAATCAACGTCAGCCGGACGGCAACATCCGCTCGATGATGAAAGACGAGAACCGCTACGAGCTCGTGGTCGGCGATCGCTCACGATCGGGTGGCCAGTGGGACATCTGGGAAGCGACCTACTCGCCGGTGGGATCTGATGGGTATCCGAAACGTTTGTGGGACAAGTTCACCGGCGACCTCGATCACGCCGTCGCCGAGCACTGGCGCAAATACGATCTCCGCCACATCATCGAGACGACCTGGCCGACCCTGGGACCGAAGATCGCCCACAAACTGAACATCTACATGGGCGACATGGACTCGTACTATCTGAACAACGCCACCGAGTTGCTGAACGACTTCCTGCAGAAAGCCACCAACCCGCAGTTCAGTGGCGAGATCGTCTTTCAGCGGCGCGCGCCGCACTGCTGGGGACCGCGCGGCGCGGATCTGATGACGAAGATGGTGCGCCACATCGAGAAGTACGCACCAGCTGGTTCTGATACGCAGACTTGGAGATACGAGTAGGCCCGACCTTAAGGTCGGGCCTACTCTACCCTGAGAGATTCCACCGGATCGAGCCGGGAGGCGCGCCAGGCGGGGATGTAGCTGGCGCACAGACCGGCGATCGTCAAGACCACTGCGACCGCAATAAGTACGATCGGATCGGCAGGGGGTGTCTGGAACAGGAAGCTCTCGATGCCCCGGCTGATCGCGACCGCCACGGCCAGACCGGCGGCGATTCCGGCCAGCACCACGCGGACGCCGTCCCAGACCACCATGCGCAATACATGCTGACGGCTGGCGCCGAGCGCGAGACGAACGCCGATCTCACGCGTGCGCGCGGTCACCGAGAAGGCAACGATGCCGTAGAGCCCGATGACGGCGAGCAGCAGTGCCGTTACGGCGAACGCGCCGAGCAGTACGGTCGAGAGGCGCTCCTCAGCGAGTGACTGATCGACGATCTGCTCGAGGGTCCGGATGTCGTACATTGCAACGGCGGCGTCGACAGCCGACATCTCGCGGCGGATGAGGGGCAAGACCGACGCCGGAGGTACGGCCGTGCGCACGATCATCGACATCGCACTTCGCGTGTCCTGTGTGTGGGGCGAGTACACCTCCGGCTGCACCGGAGCGGCCAGCGCATCCTGCTTTTCGTCGGCGACGATCCCGACAATCGCGGTCCACACCGTTCTGGTAGACGGCCGATTGAATGCGATGCGTTGCCCGACGGCCGGTGTATCTCCGAAGAAGCGGCGTGCGAGTGTCTGGTTCACCAGTACCACAACCTGCCCTGTTGCGGTGTCTTCGGTTCCAAAGTCTCGGCCGGCGATCAGTCGCATACCGGCGGCATCGAGGTATCCGGGGGTGATCGACTTGTGCCGGAGATCGCGGCCCCATACGTCCGGGCGTCCTTCGACAAACAGATCGCCGGTCCAGCTGTAGCCTTCGAGCGGCAGCTTGCCAGTCGCTCCGGCGGCGGTGACGCCTGGCAGGCTCCGCAAGCGGTTCACGGCCTCGCTGAAGTATCGAGCGACTTTGTCGTCGTTGTCGTAGCGGTCCGGAACCGTGACCTTGAACGACAGCGCCTGCGTGGCGTTCACGCCCGGATCAACGGACTGCAGCCGCAGAAAACTTCGAATCAACAAACCGGCGCCGACGAGAAGGACGACGGAGAGTGCCACCTCTGCGGCGATCAGGGCGCGGCGCAAGCGCACGCCGTCGCTCGTCGCCGTGCGGCCACCGTCCTTGAGAATGGCGGTCGAGGAGGCGCGCGCGCTCTGGAATGCTGGCACGAGACCGAAGATCAGCGCCGTCACGATCACCGATCCGGCGACGAACAACAGCACCCGGCCATCGATCGCGATCTGGTCCAGTCGTGGCAGGCCGGCAGGCGCCGCTCGCTGCAGGACCGCCAGCGCGAACCTCGCGACGAGGATGCCGAGCAGGCCGGCGCCACCAGCCAGGACGAGGCTCTCCGTCAGCAGTTGACGAATCAGGCGAATGCGGCCGGCGCCAATCGCCACACGGATCGCGATCTCGCGGCGGCGGCTGGTCGCGCGTGCGAGAAGCAGGCTCGCCACGTTGGTGCAGGTGATCAGAAGGACGACGCCGACAGCCGCCATCAGCATCAACAGCGCCTGCCGAACATCGCCGACGTACCAGTCGTGCAACGGGCCGAGACCGACGCCCATCTTCGTGTTGGTGTCGGGATACTGGCGTTCGAGCGCCGCCGCGATCGCGGACATGTCGGACCGCGCCGTATCCAGCGTGACGCCCGGCTTCAGCCGGGCCACGGCGCGGAACCAGTGCGCCCGGCGCATCCGCTGCATCCGCGCCTCGTCCATCCGGTGTGGCTCCCAGTAATCGACGTCGGCGCCGGGCACGTGAAACTGCCGGCCCATGACGCCTGCAATCTCGGTGGAAACGCCATCGAGGTCGGCGCGTCTGCCAATGATCGACGCGTCCGCGCCGAAGCGCCGGCGCCAGAAGCCGTCGCTGATCACGACGACAGGGGTCTCACCGGAACGAGCGTCCGATTGACGCAGCGCGCGGCCGACTGCGGCGTCGACGCCGAGCAGCTCGAAGAAGTTGGCGGAGACGGTCATCGAACGGACGCGTTCCGGGTCCCCGAATCCGCTCAGCGTGGCATCGCCGATGTGCGGCCCCTTGCCATCTGCGCCGAGGTAATACGCGATGCCCTCGAACGACTGGTTGCGGTCACGCCAGTCCAGGAGGTTCGCGGGGGCCACGGTGGCGGTCGTCCAGTTCATGGCTGGATTGGTTTCCCAGATTTGCACGAGCCGATCGGGATCGCGATACGGCAGCGATCGCAGGAGCACGCCGTTGACCGCGCTGAACACGGCTGCATTTGCGCCAATCCCGATTGCCAGGATCAGGACGCAGACGGCGGTAAACCCCTTGCGCATCCGGAGACCACGCAGCGCGTACCGAAAGTCCTGGAACAGCACGGTCAAACTCCATTCCTCCTTGCGAAGCCAGACGGCCTGCACCAGCGCGCCGGCGCAACGCTTCAGCAGATCGACGCTCCGCCCCGATCCGAGCGCCTCGGCGCCGTAGTACAGCTCGGCGTGCCATTCACGCGACCAGTCATCGCGAAAGGCCGCCGGAACGATGGCCCGGCCCACGGCGATCAGCGCCCGGCACAGTGCGAGCATCACGATCAGGCTCTCGACCTCGCGGGCCGGGGCGATTCGGTCGCGCGCACCGGTGTGAGGGCTTGAAACCGCTCGATTGCGCGCTGCAGCGCCCGCTCACCTTCTCCCGTAATGCGGTAGTAGCGGCGGGGAGGGCGACGGTCGCCATGCGCTTTCTGGAGATTCTCCCAATGAGACTTCACGAATCCATCACGCTCGAGGCGCGAGAGCGCGGGATAGACCGTGCCGCTCGGCAACTCCGTGCGGTCCATGATGTCGAAGCCATAGCGCACGCCATCGGCGATCGCGCGGAGGACGGACGCGGCGGAGAAACTGAGGGGACGGTCGGGCACTACATCTCCTTCTTACAGATGTAGATTTACTACATAGTCATCGCCGAAAGCAAATGCTCTCGTGGTCCGTGGTCCGTGTCCCGTCGTGGGAGTTGGGTTAAAGCGCAGGGTCTAGACGAAACGCGTGAGCGTGACGTCGAGGACGCGGGACTGGCGCGGGCCGCGGTGCCACTGCACCAGGATGGGGCTCTGGTAGGTGCCTTCGACGATCTCGCCGCAGCCGGATGCGGCGCGGTCCGAGACCAGCAGGCTGACAGCGCGCTTCATGCGCAGGAAGCGGGCGGCGGGCATCGCAATCGCGCGCGACAGCACGCTTTCCACCATCGATTCCTGCAGCCCCAGCGCGTCGACGAATCGGTTGAACACGCGGACGAGGTCGTACTTCGCGTAGTCCAGCGTCTTCGCCGGGATCGCGCGCGGGTTGCCGAGGATGTGCCCGGCCTTCTCCGCCATGAATCGCAGCGGGTCCCGCAGCACTTCCGACAAATCGTGGCGCATCAGCAGCGTTTCGTATTCGTTGACGGTCAGGCCAGCATGTCGCTCCCCGGATGCCAGGGCCAGTCGAATGCGTCCCTTCGCGACGCCATGCTGCGCGACCAGATCGCGGCACTGATCGTAGATGCCCAGATGCGGGTTCTTGAGGTTGATCGAGTCCACGGCGTGGCCGGACACGGGCACCACGATCCGCGCGTGGGCAACCGCCTCCTCGTGTGAATACCCGATGACGCTGGTGAGCCTGCGGCGTGGGCGCCCGGCATGGACGCCGTCGAGGTCGATGAAGCAGACCGGGTCGGCGGGCCGGTTTCTGTATGACACGCAGGTCCGCAGCGCGCCGGCCATGAACGCCAGGTGCGAATCGGCGTTCTGCGGCTCCTCGGGCTTCTGCTCCTCGCTCAGCTCCGTCCGGCGTTCCAGCTTGTCGTGCTCGTATCCGGCCCCTTCCGGGAACATGGTCCGGAACAGGTCGATGTACGGCATGACCCCGGCGCGGCTCTGGTGCAGCCGCGTGGCGACGCCGGGATCGAGATAGCCTGCAGTTGTGTGAAACGAACAGCACAAGGCCCGCGGGTAGCCGTTCAGGGTCTCGCCGTGGAGAGCTGACACGTGACGGCGGACGTCGATGACGTCGACGCGCGAGCGCGGGGTTAACTCGAGGCTGAACTCGACGGGCGCTAAGGACATTAACTGACCACGACCAGGCGCCAGGGCAGCCGGTCGTCACAAGCCGTTCAACAGGATAGCACGGGTCGACTTTGCAATGCAAAGCCACAATCGCCCCCGCTCACCGCCCCCGCGCCCGCGCGAACGTCAGCAGAGGACCCGGATGACGTCCGACCGGGTGATGATGAACGTCTTTTCGGTCTTGAAGTCGCGGACCAATACGGCAGGATTGACGGGCGTAATCATGGTTGCCAGCAGCTCCACCGGCGTCGAGATGTCCACGAATGGGAAGGCCGGCTGCATGATGGCCTCGACCGGGCCGCCCTTGACCTCCGGGTCGCGCACCAGCTCCGAGTAGAGGTGCGACTCGTTCAGCGAGCCCACGAGGCGCTTGTCTCGCGTGATGGAGACCTGCGAGAAATCGTGCTCGCTCATGAACTTGACGGCCGCCGCCACCGGCTCGCTGCCCTCGATGGCCAGCAACTCGCCGGAGAGACCCGATGCCACCAGATCCCGGGCCGTCATGCCTGTCTTTTCGAGGAAGCCCTTCTCGCGCATCCAGTCGTCGTTGAACATCTTCCCCAGATAGCGCGAGCCGTGATCGTGGAAGATCACGACGACCACGTCGTGCTCCTTGAACTGGTCCTTCAACTGGACCAGGCCGGCCATCGCGGACCCCGCCGAATTGCCGGCGAAGATCCCTTCCTCCCGCGCGATGCGCCGCGTCATCAGGGCGGCGTCCTTGTCCGTGACCTTCTCGAAATGGTCGATCACGCTGAAGTCGACGTTCTTCGGCAGGAAATCCTCGCCGATGCCCTCGGTGATGTACGGATAGATCTCGTTCTTGTCGAAAACCCCGGTTTCCTTGTACTTCTTGAACACCGACCCGTACGTATCGATGCCCCAGACCTTGATCTTCGGATTTCGCTCCTTCAGGAACCGGCCGACGCCGCTGATCGTCCCGCCGGTGCCGACGCCGACGACCAGGTGGGTGACGGTCCCGTCGGTCTGATCCCAGATCTCAGGACCGGTCTGTTCGTAGTGAGCCGCCGAGTTCGACAGGTTGTCGTACTGGTTGGCCTTCCACGAGTTCGGCACGTCCTTTTCAAGCCGCGACGACACTGAATAGTAGGACCGCGGATCTTCAGGGTCGACGTTGGTCGGGCACACGATCACTTCCGCGCCGAAGGCCTTCAGCGCGTCGACCTTTTCCTTCGATTGTTTGTCGGTCGTGGTGAAGATGCACTTGTAGCCTTTGACGACGGCGGCGATGGCCAGGCCCATTCCGGTGTTGCCTGACGTGCCTTCGATGATCGTACCGCCCGGTTTCAGCAACCCCTTCCGCTCGGCATCTTCGATCATCCGCACGGCCATGCGGTCCTTGATGGAATTGCCGGGATTGAAGGTCTCGATCTTCGCAAGGACGGTCGCCTTCACGAGTCCTGTGGTGATGCGGTTGATGCGCACCATCGGCGTGTCGCCGATCGCGTCGAGAATGTTGTTGCAGATTTTCTTCGCAGCGATAGTGCTCATAGCTTGACGATCGTAGCATGCCGTCTATTCCCGGCTTACGCTTGCGAAACACCGGCTGACGGCTGATTGAACGAGCACGACGCGGTGATCGTCAGCATCGCCGTGAGCACGTTCCCGGTGGGACCCGCGCAGAGTAAGCTACTCATGTGCTTGGGGGAAGTGAGTGAGTCCATCACGTCAACTGATGCGTTTTGCGGCTGCGCTACTCATCCTTTCGCCTGTTTTGGTGGCAGCCTATTCACAGTCGTTGGCTCCGAACGATCAGGCGGAAGCGCGCGCGATCGCCTACCTCGCACGCGAGGTGCCACGGTGGCGGCAGGAAAACGCCTGCTACTCGTGTCACAACAACGGCGACGCGGCTCGCGCGCTGATCGCCGGACTCCAGCGCCGGCACGACGTGCGCCCGGCAATCGACGACACGCTGGCGTGGCTGGCCGATCCCGCCCGGTGGGATTCCAACGCTGGCGGCAAGGGTGGTAACGACGACAAGCGGCTGGCGCGTATTCAGTTTGCCAGCGCCACGGTCGCGGCCTCCACCGCCGCGCTCGTCCCGCAGCCCGCTCTCGACGCCGCAGGCGCCATCGTCGCCAAAGACCAGAGAGACGACGGGTCGTGGCGGCTCGACTCCTCCACCAGCCTGGGATCTCCAGCGACTTACGGAACCCCGCTGGCCACCGCGTTCGCGTTGCGGATCCTCTCGCAATCGCGCGCGGCATCACGGATGGAGGCGATCGCCCGAGGCAACGCGTGGCTCCGGACCGTCGAGCCAAACAACGTTCCCGATGCCGTCGCAATCGTTCTGGGGCTGGGGACCTCGAGAGACGATCGCGATCGTCAACGGCTGGCCCTCGATTTTCTCAGGCGCGCGCAGAGCCGTGATGGCGGCTGGGGCGCCTATGCGACCACCGCTTCAGAGCCGTTCGATACGGCGATTGCGATGCTTGCGCTGCACGAGGTCGCGAGAACCTCGACCGCCGACAGCGCACCCTATTCGTCTTCGGAGCTCCAGGCATCCATCGCCCGCGGCCGTGAGTTTCTGATCCGCGATCAATTGCCCGATGGCAGCTGGCCCGAGACGACAAGGCCCGCGCGGCAGGAAAGTTACGCGCAACGGATCTCGACGACGGCGTGGGCGGCTCTGGCGTTGATGCAGAGGTAGGCAACTGCGCTATCGTTTCACCTCGACTTGGAACGGCAGCTGGTGCCGCTCCGGCTCCGCGTTCTTGTCGACGCGCTCGAAGTTGTCGACTTCAAAGGCACGTCCGATGCGGTTGCCGGCGAGGTCCTCCAGAAACGACAGCACGACGAGCTGATGCTCACCCGCCTGCCATGGCTGGCGCGGTGTAAAGGTCCAGCGCGTCTCGCCGTTCTCGATGCGCACATCACCGTCCAGGCTGACCCCGTCACGCGAAACGCCCACCGCGCGCATCAGCAACCCGTGATCGAGCGGCTCGGGGAACGTCACCGTCAGCGGCGACGCCGAGCCGGCCGCTGGCGGCTCGATGCGCCAGTTCGTTGTGGCGAGTGGATGTTCGTCTGCAGGGCCTACCAGGAACTGCCGCCTGAACTCTGACTTCAACGGCACACCCCGCCCGTCGCGCCACTCTTGAGACACGACGAGGGTGTAGCGTCGTCCGGGTTCGAGCGCGCGGCCCATCTGCTGGTTTGGCAGGATGCCTCGCTTCACCCGGCCGGGATCGAAGAAGACCGTGTAGCGTGTGTGGTCGCCATTGAAGAATTCCGCCTCGAGCGGCAGAAACGGATCCACAACCTCCTTGCCGCTTTCGTCGATCAGACGAATGTAGTCGAGCCCGCTCCGGTTGCCCATCGGGGCGGAGAACTGGATGTACATCCGCAGCTGGTTCTGGGGAATCACTTCAACGCTCGGATACACCCGGTCAACGACCGTCGAGGGCACCTTGGTCTCTGCCGGTAGGCTGACGACCGCCGTGACTGCCGCCGGCCCGTTCGCTGCCGCCCCCGGCAATTGCGACGGATCGAAGGCCACGGTGTATTCCCTTCCAGCGTCGAGCGGGAACATCGGGATGAACCGGATCGCCTTGCCTGCAACTGCATAAGTGCCGGCGACCGGCGGCATGTCTGCGGCGCCGTTGCCTGCAGCCTTGACGGTCACGCGCAGCAAGCGCGTCCACTGCTCCGCCGTCGGCACCGATTGCGCAAGCGTGTCGAGTTGTCTGCTGGAAAGGCCCGTCACATCGATGACGGGAATGGGCGTGTCCGTTCGGAGCACGATCTGCGGCGCGCTGGCGGCGCCGGACGAGCACGCCGCGGCAAACGACGTCAGAACGAAAACAGCGGCGATCTTCAGCAATGGCCTTGGCAGGTCGCCGACGGCAAGCCACGACGATCACGACGGCCGCGACTTTCGCGACGTCAGTAATTCAGGCGTCGTGTCGTCGTGGCCGTCGCGATCGTTCCAGACAGCGTCAGGTGTTCCTGAGTTGTCGAAGCAAAACGATGCGACCGGGCTCCGATCTTTCTTTCGAGTTGAAACCGTCTTTGGCTTCAGCCTACGGAAGCGGCACGGTCTCCAGGTTCAGCGTGCCGCCGTCGCCGCGCGCCAGCACGATCGTATGGGTGTCGTTGAGCAGGTCGAGCTGTTCGATCCCCTTCATACTGGTGACCGGCTCGAACCCGACGCCGCTCGTCTCCGCCTCCACCCGCGCGGTGATGCCCTGCGCCGCCGCAAACGAAGCGGTGGGGATCTTCATCACGCCGCGCGAGTTGTTCGCCATCAGGAGGTAATCCTGTCCACCCTTCTTGTAGACGATCATGTCGAGCGGGCGGTTGCGGTTCCCCAACTCCGCGATCGTCGTGCCGGTCACCTTCGCGCCTGGCTTCAGGCTGGCCAGCGGGAACTTCACGAGCGGCGTGCAGAGATACCCGGCGATCAGATGCTGGGTGTTGTCGATCTTGTACGGCACGAACGTGTACACGGGCGAGCGGGTCTCGAGCGCGCCGTGATTGCCGTGGTAGATCTCGACGCTCGTGCCGTTGTCGACGCCGCTGAACGGGTACGACACCGCGCGGAGCTTCGACGAGAACTCCTCGTTGGACAGCCCGGCCACGAGCAGCTTGCCGTCGATGAAGGCCATGTCCGTGATCGAATCGGCGCGCGGATTCCGTCGCGCGGCCGGGCTCGCAGCCGGCGCATTCGGCAGTTCCGCCCGCGAGTACTTCAGATCGTCGGTCTTGACGATTTCGATCGCTCCGGCGCCGTCGACCCGCAGGAGGGCCGGCTTGGCGTCGGCGCCCTGGCCGCGCATGACGGAAAGATACGCGTTACGCGTCTTTGGATGCACCGCCAGGTCGGTGACCTGGATTTCGCGTGCCTCGGTGCCGAGCATCGCCGCGATCTTCTGATCGATCGCCGGAATGTTCTTCGCACCCGGAGCGCCGCCGGTGGCGCGGGCGCCCAGGTCGATGGCGAAGATCGCCGCGGACTGCGTGTCGGCGGCGAACAGGGTCCCGTCAGGCGCAAAAGTCAACGGCCCGATCGACTGCAACGCCGGACCCGAACCCTGGGTCGACGCCTGCGGCTGCTGCCCGGCGTTGGTGGGCACGTGCGATCCGACGCGATACATCAGCGCCAGGACGGCAACGACGAACACCGCCACTCTGAAACCAGTCCTCTTCATGAACACTCCTCCAATTCGCTGCCTACAGCTTTCCGAGTGTTTATTCTTTGATCCCGCCGGGAAGTCAAGTTCAAAAGGGCACGACGGTCCGGATCCAGGTCTGTTGGTTTCGCGTCGTATTTCGGATGAAACTTAGTAAACACTTACTTCGCATCCGACGTCATTGAAATCATGCAGCAATCGCCCTCGCAGGCGGCCAGCCAACTCGACCGTCCCCGCAACCGGCGCGCTCGCCGTCCGGCTGCCGGCGGTCACACCGTCCGCCCCCCGCGTCTGACGATGACGGCGCGCCGTCAGCAGCTCATCGATGCCGGGCTTCGCGTCTTCGCGGACCGCGGGTTTCGCGGCGCCACCACGCGGGAGATAGCGGCCGCCGCCGGGGTGACCGAGGCGGTCATCTTTCAGCATTTTCCCGACAAAGACAGCCTTTACGCTGCCATCCTCGAACAGAAGGCCGGCGAACCGCAGGCCGAACAGTGGCTGACCGAGCTCGAGGCGCGCTCGGCGGCGAACGACGACGAGGGCGTGATCCGCACGCTGTATACGCGGATCCTCGGACAGCACGAGAAGGATCCGTACTTTCTGCGCCTGATGGTGTACTCGGCGCTCGAGGAGCATCCGCTCGCCCGGCGCCTGAACGGCCAGAGCACGCGCCTCTACCAGTTCCTCGATCGTTTCATCCGCGACCGGCAGCGTAACGGACACTTTCGAATGGCGCCGACGGCGGTGCTCGTGCGCGCGGTGCTCGCCCTGCCGATTTACTACGTTTTCCAGAGACGCCTCCTGCAGACACCCTGGCCGGCGGCCTCCCCCGATGATCTGATCGAAACCGGCGTGCACTGGACGCTCGCGGGGCTCAAGGGTGCTCCGGTGGCACAGGAGGGGCGTTCGTGAAGCACCTGACTCTGCTCGCCGTGATCGCGCTCGCGGCGAGCGCGTGCAGCCGCGGCGAAACCATGGAACAGCGCCCCGAGGAGCGTTCGACCATCTCGGTCCGCGTCGCGCCCGTGCAGGGTGTCGACGAGCCCGTCACCATCGAGGCCACCGGAAGCTTCGAGGCCGACGAGTCCTCGGACGTTGCACCCGAAGCATCGGGCCGCGTCGTCGCGACGCCTGTCGACGTCGGCCAGTACGTGCGCCAGGGCGCATTGCTCGTTCGTCTGCAGGGCGTGGATGCCGGCCTGCGTCTCGACGAAGCACGGGCCGCGGTCACGCGTGCAGAGGCGACGGTCAAACTCGCAGAATCGCAAGACTCGCTCGCGCAGACAACGGCGCAGCGGTATGCGGCGCTGCTCGCCAGTGGCGATGTCTCGCGGACCGTAGCCGACCAGGCGCGAACTGAAGCCGAGACGTCAGTACAGAACGTCAACACCGTGCGCGCCTCGCTGGCTCAGGCCCGCGCCCAGCTCGCACTCGCCGAAAAGGCGGTAGCTGACGTGGTGGTCACGGCTCCGTTCGACGGCTATATCAGCGACCGGAAGGTTTCGCTCGGTGAGTACGTGCAGCCGTCGACTGCGGTCGTCACCCTGCTGAAGATCAATCCGGTACGGCTGCGGCTGACCATACCCGGCGTCCAGGCCGGACAGATCGCAATCGGCCAGAAAGTAATCGCCAGGGTGGATGCATTCCAGGGCCGATCGTTTTCAGGTCTGATCACGGCAATCAATCCGGCGATCTCGGCGGAGTCCCGGTCCTTCATCGTCGAGGCGCGCGTCCCGAATCCGGAAGCGGTCCTGAAACCCGGGATGTTCGCCGTGGCTACGGTGGACCAGGGACGAACGCAGCGGAGCATGCTCGTGCCCCGCCGCGCGGTGATCGAAGACACCAACACGAATTCCTATCGGGTCTACGTCATCGACAAGGACAACCGGGCGCGACTCCGGGTCGTGCAGCTCGCTGCGCGCCAGCAGGGTGACACGATGCGGATCGTGTCGGGCATCGAAGAGGGCGATCGCGTCGCGACCACGAACCTGGCGGATTTGTACGACGGTGTCGAAGTTGCCATCGATACGAGCGCTCCGGCCGATTCCAAGGACTAATCATGCAGAAGCTGGCTGAAATCTGCGTCAGACGCCCGGTCTTCGCCACGATGTTGATCGCGGCCATCACCGTCATCGGCGGCGTGTCGTTCTTCACGCTGGGCGTTGACCGTTATCCGCGCGTCGAGACGCCCGTGGTGTCGGTCACCACGATGAATCCGGGTGCAACGCCGGAAAGCGTCGAGGCGGAGATCACGGACCGCATCGAGGCGGCGGTCAATACCGTCGCCGGCATCGACGAGCTGCGGTCGACGTCGAGCGAGGGTCGGTCGAGCGTGACGATCACCTTCGACCTGTCGAAGAACCCGGATATCGCCGCGCAGGAGGTCAGGGCCAAGGTCGATCCGGTCATCCGCGATCTTCCCGAGACCGCGCAGCCGCCGGTCGTGCAGAAACAGGATCCCGACTCGATGCCGGTGGTCATGTTCGCGGTCTCGGCGCCGATGACGGCGGTCGAGCTCACCACGTACGTCGAGCAGAACATCCAGAAGCGGATCGAATCGGTCAACGGCGTCGGTGAGGTGTTCCTGTGGGGCTCGCGTCGCCGCGAGATTCAGGTCCGCATCGATCCGGACCGCCTGAACGCGTACGGCCTGTCGACGACCGACGTGGCCAATGCGCTGCGCTCGCAGAACCTCGAACTGCCCGGCGGCAGGCTCGAACAGGGCGCGCGCGAGCTGTCCGTCCGCACGGTCGGACGCCTCAGCAGGCCTCAGGACTTCGAGGATCTGGTCATCGCCACGCGCGCAAACTCCTCGATTCGCATTCGCGACGTCGGCGTCGTGCAGGACACCGGTGCCGACCCGGTTTCCGTATCCATGTTGAACGGACGGTCCGCGGTCAGCGTCGCCGTACGCAAACAGAGCGGCGTGAACACCGTCGCGCTCGCAGACGCCGTCAAGGCGCGCATGGAGGAAATCAACAAGACGCTGCCGCCGAATTTCTATGTCAGGCTCGTTCGCGACGACTCCGAGTTCATCAAAGCCTCGCTCGAAGCCATCGAGGAGCACCTCGTGCTCGGCGGCATTCTGGC
>Ga0114129_10009322_pt1 | contig 14006 bp, 11 predicted proteins | sample RhiMetdeltSRZDD1_FD_80071 | JGI IMG/M metagenome (GOLD analysis project Ga0114129, IMG submission 80071) | Populus rhizosphere microbial communities from Tennessee, USA - Rhizosphere MetaG P. deltoides SRZDD1 (version 2) (version 2) | ecosystem: Host-associated > Plants > Roots > Rhizosphere >... | reverse complement strand
CGTTCCGCTGGGCGGCGTTATCGGGGGACCCGGCGGACATCGCCGCAATAGACGCCGAGCTCGGGCAGTTGTTTCCGGAGGACCGGCTTCTGCAACGTTGGCTCGAGCTGGCCAGTGCGCGGGTGTCGTTTCAGGGCCTGCCGGCGCGCATCTGCTGGCTCGGGTATGGAGACCGCGCGCGGGCCGGGCTTGCGATCAACGAACTGGTCGCGGACGGACGGGTGAAGGCACCCGTCGTGATCGGTCGCGACCACCTCGACTCGGGGTCGGTGGCATCTCCGTTCCGGGAGACGGAGGCGATGCTGGACGGGTCCGATGCGATCGCCGACTGGCCGGTCCTGAACGCACTGGTGAACACCGCCGCGGGCGCCACCTGGGTTTCTGTGCACCACGGTGGCGGCGTCGGGATCGGCAATTCAATCCATGCCGGGATGGTGGTCGTCGCCGACGGCACGGCCGACGCCGCCGAACGTCTTCAACGCGTGCTGACAACGGATCCCGGCACGGGCGTGATCCGTCACGCTGATGCGGGTTACCCCGAGGCGGTGGCCGCGGCCGAGCAGCACCGGCTCGGCCTGCCCTAGACGGCTTTCGCTGCAGGCGGCCGCACCAAGCTGCAGGCGCGTGCAGGTCACGCGGCGATCGACTGTCGGTTGGGTCTACTGCGTCGGGAGCCGTGCACGGGCGGGCCCGGGGCGCGTTCGCTGCGACGAGGCCGTCTGCACGTCCTGGCCGACCCACGCCGTCTAGTGTGCGGGATCGCGACGACCTGCCTAGGCGAGGGGTCGACCCTGAACGCCTGCGATAATTGAGGGACCATGGTGATCGCTGACATCGCTTGGTGGGCACCGCTTGCCATCATCGGCGGCGCGGTCGCCGGCCTCGCCGCCGGCTACGCGCTGCTCGAGCTGGCGGGCGGGTCGCGCGCGGGCGGCCGGAGCGCCGGCGATCGGATCGGCTACGAGCGCACCGACAAGACGAACTACCCGAGGCTGAACCTCGCGGCGTTCGTGTTCTTCCTCGGGATCGTGGGACTGATCGTCGGGCTGTCGATCGGCCTCTCCGGCGACTGACCCCGGCTCGCGCCTCACAGCCCGGTGTACGGCAGCCCACGGCAACCAGAACTCGGGATCGGCGGCTCCCTCGGGGCCGGGCTGCGATAATCGAGCCGATGGCCACGAAGAAGCAGCGCCGCCGGCGCTCGAAGCTGCAGCGGCACGAGTACGAGTACGTCGTCGAGACCGAGGAGGGCGAGCAGGTCGTCGAGGTTCCGCGCCCCGCTCGGGCGAAGGACGGCTCCGGCTCGACGAAGCTGCCGGCAGGCGCCGTGATCGACAAGCGCGGTCGGGTGATCCCGCCCCCGTCCTGGCAGCGCGTCTTCAAGCGCGCGGCCATCTTCGGGCCGATCATGTTCATCCTGCTCTTCCTGCTCGGCGGGAACAACGTGTCGACCCAGGCGAAGATCTTGAACGCGATCTTCCTCATCGTCGTGTTCATCCCGTTCAGCTACCTGACGGATCGACTGATCTACCGCTCCGTCCAGAAGCGGCAGCAGCGCGACTCGGGTCGCTGAAGGCGCGGACACGAGGCCGCGTCGCGTACCACGGCGCGGTACCGCGGCGCAGCCCGACCCCTCTAGACTCACGCCGATGAGCCTCGATGTCGCGCAGTTGCCGCTCGGCCCGATCGAGACGAACTGCTATCTCGTCCAGCTGCCCGGGGCGTCCGACGCCGTGGTCGTCGATCCGAGCGGTCCTGCAACGGAGATCCGGCTCGAGCTGGCGTCGCGAGGAGCACGCTGCGCTGCGATCCTGATCACCCACGGGCACTGGGATCATCTCGGCGGTGTCGCAGACCTGGCGGAAGGCACCGGCGCGCCCGTGCATATGGCCGAGGCCGATCGGGAGCTGCTCGAGAGCGCCGGCGACTTCACTCCGCCCGGGGTATACGTGCGCTCGTACTCCCCGGACACCCTCCTCGCGGGCGACGAGACGCTCGATCTCGCCGGGATCACGTTCGAGACCATCCCGGTACCCGGGCACTCACCCGGGCACCTGGCCTACGCGGCGGACGATGCTCTCTTCTCCGGCGACGTGCTCTTCGCCGGCTCGGTCGGCCGCACCGATCTGCCGGGCTCGAGCTGGGAGACGCTGGCCGCCTCGATCGCAACCTTGCTCGACCGGCTTCCGCCGGAAACTGTCGTGTACCCCGGCCACGGCCCGGCCACGACGCTCGGGCGCGAGCTCGAGACGAATCCGTTCCTCGCCGAGCTGCGCGCTGCCCGGTCCTGACGTTCGAGCCGTGAAGATCGAGGCGCCGCGCGGGACGCACGACATTCTGCCGGCCGACCAGCCGCTGTGGCAGCGCGTGGTCGGCGAGGCGGAGCGCCTCTGCGCGCTCTACGGCTACCGGCGGATCCAGACCCCGGTGTTCGAGGATACGGCGCTCTTCGAGCGGACCGCGGGCGCGGGATCGGACGTCGTGCAGAAGGAGATGTACACCTTCGAGGATCGGAGCGACCGCTCCCTGACGCTGCGCCCGGAGGGAACGGCGCCGATCTGCCGCGCGTATGTCCAGCACGGCCTGCATCGAGAGGCGCAGCCGCAGAAGCTGTACACGGTCGCGACGATGTATCGGTACTCGGCGCCGCAGAAGGGTCGCTACCGCGAGCACTGGCAGATCTCAGTCGAGGCGATCGGATCGGACGATCCGGCTCTCGACGCCGAGCTGATCCAGCTCTACGACACGCTCCTGCGCCGGCTCGGTGTCAACGAGTATCGACTCGAGCTGAACTCGATCGGCGATGCGGCGTGTCGGCCGGCGTATCTCGAGCGTCTGGTGCGCTGGCTGGACGAGCACCTGGAGCTCCTCGACGACGATGTCCGCGCACGGCGGCACACGAGCCCGTTGCGCGTCTTCGACAATCTCGACGCGAAACCGGCGGCGGTTCGCAGCGCGCTCGCCGACGCCCCGAAGATCGGCGAGTCGCTGTGTGATGCTTGCCGGGAGCATTTCGCCGCCGTGCTCGGCTACCTGGACTCCTACGGGGTGACGTACGAGCTCGTTCCGACCCTCGTACGTGGGCTCGACTACTACACGCGCACGACCTGGGAGTTCGTCGGGCCGGCTCAGGGAGCGCAGAGCACGATCTCGGGAGGCGGGCGCTACGACGGCCTCGTCGAGGAAATCGGCGGTCCGTCCACTCCGGGCGTGGGTTTCGGGGCCGGTATCGAGCGGCTCGTGCTCGCCCTGGAGGAGGCAGGAGTGAACGCGGAGCCCGAGCCGCCGGAGCTGTTCATGCTGATCGACGACGGCGCCGACCGGCGCGCGGCTCTGGTGCAGCTTGCCAAGCTCAGGGATGCCGGCATCGCCTGTGACACGGACTATGCGGGCCGCTCGCTCAAGGGGCAGTTCACGCAACTCTCGCGCAGCGGGGCGCGTGGCTACGTGGTGGTGAAAGAAGATGGAGCCGTGCTGAAGCGAACTCGTGAGTCTCCGGAGGAGCCGATCGGCGTCGACGAGATTGCCGCGAGGTATCTCGGGTGAGCGAGGTGACCAGAAACGTGGGCCCGGTCGACGGCCACGCCTGGCGGGACCTCATGTGCGGCGAGGTCCGGGCGGAGCATGTCGGACGCCGGTTGCGGCTCGCCGGCTGGGCGGACACGAGGCGAGACCACGGCGGTCTCGTTTTCATCGACCTGCGCGACCGTACAGGGCTCTGCCAGGTGGTCGTGAATCCCGAGCGCGCGCCGGTCGCGATGGAGGCCGCACACGCGACGCGCAACGAGTTCGTGCTTCGCGCCGAGGGAGAAGTCGTCCCCCGGGCGCCCGAGGCGGTCAACCCGAACCTTGCCACCGGCGAGGTGGAGCTTCAGGTCGACACGCTCGAGATCCTCTCGCGATGCCCGCCGCTTCCGTTCCAGCTCGACGAGGAGGACGTCGACGAGACGCTCCGGCTGCGCTACCGCTGGCTGGATCTTCGCAGGCCGCGGCTGCAGCGCAACATCGCGCTGCGCGCGAAGCTCGTCGCGATCATCAGGCGGGAGATGGAGGTCGCCGGCTTCCTCGACATCCAGACGCCGATCCTCTTCAAGCCGACGCCCGAGGGAGCGCGCGACTTCGTCGTGCCGAGCCGGCTTCATCCCGGCCGTTTCTTCGCGCTCCCCCAGAGCCCGCAGATCCTGAAGCAACTCTCCATGATCGCCGGGTTCGATCGCTACTACCAGATCGCGATCTGCTTCCGTGACGAGGACCTCCGTGCCGACCGCGTCCAGGAGATCACCCAGCTCGACGTCGAGCTGTCCTTCCCCGACCAGGACTTCCTCTTCGCGCTGACCGAGCAGACGATGGCGGCGATCTGGCGCGAATGCATCGGCGTCGAGCTCAAGCTGCCGTTCGAGCGGCTGACCCACGAAGAGGCGGACAGGCGCTTCGGCTCCGACAAGCCGGACCTTCGACTCGATCTCGAGATCGAGGACGCGACGGCCATTACCCGTGAGTCGCAGTTCGGCGTGTTCGCCGGTGCGGAGACGGTGCGGTTCCTGCGAGTGCCGCAGGCGTTCTCGCGGAGCGAGCTGGCCGCCCTCGAGGAGGTCGCCAAGCAATGGGGCGCGAAAGGACTTGCCTATCTCGTCTACGACGAATCCGGCGAGGTGCGGTCTCCGATCGCCAAATTTCTCTCGGAGCAGGAGCTGACCCACTTCCGCAGCGATCCCGGCGCCACCGTGCTGTTCGCCGCCGACACATGGCCGATGACGTCGCGGGTCCTCTCCGCGCTTCGCCTGCACATCGGGCGCGAGCTGGGGCTCATCGACGAGGCCGCATCACGCTGGCTCTGGGTGACCGACTTCCCGATGTTCGAGTGGGAAGACGAGGCCCAGCGCTGGTCGGCCGTGCACCATCCCTTCACGCGGCCGACGGTGGAATGGACCGACCGTTTCGACGACGATCCCGGGCGCGCGCTGGCCCACGCCTATGACTTGGTCTGCAACGGCAACGAGCTCGGCGGAGGCAGTTTTCGAATCCACGAGCCGGAGCTGCAGGCGCGGGTCTTCGACCTGCTACGAATCAGCCAGGAGGATCAGCGGGCCAAGTTCGGCTTCCTCCTCGATGCGCTCGGCATGGGCGCTCCTCCGCACGGCGGCATCGCGCTCGGTATCGATCGTATGACGATGGTGCTGACAGGCGAACAGAACCTTCGCGACGTGATCGCGTTCCCCAAGAACCAGGCGGGCCTCGATCCGATGTCCGGTGCCCCGAGCGAGGTGACGCCCGAACAGCTCGAGGAGCTCGGCATTCGCCTTCGTCCCGGGCTCCCCTGAGCGCGCGGCGAGCAGTCGCCGGCGCACGTGATGGAGCGGCATCCGGTCGGCCAACCCGTGAGCTAGCGTGGAGGCATGAGGGAGCTCTTCGGCGACGCTGCTGCTGGAGACGAATGGGTGTGGGTGCGGCTCACGGTTGCCGACGGGCGCATCGTCGATGCGTCGGGTGAGGGACCGGGCACGTCGGACATCCTCCGCGCTCTGCGCGGGTTGACACCGCTCGACGCGACCCGGGTGCCGGGAGCGCGCCTTGCCGCGGACGCGCTGGCGACCGCCCTCGAGCCGGCGGTCGAGGCCCCCGCCGATTCGAAGCGGGTTGCCGTGGCCATGAGCGGTGGCGTCGACAGCGCCGTCGCCCTGCTGCACGCCCGCGCCGAGGGGTACGAGCCGGTCGGGGTCACGCTGCGGCTCTGGATCGACCCGGCAGGACCCGATACCGACCGCGCGTGCTGCGCGCCATCGGCGGTGATCGCCGCGCGAGAGCTCTGTCACAACCTCGGCGTCGCGCACGTGACCGTCGACGCGCGCTCGAAGTTCCGGCAGGCGGTGGTCGTGCCCTTCGTCCGTGACTACGCGGCGGGGACGACGCCCAATCCTTGCGTCCGCTGCAACGGCAGCCTGCGGTTCGACGAGTTGCTCGCGTTCGCGGGCCGCGTCGGGGCGGCAAGGCTGGCGACGGGCCACTACGCCCGGATCGTTCGTCACCGCGGTCGTCTGCTCGTCGGCTACGCAGCGGACGCCGCCAAGGATCAGTCGTACATGCTCGGCCAGGTCGACCCGGAGATCCTGCCGCGGCTCTGGTTCCCGCTCGGGAACCAGTCGAAGGCGCAGACGCGCGCGCAAGCGCGTGCTGACGGCCTCGCCGCTGCCGAGCGGGCGGAGAGCCAGGAGGCCTGCTTCCTCGGCGGGGATGACTATCGCACGTTCCTTTCCCGGCACGGCCAGTCCGACCGGGAGGGCCCGGTGATCGATCTCGAGGGACGCGAGGTCGGTCGTCACTCGGGGTACTGGCGCTTCACGCCCGGCCAGCGACGTGGGCTCCGGGTCGCCGCGCCCGACGGGCCGCTCTACGCCCTCGGGACGATCCCGGCCCGGAACGCGGTGATCGTCGGGCCCCGCGGAGCGCTCGCGCGCACGCGCGTCGGCGTGCGCGACGGACGCCTTCACGTGCCGGTACGGTGCGCCGACGCGAAGCTGCGCTATCGCTCGCCGGCCGTGCGGGCCAAGGTGGACGCCGGCCGCCCGGGCTTCTCGCTCGAGTTGGAGCAGCCCGTCGAGGCCGTCGCGCCCGGCCAGGCTGCGGTTCTCTACGAGGAAGGCGCGATCGTCGGGGCTGGCTCGATCAGCTGGACGGCCTGAGGCCGGCGACAGCTGGGGGTGATTCGCCGGCCCGGTTGAGGCAATCGCGTTTCGAATCGTCTGACAGGGGCCAGTACCATAGGACGATGCTCTTGGCGGAGTTCGACTCGATCGACGCGCTCTGGATCGTTCTCAGCGTGTTTCTCGTGGCCATCGGCATCCCACTCGCGGTCCTGCTCGTGCGGCTTGCGGGCACCGCGACGCGGCTAGGGCGCCTCCTCGAGGGTCTCCAAGACTCCGTGCCGTCGCTCGTGAACAAGACGGGCGGGACAGTCGACCGCGTGAATCTCCAGCTCGACAAAGTCGATCTCGTGACCGACAGCGCCGTGAGCGCCGCCGACTCGCTCGACACGACGGCCCGCGCGGTCTCCATGGCGGTCGTGACCCCGGTGCAGAAGCTCTCGGCGTTCGCGAAGGGCGTCTCGCACGGGAGCTCCGCACTGTTCGCAGGCGAGGGTTTCTCGACGGCTGTCCAGGCCGGAAAGGATGCGGCGCGACGGCGGCACCAGGAGATCGCCGAGGAGCTCGCACGGCACGACGAGCGACTTGCTCTGCGGCGGCCGCCGCCGAGCGTCGAGCCTCCCGTCGCGGCGGAGCCGGCCGTCCCCGCCGAAGCGGCGGCGAGCACAGCCGCGACGGAGCCGAGCGACAGCCCGGCTTCGTAGGCACCCGGCACTCCCGGTTTCTCGCCCGGCGACGCGGGGCGGGGCGTCGTCTACCGCCGCGCGCTGCTCCGGCCTTCCGGTCGACGGCTGCGAGCCGCCTAGAATCGGCATTGTGAGAACGAGCGACGAGCTGCGCGAGGGCTTTCTCGAATTCTTCGTGTCTAAGGGCCACGTCCGGAGGCCCTCGGCCTCGCTCGTCCCCGCGACGTATGACCCGTCGGTGCTCTTGACGACCGCCGGAATGCAGCAGTTCAAGCCCGTCTTTCTCGGCATCGAGCGGCCGCCGGGACCTCGGGCGGCCACCGTCCAGAAGTGCTTCCGCACGACGGATATCGACTCCGTCGGGCTCACCGCGAGGCATCTCACGTTCTTCGAGATGCTCGGCAACTTCTCGTTCGGCGACTACTTCAAGGACGGTGCGATCGATCTCGCCTGGGAGTTCGTCACCGAGTACCTCCGTTTTCCGACGGAACAGATCTGGGCGACTGTGTTCGCCGGCGACCCCGAGCTCGGCCTCGGACAGGACGAGGTCGCCGTGCAAGGCTGGCTGCGCGTCGGCGTCCCAGCCGATCGGATCAAGGGCCTGCCGCGCTCCGAGAACTTCTGGCAGCTCGGGCCGACGGGGCCGTGTGGCCCGTGCTCCGAGCTCTACTACGATCGGGGCCCGGAACACGGCTGCGGCCGCGCGGACTGTGCGCCGGGCTGCGAGTGCGACCGCTTCCTCGAGTTCTGGAATCTCGTCTTCATGGAGTTCGATCTTCACGAGGACGGGGCGCTCACGCCGCTTCCCACACAGAACATCGATACCGGGCTCGGAGTCGAGCGCGGGGCGGCTCTCCTGCAGGGCGTCCATTCGGTGTACGAGACCGACGGGTTCGCGGCGATCATGGACTGGGTCGCCGAGAAAACCGGTACGCGCTACGGCGAGTCCGACGAGGCAACGAAAGCTCACCGCGTCCTCGCCGACCATGGGCGCGCCATGACGTTCCTGGCCGCCGACGGCGTCACCCCCTCCAACGAGGGCCGGGGCTATGTGATGCGGCGAATCGTTCGCCGAGCCGTTCAGCAGGGCGCGCGGATCGGGCTCGAGACGCCGTTCCTCTCGGAGCTCTCGGACGTCGTCGTCGAGCTCATGCATGGTTCCTACCCGGAGCTCGACGACGCTCGCTCCGAGATCCAGCGCGTGCTGACCGCCGAGGAGGAGCGCTTCGCTCAGACGCTCGCGACGGGGCTGCGCCTGTTCGAGGAAGTCGTGCGAGACAGTCCCGAAGGGATCTCGGGTGAGGACGCCTTCAGGCTTCACGACACGTATGGCTTCCCGCTCGAGCTGACCCGCGAGCTGGCGCTCGAACGAGGTCTTCCGGTCGACGAGGACGGATTCGAGCAGCTGATGGCCGGGCAGCGCGACCGCTCGAGGGCGGCAAAGGCCGGCGAGCTCGAGCGCGCGGCCGAGTTCGCGCGCGAGGCGGGGTTCGTCACGGAGTTCGTCGGCTATGAGAAGACGGAGGTGCTGACGCAGCTCGGGGCGCTCGAGCGCCTCGAAGGCGACCTTTACCTCGCGAAGCTTCGCGAGTCTCCCTTCTATCCCGAAGGCGGAGGGCAGGTTTCGGACCAGGGATTCATCGAGCGCGAGCCCGGCGCGCGCGTCGAGGTTCGTGCGGTGTTCAGGCTCGGCGACGACCAGGCGCTGCTCGTCGAAGGAGCCGAGCTCGCGGTCGGCGACCGGGTGAAGGCCGTCGTGCCCGGGGTGGTGCGCTTTCCCACCACGGCGAACCACACGGCCACCCATCTGCTGCATCGCGCCCTTCGCGAGGTTCTCGGCGATCACGTCAAGCAGGCCGGGTCGTCGGTTCGGCCGGACAAGCTTCGGTTCGACTTCTCCCACGCCAGCCCCCTGACCGAGGACGAACGGGAGCGCGTCGAGGCGCGGGTCAACGAGAAGATCTTCGAGAACCTGCCGGTGCATGCTTTTCTCACTCCCGTCGCGGAGGCGCGGCGACTCGGAGCCGTGATGCTCTTCGGCGAGAAGTACGGCGACACGGTGCGCGTGATCGAGGTCGGATCCGGCGTGGACGTGTTCTCGCGCGAGCTGTGCGGCGGCGTCCACGTGCGATCGACCGCCGAGATCGGGGCCTTCAAGATTCTCTCGGAGAGCTCCGTCGGGGCTTCGACGCGGCGCATCGAGGCCGTGACCTCCGGCACGGCGGCCGGCTATCTGTTCGAGCAGGAACGGGAGGCTGAACGGCTGCGGCAGGAACTGGAGCACGAGCGCCGAGCGCTGGCCAAGCTCGAGCGAGAGCTGCGCACGGGCGGGGGGGCCGGCGACAACCTGCTCGGAGATCTGATGGAGCAGGCGAAGGAGGCCGGAGGCGTGCGCATCGTGGCGGGCGACGCCGGAGACATGGATGCGGAGGAGCTGCTGGAACTCTCGGACCGCATCAAGCAGAAAGGTGCTCCCGCAGCCGTGGTACTCGGCGCGCGCTCCAACGGCCGTGTTCACCTCGTGGCCAACTTCTCCGAGGCGGCGGTCGAGCGGGGCGCCAACGCCTCGGAGGTCGTCCAGGCCGCCGCCGCGGTGGTCGGCGGCGGTGGCGGTGGACGCTCCACGATGGCCCGTGCCGGCGGCCGCGACCCCGAGAAGCTTCCCGATGCGCTCGCAGTGGCAGAACGGGCGCTGCTGGAGGCACTCTCGTAGTCTCACCGGACGCACGGAAGCACCGGCCGAAGCCGGTACTCCCGTGCGGGTGTGGGGAGACCCACAAGCCTGCGCGGCCGCTACTCGCAGTTCTTGACCGAGTTCCGCCCGGCGCCCGGATCGCACGTGTCGGCACCGGGGCCGCCGTCGCTGCGGTCATCGCCCGCACCGGCGTGCAGCTCGTCATCGCCTGCGCCGCCTCGGAGCATGTCTGAGCCGTCGCCCGTGTTGACGGTGTCTGCGCCCGTGCCGGCGGTCACGGCGTCATTGCCGGGGCCGGTTGCGATGCTGTCGCTTCCGGAGCCGCCGCGTACCACATCGGCTCCAGCTCCGGACTCGATCGTGTCCTGACCGGCCCCGCCCGCGATGCGGTCGGCTCCGCCGAGCGTCGTGATCTCATCCGCGCCCGGACCGCCGCAGACGATGTCGTTGCCGCCGCCGCCGTCGATGACGTCGTTTCCGCGGCGACCAAAGATCACGTCGTTCCCGGGAGTCCCGGTCATGACGTCGTTGCCGCGAGTGCCCAAGAGCGTGGGTGTCAGACCGCAGAGCGACCGCGGCGAGACTGCGCGGACGACGATCGAGACCGTTCCCGTCGCGGCGAGCTCTCCGTCCGACACCTCGTAGGTGAAGGTGTCTGCACCGAGAAAGCCAGGCGCCGGCGTGTAGCGAACCTTGCCCGCGTCCGGGCCCGTCGAGACGAGGGAGGCCGTCCCGTGGCTGGGCGCCCCGACGCTCACGATTGCGAGAACCTGCCCGCTCTCGTCGGCGGGGCCGGGGGTGTCGTTAGCGGTGACGTCCACGAGCACGCTGCCGTCCTGCGCAACCGCAGCGCTGTCGGGCTCCGCGCGGGGCCGGTCGTTCACCGGCGTCACCGTGACGACTACCTCGCCGAGCTCCACGCCCTCGTGGCCGTCGGAGACCGTGTAGCCAAACGTCTCCGTTCCATGCCAGTCCGGATCGGGGGCGTAGATGACGCTTCGCGCGTCGGGTGCGATCGAGGCCGTGCCGTTGTCCGGGTCCTCGACGTCGACGACGAGCAACGCGTCGCCGTCGACATCCTCGTCGTTCGCGAGAACGTCGATCGTCGAAGGCTCGTCCTCCTCGAGCGTCGCTGTGTCTTCGGCCGGATCAGGGTCGTCGTTGACCGGGAGCACCGTAAGCGCGACGGTGGCCGTATCGGACCCGCCCTTGCCGTCGGAGACGGTGTATTCGAAGCCGTCCTGCCCGTGGAAATCGACATCGGGCGTGTAGAGGAGCGCGCCGGAGGAGATGGAGACAGCGCCGTCGGACGGATCCGTCGCCGCCGTCACGGTCAGCGTGTCGCCGTTTGGATCGACGTCGTTCGCGAGCACGGTGAGGAGGGTCTCTCCTGCGTCCTCGTCGACGCTCACGGTGTCGTCGTTGCCCTGAGGCGACTGGTTCGCGCCGCCTCCGCCGCCGCCTCCTCCGCCACCACCCGTGGTGGAATGCGCTCCAAGGCCGTCGAAGGTGTCGATGGGAAAGCCGGCCCATTGAGCGCTCGTATCGAACGCGTCCGATCCGTTTGCGTCGCCGGCCTCGATCGACGGCATTCGGCGCAAGGTGTTGTCCGCCGTGCTCGCGTCTCCGGAGCCCCATTCGACGCCGGGATCGGCGCCGATCTGCCCGATCACGTCGATGATGACTCCGGCCGACCGCAGCGCGACGGCGTCGTTGCCGTTGAAGAGGAAATTCGTCGTCGTTTGGTCGGCGAGCGCCAGCAGGGCCGGTACTGCGGCGCTCCTCACCAGGACGAAGGCCTCCCCGGCCGCAACCGTCCCGGTCAGAGGGATGGTCGCCGTTGCGGTTGGGCTGCCGTTCGCGAAGATCTGGATGTCGTAGGCGGCCGTGAGCGACACCGGAGCACCGGTGCCGTTGAAGATCTCGAGGGCCTTGTTCGAGCCGGAGCCCTCGACGTATTCCGAGAGAAACAGCTCGGTCGGAGCGCCTGCCGCAGCCGTGATTCGAAGGGCAAGCGCCGCGAAAAGCGCGAGCAGGACCGCCGGTACGAGTAGTCGGCGAAGCGGGAGACGGGAGCGAGCGGTCACGTGCAGTTCCTCCTTGATCGGGATCGCTCCCGACGATCGCGATCAAAGGCGCGCGGGTGGCGCGCGCACTGCAACGAAAGTCCCGCGAACCTGCCGCGACATCCGCGCCTGTTCGACGGGTGGGAAGCCCGGGACGGTGCGAGGGCGGCGGGCTGTCTTACGCCTCTGCGCTGGGAGTGCTCAGACCGTGCCGAGCAGCCAGAGCAAACTCAGTATGAGGACCGCGGTCAAACGGTGAGAGACGGGCATTCGATCCTCCTTCTCGGGCTTCTCCCGATGTCAGGGTTCTAGCACCGCCTCGCCCTGCCGGGGGAGTCGCCGTCACCGCTTCGAGGGAGGAATCGCGTCAGAATCACTCGTCCGAGGGAACCCTTCCGGGGTACCGGGCGGCTTACGGTGACGCCGAGCCGCATCGCTAGAATCGCCGCGAGTGAAGGTGCTCGCACTCGACTACGGGTCGGCGCGGACCGGCGTCGCCGTCTCGGATCCAACGGGCACCGTCGCCCGTCCGCTCGACGTCGTCGAGGCCGCGGGCACACCGAAGGGTCTCACCAGGATCGTGGAGCTCGCCCAGAGGGAGGACGCGGAGCGGATCGTCGTCGGCCTTCCCCTGACGCTGCGCGGTGAGCGCGGCGCACAGGCGGAGGAGACCGAGGAGTTCGTCGCCGCCCTCAGAGGCGCAACCACGCTCCCGGTGGAGACATTCGACGAGCGCTTCACCACCCGTCTCGCCGCGCGGCGCCGAGGGGGCGTGCCCGGGCACGCGTCGGAGGACGCTGTCGCCGCGGCGTATCTCCTGACGGGCTACTTGACCCGGACGGCCGGCCGCGCGTGAGCGTCCGCCCGGGCACACCGCCGCCGGAGCCTCCCAGCCGAGAGCGCCGCCGCGGCAGCATCGTGCTTCCGGTGCTCGCCGGCCTCATCGTGGGCGGCGCGGCCATTGCGGTCGCGGTGATCCTCGTGCGCAACGGGGGGAATGGGGAGGCTGCCACGCCCGCCGAGCCGCCTGCCGCCTCGGTGACGAACCAGAAAGGGCCCGTGCTCGGGATCGTGTTCCCGGAGGGATTCACGCGGCAGGAGATGGCCGATCGCATCGCGGCGGTGAACCAGATCGCGAAGGAGGAGCGCGGCGCCGACACCTCGCTCGTGCCTCGCGACTACCGGGCCATCACCCGTCGATCGAAGCTTCCCGGCGAGTTCGCCGGCGACGGGAAGAGCAGGAGCCTCGAGGGATTCCTCTTCCCGGCGACCTACGACTTCACGCCCGCGACGACAACGCAGGAGCTCGTCGAGATGCAGATCGCCGCGTTCGACAGTGCCTGGGCGCAAGTCGACCTCACCGCGGCGAAGAAGAAGAACCTGACGCCGTACGACGTGCTCATCATTGCCTCGATGATCGAGGAGGAGGTACGTGTGGCTCGGGAGCGGAGACTCGTTGCGGCGGTGATCTACAACCGTCTCAGGGAGGGGATCCCGCTGGGGCTCGACGCAACGCTGCGTTACGGGCTCGAGATTCCTCCCACCGAGCCGATCACCGAGGCGGACCTCGACAGCGACAACCCGTACAACACGCGGAAGCTCGCGGGCCTTCCGCCGACACCGATCTCGAACCCGGGCCTCGCCTCGATGAAAGCGGCGGCGCGGCCGGCTGCCGTGAACTACCTCTACTTCGCACGAAAAAAGGACTGCAAGTCGCATTACTTTGCCCGGACGCAGGCCGAGCACGACAACTTCCTCGCAGGCCCGGACTCCTACCGCAACGGGCCGAACGCCTGCGCGTAGGGACGGGTGAGCGTGCTCACGGGATCGACTCGGCTCGTCGGCATCATCGGAAACCCTGTCTCGCACTCGTTGTCGCCACGCATGCAGAACGCGGCGTTCGCGGCCTGCGGCCTCG